>Ga0209512_1001134_pt1 | contig 35334 bp, 32 predicted proteins | sample frozenSSSSmetaG_FD_184142 | JGI IMG/M metagenome (GOLD analysis project Ga0209512, IMG submission 184142) | Glacier valley bacterial and archeal communities from Borup Fiord, Nunavut, Canada, to study Microbial Dark Matter (Phase II) -... | ecosystem: Environmental > Aquatic > Freshwater > Ice >...
GGGGGTGGGGGTGGTGGGCATGGTGGATGAGAGTGACGATGGATGATGGAGGAGAGGGAAGGGCGCGCAGGAGACAGCAACTCCGGCTGTATATCGTATGTGTATCGTCGTCTTCCGGATTCGAGCTTGGATTGTAAGATAGGAGCCGCTTAGAATGATGTGAGCGCAGTGTACACACGTGATTTGATTTCGTGAATCGTGACGAGGAAGAAATCGCGGGGTGGATTTAAGGATTGCTAAGCTTTGCCAAGGCGGCATGGTGGGGTACAGGCTTCAAGCTTCAAGCTTCAAGACGGGGGATCACGATTTATAAGCGCGCATTGCTTCCTTCACTCTGTAATAATTTACGTTCTTAGCTTCGTTTACTATTAGTTCTCTACTCTCCGCCGTCGTTTTTAATTTTAATTTTTCGTTCAGTTAACAGTGGCGACTCCTGTAGCAGTAATAGTCGGGATCTATGAGATCAAACATGGAACCCTTTCCATCCAGCAGGCAATTCGGCCTTCTCGAAATCAAACGTGCTCATTTTGGGGAGGTCACATCAGGACGGCGGAAGCGGGAGACAATGGTTGATTCTTCCTTCTACCCTTGCAAGTAATGCACGCACACTCTATGCCCTCGAATGCGAGCGAATAAAATGCAATATAGACAGATCCCGCACCTCGTAGATACTTTCAATCCCCATCGCTCTGCAACCTCTCATCTCTCAAAAGTTATACTCCCCACTAACCTGGTCGAACCACCTATACACCCCCTCGAACAACTTCACCCCCAGTCCCGGATCCTTCGCCCCCGTCGTCGCACGTATACTATGCATACTCAACTGCGGAATCCCCACATCCACGGCCCGGACCCCCATGGCCGAGCTGAGCATCGGCCCCACCGTCCCCCCACTCCTGCTATCATTCCGAATCTGGAACACCTGCAGCGTGCACCCCGACAAATCCGCGATACGCGTGATGAACGCCGTGCTCACCGCATCCGTCGTCATATGCCCATTGCTATCCGCGCTCACTACCACCCCCACGTTCAGCCGCGGCGCGTGCTGGTCCAGGTAGTTCGGCAGGAAATTCGGGTTCACGGCGTGCGTGACGTCCGCCGACACGAGGAAGGAATTCGCATACGTGCGTCCCAGGGCGTCCTTCTCGCCCTTCCCTTCACTGAAGGCCTCGCTCAGTCGCTCGATTGTGCTGGGCAGGAAGTTACCCCGTGCACCCTGGCGCAGCAGACTTCCGATTTCCTCATCGTCAAACACGGCGACGAGGTTGATCGCCTCGGTGGGCTCGGGCGCAGCGATGAATCCCTCGACGGCGGCCCAGGAGCACAGCTTGTCGTCGATGCGGCCGCCGAAGATGAAGTCCTTGTTGAGGCCGCCGGTCTGGGCGGGCTGCGTGTCGAAGAGCTCAAGTTCCCAGTTGACGATATTGGCGGCATCGATGGAGGCTGCGGCGGCGATAGCGGACAGGAGGGCGGGGGGCTGGGTGGCCGCGAAGTTGTTGTTTCCCAGGGTGCTGATGAGGGGTGCGGACGAGGTGTCGTTGAGGTCCGAGGAGTTGTCGAGGCCGATGATGGGGACGGCTTGGGTTTCGGGGTTGTTATTGCCGAGCATGCCAACGCCAAAATGGGGTGCCAGAGTGGGGATGCGGGCGACTGTTTGTGTTGTCAGGGGCTGAAAGGCATGGTATAGGGGAAAACTTACTCGGATGACCGAGCTTAACGAGGATGCTCTTGACCGATCCTGTCTCAGGATCCTTAACAAGCACTCTACCGCCAATACCCAAGTCACGATCCCACCACGTCGAATTCAAGCCGCCAGCATATGGTGCAACACCTAGCTGGACATAGCCTGCAGTTGTCTTCTTTGTCGAAATTGGCTTCAGTTTGGCTGTCAAGGCGTCGACGTGGCCGGCTATCATAGCGATGCCATTACCACTCTTGTACTCGTTGCCGACCGCAAAGGCAATCAAACTGCTTCCATTTCTTTCGATGAAGTATTTCCCTCCCTTCTTGACCTCTTCGGTCCATGACGAGCGTTCGGAAAGCTGCTCAGCATTAGCCTCTGCACCTCCCTCAGTATGTCGATGGTCCTACCTTCGTATAGCCAGCGCCCGTCAACTTCTTTGCAAAATAGTCCACCGCATGAAACACGGTTGGGTTCTCCGTCAAGAAATCCGTGAAGGGCTTGACATACTCCTCTGGTTCCTTTGGCCCAGCCCTTGAGGCAGCCCGGCTGCGCACTGCCTCCAAGACCTGGTTAAGACGCTTGAAACGCCAACCTGAGACCGAAGGGTTCATATGTATGCGTCGTTCCTCCAGAAGTCCGATAAACATCCTATCAACCTCGGCTGGTGTCTGACGAGCTGGCGGCATTGCGGCACAATCCATAATTATTAGCTCAAAAGATCTCATGAAATCCAGACTTGTCGAGAGAACAGCATTAACGTCACTGCTAGGCAGGGCAATTATAAGGTCGAGGAGATCCAATACTTCGGTCCTGGCTGGTTCTAGCAGTCGGGCAAGGCGCATTTTTGGGTTGAAAAGTTCATCACGAAATCTTTCTCGAGCGCCTTCCAACCTCAACTTGAGGCTGCTTATATCCGACGCTCCCCAACGAGACATTTCATCCTGCTGTGCCTTAACAGACAGAGCTTCAGCGCTCTGCGATGCGGTCCTCGTGCTCAAAGCCATTGGCGTCGACTCCGCAACCAGAACACGACGTGTCACGTTTCTGACCATAATCGCACAGTCGAATTGGAAGTATTGGAGATGTTTGGGATTCGAAGAAGAGAGGGAGTCGATCAGAGGATGTTGAAGATTGAAGGTTGAAGGTTGAAGGTTGAAGGTCAAGGTTAAGGTTAAGGTGACTGGTGCTACCTGCTCGGGTACCTTACAGATGGCAGGTCGGACAATCCGGTGACGCCTTATTCCGAGTGGCTGGGGAATGTTGACAAGTCTTGGCGTCGCTTGGCAGGTCCCAGGTACCTTATCACAGTGTCACGTGCGCAGCCGCTTTAGTCATGTACTAATAATATACCACAACGACGATGCGACTCGCGAGATATAAAAATGTTAAAACACAATCCAGCGTCCATATTATAATCAACGAGTTATATTTCCTGTGTTAGTCATTTAATACACAGTGAACACATAACATCAAAACAATATACGCAACTCGAGATATTACGCAACGACCACATTGAATCCAGGCTGCTACATAAAACGCTTTCTATCCCTCCTCTCCCCTCCTCACTCCCTCTTCCCCCCATACTCCTCCCACAATTTCTTCTGCGCCTTCCACTCTTTCATGAGCTTCTTCCCCAAACTCTTCGGCACCTCTCCCCCTTCCTTGTTCTTCGTCGGGAGTCCCTCGCCATCCCATTCGCTAAACCTCTCATCCCCCTTGAACATCTCATACGGGCTCACCTTCGCCCTCTCCCTCTTCTCCTCCTCCGCCTTCTCCCTCGCCCTCCTTACCTCCTCCTTTTGCGCAGCCTTCTCGCGCTCCTTCGCCGCCTTCTCCTCGCGCTGCGCCAGCAGCTCCTCCCTCGGCACGAATTTGATCAGCGACGACTGTCCGTCGGGCCGGTCGTCGAGGTACACCCCGAGGTTGGTCAGGTCGGTGTCCCGGATCTCGTCGCAGAGAGCCAGGATGGCTTTCTTGGCCGGAGAGGAAGGTGCGAGGCGGCGCAGCTCGTCGCGGATGCGGGAGACGGCGCGGAGGTAGGGGAGGGAGATGGACTCGATGTCGCTGGCGCCGGTGGAGACAACGGATGTGAATTCCGAGTCGACATCAGCTGCAAGGAGTGTATCGAGGGTAGGAGACTGGATGGCGAGATCTTTGATGGAGGAGACGACGCGCTGGTAGACAGAGGAATATGGCTTGATGGCTTCGGCGGGATTGGTGATCTTGTCGGAAGCGGAAGGAGCCCAGCCGAGCCCATCGTATGGTGGCGAGGCGTTGGCATCCAGGCCGAATATACCAACAATCTTGGTCACCCAGCGGGCAACCTTCTCCAATTCACGAGCATCAGCTAATGCTTTATGTGTGTTGATGTAAATGTTGGCTTCTTTGACGAGCTCATAGATGGCACGCATTGCTCTTGGTGTGTCGAAGGAGTCAGTCAGGGCAGTCCGAAGTTCCAACTCCGCCTTCTCCAGAGCAACGTCGAGCGTGGCAATATCTTCCAAAGAGAGCTTCTCCATGGGCTCTTTGCCGCTTGCTTCTGCGATCAAAGATTTTACAGTAGTAAAGAAATTGTTGACTGAAGTCTCCCATCCGTCAGCTTGAAGTCTCATATCAGGTGAGATCTCAACGCCGTCGTTCCATTTGCCCATCAAGAAAACAACCCTCATGCCTCTCGGCGTATATCCCGTCTTGAGGGCGTCCTGGATAGTCTGGAAGTTCTTCAAAGATTTCGACATTTTTGAGCCAGAAATGGACAAGTGTCCCATGTGGAGGAAATAGTTGACCCAGGTGTGTGGCTGGCCGTGTTCGCAGTAATAAGCCTCGCTTTGTGCAAGTTCGTTATCATTGTGCGGAAACGCGAGATCGGTCCCGCCGGAATGAAGATCCATCCGAGAACCAAATACATCGGATGCCATAACGGAGCACTCGATGTGCCATCCAGGGCGGCCCTCGCCCCATGGACTTGGCCAGCTTGGCTCTCCAGGCTTAGAGCGCTTCCATAATGCGAAATCGCCTGCGCCACGCTTGCCACCAAGGCCCTTCGACAGCGATCCCTCCCCATCTGCGATCAAAGCTTGATCGTTCTTGCTATCCGGCCTGAGACGTGCATATGAGTTACCAGCCTTTTCAAATGCTGCAATATCGAAATAAACCGATCCCTCGGACTCGTATGCGAACCCCTTTTGGATGATCTTCTCAACGAAATCGACAATCTGTGGGACGTATTCGGTAACTCTCGTGATCACATCTGGCTTCATGACATTCAGCGCCTCCATATCGCTCATAAAGTCGTTCTCCCAGTATTTCGTAACCTCCGTCCAGATCGAGTGCTCCTTCGAATCAATGCTCTCCTTGTATATCGAGTCCAGATATGGCAACAAGATCTCGTCAGCACCTCCAAACACCTCGCCTTTCTGTAACGCTTCAGCGGATTCCGACAATGCGGTCAGATGCATCTTCATCTTCGCCTCGTCATCTCCTGGCCGGCCCTCTCCGGTCAGGGTTCCTCCCGCCAGTACCTTTCCGTATACCTCGTCTCGTCGCTTTGGGTAGTTTTCTGGGGTAAGCTCCTGCCCATCTTGTAATAATGCGGGGAGGTTGCTCTTCGCATATGCCTGGAAGGCCTCTGCGCCGAGCTCTGCGATTTCGGGCTCCGAGAGGTTCTTGGACTTCTCGCGCTCGAGGATTTTTGAACGTCGTCCTCTGAGGATAATCTGAGAGAGAAAATCAGCGCATATTCGCAGCAGACTCAATACAATAGTTCTCATGTGTGACTCACCTTGTCATCCACGTCGGTGATGTTCATGACGAACTTGATGTCGAAGCCAAAATAATCTCTCAGGATGCGCCTAATGATATCCGTCGAGACATAATTCCGCGCATGTCCCAGATGCGAATGATCATAAACCGTCGGCCCGCAGGCATACCAACTAATCTTGCCCTTCTCGATCGGCACAAAGGGCATTGGCGGGCCTGGCTGCAGCGAATTGCTGACTTTCAATTGATCCATGGTGCTGGCCGTACTCGAATGGCGCACTCGTATAAATGAGAAAGGAGAAGAAGCAAATGACTTCAAAGGTGCGCGGGCTCGAAAGGTGCGAAGACAGAGAGAATGAAGCATAAAGAATAGGTCATGATACTTTGTTCAGCGTCTCATCTCATGCTTAGCCACCTCAACTCTTGTTGACTCAAGCCTATTGAGATGTCGTGAGTACAGTGTCCAAAAATGAATTGCTAGGGCGCAGAGAGGCACGTGCGTTTCTCAGCCTTGGGCTCCAGCCTTGCGAGAAAAATCATGTTGACAACAGCAAATCCAACGGGACATGAAGATTCATCGAACAGCAATTGGCAACTGACCTCACCATGGCTGCCAAAATATCACCTTTCTTACATCCTTCCGCGGTGGCTGAGAACGATCGCCTTGCGATTGTGTATTTACGACGAGACCAGCAAATACCCACGATCCTGAAGGAGCGCGACGACGATGATGAGGGGTACTCTGAGGGAAAGGTCGTCAACACCCGCTTCGGATCTTTCCCACACAATACCCTCATCGGCCTCCCCTGGGGCAGCCAAGTGCGCGCCTCCAAAGTCGACACTGGCTCCCGAGGCCGTCGAACCCAAAAGCGCAAGCGCGAAGAGTCCGAACCACAAGATGCACCAGAGGCTGCAGAGGAGGGCACTGCGCCTGCGAAGCAAGCAGTCACGGCATCGAGCGGCTTCATACACATTCTCCCTCCGACACCCGAGAGTTGGACAAGCTCCCTGCCGCACAGAACACAGGTAGTCTACACGCCCGACTACAGCTACATCCTGCACCGCATCCGCGCGCGCCCCGGCAGCCGCCTCATCGAAGCCGGCGCCGGTAGCGGCTCCTTCACGCACGCCTCCTCCCGCGCCGTCTACAGCGGCTACCCCAGCCTCTCGCCCTTGAAGCGGCGCAAGCTGGGCAAGGTCTACAGCTACGAGTTCCACGAGCAGCGCCACGCGAAGCTGGTCACGGAGCTCGCCGACCACGGCCTCGACGGCATCGTACACATCACCCACCGCGATGTCTGTGCCGACGGCTTCCTCGTCGGCGAAAACAAGGACGAGAGTCCTGCCGCAGACGCCATCTTCCTCGATCTGCCTGCTCCCTGGCTCGCCCTGCCGCATCTCTCGCGCCGGCCACAACCATCCGCTATCCCCACGCCTGCGGACCAGCAACCGAAGCCCTTCGTCTCAGCGCTGAATCCCAACGCGCCGATCAACCTCTGCACGTTCAGTCCATGTATCGAGCAAGTCCAGCGTACGATATCGACCATGCGCCAGCTCGGCTGGGTGCAGATTGAGATGGTCGAGGTGCAGCACAAGCGGCTCGAGATCCGACGGGAACGCATCGGCATCTTGCACGGGCAGAACCAGCACGGTGTCCAGAACACGCCTGCGAGTGTGGAGGAAGCGGTCGCGAAGTTGCAGGAGATCGAGGGGCGCTTCAGGACCTTCCATGGAGCTGAGACTGACGGCGCGGATGAAAATGGTGCGCTTGAGGGTGGGGAGAGAGCGACGAAGAAGCGGAAAGACCAGCCGAATTCCAAGCAGGCGATCCTGGAGAGCTTGGTAGAGAGAAAGGCTTACAAAGAGGGAAATCTGATGCATAAAACGGAGCCGGAGGTGAAGACGCATACGAGTTACCTGGTGTTTGCGGTGTTGCCGATGGAGTGGACCGAGGAGGAGGAGGCAAAGGCGGCGGCGCGGTGGCCCGTGAAGGTGATTGAGATGAATGGGAAGGGGAAGGACAAGGAGGAGGGCGAGAAGAAGATTAGCAACAGGGAAGCGAAGAGGTTGGCGAAGGAGAAGGCGAGGGTGGAGAGGGAGAAGAGGGAAGTGAATGGTAGAGGGGATGTTAAGGATGTCGAGGGAGCGGAAGGTGCTGGTAATGTGGATGCCATGGTCGAGTAGTGGCTTTGCTTTTGCGGTGATACCATCTTGAACATTGGGAGGTATATCCCCGTATCTTATCATTGTTGTAGAAGATACCTCACTTTGTTGCCGCTGATTCAAATACTACAGTGCATTTGAAACCGCTAAATCAACCTTGAAATCCTCATTATTAGAACTTCTTTTTAGTTTTTTATACTTTGAATAGAAATAGTTATTTTTTGTTTACTTTTCAGCAAAATAACGAGACTCCACGTCTCAGCGCCTAAACAGCCGCCCATCCCGTGAAACGGGGGGAAGGCAACCCCAACTTCACCTCCACCGAGATGGTAATTTACCTGCGACACGGCTAAATACCCAACCTCACAAACACCGCCCAGAAGCCACCTATGCTATATCTCATGCGCGCCGTGGACTCCAATATTTCGGCTCTTAAGCCGCTGCGGCCAACATTCCGGAAGTTGCAAAGCTAAGGCACCGATGCAATGGAGTTCTCTGTCTACGTGTCCAAAGCGGCCTCTTATGCTGTATATTTCGTCTCTCCTCCCAGGCGGCCTAGCAGACATCTTGATTGAGGTCTAACTACGCCCGAATTGCGCTGAATTAAGAGGGAGAAAGTCTACATACATGCCACCGATCTTGGCCCAAAGCCCGAAGCCGTTTCCTCGACCTTCAACCTCAAACTCCCTAGAACTCGGGAGTACCCAGCAAGCCCAGCCATGCTTGCCCTCCTCCCCCTCGCGCTTCTGTCCTCCCTCCTCTTCGGCCCCACCCACGCCTTCCCAACGAACACCCCCATCTACCTCGCCGACATCTTCCACCCGCCAACGATGTACGTCCTCGCCTTCCTCCCCGGCGAAGAGCCCTGCGAAAAGGGCGTCCTGGTCGACGAAGACGCCCCCTTCTCGCTCGGCGGCACCGACTTCATCACGCTGAAAGGCTACTGGGACGACGCGGTGCTGATGAAGGACGCGCGCGTCTTCGCGAATTGCGCGGTCGGGCCGGACTCGGTGGTCGTCGGCGCGTGTCCGGTGGGTGCGAGGGAGCGGCTGACGGGCGTGGTGAGGAGGACGTGGACTTGTTGGGTTGTGGGTGATGGGAGGGGAGGGAAGATGGGGGAGATTCCGCAGGGGGAGGAGGGGGGGAGTGGCACGAGGGCGGGGCCGAATAGGCCGTATTGGGAGTTATGAGAGGTGTGTAGGTGGCTCAATGATGGGAGCAGGTGGTGTAATTGTGGTATGAGTGATTTGTAGATGTGGGATATGGAAGGAGGAAGGAGTTAAACTCAAAGTCAGGTCTGTGTCTTCATACACCGTTCCAGAAACTCCGCAATGTCGTAGATGCCCTGTGGCTCGTTGACCCAGTGTGCGCCCTCTTCGTACGTTTTCCATGTGACATCTAACATCCATACCCAGCTCCTGGAGGTGTCTCCTGCAAACCCTCTCCGTTCCTGGCCGGCATTACATCGTCATCCTTGCAATGCGCGAGAAACACTGGCGTCTTGAGCGCATCCTTCTAAACATCACCCAGATTACGCAGTTGAGGACCTCCCCTCTTCCGGCGTTTATCTACAATAATGCCTTTATTTCTGCCTTCAGATCTGCCTTTGTTCCTCGGGGCTGCCGCGCAAAAGCCCCAATCTCCCCCATAAACGGCATCCAGCTCGATAACTCCACAGACCACCAAGCCGGGCACCACCACACAACAGTGCCAGGACCTCCGGCACACGTCCCTGGCAGATCGCCGCCAAAGTGGCACTGTCCAAAGGCACTCCCTCGCCTTCCGGTCTGAGGACGTCGAGGATCGAGGAGATGCTTGATGCCAGCCCGGATGGCTGAATTTCAATCTCTTCTCTTCGGCTGTTTCGGTGCTTCATGTGTCGAACCATTGCCGCACATATATATAGGTAATATATTTTATTTCTCATATTTTTCTCTTTATAGTAAGCTATTAATTCTTCATGTGACATAAGTATTGGTGGGTAATTGAACATATAAGAGATAATAATATAGAACTCTATGAACTCTTTTTTCTTAATAACTTTTAATATAAAGTAGTATTGAAGAAGGACAAATAATGATCATCTTATATTTACCTCTCATTTAGTAGTAATTAAATATTTAAATCCTATCATTAAAATGAAATCTAAATTTTTCATTCGTGGATACGTCGATTCATAAATACGCTCCATTAGAACTCTAGCCAAATTATGAGAAATGAGTGAAATGCCACCACTCTCGCCGAGCAACGGACTGGATGAGATCTGTATCTGCGGCTGTGCGTGCATACATACACACGCACGGAGTAGTAAGTATCTTACTCTATGTTCATCTTCTAATATTTTTATTTTCACGTGAATACTCAACAGGCACATGCTGAACTCCGAGAGACGGATAAAGTCTTACCCCAAACCCCACTTCCCCGCCTTATCAGACCCCATTGCGTAAGAATAAGACACCAAGCAACATGCCCCTTCAACCACCCAAGCCCACGTTGCGCACTTCCTCATCTGGTCTCTTGCCGCATTGATGATGGGAAAGGCATCTTTTCCACACCCGGACAGCGGAAGAATGGCGAATCGGGGAACATCCACATGCATCTACCCTTTTTCTTCCGTCATCCGCCCGAACCTTAGCAGCGGGGGGTAAGCGTTGGAGTACTACTCCTCCTCGTATTCCGTGGGGACTTTCTAGGACTTATCTTGCATGATTAAGCTTATATATTGTATATAGTTGAAAGACCCCCCAGGGCTTGACTGCGACCCATCCCACTATATTGCACCGCCAAATCCTCACAATGGCGACGTCACCACAAGACCTACGCATCCGGATCGTCGGCGCCGGTTTGTCTCCCCTCCATATCACGATTATCCGGCCATTCTAATAATCTCCAGGCATGGGCGGTCTTACTTGTGCCCTCGCTCTCGCCAAGAAGGGCTTCAAAGACATCCAAATTTTCGAGACGGCCTCGAATCTCGGCTTCGTCGGCGCAGGCATCCAGCTCGCGCCAAATATGGCCAGGATCCTAGACCGCCTGGGAGTTTGGGACGAGATTGCTGCTGAGGCGGTGGTATTGAAGAATACGAGTATCAGACGTATGCCTCACCTCTCTTCGTTTTTTTGTGGGCAGAATTGGAATCGATAAGGAGATTAACAGCTGCTCTAGAGGGATCGGCTGACACAGAACTCGGATACGTGGATTTCAATTATATCGAGAAAACGTACAAATACCCCCACTCGGTTGGACACCGTGCTTCTCTCGCAAACGCACTCTTCAATGGCTGCAAACGCCAATCAGCCATAACCTTCAACTTCTCCACATCCGTCTCCGAAGTCCACAGCTGGTCTCCAACACCCACCTTCACCGCCATTCCTCGTGAGGGTTCTCCGTACACTGTAGAAGCAGACGTCCTCCTGGGCGCCGACGGGATAAAATCCAAAGTCCGCGTCGGGCTTCTCAAACAAATCGGCGCAACAGCCAACATCATGGACACCGGGCAAGCCGCGTACCGCATCATGCTCACCCGCGACCAGATCTCCTCCGCCCCGCACGCCAAAGAGCTCCTCGCCCTCCTCAACTCCCAAACCGTAACCCGTTGGATCGGCCCCCGCCGCCACATCATCGCCTACCCCGTATCTAACCACCAGATCTACAACCTCTCCACCACGCAGCCCGACACGAATTTCGCCGTCGCACCCGAGGAGACCTACACCACCAAGGGCAGCAAGAGCGAGATGCTGCAGGTGTACAGCGATTTCTGCCCGCTAGTGAGGGAGATGCTGGAGCTGGTCCCGGAGGGCGAGGTCTGCGAGTGGAAACTGCGCGTTCACGCGCCGCTCCCGACGTGGGTGCATGGCTGCGTGGCGCTCGTCGGCGACGCGTGCCATCCGACGCTCCCGCATCTAGCGCAGGGCGCGGCGCAGGCGATCGAGGATGCCGCTGTAATCGCCGAGTGTCTTGCCCTCCTCCGCGATACCAGCGCGGAGAGCATCGACAGGGCGCTGAACGTGTATGAGAAGGTGCGGAAGGAGCGGGCGGAGACGCTGGTTGAGATGGCGGCGCAGTCGGGGCGGATACTGCATCTGGGCGAGGGAGCGGCGAAGGAGGAGAGGGATAAGATGTTTGAGGCGTTGAAGGAGGCGGGGAGGGAGGGCGGGAGGGTGCCGGATAAATGGGCGGATGCGGAGGTGCAGAAGATGATTTATGGGTTTGATTGTATGGAAGTGGCGAGGGAGGTGTTTGCGAAGGAGAGGAATGCGACATGAGCGTGTGGACTTGCGTGGAAGACAGTTCTGGATACCCAAATCTATGGCGCTTGTCGAAATGTACCTAATGAGGCCGCAGGCCGCAGGGGATGAGAGAATTGTACTTGTTCTCTTCGTGCCGGCAACTGGCCAGTTTTGAGCCTCATACTTCCCTAACTGAACAATTCCTACTCTTCGAAAAACATTGGTGCGAGCCTTAAAGCCGCCCGTCTTGTTTGAGGATCTACGTAATAATCCGCTTCCCTAAAGCCTACGAACAATTCCTATTCTTGGAAAAACGTTGATGAGAGACCAGGAGTCATTCGTCTTGTTTGGGGCTCTAACAACCAGTGTTGAGCCTAACACTAACAAGCTCGCGGCGCTGCCTCCCCATTTTAACGATCTCGCTCTGTCCGGCGCACACCGGGCTACGCAAAGCGCCTAGGGCCGGCCAGGTCATCGCGAGGCATTGCTTTGACTAAGGCGGCACTTAGCGTCATGTGCCACGGCGTGTTGGCGGGTTCTCAGCTGCGGCGAGGCCGATCCTTTGGATGGGGGGGGCCATGTAGTAGGAGGGGGGAGGGCTCGGGGGAGGACTCGGGGAGGGGTACATACTAGGTGCTGAGACACCCGAGTTTGGCCCTGCCTGCACCTCTGTAAGTGCTTCTTCATTCTTCATTCTTCATAAAATCACCACATCGAAGTTCATGCTCCTTTCTCTCCACCACGCGCTTTCTATTCTATGTAAGTGGAAACGAATTACGAACAGATACCTCCTCGTTCGGATCGTCCATGGCAGAGTACGACTAACACAGCTCCATCCAGGGCCCAGGCAGGAACGTAAACATGGCCACAGCTCCTTCACCTCTCAAAGTACAGCTTTTCGCACGACCACAGCCGCAACTACAGAACTCCACTGTAGGGGCAACATCGTCGTCTTCATCTTCATCTTCATCTCCATCTTCATCTTCAGCATGGGCTGTTGACGTGTACATAGCTGGTGAAAAGGTCCTGCACAACGTCTATCTAAGGGACTCTCTCAGCCCAGATCAGAGGTCTCTTTGTCGCTGGTATCTCGAAAAATATGTCCAGCTATCGCCTTTTTCCGCCGATCTAGTGTCGAAGGGATTCAGTTCTCACATCTGCATGTCTCACATTCACCGAACACCAGAGCAGAGTATTCACCTGCCTTCCAGTCCAATAGCCGACTGATGCCTAAATAGGCACCGCCCATTTGGGCATATAAATAGTAGATAGATTTGATAGTTTAGCTAGATTCTATTCTACATGCTTTATCACACTTTTGCTTCCGTGCACACAGTCCATCGATACTGTGTTCAACATCTAGCCAAGGATGCGGCAGATCTCTTGGACGTATATCCTAAGGAGCTTTTGAATCAGTTACGGCTCCAAGAGGTACTAGCCCGATATCTCCCACAAGAAGTTCCTGGAGATCTGTGTCAACGTGTTATGTCGATTGAGATATGTGATGAAGTGCTTGCGGGTGAAGGCTCTGAGAGTACACCAAATCTTCTGGGAAACGCTGGAAGATTCGACGCTGCTGAGCAACCTAGGCTGGAATGTTATTGTGCACCGGGGCATTCAGCCAGCCATTGGTTAATCCCAGTCTTTCGCTCCCTCACAGGGTGCAATCATGGAAGCAGGCGGATAGGGCTACCGCCACTATTAACATCCTCCTAGTCATTGCCAAAAACATATCGCCGAAACCGACTGCATATAATGACGTCTCGCCGTTCCTTGCATCGAGCGCTTTAACTGAGGTCCAGCGACACTTGGAGGAGAGTGGCGCTGCTCTACAACTACACGTTGAAATTGCTCGGCCGGGCACTCTCGCGTCGTTCAAATCACACCTTCAGCGATCAGAGGACATCCACAGACAAGGCTACTTCCACATCGTTCATTGTGTACCTGCATGGAATAGTCCGCACTTGGAAAGGGAAAACCCAGAAATACGCCTTTCTCCACTTCTGTGATGAAAAGTCGGAAAGCACCAAACCCGTGCCAGCTCATAGAGTCGGTACCTGGAAAAGTTGCTTCTGCAGAGTGGTTTGGTCTGCGTCCATGGATTGGCGGGAGTCGGAAAGAGCGCCTTCCTCAGATACGCCGCATCCACATGGAAAAGAACTGCCTTTGTTGATGCTGTTATCACCGTTGATTTTGCAGAAAGGACGATAATGTCCGAGCAGGATTTTATAAATGCCATCTTAGGACAAATTCTTCAATTCAATGGTCAACAATATCGAACACAACTATGGACGGTCAAGTCGCTATCCCTTCAATCACATGGCAATGACACAATTAAGCATATGATTGCAGATCTTCTGCGTACCCTTAAGGTAGCCATTATCTTAGATGGCCTCGAGGTTCCATTTACGCCTTTTGATTCATCCCTCGTGCCCGGCACACTAGACGAAGTTCACACCTTCGAAATCTGGCAGTCAATCAAGTCCATATTTCTTCCTGTCCAAGTTCCGAAAACTGACACCGGATGGTACTTGATCTGTTCGACTCGGCGTCAGAACATAGGGTGGCTCACGAGTCTCACAGGCAGTCAGTCTGCCGCTCTATACTTCGAACTCTGCGGCGTGGAACTGCCTGACGCCATTGAGCTTTCGCAGAACATCATCTCTGCAGGTGAAGAGAATGTAGAGCAGTGGAATTATGAGGACTTCGATTGGCTAGAGGCAATAATCTATCTGCTGCAAGGCATCCCGCTTGCGTTACTGGAAATACTTCCTGCCCAGCGAATGCTTAATATACCGTGGCGGCTGTTTCATAGCCGCCTTCATAGTGGTATTGTTACTTCGCCCGCCGACCTAAAGTGGTTGGATTCCGATACTTGTTCCTTCTTGAACGAAATGCGTCGTCTATCCTGAGCCTTATTGAAGCATGACTTTATGTTTCTGTCGCTTCTTAGCAATTACTGGCATCAAGCTCCTCCTCTAGCAGTGCTTCAACAGCTATTCATTGCTTCTATTGACGATTTAGCTGAATTTTTTTTTCAGAGGAATATGATGCTGAGGAGTTCAAAGCACGGGCTAGTTCATAGTCAGGGTTGGCTCTAGATCGAGGGTATCTGCGAGTTAATTTATACGGAACAGTGCCATGAGTCCACCCCCTATTCACAGTCTACAATCGTGCACTCGCTTTTCAATCTAATAAGCTCATAGGTGGAAAGAAGATGAAACAACTCATAGTAGACTCTATTCAGTGTCTCTTTTTTCTTCCGCCCATTCAGTCGTCGAACTTTCAGGAAAACTCCGACATAGCAAATAAGCCTTCTGTCACAAATGCAAACGTTCTTACCTGCATTAACTTTTGTCTTCTAGGCCAATCGGTCATTCCAGTAGAACAATGGCCAATGCAACTCTTCGTGGCGTCTATTATTCCACTTTCCTTTTTTCCTACTGGAGCGGCGCCTTGGACGTCGGAGAAATATTACCGACTTCTTGAATTGTTTTCTGGATACTTTAGAGCACCTATAAGTAATGAGCTTTATGGGGTATTCTTTTCTATTCTAGTGTCCATCTGCGTCAACTGTCCAAGTCGCATTAATTGGACTTTGGAGCGTTGCGACAAGATGTATCGGCTGGGAAGCAACATTATACGGATACTAGAACAGCATTACGGATGTGAACTCGACCCTAAGGCTGCACTCTCGAAAGGCTCCCTGCTACTTGCAAAACTACTACTTCTGCCTGTTCCCGAGAGCGAGAAGGAGGCTGAAAGTACTTGGCAGGCTCTAAAGAGTCTAAAATATAACTATTCCATCAGCTTGGAGAAGGCCTACAAATATCCGACGCGAAAGGTTCTTTTAACAAATCAGAGGAGTCGTACAAAGATCCATCTCGAAGTTCGACCTAGCAAATGGACGGGACTGTGATAACGCGAGATGAAACATCCACTATATCCCTTAATTCAGGAGTGGGAATAGTATATAAGATATTCGGAGACATGGTCGATATACTTCTGGAACATGGGGTAGAATTCTTACCGATGAAGAGGAGCACAGTTTCAAAAGAGCCTAAAAAGGGCCTTGAGAGGGATGCGCAATTAACAGCATCCTTTCATCAATATGTTAAAGAGTTCAACAGAGACGAACTCGAAGAGGCTTCTCGATGCTCCGCACGCAACCTTCAAGTTACACTAATGGACAAGGACAACGAGCGCTTCAAGGCCCTTGATTTGCTTGAACATGCGAATGACAATGGCGAGTGGATCTATGCGTTTGAACAATATCGAAGCATGTTCTTCCATGCAATGTATGATTCCCTCTACGACGAAGCTGATGAGCACCTTGAAGCACTCCGTAGGATTAGCGAGAACTTATCTGGTGTCACACTGGACTTAAAACCTCTTACCCAGTTGGAAGAGATTGTCCAAGACCAGAGGAGTTTATATATGCTTACTGCTAGCTTGTTTTCTTCGGAAGCAGGCGGCAGACAAGATGCGCTTGAAATTGCTCAGAAAATACGTCGCTCAATGGCCGAAATAGCCCCAGAGCAGTTTTCTCTAGCCGAAAGGCACTGTGCTATGATTAAGAAGAGTGAGGGAAGTGGTACTTACCCCACCCAGGTTTCCATAGAATTGTTCATGAAGCTCACGAGAAAGCACGGAAAAAAACAGCGAGATCCGACGTGGGTGGTGAGCCTTATGGGCACGATGGAAAGCTTCGCCAAATTCATCACTAACGCATATGATGCGATGAAAGCTAAAGAATTCGACTCCTTTCTTGAATACTTAAACCTTACAGACGAGCTTATGGAAAAGGAAGAGTTCCTGCACGATATAATGAGTAAACGACCCGAGACCTTCAAAGGCATTCGAGAGGCTTGCGAGCGTGGTTCTATTGTCTTTGAATCGTTGCCTAAGTTGCGTTCCGCCATAACCAGAGGTGATTTTGAGGCTGCCTGGTCTTACGTGGAGGACATTTCTAAATTTCAGGGCCCCCCAAAACAGGATTGGTTATGCGCTGATGATATTGCTACGATACGCGTTCAGAGAAAGCACACTTGGAACAGCTTATGTCGAATGCGCAGTCTGCCAAAGATCTCCAGAATAGTAGCACGATTTACGAGCAAGTCGTAAAACGATGGGAAGAGGCTGGGTTCCCCAGCATTGATCAAGGTCAGATGCGTTCATTTAAATCTGCAAACTTGGAGTGCATGAGCGATCAAGCGATTGATATGGAACTGTGGGAGGAGGGCTATATGTTGTGTAATGCATACTTGAGGAATTGGGCATTGGAGCTGAGGGAAGGTCCCCGAGCCCATGACAAGGTCCGAAAAAGCAGGGAACAGTGCGAAGTAGCCCTTCTTCAACAGTCTAGAATTACTGCCGAGGCAAACTTCGATTTCGAAACATGCCTCCAGCTTCTCGACGACTGGGAGACGCTATGGGAATTCCATAATCGGACGAGAGAAAGGCAGCGACGCTCCTTTATAATCCTCGGCCGGAAGCTCCTGGAGTTCCTAAACGGTTGCTACCGCGATCGCTGCGTTCCCTGTGCCCGTTGGGCTCGCCTCCGCAAACAGACCGTTTGTACTTTTGATAATCAGAGCCGGAATCAGCGGAATAGGGGCAGGCTCACTATAGCAGGGCCAACCACTCGTCATCATGACAGAAACAAGCTGCGGGTGCCGTTCGGATGCAGCCACCACTGTGAGGGAGGATATGTTGAGATATTCAGATCTCATGCATGTCTCATATCATGCACCGAACGCTAGAGCAGGATCTAGAGCAGGATATTCACCTGCATGCAGTCCAATAGCCGACTGATGCCTACTGTTGCCTATTGAGGCTAGAGGCATATATAAGTAGATATATTTCCATAGCTAGACTAGATTCTATTCTACATGCTATTATCACATTCTCACTCTGACTCTTCCGCTCGTGATCACCTATTCAACAGGTTATGAGCCCGGGTGCAACAGTCACCTACATTGTGATCATATACTCTCACAAAAAGTGAGAACTCTCTCAAAAGAAGAGAAGCCGGCAGCATCACCGGCACAAATCATCAAAAGCCTCATTTTGAGACAGAGATATACATCTCACTCTTCTCATTTTGAGCATTGCTCTCAACTTTGAGAAGCTCTGGAACTATCACTAGAAAACCCACCAAAGATTCTCATATTTGAGATATCATACACAACATCGATTCTCACATCATCTCTGAGATATCGACAGCATCAAAATGTCGGAATCATCCTCGACAACAAATCTCAATTGGGCCGCATCCGACAAACTCAAGGATAGCGGCAACTATACCACCTAGAGGAATCTTGTCAAGCAAGCTCTCATAAATGCGGACGTCTACGAATACGTCCTCGATGAGGATACTAGCAGAGAGCCACTCACTAAAGACGCCACCTACTCAGCAAGCTCCGCATATGGGAAATGGCTGAAGGGCAATGCCAAAGCATACACAATTTTGCATCGGACCTGTGGTATCGAGGCTATGAGAACTATAAAGTCCACTGATAAAGCCTCAACCGCCTGGACTCTGCTCAAGGATCGATATGAAGGGAAAGGCTTCTTTCTCATAGACCAATGCGTCGCTGAATTCGAAGCTCTCTCATTTGAGAAGACAAGAGACGTTGCATCATTTAATGCACTATTCAAAGACATCAAAGTCAAAATCGACGACAACGGTCTAAAGATCCCCATTAGCTACTATATCATGAAATACCTTAGGTGGATTGCACCGGCCTTCCCTACTTAGGCTGAACGCTAGAGAAGCTCTCTAAGAGACACTAATACGACAAAAGATCCATTGAAGGATGACAAGCTTGACAAGATGATGGCTGATCTCCTCGATGAGAATAGAGCAATCACCATTTAGGATGAGAACGCATCGACAATCTCCCTGTACGGAAACCGCCCTTAACATCGAAAGGGGAATTCAACATCTCAAAAGAGGCCGAACACTTAGCAAAAAAGGGGGCAATCAGACAAGCATTGCTCTCACTGCAATAAGAACGGCCATGTTGAACAGAACTGCTATATTAAGCATCTGGAAAAGAAAGAGGAGTTCATGCGCTAAAGGAACGCAAAGAATGAGAACAGATCCTTGAATACTCAGTCGAGAACTAATACTAATCCTCATGTATTGATGGCCCACCATATTCAAGGCCTTAAACACTCTAATTAGATCCTCGACACTAGAGCAAGCCATCACATGTGCAATGATCGCAACATGTTCAGCGAGTATAAAACGAATACAAATCCTGCGAATACTATTGCAACGGCTAGATCATATACTTAGGCCGAAGGATATGGATCTGTTACACTTACAGCTATCTAATCCAACAATTCAACCGTCACCGTCACTCTTAAAGACGTTTTTCATATGCTAAGTCTTAAGGTCAATCTTCTGTCTAGACCTACAGTTAAGAGAAAGGGCATTTATATCGATGGCAAGACAGAGACCCTTCGATACTCTCACAATGATTAAGAGATTTGCAGATTCTAATCATTGCATTTAGCAATGAGAATATGCACTGTTCTCACCGGCTAAGCCATGATCGCAGCCGCTCAATCAATTGATGTGTGGCATTGACGCCTTAGCCATATTGGACTTAATAATGTGAGAAAGACCGCCTAAATAACTAAGGGTATTGAAATCGGACTGAAAAACGGACTGAAACTTAAGAGACCTACCTACAAACCTTGCCTCGTCTCAAAAGCCATGCGTACCCAATTAAAGCAGCCGCAAAAGCGTTGTGAGCATGCATTTAACAAAATCCATGTTAATCTCCTTGGCCCCATCACCCCTACAGCTCACGATGGATCCAATTAGGCTATGATTAAGACTAACGATGCCACGCGAGCACGTTGGCTCTCAACTTTTGCTAAAAAGGGGGATGCAAAAGCAGATATTAAGCAATTCACAACTTCCGTCCATACTCAATATGGCAAATATCTAAAGTCATTCCGTCTTGACAATGGCACTGAATACGGAGGCAAGGAATTCAAAGACTACTGCACTGAAAGGGGGATTAGAATCGAGCTAACTGTCCCATATACTCCTAAATAGGACGGAGTAGCTGAGCGAGCAAATCGAACAATCCTTGATCGATGCTGCACTCTCATTAATGCCTCGGCTGAGAACGAAGACGACGAAGATCCCTAGGATGATCTTAAAAATCTGTGGCTAGAATTCATGAGAACAGCCATTTATCTCACAAACCGGACGGCCACACGAAGCCTCTAAGACAAGACACCTATTAAAGCATTGACGACTAATATCGGTCAACCTACGGTCTTGGATTTATCACATCTCCAAACAATTAGCTGCAAAGCCTACTACTATATCCCAAAGGAAAGACGGCAACGTGGAGCTAAATTTGAGACCTGAGCTAAAGCTGGAATCCTCGTTAGATATGAAGGCAATTCCATTTATAGGATTTATGATTGACAGCGTGGCATCGTCTAAGCCTCATCTGTCGTCTTCGATGAGAACGATGTCTCACAAGATATCCAATTCAATGATCTTTTCAATGAGACTCTAGTCGTGCACGCAGGGGGGGAATCCTCTCATAAAACTCATGAATCTCATGAAGATGAGAAGGGACCATTATCTCAACATGAGGAACAATCATCTTAACATGAAGACTAATTCAATGTCCCTAGAGGATTTAGAGACGATCCTGAAAACGATGATTAGGATCTAATCAATGACCAATTGCTTAACAACGATCAACAGCACGAGACAATACGAGACTATATAGGGGAATTGCGAAAGCCTTAATCAAAGGCTTGACAAAAGCCGGAGGTCATCCCTACGGCTGCATCTTCTCGTCCTGTGAGAAACAGGGCTGGAGATCTAAACAAAAAGCGTCTCTAAGTTCCTAGTAGTCTTAAAGACAACTATTAATATGCAAAGTATGCTGACTTCGACGATAGAACTTAAGAGTTTATCACAACTCAAATCAATCTGTTCATCGCGAGTATCACAATGGATCCCCAAATCCCTTAAACTTATAAGGAGGCACTTACTAGACCTAATTTAGAGAAATGGATACAGGCCATGCAAGACGAATACTAATCTCTTGTCCAAAACGACACTTGGACAGAGCTAATTCCTCTAAAGGGAATTCATGTTCTTAGAGGCAAATGGGTATATGCACTTAAAAGAGACGAGCAGGGCCAAATCACTTGATATAAGGCTCGATGGGTTGCTAAAGGATTTGAGCAGGAATATGGGATCAATTATGAACAGACTTTTGCATCTGTTGCTAAATTAATGGCAATCCAGATCCTATTCGCCCTCGCTGCCCACGAAGATCTAGAGATTGATCAAATGGATGCAGTTACAGCTTTTCTCCAATTGAATATGCAAGACGTCGTCTAGGTCGAAATGCTAGTCGGATTCAAAAAGGGGGACCTAGCCTACCTACTAAAAAAGGGGCTATACGGATTGAAGCAATCCGCACGCCTTTAGGCTAGGGACGTACGGGCCAAGCTCTTAAAGCTCGATTATCACCCATTGCATTTAGATGAATGCATCTATTTTCATTAGGACCTACGTATATACGTTGCCACCTACGTTAATGACTTCCTTCTTATTAGACCATCATCTATAGAACTCTTAAATCTCAAATCTCAATTAAGCATGAAGTTTAAGATGAAAGACCTAGGGCCATGCAAGCTATTCCTTAGTGTACAAATTATTAGAGACTAGGCAAACAAGAAGATTCATTTAACTCAAACTGCCTATATTGACAAAGTCTTACAAACCTTCAGCATGGAGAACGCCGCTACTAAGAGCACACTAATGGAACCAAATGCTCTTAAAGTTCTCGTCAAAAACACTAGACAAGCTACCCCTAAGGATATCCAGCTATATCAATCCATCATTAGATCTTTGATGTACGCCATGACACAGACTAGACTAGATCTAGCTTTTCCTATCTCTCTCCTCTCTCGATTTGCCACTAATCTGAGCGCCGCCCATATGGGAGCTGCAAAGCGAGTTCTCAAATATCTCAAACACACTCGGGATCTTAGGATTACCTACAATGGGCATACACAAAACGGCAGTGGCGATTTTCATGGATACTTAGATGCAGACTAGGCTAGGGATACTAAGACTTAAAGTTCAACCTCCGCCTACGTCTTCTTTCTCTTTAGTGCTCCTATTACATGGAAATCCTCGAGACAGCATACAATAGCTCTCTCGAGTACGGAGTCTGAATACTACGGCCTCACTAATGCCGCTAAAGAAGCTATATGGCTTCAAACTCTCCTCACGGAATTGCAGTATCATGGAGACGAACATGTCCCTACACATATATATGGGGACAACTAAAGTAGCCTGGCATTAGCTGAGAATCCGGAATACCACTAGCGCACGAAGCATATTGATATCAAATATCACTTCATACGCCAACAGGTTGAGAACGGAGCAATCCATTTATCATATATCCCGACTGCCTAAATGGTGGCCGATGGCATGACGAAGCCTTTACTAGCCGTCAAGCATGCTCTATTTATTCAGCAACTTGCTCTTGAGAATTGGTCCTTAACTAACTAACCATCCATTCACTATTCTTAAGAGTGTCAACCAGTCCTCTCGTTTTTCGATGACCGATTCCCCTACGTCAGCTATTGCGAAGGGGTGTTGAGATATTTAGATCTCATGCATGTCTCATATCATGCACCGAACGCTAGAGCAGGATCTAGAGCAGGATATTCACCTGCATGCAGTCCAATAGCCAACTGATGCCTACTGTTGCCTATTGAGGCTAGAGGCATATATAAGTAGATATATTTCCATAGCTAGACTAGATTCTATTCTACATGCTATTATCACATTCTCACTCTGACTCTTCCGCTCGTGATCACCTATTCAACAATATCAGATATTCTAGAGCTCTCCCACAAGAATGAGAGATACTTTTGATGCGAGCTAACAACGGGGACGACGACGTGAACATGGCTTATTGACAGGGGTCCACCATAATCCATTCCACCGCCCAAAGTCACTAAAACAAGGTCGTACAAATTCGCATGGGGTCTCTTGCACTAGGGGGGGGGGCGGGCTGCATGAAGCGATGAATGACAAAGAGCAATGCTCATACATAGAACTGAACAAATTAGATATGTAAGAGCTAGCCACAAAATATTTGCCTAGGTTGCTCTCATAGTGACAAAGCGCCTCATCGTTTAAGAAGGCCCTGTCCCGTACAGGGGTTTGCAGATTCGCCGTGTTTTTAGTTTAAGAAGGCGCTGTCCCCTACAGGGGTTTGCAGACTCACCGCGTTTTTAGTTCAATGAGGCGCCTTTTCATTAAGGGTTCCCTGTGATATCGATTTCTTAAGGATGGGGTATGGGTTACCGTTCGCCGACGCTAGCGGAAGCTAAAAAGCCACTACAGGTACGTACTGTGTGCTGTCCGTGTAACATGCATAACGCGATTAGAAGAACAGTGGAAAGATTGATGGGACCACTGATGGAAAATTTAATGGGATGAATAATGGGAAGTTGGATGGAAGCATAATCTCGTTCCGCCGGACATTAAGAAAGGCTCTCATGGATCCACAAGGTCAATTTCAAGTTGGGAAGAAAAGGTATGTGGATTGAGATATTCTTTAATTACTGTCCAGAGGTGCAAATGGAGCAACTTCATGAAAAACCACAGTGTAGTAGCAGTGAGGAATGAGTTGGCACACACTGGTTTTCTCGTCCTGCAGCTTCTTCTTACCCTAGAACTAGATCCCCATGCTCGAGGAGAATGTGAGAAACCGCATAACACAGATGATTGATCGTTGTTATTTCAAGTTCAGTAACCTGATGGCGCTAGAATCTTGTCATTGCAATTTGATAATTGACCTAACAGGGACCCGAGCTGGTCACTTTAGAGATTCATTTCACGTTGGGGGCGTTTACTGTTGTCTTAATCCCTCGGCGTCTTCGTCCTTCCTTCTTCCCCTCCTCAATTTTTTTCAGGAAAGACGACCCTGTTAATATATGAAGAAGCTGCATGGTACGAACTTATGTGCTCCTCATGTTTTGTGTTCAAATATACTCACTGCTCCTCTTGACCTCTGCTCACTTTCTTAATTACAACTCCTTTAGTATTGTGCTGTTGCATGCCTAAGTGCGGCGGACGTGAGGCCGTTTTTCACTACGCATCTCATCGCTAGACAACCCGCGTCCCCCCATGCCGATGACCTATGATCATGCCTATGGGATGCCGCTGGCGGCCGTGGCGGCCGTGCCGCCGCCGCAACAGCAACCGCCTACGATTGATTATATCCCGCGACAATCACCTCTCAGGCCCCCAATTCAGATCTATTATCCGCAAGAACATATCTATAACGAAAGTACTCGAACCTTTTCACGGAGGAAGATATCACATCGGACGTCTTAAGTAAGTCGCAACACCATAGCTAGCTTCGGGCGTAACTAATGCATTTTTTTCATTGTCTGCAGGCTTGCGAAGCTTGTCGTATTACGAAAGCAAAATGCACTATAACAAGCCTTGTCTAAGCTGTGTAGAGAAAGGGATACACTGCAGCTATCGTCTTCCCGCCGCCCCGAAACCGTAAATGGGCTAACCATACTAGGTGGATCATGACTAACTTTGACTCTTAGGGAACTTTCCGAAATAGTGATTCTTCTCACTAATATAGCGAAATCGATAGAGACGGTGAATCGAACAGTCGAGATAGTAGATAATAGAGTCTGCAGACTCGAGAGGTCGTTATCAAAGACAGTCCTAGGTTTGACTAAAATATTCGACGAAGTCGATAAGAAGGCGATCATGCTAAAAGAGGATCCTGAGAAGCGCCGAGACCCCAGGCGTCATACGCCAGCACAGAGTACCAGAGTCTTCCCTCCACGGCAAAGGGATATCGATCTGCGGATCAACCTAGAAGTCGAACTAGAGGAGTCCAACAAGAGTGATATGGATGCAGGTTCTAACGCACCACTGGTCGGCGAGCCAGCAATACCAGTTAGGCATACGACTGGAGTGGCTAAAATCCTACTGTGGCCTGCCGTCGCAGATTTGGTAGGATTAGGGATGAGGGAGAACGGGATTGGAGGGATCGATCCCCTCCGACGAGAGCACCAGCGTGGGGTTCTCCGCTTGTATGGACGTGGCGAAGGAGTTGGATATTCACCAGCATCAGATATTTCCTAGGGCCTAGTGGGTGAAGCAAGCCCCATCTCTAATGCCTACGTCGACGCCACAGGCCTGCCAGAACTAGGCGAAGCCGCCATACGACGCCTATCATCGAGCTATATGACACATTTAAACGTCATGCATCCTATCATTACACAGAAGCGTCTTGATGCGATGATTGCAAGCTTCTTACAGCAGATCTAAGAGACAGACAAAGGTCAGCACTAGCAAGTATCTGATAGATTTGCAGGTACCGAAGGCAACAAACGGAAAAGGTCACCAACCGTGGCAGAATCGGAACATCCTTTTGCAGAGCATCTTAAGCCGGGTAAACCGCAGCGATCGATTAATACGGCGATTGTATTATTAACGCTGGCGCTTGGCAAGATGTGTGAGCACAAAGACAAGATACCAGACTTTGTGCCTGACAATGACGCGCGGAACAGCCCTTCATATCCTCTTTATCCATTGCGGCCCTGTTCCTCGCAGTTACCAGTTCCCGGAATCTCTCTAAGTTTGCCGTCTACACTGACCAACCAACGTTTTGCCTAGCGGAGCTCGATGGACGGTTCCGCATCTGCAAAGTATCCGCCATACACACGAAATCTAGACGTCATACCAGGACTAGCATACTTTGCACTTGCGACCGACATCCTTAGCAATCATCTCGGTGGGAATAGCCTCCCGTTTGTCTACGCGTGCCTCCTAGCAGGTCTATATCATGGCCAGCTTAGGCGCGTCTTACAAAGCCATGCATTCATTAAGGAGGCTAGCTACGCATTAACAATCCTCTTACAGCCGTGAGTGTCCCCTATGGAAGCATAACACCTAGTGACTAACTTAGATTAGGCAACTCGCACATTACAAGAAGATGCAAGAAGATATGAGCGACCTTGGAAAGCGTGAAGCTGTGTTATGGGGCCCTAATGATAACTAGAATCTCTTCGCATATTAGACATGCCTGCAGTTAGAAAGGTAAGGAGGCACTTTCTAATGTTTCTAGATCTTCATTAACTTCCTAGTGATATTGTTGCTGAGCTCGACGTTCCTCAGTCGACCATCCTGTCGCTAGAGTCAGTCATGCCATGGCCAAATCTCTAACTAGCTGTTGAGAACTAGGAAATGACTAAGAAGTCGATGAAGTGCTACTCGGCACAACTGTACTTCCGCAAATTGCTTAACAGAATCCATCGAGACCTCTACGGCCCTAGAAAGGAGAACGGCAGCTCTTCATTTGCTTGTCAGTCATCACACGCTAACAGTTCGTAGAATACTAGCTTGCTAAGATGAATGATCTTCCTGAATTTCCGTTCATAGAGGCGATTATTGCAGATATCAAATCAGTCATCAACTACTGTCCCGTCCCTGCAGACGATAACGCGCCGCCTTATTCATGTACATAAAGGTTGGAGAGAGTTTAAGAAAGTGGTATTTATGTTTGTATGTATTATACCTGTACTATACCCATAGTCCGTACTTGCATTTGTGAGCACTAAGGGGAAAGATATAGGTGTTGTGAGGAAAAGCACAATTACAAAATACAGAAGAACTAGGGTATGATACACAAATTGAAGGAAGAGTCACGGGATTTAGGTTTAGACTCAACTTCTAAGGGAATCTCACTTTATACAAGATGTCTCATGCAACCACATTCCTATTTGAGTTGTGATATACAGCTGATGACGCCACTCATCAACGTAGACATCAAGTCTAGTTTCATAGATAGAGGCATGCAGTACCTAGCAACCTAGCCTTTCACAAGTGATCGCTTATGCCCAAATGAGTCGAGGGTGAGAACAACATGCAATGGAAACACTCTTACGCATTCTCTAATATTCCTCGCACCATTCTCGAACTGTATATTAACAAATATTGTTTGAGTTTGCTAACGAGTGCTTGCTTGAGGTCTCGAGAGGCATCTGTGGAGGTTAGTATAAGAAAGCAATTCCGGTCAGGAGATTTATACTTTTATGATGGAAGTTCATCAAGCCACTTTCTACATCGTTCCTTTGCACACACTTTACATTTGCCTTCTCGAGATGTTCGTTGATGCCCACGCGATGTACACCTTGCGCACTCGTCGCATCTGCCCTCCTTTTCTATTCGTTTCCCACACGATATACAGCATTCGACTACCTTGATTTCTTTCTAAACCCGTCGTCCCTCTTTCTTTTCCTTCTCCTCCGTTTGCTCCCTTTCAAGTTTAAGCTTAGCTATTAGATCCACCATCTCAACCTCGTCGTCCCTTTCATTGTCCCTTTCATCAGCCTCGATTGTCCAATTGATATATTTCGGCTCGTTTGCTTGTTCTCCCACCATCGGATTGATATCCTCCAGCTCATCTGCTTGTTCTCTCATTGTCGTCGGATTGATATGCTCGAGGCTGTCAGCTTCCTTCGGTTTGAAATGCTTCTGCCTATTTAACTCCTCCTCCATTTTCGTGTCCGTAGGTCGTCGTTTTCGTACCTAACGAGCATCGTTCATGGCTATCTTAGGAATTAGTATCGTGTCAACCCAAAGTGCAGGATACTTACCGTAGACGTACGACTAAAAACAAAATAATTCAGTAGAATGGTTAAGTCCGTTTTCGATGTTTAAAAGGGTGCTGCGATTGCGGTATATTAGAGTCAAAAGCTAAGATACAGCCCTATGTATGTTGCTTAGTCTAGGGAAATAGATAGAGAAAAGCCGGAGGAAGAAAAGTGCGAGGATGAAGAGAAGTTAGGGTAGAAGGTTTGCTTTTATAACAGAGCACGGCTGGAACCAGGACCCACCAACATCATACCAACAACGACGAGACACAAAGGTTAATTTATAATAACTTCCCCAGTTACGTTCATCTCCACGCAAAGCACGGAAATGACCGGAAAAGCGAAAAGTGACCAGCCAGCATGAGACATATCTAGCACCTATGTTCTGCAGACTGGTATAAGTATCACTTAAGTATCACTATAAAATGTCCATCAGCTCCCTCATTAGTTTATTTCCAAGTACAATGGGACTTTTTTGGACCTGTCAGTGGTGCTCAGGCAAATTCTCTTCCATTGAGAAGATCAAATTTCACTTAAACTCTTAAATTAAATGTCTAAATAGCCTCCACGAAAAGCATCACAAGTCCATTACTGACTTTCGAAGTGCCTAAGAGAGGAAGCCGAAGGCATATCCTCATTTCTTACCGTTCCTCAAACATCTTAGGCGAACCTTGATTGAGTATGTATGTTTACTCTTTTACTCTTGAACCATAGGAATTGACAATTTCGACAGCCTCCACCAGCATCATGATTTCACTTAAGACTGTTATAAAACTCACATGTATGCTTCCCTAGTAGTGCCTTGTCGATTGCTCTCGAGTAACGACCGACTCCTACTAGTAATCCTGTTGTGCTCCCTGTTGTTTTTATGTTGTTTAGCATGGTCGATTTCGCTAGGTGGGGCGTTCTCCTTGTTCTAGTGGCCTGCCTTGCTGCTGCTCTTGCCTTGTTCTCCAGCTCACCCCTGTCCTACCCGCGATCCCCTTGGGGCTGCCTCCACGATATCGTAAGGGTGTTGTTTCCTATACCCAATACTCGGCCGTTTTTTGCTTGCTTCCGCTGCCTTAATGGTCTGAACCCGTACCCGGCCGGAGCGCCGCCCTGTGCTCCCTTCCTCCTCGCCCATCAATTGGTCTTGATAATGTGTATATCGGGCGTGATGTCGTCTGGTTTAACTCCTGTGTAGTTGTTGCCGGTGAGTTAGATAGTCCAACTATCCCAGCTATCCATCACGTGATACCACATATCTCGTGACTTCCAGGGGTGTGCCGTAACAGTGAAAGAGGGGAAGAATACAATACCTCAGCAAAACGGGGCCACCACTCCTCCTTTGCAGAAAGAAGACGTTTATACATGCATGACAAAGAGCAATGCTCATACATAGAGCTGAACAATCAGATATGTAAGAGCTAGCCACAAAATATTTGCCTAGGTTGCTCTCGCAGTGACAAAGCGCCTCATCGTTTAAGAAGGCCCTGTCCCGTATAGGGGTTTGCAGATTCGCCGTGTTTTTAGTTTAAGAAGGCGCTGTCCTCAACAGGGGTTTGTAGATTCGCCGCGTTTTTAGTTCGACGAGGCGCCAAGGGTGAACACTTCCATGACGTCGGCACGAAGGATCACTTCTTAGGCCGACATCTCTCAATACATCGGACAGCTTCGGCCCCAAGTTATACACATTTGTATTGCTATCCGAGTTTAGGAACTACGAAATGATATCTGACATGTTTAAAAGCATTGTTAATAAGATAGATCAACCTTGTCCAGTTCTTGTTTAGCAGGAACTATTAGATCACACGTGATAGCCCGCCACAGTACTAAATGTGCCCAACCTCGACGCAGCTTAGGGGCCTCATGAATGTTTTCGACGCATCTTAGCTTGGCGAAAACATCTTAAGATATATCTTATTTTCGCTACAAAACACCATGCCGCCTGTTACGAATCAAATGCTCAATGCTCGTCGAGAAGACAACTGCATTGCCGTCTCGCGTCAAACGCAGTTTACGACTGGCAGAATGAAGGCATCTACCTCGACCAATCTCATCCTATGGCGTACCTATGACGCTGTTATTGTTCACTGTGGCGTTCCAAAATAGCTGATTTTCCACATGTTACTATCACCGATCTGCATTAGTCCTAACCCAATTAATATCCTAATTTTCTATATAAAAAATTCCATGGCTATTCTAGGCCCCTTGCATCTTAAGTCATTCATGGGTGTCAACTATTTAGGAGGCTAAAGGTATCTAGCCAGTATATAAGTAGGCACAGGATAGGTCCCTAAGTCAAACAATCGCCGAGAATACATACGAACCGGACAACTTGACTCACTCACAAGTATCATGCACTATTAGACAATGTCTATCCAACGTACTCATTCCTAGGTAAGTCAACAGAAACCATTCTCGCGAAAGCTCTAGGTTCTAATCAGTGATCTCGTAGGGAGAGATTCCAGCTCCAGTTCTAGCGATGTGTGAGATATTCTTTCCACTTATCCAACCTAATGCCCTTCTAGATCCGCTAGTGAATATTGAACCTAGCCTTCGAAGTATATTCTAGGAGGTGGCCGCTAACCTATCGGATCATGATTGCAATTTACTTTCTTCTGCGAGGCATGCTTTCAGCAATTCCTCGACTTTTGATTTTCGGAAATGGGCATTGCACAACTTCGCCATCAATAAGAACCGTGAGGGCATAGAGGAACATACCATGGCGCATCGGTATAGAGAAATTACTCAAAAATCCTTAAACACAGGCGACTATATCTTAAATTTAGACACTCTCGTGGTGAGTCTATCGATCCTAAACAGAGCTAATAATAACTAACTATTTTTAAGCAAGTGCTTCAAAATCAAATTGAGTGTGTAGCCAATACTGCCGGATATACATTTGACGTCTTCCGCGCTTTTACTGAACTTAGGATTTAAGTAAACACCGAAGTGGAGCGCATCGATTATCTCACCAATTAAACATCGTCTTTCTGTCACGCGTGTATGAATGATAGAAAGCCTAACTTCAGCCGTCCTTTATTGCGGCAATGGTTTATATGTGAGGGCGCTCAACAGTACGTGCAAATTCTGATTAATGTTACACTTCGATATACCTAATATATTAGTATCGAGGAATGCATAAGCATATTGGAATTCGCGATCGATACCTAAGACTTTTGCCGAGCATTGAAAGCAATAAGGATTATATACTGTGGATTCAGAATCTAGGATGCTGTAAAGTTACCTCACCCATAGTTTTAGAATATCTAACGGGTTGATAGGCAAGAACTAACGCAATGCACCGAGGTGACTACAGGCAACCTTAGGAGAATCGGCGAAGATTTTACAACTGTGTTGCTAAGCTTGGAAACTATACTTCTAGAATTCCAGGATATTACCTTTCGTATGCTGAGGAATATTGTAAAGGAGCCTAAAGAATTGAAGGACGAAGAGAACATCAAGAGGGATTATGCCTTAGAGGGTTGGCTGGCATGATGTGTATGAAAATTCCCTATATACTTCTCCTTAAGTGCGATTAGAACGTATATCAAATTATCATACAAGCTTTATCATGCAACCACAATAAATATCAGCCCTGTTCAAGACCATGCCGTGCAGCTAACGGCGCCACTAGCGTAGTCATTAGAAACATTGTTTTTCAAAGCCTTTTGCAGCAATTTGCCGCCTGTGACTCCTCTCCTCTGTTTGAATTCCTTAAGCCAACTGCTTTTTAGAAAGCCTTCCCCATCGCCAAGTGTGGTGGCAAATTGTCGCGCTTTCTTTTCGATCTCGAAAGGATTACATGCTAAGATGCTCAACGTTAGAGCTCGAAGTTGCTCAACATCATTCTCAATGGCAAGCACAATGACTGTAACATCGCCGCTACAATAACTCGGATTTGCGGGCTTAGGAATGGACCTGTAGAGACAGTGGCCAACGACATTTCCTATGAGGCGAAGGTAACGATAGGCGCTATGTACAAGTGAGAAAGTGAAGTCCGCAAAAAAAAAAGCCCCGTGACCGTGATTGATCACGTGCATACTAGGATGACTTACTAGAATAAGAAGAATGCCCATTCCCAAAACGTGGCATTAAGAAGTATAGTAGTCACGTGAGAGATACCATTATCCATTTTCAACTAAAAGTCAACTTATCGAATTCTTGAATTTTGGCTGCCTCGTCCTGTAGCTGTTCTTATGTAGCTTGGAAAAGACAACTGACATGGCATGAACGAAACTTGGCTTAACAGCATAAGAAGACGCAGCCATTGCAAGTCAGCAAGAGTGTAACATGATGAGACAGCATGCTTCCAAGCCTGTCCATGTTGAATAGGCGCACGAGGAGATAATCCTCAGTCGAACGTTTTGATTTGTCGACTGAAGGGGCATAACACTACAGAGCTCATCCATGAAGTGAGTAAGATTATTACATTAATCCGCACTACGATAAGGAGAGTAATAACAGAGATGAAGTTTGCCCGAGTAGATTTTTGCTCAATGCTTTACGATCCTCTAGCTAGAAGCTTGCAATATACAATATGGACCTCCATAGATTTTCTACTAATTGAAAGACGCGTAAGTGCACTCTAACGATTCTCAGTCTTGAAAGGGCAGCTGAGTACCTAACAGTGCTTCGCCACATTAGTAGCAGTATTGCTCATTGCATGGTATAATGAAGGAGACGTGACTTTCGGGCAAGAATCGGAGCGTTGTGGTGACGAAGCCGAGGATGAGCGTAAATGATGGTGTCATATCCATAGCAGGTCTGAATAAGTTTAAGATCCGATGCTTGACTTCCTCACTCTTCTCACAGAGTAGTTCTCTAGCACCATCTTCTTCCAACCCTTCCAGCGCTATGGCGTGTGTCCAATATACAAACTCGTTGATTGCTCGAATGAATTCCTCATGCATTTTCTTAACTTAAGACCTTTCCTCCGTCTAAACATTAGTGTTCAAGATCCTCTCGTGGTACTGGACTAGATATTCTATCGACTCAGTCGTAAGCTTAAACGACAGCTCGTTTCGATGTACTAAGTCGACATGCACGATGTACGCCTCAATATGGATGATCTAGTTCTTGTCCACTTCGATCACAGTATCTAAACATGTTACCTTAGGTAACATGATTGACGCAAGTGTCCATATGGCATTGGGTGATGCTAACTTTTTTGATAGGTACTGTTACTGATGAACTACACTTTTGAGAGTTGATTGAGTGACATTTATTCGCTCGAGTACCGCAGTAATCCATGGTTTCATGTCCTCAAGAAGAACGATGACTGAAGTTGGCCGAGGTGCTCCAGCTGCTGCCGATGTAGGGAGTAGTCGGCAACTCATTGTCCTGAGGGGACGGATCGAATTAAGAAACCAAATGATTCAGGGTCAGAGTCCGAGTTCCTTAAGATGACTGATGCGTGATGCTTGATGAATGGACGCGGCTCGATTTCTATTGACCATGGGACCTTCACACGAGGTACTTATATGCAATGCCCTCAAGAGATCATTCCATTTAATCTTTAGCTGATGATGGTGAAAGCAAGTGCCGCCCGCACTAACGCCTGAGAAGAACCTGAGCATCAATGGTTAGGTGATATGGATTCGAAGGGTTAGCTTCACAAAGCTGGATCCTCTCGTTTGTAATCTCGGTATAGTATACTTTGATACGAGGGTCCAGCGAAGAAGCAAAGTCAAGAAGCGTATGGTACTTATTAACGATGGTGACAAAGATAAGCTCGGAGGGATTGTAGGCCAGGATGCTCACGTTAGAGCTCGGAGTTGCTCAACATCGTTCTTAATGGTAGGCAGAATAGAGGCACGGATTATCACTATACGTAGCTTATAACGTAGTAATAGAATCGATTAACTAACTAAAACTATATACAGGGCCTACGTATTATACGTAAGACCTAGCTAAAACCGTAGCTTAGCTCTAGCTTAAGCCAAATGCTAGTCTTACAGCGGAGGCCGGCACTACATTTCCCCACTACACATGCTACCTGCAACATGACTGTCCATGATTAACTAATCACGTGCTTATGTGTACGACATATGAAAACACGAACACCCATTCCTAAAACGTGACATTATAAAGTATAGCAGTCACGTGAGTCATACTAGTATCCATTTTCAACTAAAAGTTAACTTATTAAATGCTTAAATTTTAGTTGCCTCATGCGTTCTTATGTAGGGAGTAAATAACATTGTAGAAGACAACTAACATAGCTTAAACGAGACTTAATTTACGCTATAAGAAGATGGAATGATCTATAACTAAAAGGAGCGTAGCATGATGATATGAGATAGTCCATTAGACTTCTAAACCTAATCCACTTAAATAGGTGCACGTCCACGCGAGATGTAGTCCCTAGCATAGAATAGAGCATAGATAGCATTTAGAGCCCATCTTAGCAAATTAAAAATGCTAATTGTCTAAAGTAATTATGTAACTATAAGAATATCTTTCCTTACGTGAACAGCTAGAGGCGTCACTAATGTAGTAGAAGACTCCTACCCTAAGGCATAACCCTAGTTACTAAATTCTATCACGAATATCATAAGCTTCACCTTAGGTGTTGCTATTGTTGTTAGGGTATTTACGTGTACTGTTCGCTAGCTAGCTACGCGCTTATGCACTTAGGGCCCTACATTGTATATATAGATCTTTCCTTTCCTCTCTCTTTCCTCTTTTCCTTCTTTTCTCCTTAGATTAAATCTAGCACTTTAGATCTATATAACCTACTCTATATAACTATGACATAAGATTTAATCTCCCTTCTCTTTTTATTAGTTTCATTAGTAATATAGAACTTGAACTTAAACGAACAGAATAGATTAACAAATTTAGAACACAATAGATTAAGATACTAATCTTAGAACACGAATATAGAACAGAATAGAAAAACCTAAATTAGAATATAGATTAATATATAGATCTTAGAATACGAATTAGATCTACATTAAGGTTAAGAACAGAACAGACATGAAGAACAAGAACAAGACTTAAAGGCATAGAAGCCTTAGAACACACACACACGAATTTAAATTTAAAATAGAAGAATAGAACAAGAAGAATAGAACACCTATACATGCCATTTAACTATATCTAGACCTTTTACACCACTCCCTCAACTTTTAAGCACCTAGTGGTAAAACAACTATGTAAGTAGTACGCCTAGTGAGGTGGCTCTAGTAGTTAGCAAAGTGCACTATAGGGCTTATAGAGATACGTGTCTAGATCCTAAAGTTAAGGAATCGACACCTACGAATACGAATAAGAATTAACAATATAACTAATAACTATAAGAGAGTAAAGATAGCTTATAATGCTTAAGAGAGAGCTACTGCCTATAGTGGTAGTCTAGAGGGTGAAGGAGACTTCTAGGGGTTTACTATGCCTAACCTAGTAAATACCTAAGATGCTTAAGAGTAGACTAATAGAAGAGAAACCCTACTTAAACAAACTACTCCTACCCTTTAAATTTAGGAATTAAATGATCTTGTAAAGATTAAGAACTAGACTAAATAGTAGAAGAAAGCTACCCTTAAAGTTTAAAAGTAAGTTATAGAAGACTATACTTAGTTAGCTAAGCTCTATAACTGTTACGAATATCAAAGGCTTCACCTTAGGTGTTGCTCTTGTTGTTGTGGTATTCACGTGTACTGTTCGCTAGCTGGCTGCACGCTTGTGCGCTTAGAGCCCTACACTGTATATATAGATCTTTCCTCTCCTCTCTCTTTCCTCTTTTCCTTCTTTTCTCTCTAGATTGAATCTAGCACTTTAGATCCGCATGACCTACTCTACGTGACCGTGACA
>Ga0209512_1001136_pt1 | contig 35238 bp, 29 predicted proteins | sample frozenSSSSmetaG_FD_184142 | JGI IMG/M metagenome (GOLD analysis project Ga0209512, IMG submission 184142) | Glacier valley bacterial and archeal communities from Borup Fiord, Nunavut, Canada, to study Microbial Dark Matter (Phase II) -... | ecosystem: Environmental > Aquatic > Freshwater > Ice >...
TGCTCTCACTGATCTCGGTGAGGTGAAGGTAACGCATGACCTCCTTGAGCGTGCTGTGGCCGAGGTAGGCGGCGACCTGCCTAACGGATGCTCCTCCTTCCCATGACAGCGGGACAGACCTTTAATCACACCCATTAGACCCGGACATCAGGCCCACAAGACCGCTGTTGACAACCGGCCAATTTTCTATTTTCCACCTCGCTGCTTATGCCAATCCAATCTGCTCCCGAAATCCAACTGCTCCACGCGGCCTACACGGCTTTCAACGCCCGTGACATCGACTCAGCCCTCGCCCTCATGACGCCGGACGTGGCATGGCCGAAAGCGTTCAAGGGCGGTTTTGTCCGGGGGCAAGAGGAGGTCCGCGCCTACTGGACGGAGCAGTGGAGCGAGATTGATCCGCACGTGGAGCCGGTGGGGTTCCACCCGAAGGAGGGCGGAAAAATCATGGTCGAGGTGCGTCAGGTGGTGCGTGATTTGGCCGGAGCGGTGCTTGCCGACGAACACGTGGGGCATTGTTTCAGCTTCGCGGATGGTTTGATCCGGGCTATGGAAGTCTGTCCACATTCATTGTCCACCACAGAGCGGGCGGAGGGCGCATCCCGAGACACCTTTCTTCATGCCATGTCGCTTGTTCCGCGCGGTCCGGTGCAAGAGGGTGACGAGTTGCCATAGAGTGGATTGATTCGAATCTCATTCGCACGAGCCTTTCGGGGAATGGGCTCTGCCCGAATGCCACGTATGCTGCCGCGCGTCAGGATTTTTGAAAATGTGGCTGGAGCGTCTCGCCCGGAGTCCGCATGCGTGAGGCGAGACGCCTCCGCAACGGTCTGGCGCGAGACGCGCCAGCCACTTTCCTGCCATCAGTATTTCCATCAATCCTCGTGCGCGGCAGTATAGTTAAAGCCGATTTCGTTGATGGAGGGCTTTCGCACGGAGCGCTGACTTCAATCGGTGAGTCTGCGAGCAACGGGTCAAACTGCCGGCTGAAGCCAGCGCTCCGTTAGCTTCCATGCTTAACCACATGCCATTCGTCCCTGCCCTTTTCCGGACCCTCAGAACGGCCAGATCCAGGGGATGAGGAGGCAGGAGGTGACCCAGCAGATGATGTTGAGCGGGATGCCGACCTTGAGGAAATCGGTGAAGCGGTAGCCGCCGGGGCCGTAAACCATCATGTGGGTCTGATAGCCCATGGGCAGGGCGAAGGCGGTGGAGGCGGCGACGGTGACGCACATGATGTAGGGCCGCGGATCGACGTGGAGGCCGTGGGCGAGCTTGAGGACGATGGGGATCATCATCACGGCGGTGGCATTGTTGGAAAGGACTTCGGTGAGGCAGAGGGTGAGCAGGAAGATGAGCCAGAGCAGGGCGAGCGGCAGGTTTTCCGGAGAAATGAAGTGCTGGGCGATTTCCACGATGTGCCTGGCGAGCCAGGCGGCGGTGCCGGTGTTCTGCATGGCCATGCCAAGACCCAGCAGGCCGTAGAGCATGAGGAGGACCTGCCAGTCGATGCTGGCGTAGGCCTCGCGCGGGGTCATGATTTTCAACCACAGCAGGGCGAGCGCGCCGACCATGGCCGCGTAGTGGATGGGGACGACGGGGATGGACGGATAGAAGCCGTGCAGGAAATCGGTGAGGGTGGCGACGAGGACCACGCCGATGAGGGCCGTCCAGGAGAGGACGACATGGCGCATGGGCTTTTTGTATTTCACCTCGGGCTTGGCGTCGTCCGGGGCATCGGTGAGGACGAAGTCGCGGGTGGCCTCAAGGGCGTCGAGGTTGTTGAGGGCGGTGATGACGAGCAGGGTATCGCCCTCGTCGAGGGTGAGCTCGGCGATGCGGTGGGTGATGTTCACGCCGTTGCGGTGGACGGCGAGGACGACGCAATTGTAGTGCTGGCGGAAATCGACGGCGGCGAGGGTGCGGCCGAGGAGCGAGGATTCATCGCGCACGACGAGTTCGGAGACGATGCCGTCGATGGTGGAGAGCAGCTCGGCGCCGATTTCCGCGAAGAGTTGTTCGGGCTTGGCGGCTCCCCCGCGGCGGCGGTGGAGGGCGACGAGGAAGCGGTCGTTTTTCTGGACGACGATGTCGGTGAGGGAATCCATCAGGCGTGCGCCGGCGCGGCGGACTTCCATGACGTGGGTGCCGGACTCGCGGCTGGCGAGCGGGGTGTCGATGAGTTTTTTCCCGATGATGGGGGAATTTCCGCTGATCAGGACGTGGTAGAGGGGCGAGGTGCGGTTGGAGATTTCCAAGCTGCCGGTGATGGAGGAGCGGGCGGGAATGAGCTTCGGGCCGAAGATGGTGAGGTAGGCGACGCCGGCGATGGCGAGCGGGATGCCGAGCGGGGCGAGCTCGAACATGGTCATCGGCTTTTCGTGGAGATCGCGGAGGGCGCCGTTCACGAGGAGATTGGTGGAGGTGCCGATGAGGGTGCAGCAGCCACCGAGGATGGAGGCGTAGGACAGCGGCATGAGCAGCCGGGAGGCGGGAATGTCCTTCGAGCGGGCGAAGCCGAGGGTGACCGGCAGCATGATGGCGACGATGGCGGTGTTGTTCATCCACGCGCTGAAAAACGCGGTGAGCACGGAGAAGGCGAGGATGGCGAGGCGGGTGTTGCCGGTGAGTTTGTCGCGCAGGAGTTTTCCGATGTGGTCAACGGCTCCGGAGGTTTCCAGCGCGCCGCCGATGACAAAGAGGGCGGCGATGGTGAGCGGTGCCTCGTTTTTAAAGACATCGGTCATCTGCTTCGAATCGACCAGCCCGAGCGCGACGACGAGGCAGAGGATGGAGAGAGCGAGCACATCGGGCGCGGCCCATTCACGGATGAATGCGACGAGCGTGATGAGGATCACTAGGAGGGTCAGTGTGATCGGTAAGTCCGGCATGGTTTTGGGGTCCCCGTGTGAGGTGGGATTTCCATGAACGGCCGGGAGGGGTTTGGCAAGGGCGGGATGTGATGGAAAACGCGAAGGATTCTTGCGCCGGGCGTCCGGAAGGGCCAGAATCGGCCATGTTGCGGCCACGAATTTCCACGAATCTGGCGATCTCGGCGGACGGGAAAATTTCCTCGGTGGCGCGGATTCCGTCGGGCTGGACGTCGAGGGATGATCACACGCGGTTCATGGAGCTGCGGGAACCGGCGGACGCGCTGCTGGTGGGAAAGGGCACGCTGGAGAGCGACCGAATGACGATGCTGGTCCCCGGAAAAACGTTGCAGCCGCTGCGCTGCGTGGTTTCGCGGAGCGGGAAATTCGACACAGAGCACCCGCTTTTCCACACGCCGGGCGGCGACATCCATCTGCTGGTGACCGGCGGGGAGTCGGTGGATTTTCCGGAATTTCCCGCCTCAAACGTGACGATCCACAGCAAGAGTCTGCTGGTTTTCCTCGAAGCGCTGGCCTCGAAATACGCGGTGAAGCACCTGCATTGCGAGGGCGGCGGCCAGCTCATCCGCGAACTGGCGGCGCTGGATGTGATCGATGAATTTCACGTGACGATCGCCGGGCACACGATTTTCGGCGGGCTCGAGGCGAGCACGGCGACGGGGCTTCCGGCGGGATTTCTACCAGCGACGGGAATTTACGAAGTGAGTCACTTCGAAGCCCGGCCGGAGCTGGGAGAGTGCTTCATGAGCTACACGCGGGTGCGGGAAAACGGCTGAAGGACAGGCGGGAATACCTGTGTCACGCCGCTCAGTGAGCGGGCTCCGCGGCTTTTTCCGCATGCTCACCACTATGTTCGGCGGCGGCCTCGGCGTGCTCCGCCGGGTGGGCACCGTGGTGTTCGTGAAGCTGTTTGGTGCCATCAGGACCTTCGAATTCATGGCGTTCGCAGGAAACCCCGAAAACGGATACGGCCACAAGGAGGATGGGGAAAAATTTCATCGCGCCGCTTCAATAGCCACTCGCCGCCGAAAGGCAACCCCCAAGGCGATTTTTCAAATGGCACCTCTTACATTCACCAGCCGTGATTGGAATTGCCGGAGTCGCGATTGATAGATAGATGTCGGGCGCTATGCAAACACCACTCCCCATCGCGGGCCTACTACCTGAACCTCTGGCACCCTATTCGCTCTGGCTTTGGATCGGCTTGGCGATCTTTCTCTGCTTCGTTATCTGGCGAAAGATCCTGCAGGTGCTCGGGGTCGTGATCATCCCCGAAGACAAGATCGGACTGGTGACGAAAAAATTCACGCCCTTCGGCGAATTCAAGCAACTCCCCAGCGGCCGCATCATCGCATTGAACGGCGAGGCCGGTTTCCAGTCGCAGACACTCGCTCCCGGACTCTATTTCTGGAAGTGGATCTGGCAGTATGAAATCACCCTGCAACCGCTGACCGTGATCCCCGACGGACTGATCGGCCTGATCATGTCAAAGGACGGCGGTGAACTCCCCGCCGGTGCGGTCCTCGCCCGCCGCGTCGATTGCCAGATGTTCCAGGATGCGGAAATGTTCCTCCGCTCCGGCGGACAAAAAGGCCGCCAGGCTGCCTATCTCACGCCCGGAACCTACCGGATCAACATGTTCCTGTTCGAAGTCACTCTGGCGAAAATGACGCAGATCAAGGAGAACATGGTCGGCATCGTCACCACACTCGACGGCGCGGCACTGCCCGAGGGCCAGATCGCAGGTCGCGTGACCGACGGCCACAGCAATTTCCAAAACGCCGACGCTTTCCTCGCCGCCGGTGGCTCGCGTGGTCTCCAACCGCAGGTCATTCTGGCAGGTTCCTACTTCCTCAACACGTGGTTCGTCCATGTGGAGGAAATCCCGATGACGGAAATTTCCATCGGCTCTGTCGGCGTCGTGATCAGTTACTACGGTGACGACGGCGTGGACGTCAGCGGCCTCGATTTCAAACACGGCAACATCGTCGCCAAGGGCCACAAGGGCGTCTGGGCAGAACCGTTAGGACCCGGAAAATACCCGCTCAACACCTACATCCTGCGCATCGAGCACGTGCCCACCACCAACCTCGTCCTCAACTGGGCCAACGCCCGCAGCGAGGCTCACCAACTCGACAAACATCTCTCCACCATCACCGTGCGCTCGAAGGACGGCTTCCCGTTCAACCTCGACGTCTCACAGATCATCCACATCCCGATGACCGAGGCCAGCAAGGTGATCGCCCGTTTCGGAAACATGAACAACCTCGTATCACAGGTGCTGGAGCCGACCATCGGCAACTACTTCCGCAACAGCGCGCAAGACAGCGACGTCATTTCCTTCCTCTCCACCCGGAAAGAACGCCAAGCCTCCGCCCGACTCCACATCAACGAGGTGCTCGACCAATACAACGTCAACGGCGTGGATACCCTGATCGGTGACATCGCGCCGCCCGAGTCGCTGATGAAAACTCTCACCGACCGCAAGCTCGCCGAGGAACAGAAAGTCACCTACGACACCCAGCGGATGGCTCAGGAAACCCGTCAGAACCTAGAAAAACAAACCGCCATCGCCGACATCCAGAAGCAGATCGTGCAGGCCGACCAAGGGGTGCAGATCGCCGAGCGCGTCGCCGATGCCGCGGTTAAAAAAGCCGGAGGTGACGCCACCAGCGTCAAGCTCAACGCCGCCGCCGAAGCCGAACGCACCAAGATGCTCGCCGATGCCGACGCCCGCCGCATCACGCTGACCGGTAATGCCGAAGCCGAGAAGATCCTCGCCATCGGTAAGGCGAACGCCGAGTCCTATCAGCTCCAGGTCAACGCCATGGGCGGCGACAATTTCACCCGCACCAAGATCGCGGAGATCATCGGCAAGGACAAGGTCAAGGTCATGCCCGACATCCTGATCACCGGCGCTGGCGGCGACAACTCCAACAGCGCCCTCTCCGGCCTGCTGGGCATGAAACTGATGGAAGAGCTCGGCGGAAAAGCTCCGGGGCAACCCACGAACGCGCCTCAGCAATCACCTTTCCGCGCTGCGGAACCGGAAACGAAGATGTGATCAATTGATAGAAATCACAGGCCTGGTGGGTTCGTCCTGCCAGGCTTTTTTTTCGCGAATCACCGCAACCACCCAGCCACCGCTGCAGCCGCTTTTTCATGAGCGCCGAGCCCGCCTAACATGGCAGACGTTTCAGCCAGCCGCTTTTGCAAGGCCTCGCGTTTGGCGGGTGATTCGATGAATGCCTTCATCGACCCGGCAACCGCTTGCGGCGTCGCGTCGCCTTGGACCAGCTCTTCCACGACCTCCTCGCCCGCCAGAATGTTCACCAGTCCGATGAGTTCGATTTTCACCAGGATTTTCGCCATCACATACGTCAGCGGCGCGACCCGATAGACGAGGCAGTAGGGCAGGCCGTAATACGCGGCCTCCAGCGTCGCCGTCCCGCTCGCGATCACCGCGCAGCCGGCACGCTGCATCAGCGAGTGGCTGCCGCCGTCCGTGACGGAGATCAACTCCCCTGCACCGGCTGCGGTCATCAGTTCTCGAATCTGCCCTGCCAGCCTCGCCGACGCGGCGGGCACTTCGAATTTCAAGTCGGGTTTTCCGGATTTCAGCAGTTTAGCCGACTCGATCATCATCGGAAACAAGCGCGCGATTTCCCGCTCCCGGCTGCCGGGAAACAGGCCGACGAGCGATTCGTTGCGCGCCACTCCCGGCATCCGTTTCGCCTCCAGTTCGTCCACCAGCGGATTTCCGACAAATTGCGCCTTCAGTCCGGCTTTCTGGAAAATCGGCGGCTCGAACGGGAAAAGGCAGAGCACTTCATCGAGCAACTCGACCATTTTCGGGATCCGCCGCTTGTTCCACGCCCAGACCTTCGGGCTGATGTAATAAATAATCCGGGTTTTCGGGCAAGCCTGCTTCACAGCTTTCGCGAAGCGCAGGTTGAAGCCTGGATAATCGATCAGCAGCAGGACATCCGGCTGGAATTCCTTCACCGCTCCGAGCATTTCCTCAAAGCGTTCCTTAAACCACCCGTAGCGCTTCAAAACCTCCCAAATTCCCATCACCGCCGCGTCCTCCACCCAGTCGGTGAGCCCGGTGCCAACGACCTCCGCCATTTCCGGCCCGCCGACTCCGCGAATCTCCAGATCCGGCAACATTTCCTTCAGCGACCGCAGCAATCCTGCGCCGTGGGCATCGCCACTCAGCTCCCCCACCACCACATAGACCCGTTTCGACATGCGCCGGGAGGCTAGGCAGCGCCCCGCGCTCTGGCCAATAAAAACCATCCTGCCACCGCCATCCGCCGAAAATCGGCAAACTTCCGGACTTCCGCATTGATTTCGACGCCGCCGCCGCTTTGATCGTGCCTCCGAAGCACCGCCCGCCTTCCATCATGTCCGCTGACAACACCAACGCTCCCGTCCCACTTGCCGAAATCTCCCAAGGCCCGAACGCTTTTGAGGAGTTTCTCGACCGAAATCAAAAGAACCTCGTTGCCCTCGCAATCATTCTCGCGCTGGGTGCCGCCGGTCTGGTCGTTTACCGCGGTATCGAAAAAAGCGGCCAGGAAACCGCCGGCAACGCCCTCAACAAGGCGGAAGACCTGTCGGCGCTCCAATCCGTCGCCGACCAATATCCCAAAACCGCCGCCGCCAGCAGCGCCATGGTGCTGCTCGCGAACAAGCAATGGACCGAAGGCCAACAGGATGCCGCCGTCGCCACGCTCCAGAAATTCATTTCAGCCGACCCGGAGCACCCTGCCATTCCCACTGCCCAAGCCAGCCTCGGTGCAAAGCTGATGGCCCAAGGGAAATCCGCCGAAGCCAACAAGGTTTTCGAAACTCTCGCTACCAATCCGTCCGCCAAATTCATCGCCCCGTTCGCCTTGATTTCCATGGGCGATATAGCGAAAGCCGGCGGAGATCTCGAAAAGGCCGAGGCCTCCTACAAAAAGGTCAACGAAAGTTTCCCTGACAGCAGCTTTGCTGAAACCGCAGGTCGCCGCCTCGCAATCCTCAAGGCGAAGCCACCTGTTGAGATCGAAGCGCCGCCCGCGCCTCCTGCCCCACCAGCCGGAGCCGTCGCTCCGCCGTCGCTCGTTCCAGCCCCGGACGCGTCGCCCACCAGCATCGAACTTCCCGCTCCCGCAGCTCCAGAAGAAACACCGGCTGCGCCCCAGCCGTAAGATCAATTTGACATCTCTCCAACTCCCAACATTCTAATACACCGTGTTTAAAAAAGTAATCGGCCAAGACAACAGCGAATCGCAACGGTCCGCTCCACTTCCGGACACCCGCCACCCGGAGCCCATCGCAGCACCCGCGCCATCGCCATCCTACGGTGCGCAACAGCCTGCCGCAACAGCAGCCGCTCGTCCGGTCGCAGCCACCCGCAACGTCCTCTCCACCGACGTTGAAATCAAAGGAACCGTCAAGTTCACCAACGACCTCGTCGTCGATGGCAAGATCGAAGGCGAAATCAACTCGGACGGCAATCTCACCGTCGGCGAAAACGCCCGCATCAAGGCGGAGATCAAGACCGCGACAGTCGTCGTTTACGGCAAGGTCCACGGCAACATCAATGCTACCGACCGCGTCGAACTCAAATCCAGCGCCGAAGTCGTCGGCGATATCAAGGCCAAGACGCTCTCCATCGAAGCAGGCGCGATTTTCGTCGGAAAATCCACCGTCGGCACCCCCGCCAACGCCCCTGCGGCAGCGGCCCAACCATCTGGCAAAGCGGCAGCCTCCCCGGACGCGCCCAAGCAAGGCACCCTCGCCGGCACCGTTTCCTAACCGTTCAAGAATCGCTCTCCTGAACACAACTCCGCTCTGCCATGTCCGATGAGCCCCTGCGCCATCGCATCGAAGTGGCATGCCCGGAATGCGGGCATGTTCAGGCAGAGCCCGCGCTTGTCGTCTCGACCCAATGCCGCTCCTGCCGCGCGAACTTCCAAGTCCACCAAGGCAAGGGCGTGGTCAGGAACCGCCCCGTCACCCGACTCGCCAAGCCCCGCAAAGACTCGGACCCCGAGCCGGAGCAGACGCCCGAAGCGAAAAAGACCCAGCCGATGCTGCGTCGCGGGCCGGTCGTTCAACCGCCCCGCTCCTTCCTCATGCGGCTTTTCAATCCGGTCAAGCCACCGCGTGAAATCCGCTGCTTCACCTGCGGCTACAGCTACACCACCGTGGCCGAGGCCCAGTCAAGCCAATGCCCGAAATGCAGCGGCTACATCAGTCTAATCGACTACGAAATCACCGAAGCTTGGAACCGCCGCATCCAGACCTGCGGCGATGTGGTCATCCAAAAAACCGGCTCCGTCGCCGGTGTCACACTCCAGTGCCACAACCTGACCGTGCTCGGCGAACTGGCCGGCTCCGTCGAATGCAGCGGTGACCTCATCATCCGCAGCCACGGCAAGATCATCGGCAAGGTCATCTGCCGCAATCTCCGCGTGGAAAAAGGAGCCAAGGTCGAGTTCCTCAATCCCGTCAACGCCGCCACCGCCTTCATCGACGGCAGCGTCCGCGGCCAGATCTCCTGCACCGGTGCCGTCACCCTCGAAAAACGCGCCCATCTCCAAGGCCTCGTCCGCACCACCTCGCTGGTCGTGAAACCCGGTGCCAAGCACACCGGCACCATCGAAATGGTTCCGGCTGCCCCGAAGGCCTGATTTCAATCTCAAATCCCGAATCCTCACATGCCCGCCGCCCTCGATCTCAAGGAAGAAATCCTGGCTCTGAAAAAATCCAGGAACGCCGTCATCCTCGCCCACAACTATCAGATCGGCGCGATCCAGGATGTGGCCGACTACGTCGGAGATTCCTTAGGCCTCGCCTATCATGCGAAGGCCACCAACGCCGACGTCATCGCCTTCTGCGGCGTGCACTTCATGGCGGAAACGGCGAAAATCGTGAACCCGGGAAAAATCGTCGTCCTGCCGGATGCCGACGCCGGTTGCTCGCTCGAACAATCCTGCCCCGCTCCCGAACTTGAAGCCTTCCTCAACGCGAATGCGGAGAAGAACTACTACGTCATCGCCTACATCAACTGTTCCGGCGGCGTCAAAGCCCTCTGCGATGTCATCTGCACCTCGGGCAACGCGGTGAAGATCGTCAACCAGGCTCCCGCTGATAGACCTATCCTTTTCGTGCCCGACGAAAACCTCGGCGCATGGGTCATGGAACAAACCGGCCGCAAGATGGACCTGTGGAAGGGCAACTGTTATGTCCACGTCGAGTTCACCCGCGATTCCATCAACCGCATCAAGTCGGAATACCCGGACGCCCTCGTCGTCGCCCACCCCGAGTGCACCGCAGCCGTCCGCTTGTTAGCCGACGAGGTTTGCTCGACTGAGAAAATGATTTCCTACTGCAAAAACGCCCCGGTGAAGGACATCATCGTCGTCACGGAAAGCGGCATGCTCCACCGCCTGCAGAAGGAGTGCCCGGACAAGAACCTCATCCCCGGCCCTACCGACCGCTGTGCCTGTGCGGATTGCCGCTACATGAAGATGAACACGCTGGAAAAACTCCGCGACTGCCTCGAATCCCTCCAGCCCCGCGTCGAAATGGAGGAATCCCTCCGCGCCCGCGCCGAGCTGCCGCTGCTCCGCATGCTGGAGCAGTCGAAGTGACGTGACACAGGCATTCCTGCCTGTTCTTAAAGGATTTCCACTCGCCCGGAACTTCCGTCCACCCTCACCCGCTGCCCGTTTTTCAAACGCGCCAACGATTCCCTAACTGACATTACCGCCGGAATCCGCATCTCGCGGGCAGTCACCGCGCCATGAGACAGAGGCCCGCCGCTTTCGGTGACGACGGCCACCGCGCTGTAGAACAAAGGTGTCCATGTCGGATTCGTCGTCCGTGCCACCAGCACCGCACCTTTCGGGAATTTCGCGAAATCGTCCGGTGTCAGAACTCGAAACACAGGCCCCTCGGCGATTCCGGAACTCCCTGCCAGACCTGATAGAACACCGGTTTCCAAACTCGCCCTGTCATCTGCCACTTCGCTCTGGCCTAAAATCCATTCCGGCTTGCGCGTCAGATCAGCGTGATACGCCTCCTTCTGTTGGCGGATCAACATTTTGAACTCGTTCCATGCGGCCGGCGTGTCATCCGTCAGCACCAGTTCCATTTGCTGCTGATGGGCGAAGAACACATCCATCGGCTCGGACATCACTCCACGCGATACCAGCTTTTCGCCCAAAGCGCGCAGTCCGCGGAGCAAGGCCGGGGTGAGCCGCGTGGTCTGATAGTGTTCCAGGTCGTCAAGGCTCGTGTAGACGCGGGAAAGCCGCAGAAGTTCATGGAAGAAGAAATGTAGGTCGGGCGGAAGTTTTGAAAACAACTCCAGCTCAGCCTGTTGCGAGCGTATTTTCAACTCTCGCTGCTTCTCTGTTGGAGTGCAACCCATCGGCATTTGCAAAATGAGCCGGAGATTATCGAGCACGATCCACGGAGCATCGCCCCATGTCGCCGCGTAGGCATCGAAGTCCACCTCGCGGTGGCCGTGATCCCTCAGAAAGCGGGTAAACCGTCTATCAAACTCAGGGACATCCGCCAGCGCTGCCTGCTCGATCAACTCGCGCGAATCCGTCCGCAGAATCCGTTCCTTCAACTCCGGATTCCGCCCGGTGAGTTGTGCCAGTTCGAACAACTCCTTGTTGATCTGGCCGGTCTTGGTTTCGCACCAAGCCATCAGGTGATCGAAAATTACATCCGCATCCGCCGGACCGATCACCAGCTTCAACATGCCGTGCAGCACGCGATAGATCATGCCGTGCGCGATGGAAATCGCGATGTTCGGGAGGAAATACTGGGCACCGTGTTCGTTCACCGCGAGCACATGACGCCAGATTTCCAACGTTGTTTTTGTTTCCAGTGGCTCAGCCTGATAGCGGCCGAGCGTGAGGAGGTAGTGATCGAGATCACGCATCCACGCTATAGGAAGTTCTTGCACCCACCCGAATTGCTCGCGGAGTTTCGGAATCGCCACGCGCAACTCCTCCAGCGAATGCACGGAAAACGGAGCGCGTCTTGCATAGAGTTCTACGGCGTTCTGGTTGCCGTAGATATAGTGATCGAACTTCGCGAACCACTTGCCTGAAAACGGAGGAAAACCCAGCAGTCCGAACGAATGGCTCAACGACCGGTGGAAGCCGGACTCCACGAAATCCCAGGTCAGCGGAGTGATGACATTAGGAAAGCGCTCGGCGGATTCGTCGCGTGTCCACAGCGGAGGAATGGTGGTGATCGGTCTCGATTGCAAGAGCCAGAGCTCCCCATCCGCGAACGCCCACTCGATGTCCTGGGGAAAACCGTAATCCTCCTCCACCCGTGCTAACAAATCTGCAAGTTCCTCCAACTGTCTGTCACTCAGACTGGCCCGCGCGGCATCGGCATCGTTCAGATGAACTTCGTGCGTTCCCGATTCGCCGCTCATCACTTTCAGCGATTTCCTCCCGATCGATGCGGAACGAACCGTGCGGTCGGACTTGGCGATAATCCACTGGTCCACCTCCCCCTCGCCGCTCACGACGGATTCGCCGAGCCCGAAATTCGAGTTGATGACCATTTCACCAAGTCGGCCGCTGATCGGATTGATACTGAATCCCACGCCCGCCGATTCGCTGAAAACCATCTGCTGCACCACCACCGCCATCACCGCTTTTTCATGATCAAATCCCTGCTGCTGCCGATACGCGATCGCCCGGTCCGCCCACAGCGAAACAAAGCAGGCACGCACCCGGTCCAACACATCAGGCAATCCCACCACGTTCAGGAACGTCTCGTGCTGCCCGGCGAACGCAGCGCCTGCCAGATCCTCCATCGTCGAGGACGAACGCACTGAAAACGCGGTGTTTTCCGGAAATTTCCCGAGTTGCGCCGTAATCTCATGATGAAACTGCGGCGGCAGCGGCAAGCGCAGGAGCTCCGACTGCAAGACCTCACACTCCGCTCGCAAGACTGCCGGATCGTGAAATGACAGCTCATCAAGGTGATCCAACAGCTCACCGGACTGCAAGACGAATTCTTGATAGACCGCAGCCGTCACGATGAATCCCCGCGGCACTTGGAAACCGCGTTGGGTGAGGATGGAGAGGTTCGCACCTTTTCCACCGCTCGTTTCAAGCTGGGTGGCGGGCAGTTCGTCGAAGCACAGGGTATAGGTCATGATTTGAGGTCGGGCTGGGTGGCGGAAAGAGATTTTTCGCAGCGGTTGGCAATCCAAAGCGCGAACGCGGCGAGAAAGAAACCCGCAACCAGATCTGCGAAGTAGTGATAGCGCAGATAGATGGTCGCGAGCCAGATGCCGAAGCAGGGGAAGAGGTAAATCCGGTGCCGCCAGCGTGCGTGCTGGCGATCGAAGAAAAGGAGAAAGCAGGAAATGGCACAGTGCAGGCTGGGAAAAACGTCCACGCCGTTGCTGCCTTTTTCGGCGATGTGCGCGTTGAACCGGGTAACCGCCCAGCCGGTCAGCGGGACATTGAATTCCCCCGAAAACGCCAGATGTGGACCACCGGCGGGAACGAACGAATACCCAAGAAAGCCGAGGCCGTAGATCGTGAACAGTCCAACTATCAGTTTCCTCAGCAGCGGCAACCCGCGCCAAGCATAGTAGAACCAACTGATCATCAGGTAAGGGAAAAACAACAGGTAGCAGAAACTCAGAACTTCCGTGAGAACGGGAGTGATCACCGCCTGCGACCGGACACTGAGGATCGCTCCGAACAACGTCTTGTCAAAACCCGCCAGCACCTCGTCCCACTTGTGCGACGTGATCTTCAGCACGGAGGATTTCATGTTCATGAACACCACGTTCATCACCACCGGATAGAACCAGAGGCGGAACTGCCAGCTCACCGCTGTTTCGCGCAGGCGGCACCACGCGATGACGGACACGTTCACCATCAGCAGCGCGAAATAGAGGAATGTATCCGGATCCGATGGGCCGACCGCCATCACCAGCCTCCCCCAGAGAATGACCAGAAACGCACCGAAAAACCACTCGTGCGGCAGCAACCCAACTTTGCGGAAACAGTTCACGTGAGCGGAAGGTTTTCTGAAAGCAGTCGGTGAAACTCCCATGCGCGCCGGGCGAGCGGTCGATGCATCAGACCGTTCCACACCGAGACCGCCACTTTCTTCGTTCGGTAGAGGGACTGAAGTGCGCACAACGTCAGCAGCACGTATCCCGCCGCCCAGATCCAACCAACGGCGGCAGTGAGCCAACAGACCATCAATACCGCCCAGATCACAAACACCGGCAAACCAGCCAGAATGCGCCAGAGAGCGATGACATTCAGATTATCCGCGAGTTTTCTAGCCGCCAGCCAGCCAATGAGCAGCGGCGGAAAATTAACCAAAGCCCCAGCTAACACCATTGGCCCGAGCACGAGCAGGGCTGCCGCATAAACTCCCCACGGCCTGCCGGGAAACAGCGGCACATCCTGATGAAATAACAGTCTCCGTGAGGAGAAGTTTGCAGACAGTTTCCGCCAGTCTTCCAGCAGCATTTCCGGCACTCCGTTTTCCAGCGCCTTGAGCGACGCGAAATAACTCCGGCCAGTCCCGAGCGTCGCGGCGTAGGCTAAAAGCGAAGCCGTTTCCTGTATTTCCACTGTTGGGAAGTTAGTCCCCACCGCCTCCAGCGCGAGATTCATGCGGCGCTTCATTTCCTTCAGTCTCCCCAAATCGCTCAACCCCTCCGACAGCGCGGTGGAAACCGGATCGCCCACTACGATTTCCACCTTGCTGCGGAAAGCCCAGGCCTTCTCGTAATGAATGCCGAGCGGCACGATCCGGAGCGGCACACCTTTGGCGATAGCATCCAACGCGAAGCTGGCGGCACCACTCTTGAAAGGCAGGTGCCTCGGCCCCAGCGAACTCGTGCCTTCGGGAAAAACAATCAATGCGCCGCCACCCGCAAGCAGATCGACGCACTGGCGCAGTGCCGCCTCGTTCTTTCCCGCATTCTCGTCGTCCTTCTTCCTCGCGACGGCGATTCCACAGAAGAACAGCCTCGCGAAAAAACTACGGAGCAACTGCGTCGAAACCAAAAACACGCCGCGCGGCACCGCCTGATGATAGATGAATCCGTCCACCGCTCCGTTGCGGTGCAGGCCGACACACAGGACCGGTCCGTCAACTGGCAGACGCTCCGGATTCCGCACCGTGATGCGCTCGAAATAAATGTGCGCACAAAACCAGTGACCGCAGCGATACCAAGCCGCAGAAATCCGGGTTGTGGATGAGATGGACGAGGCGTTCATGACTGCCCGCGTTTTAACCCGGCTTCCGCCCCATGCGTTAATCGAATCTTTCAATGCCATCATCGACTGACTCGATGGGAGGTCCTTGAATGACTTTCATCGCACTCCCCCCTCTGTTCTTGATTCTTGAGCTTAAAAAACGATTCTCCGTGCATGTCCAAGTCCGACGCCCTGCTGGCCGCCATCCGTGATGTGGTCGATTTCCCGAAACCGGGGATCATGTTCAAGGACATCACGCCCATCCTTTCCAATGGCGCACTCTTCCGCCAGTCGATCGATCTTTTCTGTGAAACCACCGGCGGGGTGAAAATCGACAAGGTGGTCGGCATCGACGCGCGCGGTTTCATTTTCGGCGCCGCCGTCGCCGATCGTCTAGGCGCGGGCTTCGTCCCCGTCCGGAAAAAAGGCAAACTGCCATGGGAAACCTTGGAAGCGTCCTATTCGCTCGAATATGGTGAAAACGTCGTCCAGCTCCACAAGGATGCGGTGCAACCGGGCGAATCCATCCTGCTGGTCGATGACCTGTTAGCCACAGGAGGCACCGCCGCCGCCGCGGTGAAACTGCTGGACCAGCTCGGTGCGAACATCATCGGCATCTCGGTGCTGATTGAGCTGGGATTCCTCAACGGCCGGGAAAAACTCCTGCCCAACCCGGTCCACTCGATCCTGACCTACGATTGAGTCCATGACTTCCGCTTATCCCCTCCCCGCCTGGTTTTCATACCCATTTTTCTTCACCAAACTCTGATCTCCGCTCACTTTTCACCCATCAACATCATGTCCTGGCAAGCCTACAACCAAAACATCACCCGCTATCCGCAACACGGATTCTCACTCGATCTCTCGCTGATGGACATCGAGCCGGATTACATTTCCGCACTCGCGCCGAAAATCGCCAAGGCGTTCACGGACATTGCCGCCATCGAGGCCGGAGCCATCGCGAATCCCGATGAAGGCCGCATGGTCGGTCACTACTGGCTGCGCAACGCCGACCTCGCGCCGACCGAGGAACTGAAAAAAGCCGTCACCGAGCCGATCACCGCGCTCAAGAATTTCGCGGAAAAGATCCATACCGGAGCGATCAAAAATCCCGCTGGCGGCACCTTCGAGCAGGTCCTCCTCATCGGCATCGGCGGTTCCGCTCTCGGCCCGCAACTTGTTTCCGAAGCCATCGGGCAGAACGCGCGTATGGCTCTTCATTTCTTCGACAACACGGACCCCGCCGGCATCGACACCGTGCTCGCGAAGCTTTCCAAAGTCGGTCTCTCGAAAACCCTCGTGCTCGTCATTTCGAAATCCGGCGGCACTGCAGAAACCCGCAACGGCATGCTGGAAGCCAAGGCTGCCTACGAAGCGGCGGGTCTTGATTTCGGCCGCCACGCCGCCGCAGTCACCGGCACCGGATCAAAGCTCGATCAATACGCCAAACAGCTCGGATTCCTTGCCACTTTCCCGATGGAAGACTGGGTCGGCGGACGGACGTCCGTTCTCTCCACCGTCGGCCTCGTGCCCGCCGCGCTGCAAGGCCTCGACATCGACGCCCTGCTCGCAGGAGCCGCCGCGATGGATATGGAAACCCGCAAGCCGGATCTGGCTAACAACGCCGCCATGCAGCTCGCCATCGCCTGGCACCATGCGTGCAAGGGCAACGGCGAGAAGGACATGGTCGTCCTGCCTTACAAGGATTCGCTCGTGCTGTTTTCCAAGTATCTCCAACAGCTCGTGATGGAGTCGCTGGGCAAGGAGCTCGATCTCGACGGCAAGGTGGTGAACCAGGGCATCGCCGTCTATGGCAACAAAGGCTCCACCGACCAACACGCGTATGTCCAACAGCTCCGCGACGGAGTGAACAACTTTTTCGTCACCTTCATCGAAGTGAGAAAAGGCCGCACGGGTCACAGCATCGAAGTCGAGCCCGGCACCAGCACCGCGGATTTCCTGCAAGGCTTCCTGCGCGGCACCCGCAAGGCGCTGCACGGTTCCGGCCGCAAGTCGGTCACCATTTCCATCCCGGAAGTCACGCCGTTCCAGCTCGGGCTGCTCATCGCCCTCTTCGAGCGCACCGTTTCTTTCTATGCTTCGCTCGTCAACATCAACGCCTATCACCAACCAGGCGTGGAAGCGGGCAAAAAAGCCGCAGGAGCCTTCCTCGAAACCCTCAACAAGGTCCGCGGCCACGTCACTGCCTACGCGAAGACCGCGGAGGATGTCGCCACCGAGATCGACGCCGATCCAGAGGACGTCTATCACTGCCTAACCCATCTCTCCGCTAACGGCGAGGTCCAAATCTCCATCGGAAAAACCCCGGCGGATGACAGTTTCATGCTTTGAGGATTGATGAAAATTAGGATTCTCAGCGATCTTCATCGTGAATTCGGACCGACGGAAATTCCTGGTTGCGAGTCCGACCTGATCATTCTGGCAGGGGATATCGCGACAAAGCAGAACGCGTTGCCATGGATCACTGATTTTTGCGGCACCATTCCCACGGCTTATGTCTGCGGAAATCATGAGTTCTACGGAGACAAACTCCCGAGAGTGACCGAGCGCCTCATCGCAGCAACCAAGGGTTCCAACATTCATGTGCTGGAGGACGACTTTCTTACGGTCGGAGAGTGGCAAATCTACGGCTGCACATTATGGACGGATATGGCACTTCTGGGAGATGTGCCACACGCCGTGGATTTGAGCAGGGAATGCATGAACGATTACAAGCGCATCCGGAACTCATCCCGCGGCTATCGGCGCTTGTCACCAGAAGACACTCTCAAAATCCATTCGCAAAGCATCGAGCGAATGAATGCGTTTTTGAATGCCCACGACCCGTCTCGCACTATCATCGTAACTCACCACGCGCCGTCCGCGCGATCTTTGGAAGCGGGCAGCAGGGACAAGACGCGGAGTTGTGCTTACGCCTCTCGCCTTGACGAATTCATCCTCCGGCATCAGCCCCATCTCTGGATCCACGGTCATGTCCACCATCATAATGACTATCACATCGGAAAGACCCGAGTGATCGCCAATCCCCAAGGGTATCCCGATGAAACCGACGAAGGATTCATCCCCGCTCTTGTCGTGGAGGTGTAAAGCCATTCCCCGCAAAAGCTGCGGAGAATAGGCGATTTTCTCCGCAACCGGCCCCCAGTTACTCGAAAAACTCCAACTGCTGCGTCTCCTCCTGCGGGTTCTCGAAGCGCACGCCGACGCCTAGCAGCCTGACCGCCCGGTTGTTCCCCCGGCGCCAGGCTTCGGCGAGAAGGTCCTCGTAAACGGTGGAATCAAGCGTGTGCCCGGCGCGCTCGGCGGTGGTGCGGTCGAAGTCGGCGAATTTCAGTTTCACGACGAGTGAGCGGATGATGCGGTCGGCGTGATGGCTGGCGAGGTCTTCCGCGAGGCCGTCGATCATCGCGCGCATCGGCGGTATCAGATCGGGCAGCTCGCGGATGTTTTCGGAAAACGTGGTTTCACTGCTCACGGATTTGCGGGTGCGGTCCGGGCTGACCGGGCGGTCGTCGATGCCGCGGCAGAGACTCCACAATTCCAATCCCCATTTGCCGAAGCGGCGGGAGAGTTCGATTTGATCGAGTTTTTGGAGATCGGCGCAGGTTTCCACGCCGATGGCGGAGAGCTTTTCCCGCATTTTTCCGCCGACACCCCACAGCCGCCCGACCGGCAGGGCGGCGACGAATGCGGGGATTTCCTCCGCGGTGACCTCTTTCTGGCCGTTCGGTTTGTGCCAGTCCGAGGCGATTTTCGCGATCAGCTTGTTGGTGGAAATCCCTGCGGAAGCGGTGAGGCGGCTTTCCTCAAAAATCTGCGCCCGGATCTCGCGAGCGATGGCGGCTCCGGCGGTTTGCAGGTGCGAGACGTCGAGATAGGCTTCGTCCAGCGAGAGCGGCTCGATGAGCTCGGTAAAGCGCCCGAAAATCGCACGGATCTGCGAGCTGACCGCCCGGTAGAGGTCAAATTGTACCGGCACCAGCGTGAGATGCGGGCAGAGTTCCAGCGCCTTGAAAACCGGCATCGCGGAGCGGCAGCCGAATTTACGCGCCTCGTAGTTCGCCGTCGTCAGCACGCTGCGGCGGTCCTTTCCCGCCACAGCGAGAGGCCTCCCGCTCAGCGAGGGATTTTCGCGTTCCTCGATGGCTGCGTAGAAGCAGTCCATGTCGATGTGGATGATTTTTCTCAAGGCGGTCCGGGCTGCGGAATCCTGAACCCGCGCTGAGCGGACTGCGCCATCGAAAAGTGGCGAATGCGGGAAATTTCGCGTTCCGGATCACCGCTGGCGGCGGAATGCCACAAACAGGCTGGTCAGCGTGAGCAGGGAAAAGATCCCCGGCTCGGGCACCGCCTGAGGGATGTGCTCAACGTAAATCATCTTCGGAGCGCTGCCCTTTTCGATCACTTCGATCGGGATGCGGACCACGCCCTCGGCCGAACCATTGTTGCCCGGCGGGTAGGCTATTGGTCGGATCTGTGCCGAAGGAACGGTCTTTTCCGAACTGCGGTGGGCCCACACGGCAAAAGCCGGTGATGCAAGGAGCAGCCCGAAGATCAAGGTCTTCATTTTCAAAAACCGGAACAAGGTGGGGGAAGAATCGTTAAATTTTAAAAACAATCAAGAAATATGAAATATTTTTATGGATTTCCAGAGTTGGTTTAACTGGAATGCGGGATAAGATTTCAACGGACATGGATCAAGCCAAAGACGAACGGGTGAAGCAGGTGGCCGTGGGAGCGGGCATTCTGGTGGTGATCGGTGTGATCGTGCCCACCACCCTGATCGGATGGAGATACCTTCCCGGCCTTTTCGGTGAAACGGTCGGTACCATCATCGGCGTGATGACCACCCCGTTTTGCATGGAGGCGTCGTTCATTTTCCTCGGCATCAGCATCGTGGTGGGGCTGAACATTTGGCGGAGGATCAAGGACGGCGACGATTTTGTTTATTTGGAACAAGTCGATGGACCGGACACTCCGAAGAATCTTCCCGATCAGGCAAAATGGGCGGTTTATCGGGAAAAGCCGCTCGACCCCGAGGCTCCCACGCTGCTCGAACAGGCGGAAGGTGCATTCTCCATCGGCGACTACGAGACCACCACGGAGTGCATCGGAGCGATGGAACGTGACGAGCTCAAACAGCAAGATACGCTCAGCCTCAGACTGGCGCTGGCCAAGGCAACCGGCCGCCTCGAACTGATAGAACTCATTGAAAATGAAATCAGTAGCTCGCGGCAGGACACGCTTTGAACATTTGAACACTACGCGATAAATGACTTCTGATTTGGTGCCATTCGGGTGCTATATTCGGCCAGTGAACGACGAGCTCTTGCCCATGAATGTGGCTAACTTTTTGAAAATGGCCCACGGCGATATCGATGGTCTCAAGCAGCTTGCATTCGATTTTTTCAACGATACCCGCCGCCAGATGACCGGCTGGCTCGCGCTCATTGAATCGGGAAATTTCGCCCAGTTGCGCGATGACCTGCACCGCTGCAAGGGCGGTGCGTCGCTTTTCGGACTGGAGCGGATCGTCGCGTTGATCGGCTCCTGCGAGAGCCCGGCCGTGATCGAGGCCAAAGGCTTCAACGTGGCGGTCTTCGAGAAAGAGCTGACCGCAGCCGAACAGGCGGTGATCGCGATGACGGATTGAGTTCACGATGGCAGGCAAGATTCAATCCCCGGAAAAGGAGCTGCGATTCACCCGCTCCGGGCAGGCCGCCGTTTTCTGGGTGATCGCCGCCGTGCTGGCCGCTGTTTCCATCACGCTGCTGGCCACCGCCATCTACCGCGACATCAATCCGCTGCTCCCCCACCCCGCATGGGCGGTTCTGCCGTTGGCAATGGCCGTGGGGGTCGGAAATTTCGCCGTGCGGCTGACCAAGCATGCCTACATCATCCTGACCCCGCTGGGCATCGAGATTTTTCCGTTTTTCCGCCCGGCGGACAGCATGCGGCTCGTCACGTGGCAGGAAATCGCCGACGCAGAGGTGGACGGGAAAATGACGCGGCTCACTCTGCATCACAACGCGGAGAAATCCTCCGGCATTCACCTTTCACTCACACCGATTCGCGCGGACCGAAGGAGCTTGCTTGCCAAAGCGGTCATCGGGCGGCTATCTCCGCTCGGCCCCAGCGGCTGAATTTCCCATTTCCCACCATGCGCCCCCACTCACGACAGATTCTATCCGTGGAAGAAACCTTCGGCCAGAACGGCTGGCATTGCGAACTGGTCGAGGGCCGCGACGTGCTGCGAGCCGGTTTCGATGCCCACCACACCCGCGTGGACATGATCGTGCAGGCCTATCCGCAGCTCAACGCGCTGAGCGTCGTTTCCGAATCGAAAATGCCGCTCGACGAGGCACATCTGCCCGTCGTGCTCGAACTCCTCGCCCGTGGAAACAAACAACTCACGCTCGGCGGCTTCGAATACGACATGGACCGCGAGTTTCTCGTTTTCCGGATCACCAATCTTTTCGAGCGAGAGAAATTCGACTCGGACATCATCTCCTCCATGGTCCACTGCGCCATCGCCGAGCTCGACCGCCTGACGCCCTACGCAGCAGTCATCCGCGACACTCCCGCAGATTTGTTGGAGGACCTCGACATCCCCCGCCTGCTCATGCGCGAGGATATCATCCCGCCGGTGCCGGGCGACGAGGAAGAAGAAGAATATTGATGGTGCTGGACGGCTCGCCCGGCGGCCGATAATCCACAGGAATGAAAATTCTCGCCCTGTTGGGTCTCCTCACCTTGCCCGCATCCGCCCATGAATCAGACACTTGGGAATGGACGTTGGAGAGTGGCTACCTCTGGAACATCGGTCACAATACCGAAATCAACTACGAGATCATCCCCACCCAACTGACGCTCCGCTCCCCGGTGGCCTGGACGCCGTGGGTGGATGAAAACGGTGCGAAAATCGTGATCCGCAACCGCTTCTCGGCCTTGTTCGAAGCCATCACCCACGGCCCGGAAAGCACCTACATCGGCCTCGCTGCCGCACCCTCGATCGAATACTGGTTCCCGTCGGAAAAAACCTCGATCTACTTCTCCATCGGCGGCGGCTTCGGCTGGACCGACAGCTCCGGCGGGACTCAGGGACTCGGCCAGGATTTCACCTTCAACTGGTTCACCCAGCTCGGCATCCGCCGGAAAATCACCGAGGACATCTCTCTGCTCGCCGGCCCGTATTTCATCCACCACTCGAATCTTGGCATGACCGATCCGAATCCAGGCATCGACGCGTTCGGGTTCACACTCGGCTGTTCATGGAAATTCTAATCACACACCCGGCTGCGGCAGCATCCTGCGGAACGTCAGGTTGATCCGCGGGGCGGTGACCTTTTTCGACTTCGGCACGCTGTGAAGCCAGTTCGCCTGCGTCGTATCCTTCATCACGAGGAGGCTGCCGCTTTCCAACACCAGCGAAACCGCATGCGGACGCCGCTTGTGTCTGAGGGAGAATTTCCTATCAGCACCAAAGCTGAGGGAAGCGATGACCGGGTTGTCCCCCAGTGACTTTTCATCGTCGCTGTGCCAGGACATCCCCTCTCCGCCGTTGTGATAGAGATTCAGCAGGCAGGAATTGAAACGGGTTCCGGTCAGCCTCTCCACCACTTCCCTGAGCTCCATCAGCTCGGCCGTCCAAGCGAGCGCCTGCTTGGTGGTGCCCGAGTAAGTGTAGGCGAATCCGGCATCCCCATACCAAGCGACCTCACGGGCGGTGATGATGCGTTTTCCGAAAATCACCACCTCGTCGTTTTTCCACGGGATGCCGTGCGTCAGTGAGTCGAAGTACCGCTGCTCCTCATCATTCGTAAAAATCCGCCCGTGATAGTTCACCGTCCCGTCAAAAGGCAGCAGGTTCATTTCCGGAGCATCGCCAAACAAATCCATCGATGACTCCCTAAACCTCGTCAGGTGGTCGTGCCACGAAAAAAGCGGGCCGATCTTGCGTCGTTTATTGTTTTGCCGATTCCCCGAAGTGAAAGATCAGCCTGCCGCTGTAATTTCCTTCCGCGCGGGCGGGTTCGCCGGAAGGCCCCATTTTCTCAGGCGCGGTGAATTTGGAACCAATGGCGGGAATCGCATGAAGGAACGAGAGATCGCCCGCAGGAAATTCGCCCGATGTGTTCGGATGGTTGATCTGCGCGGTCCCGATGCGGAGGAAATGATCCGCATCGCCGCTGGCGACGGACCAGCTTCCGGCGTCCGTTTCAAGCGTAGCCCAACGCAACCCGGCGAAATATCCCTGGAACTCCGGATAACCCCATGATTCGCCGGCCTGGAGGTTGTTATTCACGACCTGATGGACCCCCAGCCACGTGCCGCGCGTGCGGTTTTTCCAAACCCGGTAGGGACCTTGCCCGAGCCATCGCAGTGATTTCATCCGTTCCTCGGGATGATCGAAGGTGATGCCATGATAGAGAAACTCACCATTCAGAACATATTGGTAATCGAGCTGCAGCGAGCCATCGCCATGCATGGTCCAGCGGACACGGTCGAGTCCCCCACCGCCACGGGCTTCAACCCACGCCACGCTTTCTCCCGTCACCGGATCACTTCCGGAGCCACTGGACACCTGCGTTGGCGCCGGATCTGATGGAAAACGACCCGCTGCGTCGCCGAGACGGACGGCTTTCACCACCCCCGGCCGGCCATCCGAGCCGTGGACGTCAGACAATCGCACGGCTTTCACGGTCTGCGGTGGGAAGTCGTAGTCTGTGCCATCCCAGGCGCGGCGGGAGCCACCGAAAATGGTTTTCCACTGGTTGCCATCCGATGAGATTTCCAGTTTGAAGCCGGAATAGGCCGCCGCCTTGTTCTGCTCCAGCTCCACCTCGATCCGGTTCGCCTGATGCGGCGCAGCAAGCTGATAGAGGTTCGCCGCCGCGTCCTGTTTCTCAAATGCCAGCCACTGGACGGGCGCTTGCGACGCGGGCTTCGCAAAAACGAGCTTCGGACCATTGGACAGCGCGAATTGTTTTTCACCACGCCTTACGCCGCGCAGCAGACCGCTGGAGACATCCACCGTCGCCACAATTCCTCCTGCCGAAAGTTCGAACGTTTCCTGGACTCGCTCTAACTTGGCAACTGCCGACGGACGGACGCCTGATGCAGGGCTTTTTGAAAGCGCCGGTAGCGGCCAAACCCAGTTCCACAGTTCCTGACCGTCCGGGCCGGATGCGATCACGGAGAGCGCGTCCGACTCGCTCCAATTTTCAGGCAGCGGGATCCGCAATCCGCCGCTGCCGTGCGGAGGGATCTCGGGAGAAGCTAGCACGCCCTCCGCGGTAGTTTTCGGAACAGTTTGCGCATCGGATGGGGAGGGATATTTCAGAAGCTTCCACGCGAACCGACATTCGCCGAGCGAGGTGAAGTCATATTTGTTAGCAACAACGAGCCTGCCGTCGAATTTCCCATCGATCACCGGCGGAACGATCTGCACCGGAGACCAGACATCCCGCACCGTGTGATAGCTGCCTTCCTTTTCATGATGGGGGCCAACAATGCCATCCGGCGCGAAAGTGCTGAAAACATCCACCCGCCCGTTCTGGTCCGTGCGGACGATCCCCTCGTCCGCCAGCACCCAGATGAAGCCGCCCGCACCGAACGGAGACTCGGAAATCGCACGCCAGCTTTCATCCAGCCCGGCACCCGCGCCACCATCGTAGAGGCCGTGCATGAATTCCGTGGGCATCACCAGGTTCGGCCCCTTCAGCCGGTTCGTTAGATTGTTGAAATCCGGATAGTGTTCCGTATCCACGCCACTGAAGGGATCCCACGGATGAAGCACCCGCCGCTGCTGCGGATCGTAAAGGGCGAACTCGCCATCAAGATCACGGTTGAATCCGCCTTCGTTGCCATTGTCCCAGAAGAGGATCGACGGGTGGTTGACATCGCGCTCCACCATCTCACGCACCAGCTTGCGACCGATCTCCGTGCCGTGCGCCCGCTGCCAGCCGCTGAGTTCATCCAGCACATAGAGCCCCAGTTCGTCGCAGGCTTCGAGAAACGCCTCGTCCGGCGGATAGTGCGACATCCGCGCGGCATTCATGTTCATCGACTTCATGAGGCGCACGTCCTCATAACAGTCCTCCGGATCCAGGGCGCGCCCCGTTTCAGGTCGGAAACTGTGACGGTCCACGCCCTTGAGCAGGATGCGCTGGCCGTTGAGGAAAAGGCCGACGCCGTCCCTCACCTCGAAGGTCCGGAATCCGAAACGCTGCGTGATGGTGTGCAGGACTTCATTCCTCCGCATGCGCGAAATGCGGAGGGTATGGAGCAGCGGTTTTTCCGCCGTCCACAACTGTGGGGCCGCGATGCTGGTGGCAATGCGCAAACGTCCGACTCCGCCGGCGGGAATGGGCTGGGTGAAAATTTCGCCAACCGCTTTGCCTTGATCGTCCAACACCTGTGCCTCGATTCTCTCAGGAACAAGTGACGGGCCTTCCGGGCGCTTGTTTTCGCGGGTGTTGCCGAGCGTCAGGTCCGCCGTCAGGTTTCCATCAGCCCGCGCGTCGATCGCGACGTGCTCGATCCAACGTTCCGGCACCGCCTCAATCCACACGGGGCGGAATATGCCGCCGAATGTCCAGTAGTCGCCGTCACGCTCCGCCCGGTCCGTTTCATGGTCCGCAGGTGCTTTCGCGACATCGACCTCAAGAAGGTTCCGCGCGTCCTTTCCGGAATCGAGCAGACCGGTGATGTCGTAACGGAATTGATAGAATCCGCCCTCGTGATCCGGCCCGGCGCTGCGACCGTTCACCTTGACGGACGCTTGGTTCATCACACCGTTGAAGACGAGACGTATCCGACGGCCCGCCCACGCATCCGGCACGGTGAAACGGGTTTGATAGAGTCCGTGTTCGTCGCTCTTCGCGGATTCCTGTCCGTAGTTGTAGGTGCCGAATCCCTTGAGTTCCCAATGGGAGGGCACCGGGATCGTCGTATCCTCACCCGCCCGTCGGCCGCCGGTGCAGCGGAAGCTCCAAGGCACGGCGTCCTTGGGGCCGGTGCCGGAAAGATACTGACGCTCGGTTTTCGGATCTTCCGCATTCAAACGCACTGGCAGGGAGATGATAGCCAGGACGATCAGAGGGATGTTCTCTTTTGTTTTCAGGGACATTCTCATGGGTTTATCAAAGTGGAAGTGTTCATCCAAGCGGCCGTACCATCTTTTCTATGGCACCCGGTTCGTCCAGCAGATTGATATATTCCATAGTCCGCCGTCCGTTTCCTGTTGTTCTGAACTGCGCTTCCACCTTCCGTCCCAAAATAGAAACGGCCCGCCCCGTTTCCGGGGAGGGCCGCAAGATGAATTCATGACAATCAAGCCTTCGGGATCACCACTCGGAAGTGGTGCCGGAGGAAGGCGCGTAGTCGGTGGAGGTGCCGGAGACGTAGGTGGCTGCGAGATACAGCGTGCCGATCGCGGGGACCGTGGTGCCGTAGGCATAGGTGATGTCCGTGTTCGGGGCTGTCACGCTGTTGAGGTATTTGCCGCTGGCGACGATTTCGGAAGAGGCGAGCGCGTCACCGATGTTCATGCCGCGGATGTTGGAGTGGGCACGCACGGCTTGCTGCACGTTGCGGATGTTCAGGATGTTCGCGGCACGGTCCGAACCCTTCTTCCAGGCGCGTGCGCCGATGAAGAGGATCGAGATGAGGGAAAGCAAGACGAGGATGACGACCGTCAATTCAAGGAGGGTCATACCGGACTTGCGCTTCATGCTGTGGGTGTTGGTCAGTTTCATGGTGTGTTTGTTTTTTTGTGTTGGTATTCTAACTTTCCAGAGCGGGGCTTTTCTGAGGAGCCTTCGTCCGGGAGGTTCGTTGACTTTCATCCGCGAACTGTTCAGACATTACGGTATTCTTGATATTTTGACAACCTACGCAATCGCGGGTATGCCTCGACAGAAAAATCCCTATCCCAGGGTGGGCGTCGCGATGCTCCTCGACCCCGGGCTTCCTTCTGTAATCCCTTTCGGGATAAAGTAATCAGTTGAGATTCCACCCAATCCTTAAAGGCATTTCGCATTAGCCCCTTTTCCTGCCCGCCCGCCACGTGTGAACCAGCGGCACTTGGATCAACGTCCCGGCAATCATGCAGAACGTAATGTCCGGAACGAATGTCGGATGCAGGGTGGGCGTCAGATCATTCTGGTAGGCCGCGACGGCGAGCGTGACGGCGATGAAAAAATGGAACGGCCCCATCAGCCGGATAAGTCCGACATACGCATGAGGTCTGGCACACGCCAGTGCGGATGCGATCCCGATGCAGCCGAACGCCGCCGATGCCATCTTCAGCCAGTAGTTCAGCAGCGGATCGTATGGGATTGTGTTCGCCCCCATGTCATACAATTGGTTTGTCGCGATCTCCCAGGTGGAGAACGTGAAGAAGAAAGAAATGCCCCAACCTGCCGCGCTTGCGAGCAGGCCGAGTCGCAGGACGTTCAGCCAGACTCGCGAAGTCGGAAGCATGGATCAGGGCAGATTCGTGATTCCCATCAGGAAGCGATCACACTCACGCGCGGCACCGCGGCCTTCGTTGATAGCCCAGACGACGAGCGACTGTCCGCGGCGGACATCGCCGGCGGCGAAGACTCCGGGCACGTTGGTCGTGAAGGTGCCGTGCTCGGCCTTGATGTTCGAGCGGGCGTCGGTTTCGAGAGCGAATTTTTCGATGACTTCGTTTTCCGGACCGGTGAAGCCCATGGCTAACAGCGCAAGCTGGCAGGGAATGACGCGGAGCGTGCCTTCGACATCCTTCGGGATGAAACGCCCCTGGTCGTCTTTGGCCCATTCAATCTCGACGATTTCGAGGCCGCTGAGATTGCCTGCCGCATCCTTGATAAAGCGCTTGGTTTGGACGAGGTAGTGGCGTGGGTCGCGGCCTTGGATGGCGGCGGCTTCCTCTTGGCCGTAGTCCATCTTGTAAACCTTCGGCCATTCCGGCCACGGGTTGTTCGCCGCACGCTTTTCCGGCGGCTGGGGCATGATTTCCAACTGGATCACGCTCTTGCAACCATGGCGCAGGCTGGTGCCGACGCAGTCAGTGCCGGTGTCGCCGCCGCCGATGACGACGACGTCCTTGCCGGTAGCGTTGAGTTCAGGATTGGTGCCGTCGAACCGGTGATCGAGCTGATAGCGGGTGTTCGTGGTGAGGAACTCCATTGCCATGTAAACACCGGTCGCATCCCGGTTTTCGATAGGGAGATCGCGGCCAGCGGTCGCTCCGCAGCAGAGGACGACGGAGTCGAAGTCGGTCCGCAAGCGCTCGGCGGTCCACTCGCTGTCCTTGCCGATGAAGATTCCGGTTTTGAAAACGATGCCTTCCTCGGTCATCAGGTTGACGCGGCGCTGGACGACGAGTTCCTTGTCGAGCTTCATGTTAGGAATGCCATACATGAGTAAGCCGCCGATGCGGTCCTCGCGTTCGAAGACGGTGACGCTGTGGCCGGCCTGGTTGAGTTGGTCCGCGCAGGCGAGTCCGGCAGGACCGGAACCGACGATGGCGATCTTCTTGCCGGTGTGCTTGGATGGAATTCTAGCAACAACCCAGCCTTCTTCCCAACCGCGGTCGATGATGGCGCACTCGTTGTTTTTGATGGTGACGGCTGGCTCGATGACACTGAGCACGCACGATCCTTCGCACGGGGCGGGGCAGACGCGGCCGGTGAATTCAGGGAAGTTGTTGGTCTTGTGAAGGCGTTGCAGCGCTTCCTTCCAACGGCCGCGGAAGATGAGGTCGTTCCACTCGGGGATCAGGTTGTTCACCGGGCAGCCGCTGGCCATGCCGGAAACCATGTGGCCGGTGTGGCAGAAGGGCGTGCCGCAATCCATGCAGCGCGAGCCTTGGGCGCGTTGTTGTTTCTCGTCCGAATGAGTTTTAAATTCGCGCCAGTTCTTGATGCGCTCGAGTGGTGCGGTTTCGGGATCGGTCACCCGATCAACTTCCATGAATCCTGTTGGCTTGCCCATTGTGATTTGAGATCTGAAATTTGAGATTTGAAATTGAGGCGGTTAGTTTCCGCCGACGCGGGCGAGGTCCTTGAGGTTTTCCTCGAAGGCGGCCATCGCGGCTTCGTCGCCGGTGAGGCCTTGTTCCTCGACGCGTTTGAACGCCGCGAGCATCCGTTCGTAGTCGCGTGGGAGCACCTTGAAGAACTTCGGCAGTTCGGCATCCCAGTTTTCCAACAGGAACTTGCCCCGCGGTGAACCGGTGTATTCGACGTGTTTCTCGATGGTGGATTTTACCAGACTGATGTCCTTGTCGCTGCACTCGATGAGGCGATAGAGATTCACCATCTCGTGGTTGAGGCGCTTTTCAAACAGCCCGTCCACGTCGTAAACATAGGCGACGCCGCCGGACATGCCTGCCGCGAAGTTGCGGCCTGTTTCTCCCAGAACGATGACTTGTCCGCCGGTCATGTATTCGCAGCCGTGGTCGCCCACGCCTTCGACGACGGCGGAAGCACCGGAGTTGCGGACGCAGAAACGTTCACCGGCGATGCCGTTGAAATAGGCCTCACCGCTGGTCGCGCCGTAGAGGGCGACGTTGCCGATGATGATGTTCTCCTCGGGCTTGAAGCGAGCGTTCTTCGGCGGATAGATGATGATCTTCGCGCCGGACAGACCTTTGCCGACGTAATCGTTCGCATCTCCTTCGAGGCGGAACGTCATGCCCGGAGGGGTGAACGCTCCTAGCGACTGGCCCGCGCTGCCGACGAATTTGAGGTCGATGGTGTCTTCCGGGAGTCCCTTGCCGCCGTATTTGCGGGAAATTTCGCTACCGGTGATGGTGCCGACAACGCGGTTGACGTTGATGATCGGCAGCTCGGCTTTGACCTTTTCACCGCGCTCGATGGCGGGTTTGCAAAGGGTGAGCAGGTGGGTGTTGTCGAGGGCTGCCTTGAGACCATGATCCTGTTGGATCGTGTTGTAAGCGCCCACGCTGTCGCCGACATCCGGCTTGTGGAAGATGCTGGTGAGATCGACGCCCTTCGCCTTCCAGTGTTCGGTCGCTTCGTTGGTGTCGAGGCATTCGACCTTGCCGACCATTTCGGTGATCTTGCGGAAACCGAGTTCCGCCATGATCTCGCGGAGTTCCATGGCGATGAAGGTCATGAAATTCACGACGTGCTCCGGCTTGCCTTCGAAGTTCTTGCGAAGCTCCGGATCCTGAGTGGCGATGCCGACCGGGCAGGTGTTTTTCTGACAGACGCGCATCATCAGACAGCCGACGGTGACGAGCGGCGCGGTGGCGAAGCCGTATTCCTCGGCACCTAGCAGAGTCGCGATGGCGACATCGCGGCCGGTCTTGAGCTGGCCGTCCGTTTCAAGCACCACGCGGCTGCGTAGGTCGTTCAGAAGCAGGATCTGGTTCGTTTCCGCAAGGCCGAGTTCCCACGGGGCACCAGCGTTGAAGATCGAGGAGGATGGGGAAGCACCCGTGCCACCGTCGTGGCCGGCAATGAGGATCACATCGGCGTGAGCCTTGGCGACTCCGGCGGCGATGGTTCCGACGCCGACTTCCGCCACGAGCTTGACGTTGATGCGGGCGCGCGGGTTGGAATTTTTCAGGTCGTGGATGAGTTCTGATAGGTCCTCGATCGAGTAGATGTCATGGTGCGGAGGAGGAGAGACGAGACCGACACCCGGAGTCGAGTAACGAACCTTCGCGATCCACGGATAGACCTTCGAACCCGGGAGTTCGCCGCCTTCGCCCGGCTTGGCGCCTTGGGAAATCTTGATTTGGATTTCGTCCGCGTTGACAAGGTATTCGCCGGTGACGCCGAAGCGGCCGGAGGCGACCTGCTTGATGGCGGAGCGCTTGCTGTCGCCGTTGGGCATGGTGACGAAACGGGACGGGTCCTCGCCGCCTTCGCCGGTGTTCGACTTGCCACCGATGCGGTTCATCGCGATGGCGAGCGTTTCGTGGGCCTCCTGCGAGATCGAGCCGTAAGACATGGCTCCGGTCTTGAAGCGCTTGCAGATGGCCTCGACGGATTCAACCTCCTCAAGCGGCACCGGCTTGCGGTTGGCCTTAAATTTCATCAGGCCGCGGAGCGTGGAAATGTTCTCGCTCTGGTCGTTCACCTTCTTGGCATACTGCTTGAAAACCTCGTAGCTGCCGGTGCGGGTGGACTTCTGGAGAAGGTGGATGGTTTCCGGGTTGAAAAGGTGATACTCACCATCGCTGCGCCACTGATAGACGCCACCAGCGTCGAGCGCTGCTTCCTCTGCCTCGATGTGGCGATCCGGGAATGCCTCGCGGTGGCGGATGAGCGCTTCTTCGGCGACTTGTTCCATGTCCGAGCCTTCGCAGCGGCTGGAGGTGCCGTGGAAGAACTTGTTTACGAGGTCGGTGCTGAGGCCGATGGTTTCGAAAATCTGCGCGCCGCGGTAGGAGGCGACGGTGGAGATCCCCATCTTCGCCATGGTTTTCACCACACCCTTGATCGAACCCTTGAGGAAGTTGTAAACCGCCTTGTCGAAGTCGATGACGAGCATATCGTCCTTGATCATCTTATGGATGGATTCGAACGCCATGTAGGGGTTGATCGCATCCGCGCCGTAGCCGATGAGGGTGGAGAAATGGTGAACCTCACGGGCCTCGCCGGTTTCCAGAATGATGCTTACGAGAGTGCGCGTACCCATGCCAACCAAGTAGTGGTGTAGGCCGCCCATCAGGAGCAGGGTGGGGATCGCGGCGTTTTCCTTGTCGATGTTTCTATCGGAAAGAATCAGCAGGTTGTAACCGGCGGCGATGGCTTCGTCAGCCTGCGCGCAAATGTTGTCAAAAGCAGCTTCGAGTCCTTCTCCACCTTGGTTGGCGGGGAAAATGGCGTCGATGGTGGTGGCCTTGAATCCATCCAGGTTCACCTCGCGGAGACGGGCGAGTGATTCGTTGTCGATCAGCGGATTGTCGAGACGGATCATGCGGCAGCTTTTCGGACCGGGGTCCAGCAGGTTGCCTTCGGAACCGAGGAAGGTTTCCGTCGAGGTGACGAGTTCCTCGCGGATGCAGTCGAGCGCCGGGTTGGTGACCTGGGCGAAGATCTGCTTGAAATACTGATAGAGATGCTTCGGCTTGCTGGATAGGACCGCGAGCGGCGTGTCGTTGCCCATCGAGGAAATCGGCTGGACGCCGGTGGAAGCCGTGGGGCCGAGGAGCATGCGCAGATCCTCGTAGGTGTAACCAAAAGCGATTTGGCGTTCGAGAATGCGGTCATCCTCGACGGTTTTCGGTGCCTTGGCGGCTGGCAGATCCTTCAGGGTGATGCGGTTTTCAGCGAGCCACTTGGAGTAGGGCTTCGCACCATAGACGCGTTTTTTCACCTCGTCGTCGGGGACGATACGGCCTTCCTTCATGTCCACGAGGAACATTTTGCCGGGGCGCAGGCGGCCTTTTTCGACGATGGAATTCGGATCAAGATCCGGCACAACGCCGACTTCCGATGCCATGATGACGAGATCGTCATCGGTGACATAATAGCGGCTCGGACGGAGGCCGTTTCTATCAAGCACCGCGCCGATCTGCTGACCGTCGGAGAAAGTGATCGAAGCCGGGCCGTCCCAAGGCTCCATCATGCAGGCGTGGAATTCGTAGAATGCCTTCTTTTCCTCATCCATCATGGTGTGACGCTCCCATGGCTCGGGGATCATCATCATCATCGCGTGGACGAGGTCATAGCCGCCGAAATGCATGAACTCCAGGGCGTTGTCGAAGCGTGCGGAGTCCGAGCCATCCTCGTTGATGACCGGGAAAATGTTCTCGATTTCCGTGCCGAACAGGTCCGACTGGCAGAGCGCCTGACGGGCCTTCATGAAATTGGCGTTGCCCATGACCGTGTTGATCTCGCCGTTGTGGGCGATGAAACGGTTAGGGTGCGCGCGCGACCAGCTCGGGAAAGTGTTCGTTGAGAAGCGGGTGTGCATCAATGCCAGTGCCGATTCGAAATCCGGGTCGAGGAAATCCGGGAAATACTCCGACAGCTGGCAAGGTGTTAGCATGCCCTTGTAAATCATCGTGCGCGCCGACAGGCCGGTGACGTAGTGATAATCCGCGCCGGGGAAGGTGTTGCCCTTGTTGCCGTGGACGTCGCGAAACTGGTTCGGCACCTCGTTGTTACGGATCCAGGTTCCTACCTGTTTGCGGATGACATAGAGTTTGCGCTCGAAGGTCATCGCATCGGTGATGTCGTCGCTTTTTCCGATGAACACCTGCTTGATCACCGGCTCGTAGCGGCCGGAAGTTTTACCCAGGATCGAGCTTTTCACCGGCACTGTGCGCCAGCCGAGGAACTTCTGTCCCTGCTCGCGGATGACGTGCTCGAAAACCTGCATCGCCACCTCGCGCACCGCCGCTTCGGGCGAGAAAAACACACAGCCGGAGCCATAATCGCCTTCCGGCGGCAGCTCCACGCCCTTTTTCGCCATCTCGCGGCGGAGAAATTTGTCCGGCATCTGGATCAGCATGCCCGCGCCGTCACCCGTCGCCGGGTCCGATCCGCTGGCACCGCGGTGGTCCATGTGCTCGTTCATCGTCAGCGTTTTGAGAACGATGTCATGCGAACGTTTTCCCTTGAGGTGGGCGATGAAGCCGACGCCGCACGCGTCTTTTTCGCGTGACGGGTGCCAAAGTCCTTGAGGAGCGGGCCAACCAAGTGGGGATGTCTGCGATGATGACATGATTTATATAAGGGAGATGCTGTTCGAAATTAGGCGTGCCGGGGAATGACGCAAGATGCGGAGTCGGTGGAAAAATGGCGGATAGGATGCTTCTGAATCATCACGAAAACTCCGCAAATTGATGGAAGTCACGCAGACAAGTGAAGAAACGGCCGGAAATCTGCTTTCCGGGGGGGGACGTGTCAAGACCGGGGAAACCCAGTTTCACGCGACTGCTGAGGCAGCGTTCGTTGCCTCGGACGGCAAGGATGAGCTGGATTCACCGAGGTTCCGTGAGGCCGAAAACATTGAGATGAAAGTCCGTGTAGGTCCTCAGCTCGCCGCGCGTCCAGAGGATGATGCGTTGCCCTCCAGGGTTGGACAGAATGTTCGGGCGGAGATTGTCCACGGTGGAATCATGGGTGACAGCGGTCCAGCTCCAGGTTTTTCCCTGATCGCTGGTTTGCCCGCGGAAGAGTTCCCACTGGCGTTTCTGGTCGGCCTTGCTGAGAAGGGGAGTGCCGGTGGCTGGATCGGCGTTGGTGGAAATGATCACGGTGTCGGGGTCTTGCGGATCGAGGGCAACCAGGCCGGTGTAGTCGTCCTCATTGGCGTAGAGTCGGGTGCCGGCGTAGGCCATTGGGTGGGTTTGCCAGTGGTTGCCGTCGAAGCGGGCATAGAAATAACGGTGGTCCATGCCGTCGAGGGCGGCTCCTCGTTTTCCGCGATCCTTGGCTCCGTCCATCTGCACGGAAAACGCGGTGTAGGGATTTCCTTCAGCATCGAGTTCCAGGTCGGTCGTCCAGGCGACTTTGTCCGCGCCGGCGTCGAAGATTTTTGTGAATGAAGTGGGCTTCAGGCTGAGGCCACCGCTGGTTTCCGCGAGGACTTTGCTGGTGGAGTCGTGAATTTTTCCGCCGCGGTAGAAGCCGTGGTAGATGGAATTATCGTAAGCGCGGGGATGGTCCTCGGTCGTGACGAAGTGGATGCTGTCCTTGCCGTTCGAGGCGTAACGAACATAGGGGCGGCAACCGTCGATGCCGGTGTAGCGGGGATTTCCAGCGATGTCGCCCTTCGTCCATGAGAAGAGACGCCAGCCGTATTTCCAGGTGCTGCCGTCGTCTTCGGAAATATTGCAGTTCGGGTTGTAACCCCAGCTGCGTGAAAAATTGTAGGTGCGGCCGTTTTCCGCAGAGAGGCGGTAAACGTTCGAGTAGGAATAACGATCCTCCACATCGAGGGTCTGTTCCGGGGACCATTCGGAAATGTCGCCCGCCTTCGTGGTGATGCGCCAGCGCTGGAGCTGATCAGTGCTGTGTTTTCCATACACCGCGAGAATTTTTCCGTCAGGGCGCTCCATCAGGGCGGCGACATCGTGG
>Ga0209512_1001137_pt1 | contig 35235 bp, 43 predicted proteins | sample frozenSSSSmetaG_FD_184142 | JGI IMG/M metagenome (GOLD analysis project Ga0209512, IMG submission 184142) | Glacier valley bacterial and archeal communities from Borup Fiord, Nunavut, Canada, to study Microbial Dark Matter (Phase II) -... | ecosystem: Environmental > Aquatic > Freshwater > Ice >...
ACTTATATATGCCTCTAGCCTCAATAGGCAACAGTAGGCATCAGTCGGCTATTGGACTGCATGCAGGTGAATATCCTGCTCTGATGTTCGGTGCATGTGAGACATGCATGAAGTGAATATCTCAACACATTCTTAACAGGCCTCGGTATCCGCCATAGTTTGTTGAGTAATCATAAAGCGAGGACAAATGATATTGTTCATCATCAACACCGAAAACTTGACGTAGACTTAAGAACATGGCCACTCTCGATTCTGACCAATCTTCGATTATTCCATTTCTTCGCTCTTATCAGTATCATTCGACTTCTATGGTTCTGCAATTTCTAACTGCAATGGGCAACATTTCAACCATGTCAACACTCCGCGCTGACGTTTACGTTGCTCCGCAAATTTCGTTCAAGAAACCAGATGGCAAACCGGGCGGCTTCTGGTCTCCAATATCTTGCACGCTGATCCATGGCGACAACGAAGCCATTCTTGTTGACACACCAATCACGGATGCGCAAACGAAAGACTTGGCCGACTGGATGGAGAAGATTCTCAACGGCCGGAAGCGGTTGACGACAATTTATATCACTCATGGGCACGGCGACCACTGGTTTGGGATCCCCTACCTCATGAAGCGTTTTCCAGGTGTAGAGGCTGTCGCAACGCCTGCGGTCATCATACATATGAAGGACCAAATTGAACCCAAGAAATTCAAATCATCCTGGAGCTCTCAGTTCCCTGGAGAAATTAACGAGAACTTCCAAGTAGCAAAGCCATTGCCGACAAGCAGCAACATCTTTCTGGAGGATCGCGTGTTACATGTGGTAGAAGTAGGCCAGGCTGATACACACGATTCGACCATTTTATGGGTTCCGGATCTAAAGCTGGCGGTATGCGGCGATGTCGTCTATGGTGACGTGCATCAGATGCTTGCCGAGGCAAATACTAAGGAAAAGCGTGCGGCTTGGATCGCGAGTATCAGAAAGGTAGAGGCCTTGAAACCCGAGATGGTTGTGCCTGGGCACAAGAGAGCGAGTGAGATCGACGGGACTTTCCATTTGACGGAAACACGGAAGTACATTGAAACTTTCGAAGAGCTCTTGGAAGGAGGAGCCAAGGATGCGCGGGAGCTGACTAAATTGATGCTGGAAAGATATCCTACCAGATGTAACCGTAGCGCTCTGATTATGGGATGTATCAACGCGTTTAAAGGATCTTCTAACAAGTTATAAATTCCACCTAGCTCTCAAACTTCATGTATCGAACTAGATCATATCTTTCAAGCAATTAATAAATAAATGCTCTTTTTTTTTTATCAAGACGGTTTTGGGATACCTCCAACTTAGTGCGTGATTTCATCCTCTATTTCTTCATATAAACCTTAATAGATGGGATGAAAGTTGACTGCGTTAATAAGCTCATTCTTTAGGTACAGCGTAATATTATATTTTTCTATGCCATACTAATGTAAGGTCTATCAGACAAGGAGGGGCATTGTTCAGGCGGCTAGACTGGCTATGGATTTCTATCAAGATTTGGAGGCATTGAAAAGTAAGAGATTGGTCTATTGGAAGTGCGATGTATTTTCTAAGCTATGGTAGAGAGGAAGGCGGCCTATGGGCTACCGGCTCGCTTGGGTCTTATCTTATCTAACCACATGGCCAATTCTCGAGCATTTCCCCACGTTGCCAAGACTCCACAGCCGCTTCTAGCGGAAAATCCCCAGAGATCCGCTGAGCTGACTACCGCACCAACGCTTCTGCCGTGTCATCCACACAATGTGTAAGAACCTTCGGCGCATAGGAGGGATGCATAAAGACCTTTATTTATGTCTTAGATACGATATCTCAATTTTCTGATTCGTTATTGAAAGCTGCAACTGCCCCTGCAATAATTGCATGGGGATTAATTCGTCCCGGATACAGAGTCTTCATCCTTTCCCACAGTTCTTCCCAATTTGACGTTGTCTTAGTTGCTTCCTCAAAGGCCAGAATGTACTCTCTGGTCGATCTCAGATTGAACACGCCATCGACCGTACCAGCTCGTTTATGGCCCGCAACAACCGTGTGTGGCTTCAGAGACTCGATGGTATCGATTGCGCGGAGCCACTCTTTCCTCTTTTCCGTTGTGTTCGCCTCCCCAAAGTACTGATGGACGTCTCCATAGACGACATCTCCCGCCACAACCAGATATATGCTGGGGACATGGAGAATCGTCGTATCATTTGTATCGGAATGGCCAACCTCAATCGCGTGGAAATCATGGCCCTCCATCTGAAAGGTGAGTGAGTCCATAGGCTCGGCTAAAACGAACGGTCGAGGGATTTGATCGCCTGGGAAGAACTTGAGCCAGGTCCCTTCCAACTTAGCCGGCACAATCTGCTGCTTAATATGGGCGACGGTGGCTGGAGTAGCTAACGCGCGCACATTGGGCCAGTGCTTTTTCAGGACTGTGATTCCAAACCAGTGGTCTCCATGGCCGTGTGTGATGTATATGTACTTGAGTTCTTTGCCTGGAGCTGTGTCCTTGATCCATTGAACCAAGTCTTCCGCTTGTGAAACGGAAATTGGAGTGTCCACAAGGACGGCTCCTGAATCGCCCTGGATTAAAGTACACGAGATCGGCGAGAAGCTGCTCGAATCTCCAGCTCGTTTGATGGCGATAGGTAGCCGAGAGGAGACATAAACGTCCGCCCGAAGGAAGGACGACATGGCAAGGTGATGAAGTTAGCTCTTGAAGAGTCCTTTTTTTTGTCTGATTCGAGAGGGAGACCACTTGCAAGACGTGATTAATCAATAGCAAGGGACGCCTTTCTAAATGCAGTAGAGTCAGAGGACGAGAAGGCAGTTATATCGTGACGGTCGCCGTGGCAATTCCTTGTCGTCTCAAGCCCTCCTTCTTTAGCACCAAGTACTTTTCGCAAATCAAGATTGATTAGTCTTGCTAGACCGAGGCTGTTTGGTAATTAGTCTTCATAAACCGACGATGTTTGTTGATTAGTATTCGAGAATATCATTGTTTCTTAACGAGTTTGCCGAGATCCGAGAATATCTCCTGGATTTCCTAGATTGATGATGGTTGCTGATTCTGCCGTCTGAATCCAATCCAACAATCATGATGATCACTATTACTCGAAGTGTACTTGAAGTGCCGCGGCTCAACTTCCCCGCTATCAGGACGATATCCAAATATTTCCAACTTATAAACACGCCCATTTCCAACGAACCAGCTTAAAAACCAAGTTCTACACAAACAATCAAAGACCTATCCAAAATGCCTCGATGGACGTTCGAAATCACCCTCGGAACTCTGTCGGGGGAAGAAAAAGACACCATTGCGAGACTCGTAACGGAAATCTATACTGACTTGGGCCTCCCCGCATTTTGGGTCAACGTCTTCTTCCATGAAAACCCAATTGGCTGCTTCTACGCTGGTGGCCAATCGCCACCCAATGCTGCCTTCTTCATCATCGACCATGCGGCTCGATCATTCCAATCAGAGGAGCAGCGCTTGAATTTCATCGCTCGAATCAATTCTATCGTGCGACCAATCTTTGAACCTAAGGGCATCAAGTGGGAATACAATGTATACGAACATCCGCGGGATAACTGGAGAGTCAATGGCATGATCCCTCCAATGGACAACCCTGCTATGTTGCAGCAGTGGGTCGAGAGAAACGAGGCGGTACCATTTTAAGATCAATAAAATGATGTCGATGGACGAGACTGATATATTGCACCAACGGGTCGAAAGAAACAAGGCTGTATCGCATAAGGTCCATATAGGCGAGAAATCATTGGTTTGGCTTTCTGAGGGTGGATATAGGCGTGAAGTTGGAAGATTATTATTAGTGCTTCAACTTAAAGTTCAAGGGACTCGAGATATATCTGCGGTTCTCACCTTGCCTAATAGTAGCTAGTCAAATGATTTCTGTTCACCTTCGTACCTCACTACCTCTGATTTCTGACATCTTTAGGGCTTAATATCAACTTTATACTAGAATGTAGCCTGTGCTTAAATTTGTATTTTTGCCTCTAAATGGGACCAACTCAAAGTCTGTATCAAATAGTGCGTAGGTAGGAAAAGAAGATATATAGGATTAATAATACTCACCCCTGGGGACTACGTTGGCGATATTCTTGGGAAGTAACCTCCTGCCAGGTCGTATGCTAGGAACCAACTACCCTTATTCCGACCTCTTATCCGTAACATTTCTTTTGGCTGTACACTCCTTCTGATGTGGCAGGGCCGTTCACACAGAAACGAAGAGGTTGAGAAGCAGTGCGACGCTGGGGCGCTAGCAGGGGGAATAAGCTGTCTGGTTGATTAGTGCGAGGCTTCGCGCTAGTGGAATATCCGTTATTACATGATTGGTAATGAATTACGAGAATCGTCATTCCTGCAAGTTGTGGAGAGGATCTATCTGGGGTTTAATGGTATGGTCCTGTGAAAGCAATAATCCACGTAATGCCTCTATATTACCTAGTGCAAATATTCAGAAGATTAGATTAGATTAGATTAGATTAGATTGCATTTTATTAGACTACTTATTGTTAAACTGAATGTAATTGTGAATTAAATCGATGAAAACTATCTACCTATAGAGCTCTATTTGAATTCAAATAGAGCGTGTTTGCTATAGTGTTTGCTATTTGAGTTTGCTAACGAGTGTTTGATTGCATGAGAATTCTCATGCACCATTCTCCAAATCCGGGGTTGGAACAAGTGATCTGGCCTGGGTAAGAGCTATTTTATACCCGGATGAACGTTTTTCCGCTAATTATCTTTCTCTAATAAATCTTATAGAGCCAGTTTCAGCTTCGCTCTATAATGTTAGACACTACTGATACTCTTAGAGTTAGGGTAGAAACAAGCTAGGAAACGGAACAAGTAAACTAGAGAGTACGACTGAATGGATACTTAAATTGGAGTATAGTAAGCCTAACTTCAAAACAGGACTATTCTCTGCCCCCTTCATTCTGGAATCAAGGAGGTATTTATCAACTCAGCTAGAGGATCACTAGAGGTAAGCTGACTATTAGGTAGGTTGTACTGTGGTATGAGGCCAAATGTGACGTTCGCTCTCAACCTCGCTGGTTAATAGTGATGAAGCTTGCTTCACGTTGGTTGTTGGGTAGGCCAGGGGCTTTCAGTAAGAACACTTGTGAGTTTTGAAGTAAGACGTTACTAGTATGGTGTAAAGATACTATATTGAGTTGAGCACAAGGCTCCTATTTAAGGAAAGCTATCTACTTATAGATGACCTTGTAAGTTGTGCCTGATGGATCCCATGGCTTCCCAAGATCCATCACATGACTAATTGCTTGCCTCAGGTTCTCCTGCCAGTCTCGTGACTGTTGAGTCTATTAAAGGAGCAGCAGTTAATCGTTGGTTTTTTTTACCAAACCTCTCGGAGGTGGTTGGTCCAAGCAAAGTGAGACACGTCGGCAGATGCCGTTTATACTGTAAATCCTATAGTGTCGCAATCAATGACAATGCATTTATAAATGAATGAATTACTAAACTACAGTGCTACTAAAACTTAATTATAACGCTGAAATGCGTATATAGGAGGCAATTGATTTTAATGCCTAAAATCCTACTAAAAAGGGGGTTACTACAAGCTGGATATTCTATGTTAATGATTCAATCCTCCGTAGGCGAAGGCAAAGACGGCGACAGAGAGCGATGACACCCCTTAAGCGTAGAAGTGATAATAAGATCCTCACTAATGCCTAAAATGAGGCAATTAAACAATATGATATAGATTTATTTACTTAGGATGTATATATTCATTTTCATTAATAGTATTTCTATAGATTTCATAGTATAAATGGCATCTGCCGACGTGTCTCACTTTGCTTGGACGTCTCACTTTGCTTGGACCAACTGTACCCGAGTACAGTTTGTCGAAACCAACGATTAGATACAGAACTTCCGTCCTTGAAATAATCGTGTACATCGAAGTTCTCAATCTTGATCGTAATATTTCCTTGAAGATCGGATCTCCACCAGATCTCTGCCAGTCCAGTCGCTTTCCAGCAGCGGTGAGCCTTCACTTGTGGGATATCCTGGGAGGAATGTGTCTTTGGAACCTGGTCCCACTATCAAGGCTGTGTTAGGTTCGAACTTGAATGGATTTCCAATAATATAGTCCCTATTGGTGCCACGATCTTTCAGTATCTTATGCACCTTGTTCTCGACCGTCACCGAAGCTCTATCCGCCATTGAAGTAATGTTGGATTGCTGAAGAAAACCTCTCTACATCTTTGCGCACACCGAGATCATAAGTAGCCTTTCTCCAGACGGATGCTCGATGAGGAATGAAAAGGAGGGGCTTTTGGGCTCTTTATATCCTACAATGGGAAGTGTTATCGTGTCGAGGGTGATCGAATCCGGGCAGTGGAGTCTATCTCTCGTATGCGGACGATGGAAGCAGACGGGGTCCCCTTAACGTTGATGACGTGAGCAATTTTCGTGGGTTGGCAAGGAAATAAAAATGATCACATCATTATCGTGGGAGAAGAATAGCGAACCGTTCTTTATATATAGAGACAAAAGGAACGAGGTCGATGGCCGGGGCTGAACATTCTAGAGCTGCAATCGACCAAGAACATACGCAACTACCTCGTAGCCTTTATAGCGGCGTAGTCTAACATGTCTTTCTTAAACCCTGGGCTCCTTCCGAGGCACTGAGCACCAAGGATGAGCTCTAAAGGAAGTTAGAAAATGGGATAATGCTATTTGCATGAGAAATACTCACCATCGATTAATCTTGAAATACTCACTGATTGCGTGGGTTCATTTTGCGATTGATCTCCACTAGACGCTTGAATTGTACTAATACCGAAATCATTGATCCTTTCTGAATCCAGCCAAATGTCTACTCCAGTATGCTCGTTCACCTCCTCTTTCACAAGGCTGTCACTGTGATAGTCGAAGACATATCCTTTCTTGCGATAGACAGCCGCGACCTCGGAGGCGTTTAATAGCTGACGGTTGTCCTTCTCATCTTCAGATACTTCAAGGTCTGATTCTAAAGGTGCTTCGAGCAGGTGATCAAAATTGTTTTGGAGGATCTTCCGGAGAATATCTTCGAGATTCTCTCGTGTGTAGAAAAGACGATGAACATTGAAAACTCGCTGGAACTCTTCGGATCGACTTCCGGTTCACATGCGAGCCTATAGGCAGCGCGGACGCATGAAACATGTAATCTCTGAGCAAAGCATTCAGCGTCGACCTCTGGGGATTTTTGAGGGAAAACGCCAGTCCTCCCGAAGGGCGGCGGCATGGCTCGAGGAAGAAATACCCTCGAATGCATGATAAATTTTGGAAGTAAAACATTGGATGTGACTTTGTTGTTGTAATTGTTTGGAGTGGACCCTTCATGATGCGGTTGTATTTCTCCAGCAAAAGTATATCCCAGAGGATGAATGCTTGGAACTGGTTTGTCAGCCAAACTATCCCTCCAAACTTCGAAGTCATCTCTCAGTCCGATAGAACCTCTGATGTCCTCTGAAGGGACCGGAAATGTCGTCAGCTCCCTGTCTTGCCCCGGTGTCCGACTTCTAGGCTCTTCATGGCATGACGCCTCAGAGACTTTGCTGATGTTGATGAACTCCTCGACAATTTCCTTCAGCTCTTTTAATGCTTCCCAATCATGCTGTACCCATTTTGAACGTATTACTTTATCCGTCCAAGCCAGAAAACAGCCATTCAAACTCTTTATCACGCGTTGGAGTTCAGTGACTTGAGTGGTCAAGGACGCGATTGTATGCTCCTTTCGCTGCCTGTAAGAGCGTTGAGCAGAGCTTACTTGGGCTCTCCTTATCTACGACGGCGGTCGGTCAGATATGTCTTCCACAGATGGGTGAAGACATAATGAGGCGGTTCATACCTTAGCGGCTTGTGGTCCAAGCTCTGACACTCGAGGTTTTGACCTCCGTTTCTTGGGCTCCGCAGTCTCTGTGCAGTCCATCTGAATCAGTTGGCATTTATCTTGGTTTGGATGTCGGATTTTATGGAGATGAACTTCGTGTGTACTAGTCGTTGAGGTTTACAGCTCGGGATTCTGAGCACCGATATACCGAATGTGATTAGTGAACATGCCGATGCGAAGAAGGGGGAAACGCAATCTGAGCTTCCATTGGCGGAGATTTCCTGACCGGCATGTCTACGTGCGTAAATACGGGATGAAAGCTGGAGACACGAAGAACCGAGGTCCTTGATGGTCAGCACCCAATTCCAACGTCACGCGAAGGGTGTTTCTCCCGGCTGTTTCAGTCACAGAAGCACAGTTTGCGAGCTCGAAACTCTAGCCTATTCATTGTGTTCTTTTCACGGTGAGATATGCCTTCTTCCTTCCAGTTTCGGTTAATGGAGGATCGACAGCACAGTGATTTCACAAAACAACGAATTCCAATAACACATTTTCATTCAGATGCAGATCCTTTCCTGACTACTTGCAAGCAAAACGGTGAAACTGAATAACAATTACGTCTTTGAACGATGCTAACAGTATCCCAAAATTTTCGTTGATCTGTGCCTGCTTAGTGTCAAGAACCGAAAGATTCCAGGACTAGAGGTTCTCACTTACAGGGCAGAATCCGGAAAAGTTCGTATTTCATTCGATGATGCCCTGTTCACGTCCCATCTCTTCCTCGTCTGTAACCTTGTTGGCCGCAAACCACTTCTCCTCCATTTTTGAGTTTGTTGGGGGAGCAATCAGACCATTGACTCTCCAATGGTCGCGTTTAGACTCGACAATCCCAATCTCCCACTCAATATCCTTTGGCTTTAAAACAGGTCTTAGAATCTTGTCCAGTGTTTTGAAGAAGAAGTCTTCGATCTGGGGCGTGTCGAACCCCCTAGCAATGTGGGAGATTGAGAGCGTGGTGAGCGCTTTTTGAGGTGTTCCTCCAGCGTAAATGCTCTCGGGTTGAAGTTCGAAGAAGTGCGCATGGCAGTAGAATGCAGGAAGACCAACACTCGTGTAAAGTTCCGTCATTCCTTTTGCGATGCGTTGCTTATCCTCTGCCGTGAACGCACCAGCGGTGTGAGTGAAAGACCACTTGGGCATGATGACTAACGTAGCTTAGGCAAGATTCACGAAAAGAAAATGAAGAGAGATCGTTGAGATCGAAATGCTGTCGAGATTGACAATGCAAAGTGAAGATGAGTTTCTAGATATAAAAATGTGATAGGGAGCCTTACTGATACAACAACAGTATGCCGAACCACGCCGAGGCAGGGAGCCTTACTGATACAACAACAGTATGCCAAACCACGCCGAGGCAAGCCAATTCATCGGAGCATTATTGATTCCCCACGTATCGCACGAAGTCGCAATTTTCAGGACCATTGCAACAATGCGTCCGGTTCCTAGTCTTTTTAATCTACGGACTTGTCAACCGAACACCAGATGACGGCCGAGGATCTAGGGTTCAAATTGAGCCTATATAAGACAGCAGTCTCGAAGGTTTGTGTATCCATCATACATATTTGAAAGACACTCAATCCTTGTCGTATCTACCTTTTCGCGCTCTATCCCGCAAAATCCCAGCCGCTCGTCAGAGAACAAAACGCCTCAATCGATCATACTCTTACAACCATGTCCAATGTCCGAGTGGCAGTGTACGTCGCACCACCCATTCCTGTCCTCGGCCTGGACGGAAAATTCCAAGAAGGCCGAACTTGGTCTCCGATCTCATGCACTTTGATTTATTCCTCGACGGAAGCCGTCCTTGTTGATACTGCTATTACGACACAGCAAAACCTCGACTTGATCGATTGGATTAAGAAGATTGCACCAGGCCGTAGACTCCGTTACATCTATATTACCCACGGTCATGGCGATCACTTCTTTGGCATTCCCCTTCTTCTTGAGCAGTTCCCTAATGCCGAGCCGGTCGCGACGGCTGCAACTGTGCTTCACATGGAGCAACAGATTGAGGAAATCTATTTTAAGGCAATGTGGGACTAGCGGTTCCCTGGGCTTATTACTCAACCCTTTGTGCTAGCGAAAGCACTGCCTGAGTCTAACCAATTCGAGGCTTCAGATACCACTTTTCAGGCTGTCGAAGTCGGGCACACCGATACCCATGACTCTTCATTTTTGTGGGTGCCCGATCTGAAACTTGCAGTGTGCGGCGATGTAGTATACGGACAAGTCCACCAAATGTTGATGGAAGCGAACACAAAAGCTAAGCGCGAGGAATGGATCAGGGCTATTGAGAAAGTTGAATCCTTGGATCCTGCGTATGTTATTCCCGGGCATAGGCAGGCTGAAGAAGTGGACGGTGTTTGGCATCTAACGTCGACGAAGAAATATCTCATTGATTTTGGGAAAGTTCTAGAGAAAGATCCTGAAAGTCCGGCACAGATCGTTGCGGAAATGATGAAATTGTATCCGGACAGGTTTAATCCTGGCGCACTTCAACTTGGGGCAATGGGAGCATTTATGGTATCGAAGGATGAGTGGAACTAGCAGTTATACACGGTCAAGACATAAAATGCGAGTTCAATCTGAGCAAGGGAACTCAAGTTTCATTTTATCAATCGAGGGAATTCGAGATCGTACACAAATTTTAGATACCGAATGATCATTGGGTCGTTCGTTCAGACTTTAACAACGTCGTTTCGGATCGTTTGGAGTATGTAGGGATGACAATCTGGACAGATAGAGACGGCCCCACAATGCTCAAGCTCAATGAGCATGTTTCCTTCATCAAATGTATCGTATGATTTTTGGGGAGGCAATTTCAGAAACAGATTCTTGTATTGAGCCAGAAGTGAACAGGCTTCTGTGCATGGACATAGGACCTGTTAATACACCGTAGAAAGTTGAGCGTCGATAGCCAAATACTTTCACGAGTCTTCTCTTCTCCCATAGTAAGTTAGTTTGCTTTTCACTATGACGTGAATACGGGACTGGCTCGTTCTTTTTGATCAATAATTTCAAGATCTTGGGATGATCTGTGGGGCGAATCATACCATTGCTCCTCCAATAGTCTTGAGGATGGTCATAGACGTTGAATTCCCACTTCATGCACTCCGAGAACCGGCCTTATAATAGTGTCAACTCTATATTCGAGCATTCAATACCGTAACGAAGTCATGCAGGAGTCCGGAAGAATTATACGAGAGGTTGAAGCACTGTAACCCAATCGTATCAATCCTCTGCAACTCTAGTCGGAGCCACCACTACTTTCAGAGACAAGACTAGGGGATGAGGTGAAAGCACGCTTCTTTTCAGCTGCTGGCCCCATGAATGGTTATTGAATTTGTCCGTACCTAATGAATAGGCATGAGATCTAGCTAACACCAATGGATGTAAACACAAAATCGGTATGGGTCTCACATTGTAGGATACTCTCCAATTACTCAATAGTAGAGAAGATTGCACAATACTAGATATGTTTCCATCAGACAAAGCATTTGAAATCACATTGAAACGTCCTCCAACACCATGAGATGTGTTTGAAGCTGGAAAAGCATCCTCTACAGAATTCGATCTTTAGGGGATTTGAAAGCGAAGCAAGATGGAAACCTTAACCGGTGGTCGTCATGAACAGGACCAATTTACTCAATGCTTCGACCTTCGAATGAGTTCATTGCCCCCCAGCCAGTGAGTCAAACGATTTATTTGCTTCATGATGGCTGGTGTCGACACTATAGTTTTTTTTCTTCTACTTCTTCCGTTAACCCCTTCCACTGCGTTTTTTATTTCAATAACAATTTGTTTGATGCTGTCCGCGGGTAATAGCATTACACTCGGTTGATGAGTAGAGCGCTCCGAAAGCTCTTGCCTCGGTCCCCTCGGTCCCTCGGTGACGCTCAAGATCAGTAAATGGATGAAAGTCAGGTTCAGAAGCTCTAGAATTTTATAGTTCGGCATCGCCGAAACATATCCGTCGCCCAAACAGACACATTTCGCGCTGGATGGACTTATATGGATGGGTGTGGCGTGATATCATCCACCTGCCAAGAAGTTCTTCGAGGAAGTGGCGACATATATATTTATCCTTCAAACAGTAGTCAACATAAATTGTGACTAGAGCAATAGCACCGCAAGTCACCTAACTAAGTAATCCCTAGGGCTCAAACAGCTACATTTAGCATTAAATGAAAGCGCTATCTCCACTTAGAAAGTAATACTATAAGGAGATAAGAAATTTAATTAGGCTTTTAGGGCTTTAAGAAGATAATCTACTCTATAGATCTTGCTTTAGAATTGCGTTCATTAGCGGTGAATGGTGGTAGGCACACAAAGACTTCTAATGGTGTTTCGAATTTAAGAGAATAAACTTTGATTTGGCTATCCTAAGTCTAATCTGAACGGCTATAGTAACAACAATAGCAATAACTGTTGAAATGAATCATCAAAGTGAAAGGTGATTGATCGATTGAATGAAACTATCTAGTCTATGAAGCTCTATTTGTACTCAAATAGAGCGTTTGTAAAAGAGTGTTTGCATGAGGGGTTTTGAGAACCCTCATGCACCTGAGCCATTTTCCCGTGAGCCATTTCCTCACGGGATCTCCAAACTGAGGCTCAAGCGGAGAATCCAAACGGAGAATTCTCAGGGTCAACCGGGTGCCCCGGTGGCACCCACCCTTTATTTCAACAATAACCTGTGACCATTGCAATCAAGCAGTCACTGTATCTAGATTTGGAAGCACTGGAGACTCTTCAATGTTGTAAACTCTTAGCTTCTCCTGACGAGCCTCAACCAAAGAAATCATCCACTCGAAAGGAAAGCTTGCCAACAGAGTGTCATCTGCTACTGTTGGATGTTGCAGATATTTCCACGCGAGCTCGTTCAAATCGTCAAAGAAAATTACCCTCTCGTATTGCTTGGCCAGGATGTGAAATAGGTGATCACTTGTCTGGGCAAGTCGTCGCGCTTCCCATTCCTTTTGCTCTTCGAGCGGAGGTAGCTCAATTCGGTTTGACCAGAGAAACGCGACAAGGAAGGCAGACTTTTCCCAAGTAAGCCAGGTCAAGGATCCATTGACAACGCCAATGAAGGCGATGGTGTTCTGGTTGTAAATGTCGAAGATGTGTTGGTAGAGGCCGGGCACGCGGAGGCCAGATACAGCTGGTGGCCGGATGTCAGAGGAGAAGAATGGGTACGTGTAAAAGTAGCCCGTGGCGAAAACAATATGGTCGATGTCGGTCAGCACAGTGCCGTCAGTGAAGTGGAGGGAATTGCTATCAATGTGCGAGATGGTGCTGTGGAGGGCAATTCCAGGTCTTGTAAATATTGTAGGGTAGCGCGGGTGGGGTGTTCTTTGAGAAACGTAGACACGGAGATTTGGCATGGGCGATCGATTGGAGGGCTACATCGATAGCACTTTCACTACTGCCAACGATGAGGATTCTCTTTGGGGGCTAGTTAGACCAGGTCAGGAGCATGGAAGATAGAATACGTAAGACATGAAAACTTCAGAAATCAGCTATGAATAATAGAGGAAGGGAAAGTATTCCCTACTTAGAAAAAGTCACGCCAATCTTCTGATAACCGACAACATTAGCGACAGAGTCAACTATTTCTAACACGAAACGGGCTCGATTTTCGACTGAGCCCCCATACTCGTCCGTTCGCTTTCGCTGCCCTGCTTTGCTCCATTTGGTTCGAGTTCCGTCAAAAACATGGGGGGTCTGCATGTCGTCCCTTTTACATTAGTGGGAACAGATGCAAGCACCTTAGGCCGGATGTAGACTGCAATGCAGACTAAGGAGAAGCCTCAGTAGATGGTAAAGTTATATCAATGCAAATTCACTCAACTAGGATAGCTAATCAGGTATAGAAAACGGCTTAGAAAATCATAGGGCATGTACTCGAACAACAGCAGACGCTACCGGTCTTGATGCTGAAGTTACTTCAACGGTGATCTGGCTCCTGATATGTCTACTTCTGGCAACATTTATTTTCAGTCAACTAGTTCCTTTCAACAGTGTGCGAGATGGAATCTTGACAAGATTAAGCTCAACGAAGTTCATACAAGTAACAATGGCTTGTTTATTGAAGCCCGCGAACCGTAGCCTTGTCCAATCCCCGCAACCCTAGCCAATTTCGTATTTCTCTTCATTATTGATCAGCACACGCAACAGAAGAACATGTATATTCAGCCATCCACTATCGTTTCTGCAGCGCTGGAGAAAAAAATTTGGTCTTGCTTTCCGTGCATGGACTGGATGTGTATGGAGCCTGGCCATAGAGTAGCATCCTCGATAAGCACTTTACACTTCACATTTCTACATTTGCGAGGCGGGTGGATGAAGCTGCGGAGAAGGTCCTAGGGAAGGATGAGGAGATGGGAGAAATGGAGAGACCGGAGAGGGAGAGAGTAAGGGAGGTGGACCTAGGAAATTTACTCAGTGTTGCGACTACATACACGCGTAGTACTCGAATATCTTCAAAGGGCCCGGAGGAGAATATGTTCTCCAAGTTTTCAGGAACCACGGGCCCGAGTACAGTACTTACTTGGCGAACACTGAATTTATGAGAAAATCATAAGAAAAACGGAAAATGGCTAAAGTGCCACCCACTTTTGCTCGGCACTCACCATCTTTATGAAAGACTCTGTCATTATGGAGAGTAAATGAGTAATTCTATTAAACTTGGGAAGCATTCGCATCGTTTATGATAATGTAGCTGGTAGTTCAGCCATTTATCCAAAAAACTTGAAAGTATTACCAAACAGTCACAGTTAGCACTGTAGCACACCTGTACACTTGCATTGCAAACCTGCTGGGTACTGCCGCCACAGCCGACAGCTCAAGATCAGAACCAGTTTGCTGGTAGCTGTTAAGATATTTTTCATTATCAAAATTTATTTTCAGCTGCTAAAATTACTTTGAGGCTAAGCATGTCATACCTAATATCCACGCTCATGGTATCTTACACCTCCTCCCCGTCCATTTCCCAGAAATCTAGTGATCGCTTCACTTCCTCTTCGTCGCGCCGCCCTTCTTCACGCTCCCCGACGCCTTCGCCACACCCTCAATCTTGCCCACCTTCACACTGGCATCTGCACCCGGCTGCGAAGTAAGCGGCTTGTTCGCCAGCTTCTCCTCCAGCTCCTCCTCGTCGCCTCCCTGTCCAAACTCATTAACCCTGGTATAATCAACCTTATACTTGTAGCTCTGATACAGATACACAAAGAAGATGACATCGTCTCTCAACGTCGCCAGCCTGTGCAACGTCGGCATCTTAATCGTAAAGGCGAATAGATCGTCGATGAACGTGTTGAGGAACTTGTACGTCATGGCTTTGGCGGGCATGTGCGCGACGGATTTGAGTCGGTAGTTGATGTACAGCGAAGGCACCATCATCAGGAAGCCGTAGGCGTAGACGGAGCCGACGAGGGTGGCGATGATGAAGGAGTACCAGGACTTGTGTGTCTCGTAGACGAGGGAGTAGCCTGCGTACGCAAGGAGCAGTGGCACAGCGATAATGTAGAGGTACTTGAATGCGACGGCATCGTACTCCTTGGTCTTCTCCTCGGTCTCGGAGAGCTTGTGCTTGTCCTCGAAGGCGATGCGGTACGGGATGAGAGAGTTTGGAGACGGACGGATGCGGACATCTACCATCTTGGTGATTTTCCAAAACTCGAGTAGGATGCCCATGCCTTGGCTCGCGAGAATCATCCAGCTGGTATTCTCATTGTTGTCGAGCAGGTAGAGGAAGATGACGGCTTGCATGAAGACGTTGCCGAAGATGGAGCGGACCGAGATACCGACGTTGTCTTTCTTGTTTCTCCAATGAGACTGGGACTGTTAGCAGGATCCGGGATTTGGGTTGGTGAAAACTTACGATATCACTCTTGAAAGCAAGCATTTCGAAAATCATGTGCAAGATGCTGACCACAATCGTTGTGCCAAGAAGATAAATGTTTGTATCGAGTAAAACCTCCTTGATCATCTCAAACTCTGACCCATCGCCACCTCCAGGCGGCAATGGCCCTCCCAGAGCAGCATTCCTGGCAGTGGTCTTCTGACCCTCATCAATGCTGGCAATGATGTTGTATAGCCAGTTTGCTTGATTGTTCAAGTCAATGTGAATTGGCAGTCTGGTGACGGTTGAATTAAGCTCTTGCATATGCGCACGGAGCTGCCAGAAGGTATTGATAAAGAAAACTGGATAATACCAGCCATTTTGCCCCGTTGCATCGCGAGCTCCCGTTGCATCGAGATGCGTAAACTGACGAGCTGCTGGATGCATATTTGGCCACGCGATGACACCAGTGTCTGGGACGAAGGACATGGTAAAGTTTGGATGATAGAAGGACTTGACGATTGGCCCAGAGGTCAAGTCTTCCTCCTCGACCTCTTCAGTGATATTTGTGCCGGTGCCAAGGAGACTCTTGGCCTTCTTGACCTTTTTCTTCGCAATGTATTGAGTGAGAGGACGGATGAAATGGTAGGCCGTCGTGGGATCATAACCGGCAACTGAAGGGTCCAATTTGCTGCCAGTCTTTCCAATATAGAAGTGTCCCCAGAGAGTTCCATTGTTCTGGACCTCCTTCGGCACATCAAATTCGGCATCAACAGTCCTCTTGTCGTCCCAGTTGCCAATGCCGAATGCCTTCTCGTTCACTATCACTCGCTCCTTCGGCACTTTTGCGATCGGTTGATGTGCAAACGTTGGAGAAACGACAATAACAAGGTCGACTGCGACCTTGTCTTCCCACATAGGCGCAACCCGTTGAGGGATTGGGTTGTAGAGTGCTCCTTCTTCAAGGCTGTCTGGTCGGGCGCTATAGGGTGGGATAACTCCAGTGTTGGCTACCGCCACGACGTTGCCCGATGCATCCGTAGTCGTCTCCGGCTTGCTTCCGGTAAACCTGGACAAGATGGCCTGAATACCAACGAAGATGGCAATCCCTTGGACCGCGGACTTGATAAAAGGCTACACACGCAAGCTGTTAGCAAATGGTTCATCGTCAGGGCTATTGGAACATAAGGCCTGCTTACGCTGACGCCGCCCTGTTCTGCACCAGCGGCCACAGCGGCCGGAGCTGCTGGAGGAGCCATCTTCAGAAATGTATGAAGGACAGAGCTGTGCTGGCTGGACTCGAGTACTCTTGTTGCCAGGGACGGATTCCGGTTTCAGGGTTGAGGGGTCGTCGTCGACTCTCGATGGCGGGATCGCTTGGCTAAGTGAGCTTGACGTTATTTGCCCATCTCCACAGTTATCCTCAGTTATCCGCAGTGCCTTTGTAGGTAGGTACCTAGGCAGGTGCTGAATTACGCTCTCAGCGACTCCGCTGTAATAGCTTTTCTTTGCCAGAGCTGGGATTTATTATTAAATAATTATGTTCAGTTTATATAATATAATATTCATGTGGACAATACTGTGTATCAGCTATGAGCTATCAGCTATGAGCTATGAGCTTCGACATTTGTAAGAGACTCCTTCCTCTACATGCTCCTGCTCCGTACATACATACATTCTTCAAAGGGTTTAGCTCAGGTGGACCTGGTCTTATCGACAGTTGTCACGTGGAGATTACTACTCACGCACCCTCCGCCCTCCCCTCTAACTGCAAGGTGTCCATCAGTATTCTAATTCCACGCCGATCCCACGTCTACTGCGCTGCACACACACCTTACGTCAGAGTGGATTGGACATCACTCCTCCCTCACCTTTATAAGACTCTCTCTCTCTCTCTTTCTTCCTCCCTTTCTTTCACCACGACATCAGACATAGAGATAATCCGGATATTGTTTACTTTCCTTGCTGTCTTATTTTCTTATTATCTTCCGCTTCCTACACTTGTCTTTTCAAGTCTCGCCACCGCCTGAGTGCATCTCGCGACATCTCCTGACGCTCCTCGCTCCTCGTCCCTGGGCTGGTGCCACGTCGCATTCACAACGCTGGCAATCATTTCCAGCACATTGATACTGCTCAACGGTGTCCATATAAATATATAAGATTATTTATTTCTGATTCCCGTCGAAGGTACGCTCCATCTTACTGCCCTTTGTACAGGTACTTCTCTCAGCTGTAAGCTGCCACCTGCGAGCTATGTATGAGCAATGAGCTATGAGACATTGAAAGCTGACCTCACCCACAGTAATGACGCGAAACAACATGAACCCACTCGATGAGCTCGACTTCTATGCAATTGACAACCGTACCGCCTTTATCGACGAGACGACGTTTGCCGTGCCCACTCCAGTCCCCCAGCCTCCCTCGCCACTGACCGAGAGGCTCAGCGCCGATGCCGTGGGGCCAGTTGCGGCACGCATGGTCGGCACTCCCGAGAATCCTCCGACCGTGATCTGTGTCTTCTGTGGTGCCTCGCCTGGCTCATCTCCAGCGTACATGGCTGCAGCTCGACATCTCGCTCACGTCTTTCACGAGAACAATATCCGCCTGGTCTATGGTGGTGGAACGGTTGGCCTGATGGGCGAACTCGCACGCACTCTTGTCTCCCTATCCGGCCCAGACTCTGTTCGAGGTGTCATTCCCGAACCTCTGGTGAAGTACGAGCAGGGTCCTGATAGCCAAGCTCCATCCAGCCACAAGCATGGTGTTCCAGATGAGTCGGTCTATGGCAGGACTACTGTTGTAAAGGACATGCATAGCCGGAAGCTACTGATGGCCCAAACTGTCATCAAGGGAGGACCCGGCTCGGGGTTCATTGCTTTACCTGGTGGATTTGGGACTCTGGAGGAATTGATGGAGGTGGTCACTTGGAATCAGCTCGGCATTCACAGCCGGGGCATAGTCGTTCTCAACATCGAGGGCTACTGGGATGGCCTTCTTACGTGGGTTGACAATAGCATCGCGGCTGGCTTTGTTCGCCCGGGCAACCGTGGCATCTGCGTTTCCGCTAGCACGGCCGAGGAATCTGTCAAGGCTCTCGCCGAGTACAAGACCGCTGAAGGCCGATTCAAGCTCGACTGGGGCACTCTTTGAATGGACCCTATCAGGCTTGGCTTTGAGCACGCTTCGCTTATTATGCATCACGACATACAGTATGGAGTTTTTACATGGCTTGCAATGTTCCAGCGTTCTTGAAATGCTTTTGATCATTTCGGTGTTTTGGGGGGATGGATGGACTATGCAGCTCATTATCAACCATATGGCATTAGATAACCCGCTACCCTTTTAGAAGTGGCTTAGTTTACGCATTATATGAGCCTTCATAGAACAAGAAGAAATATCGAACACTCGCTGATTCCTTTGTTTTTAAGTGACTTTCTGCGATGCGGAAAACCTAAGGGATATCACCAGTATGAAAAGGTTTCCAACATCATCAATGGCTTGGAAATCCAGAGTAGCAAAATTTAGGTCTGTGCTACAAGGACGGACTTGCAAAGACCGCCGCAGGCTCCATGTCACATCAACAGCCGCTCCCGGGCGGCGGCGCCAACATCCATAAGCAGCATTGTTTGCGCATAGTTCAAATCATTAAATTCGCCGAACTCTCCAAGTGACATAAAGATGCTCTCTTATGATACATAATACCTTCCTTCGGTACGCTGTTCCCTCGGCTTCGCATTCCGCCTCTCCTCCCATGCCTCCCTATATCCACCATCAGAAATCTCAGAACTCTTGCTCCTCTTGGAAGAACATTCCGAAGGTGACGATCGTGCCGTAGATCAACAGGCCGCCGATGATGGACATGATCATTGCTGGTATTGTGATGATTGCCGAGTGTGCCAGGACTACCGGGAGAGCTGTTGATAACAGTCAGCATCTGCTTCCAAAACGCTTGCATCCCTCCATATCTCCCCTCCCCCATCCGTCTCCCACAATCCCCCCACCCCGTCCTTTCCCCGTCCGCCTTCTCCACGCCCCCGAATGCCAGCAGAAGAAAATCCATACATACCAACACCCATAACCACCAGCGCCCCGGTGACAAACTTCCCAAAATCTAACAGAGCATTGCCGCCGCCCTCAGCACCGAAGTCGTCGGGGTTCGCGCATCGTGCGCATATCCAGTTTGGAAGCGGCGCGAGGACGTAGGTGGCGACGACGAGGAGCGGGTAGTAGGCCTTCCAGAGGGCGCAGGAGAGGATGACGAGCAGGAAGCCTACGGCGAGGACCTGTGGAGGGGAGGATGTTAGTGGGGTTGGAGGGAGAGGAGGTACGGAGAGGAACATAGGGGATGACTGAATGGTGAATGGGAGGAGAAGAGAAGGCGAAGACGTACGAAGGAGAGCGCAATGATGGTCTTAAGACCAGCGGTCATTCTGAACGTAGGCACCTTGGCGGTTGTTCCTGGGGTATCGTCCTAAGTGTCGCTTCTTCTTTGGTAGAGTACAGTTCGAGCCCAATCCACCAACTTCAGATTTGTACGAAAAGTGAACTTCAATGCGCTCCGTCGTTGTATGTATCATAAGTCACTGACGGTCGATGTTGATTGCGCAGCCTCGGCGGCTGCCGGAGCTGACGTGCACGCTCGATCCGGTTAGCGCAGGCTGGCGGTTGGAACCTGAGGCCTGGAAAATGAGGCTCAAAACGTAGCCTTAGCTACTGGACGCGCTTAGCCGCGTTTGGAGCTTGAGATGCGTTGCCCTGTACTGCCTGGGAGGTAAACTATCCACTCGTCAACAGCTTCAATTTGGACTTCATACAAACAATATCACTTCATCCACGCCCGCCTATTACGATCTCGCAAGACACGAATTCGTCGTATACACAAGAAGGAAAGGAAATACGGAATTATCAGAACATCCGGCAGCTAGAGCTGCGACGCAGGCAAGATGTTCAGAAATAACTACGACAATGATTCTGTTACTTTGTAAGCTCTCAGCTTGGGTTTGGAGTAGAGATGAAACAAGGCTAATATATCTGGAGCTCTCCTCAAGGACGAATCTTTCAGGTCGAATATGCGAGCGAAGCTGTGAAGCAGGGCTCTGTTGTCGTCGGACTGGTTAGCAAGACACACGCCGTTCTGGTAGCTGTAAAGGTACTTGGCCATCCATCCATCCACCTTTCCAATCCCATCTCCATTTCTCGGTCTCATCTGCCCTCCACAATCACGATCCATTCCATCGACCGGCTCCGCTAACCCCTCCCAGCGCAACGCAGAAGAACTCTCCTCCTACCAAAAGAAGGTCATCGCCATCGACTCCCACCTCGGCCTCGGTCTCGCCGGCCTCGCCTCCGACGCCCGCGTCCTCTCCAACTTCCTAAAATCGCAGTCCCTCTCCTCGCGCCTAACCTACGGGCGCGCCCTCCCCGTCGAGCGCGCCGTGAGCGCCATAGGCGACCGCGCCCAGAGCAACACGCAGCACTATGGCAAGCGGCCCTACGGCGTGGGCCTGCTCGTTGCAGGCGTCGACGAGACGGGCCCGCACCTCTTCGAGTTCCAGCCCAGTGGACTGACACAGGAGATGGTGGCGTGTGCGATTGGCGCGAGGAGTCAGATGGCCAGGACGTATTTGGAGAGGAATGCGGAACAATTTGGGGGTGCGACCAGGGAGGAGTTGGTTAGCCATGGGTTGAGGGCGCTGAAGGAGAGCTTGGCGCAGGATAAGGATTTGACGGTTGATAATACGAGTGTGGGGATTGTCGGGCTGGGAGCGAAGGGCGAGGTGGAGAACTTTAAGCTGTATGATGGGCAGGAGGCTAAGGTATGGATTGAGGCTGTGGCAGAGGGCAAGGAGGAGGCTGTGGCGGAGGAGGCTGCCCCGACGGAGTCGATGGATATTGATGCATAGGGGGATGAAATGATGGTAATTGGGAGAGAAGGGAATGGGCATGTCTTGCTGGGAGAATAGAGCATGGCGTCTCGACGAATCAGGCGCTTATGTACCATTATTGAAGGCGAATCAGAAGGAATTTGAATGTGTTCGGTGTTTCTGCTATTCTACCGTTGTGTTGGTCATTATTTAGTCTCTAGGCTTGGCTATCGATCTTCACATGGCGGTAGAGCACGATCGATCAATGAGCTTTAGACTACGGTACGAAAATAAAGCAGGGATTGGACTAAAGATAACTTTTCTAAGCTCTCAGATACTGCAATTTCCTGCTACATGTCCTCCTTTTCTTGCGTCGTCGGGAACGCTCATCTGCCTGTATCCCGCTGGTGAAGATCCACAGCATGCTTCTGTACACGCAGCCTTTGCGTTATATAGAACCAAAAGTCTGCGTCTGCTATTGAAACACGTCGTCATACATATCTTTTATGTACACTTACCAGCTATGGAGAGCAATGATCACTAGAGCTACGCTTCAGATGCTGGATTTGAGATGCTGCAGAAGAACTTAAGAAGTAGTGCAAAGAAGGTAGAAGTTTCATTCCGTTTTATGCGTATGAGACATCTTTCCATTTGCCTAAAATCCAATGCACCACGTTGAGTGGTTTCTTCCCCTATCTATCCAACCCATGACACCATCTACCCAGCCATCTAAGTCTCATCCAAACGTTGAGTTGCGCCAAAACTATCAAATGGACCCCCTGCCCAGTTAGTTCGCTTTATATGCGCCCTCTTAAAACCAAAAATCCATCCACGTAATCCACTCTAGCGGTGTCTACTGTTTGCCAAGATTTAGACCCAGTCCAAAGCCATTGAGTGTATTGAAGAGCTTCGTCTCCATCTCCTCTCTCTCCGCCGTCGGATCACTGAGCGCAGTGACTGCTCCTCCCGCACCGATATACCAAGTATCATTCTCCGAAACTGCACTCTCATCATCCCAGCGGAATGCACACCGGATATTAACGCTCCAGTCGCCTCTGCCGCCAACATCCATATATCCCACGACACCACTGTACAGGCTTCTCCTGCCATGCTCAATCTCATTCAGCATTTCACAGGACCGCTTCTTCGGCGCACCAGTCATGGATCCAGGCGGCAACGAAGCTGCCAGGACATCGACGCCTGAGTATCCCATGCTTTCCTCCTTCCCCTTTCCTTCCACCGTTGCTGGCAACTCTCCCGCCTCCGCCGCTTCTCCGCCAGTTACATTGCCATCTCCTCCAGGAATATCGCCTACGACGGCGCTGACCATCTGCCACACGCTCTCATACTCCTCGATTCCCATTAATCTCTCGACACGCACATTTCCTGCGCCGCAAACGCCGTAGAGATCGTGACGGACCAAGTCGACAATCATAAGATTCTCCGCCTTCTCTTTCTCCACGCCCAGCAACCTCTCTGCCTCTTCCCTGCTCGGGGCATCGGATTTCTTGACTGTCCCTTTCATAGGACGTAACTCACAGCGTCCAGATGATGACCATTTCAAGAAGCGCTCAGGGCTGCAGGAGATGAAAGTAGCGGGGCCGAGACGGATGAACGAGGCGAAGGGAGCTGGTTGGGCCGATCGAAGACATGTATAGATTGACCACGCGGAAGTCGCGAGGGTCGATCCTTCTGAGAGGCGACGAGACCCAATTGTGGGGGCTTTAGGCAAAGGAAGAGTGAGGGTCGAGAGAGAAGTGAGACATAGTTCGTACGATTCACCGGCAGATATGTGGGATTGGCAGGTTCGCACTGCAGCCTCGTATACACTTGATTCCAGCGTGCGAACCTTGGCCCCGGTAACAGGGAGTGTGAACTCTTCGGGCCTGAAGGGGAGGCTAGGGAGGGAGGAGAGTGCATCGTGCAGAAACTGGACGAGCTGGGAACCGCGGCCACGAAGCCACCACGGAACTGCAGCGGAGTCTCGCGTGCCAGATGGGATGAGCTGCTGGAGATGTACTTTCTTCTCCTGGTGGTCGATCACGATGCTGTGTGTTATCCAAGCAAAACTGAGATCGGGTCGGGTGAGCCCTCCTTTTTGAGGAGTAGGGTGAAAAGCGACATCGATGCCCTCCAATCCCAGCTCATAGGTTGTATAGCCCATGAAGCCGCCCCAGAATGGGACGTCGGGATTCCCGCCATTGATCCTCCTCCTGTCAAGATAGCTCGCGAGGAAGGGCCAAATGCCGCCATATGCTCCCAACTCTACTTGCACAGGATGTGATCTCTTGTTGGGTGGCCTGAGCGTGGCATAGGTACTGCCAACACAGTACTCCGCTCGCACCGTCTTATCAGCATTGAGGGCAATAATGCTGTATCTTCCCCTTACACTTTCTGTTCCTGTGCCGTTGATATTGTGGTTTGTACTTTCCAAGACGATCATGTCCCGGTCACCAGCTTGCATACAGGTGATGATGTCCGGTACCTCCACGGTGCAGGGCAAATCGATCACTTTCGTCTCGTAGATGTAATCCAAGTCCTCGTCAGGGATTTCGTAGGAAAGCATTGATCCGTTCATCTCCATCTTGCTCTTTTCAACCTGTGCTAGCAAGCTCGTTTTCACAGGCATGTCGGCATTCCTCTGCGCATCCTTGACGACCTTTCGTTCAGTTGCGCGATTATGCTTGTTGACCTCCTTCATCCAATTCAGAATAACTTTCGTACTCTCCTGATTCGTGCAAATACTCTCAGGATGGTACTGCAGACCCCACCAAGGCATAGTTACATGCCGCGCAGCGACCATGATCCTCCTATCCCTCCCCTGAACATTTTCTTCCACCCAAGCCAACGGCTTCAATAAGCCGGCGGAGCCTACGTCCCATCTCATGCCATTTTCCCAATGCTCGTCCTCTATATTGTCTTGTCCGGCATTGACACACAGACTTTGATATAGAGTCGCATCTACCTCTGATACGCCCTTATATATATCATGCCGACAATGCCTAATCCTTCTCACCAGACCATGCATTCCTCCTCCCTCCAATCTCCTCACTTCCTCTCCACATTGCAAACTCAGACTCTGAAAGCCCAAACAGATACCCAATATCGGAATATCGACCTTTGTCCCTTGATTGCTCTCGTCTTCATACTTGGGATTCCCAGATGCCGCCCATATCCGATTCATCAACCCTACATCAGCTTCAATATTCGGGTTTCCCGGCCCAGGACCAAGCACAACGGCATCATACTGCCTTAACTCATCCGTCAACGAGGTCGCAGTGGGGAAGAGCGGCGTATCAATATGCAGAACTCGCACGGAGCAATGCAATGTCGTCGTAAGCAGTGATATGATATTATTCGTGAATGAGTCGTAGGCATCGATGAAAAGGATTGACGGTCGTTGACAAGATCCTTCGACCGGCAGGGAGTCTCGCCCCACGTCAGTTGGAACGGCCTTCATCTTTGGTGAATTGGCACGAGTCAGTGGCCTTTGGGGTCAAGGAATCCGCGTCATAGGACTCGTGAAGGTTAATTATTTCTCGATTCTGCCGTGGCGGTGAGAAGATGAGGTGCTAGAAGCGGGATGGCGCCTGCGCAATAGAAGATGACTGCTCGGCGATTCTGTCAGCCTCGTTCCAAGGCTGATATAAGCAATCGACTTCCGAGTATCGCAGATTCGATGAGCGCTGTTTAAGGTGAGACGGAACTGAAAATTTAACAAAATCTGAGATCGATGGTGAAATGGGGCGGAATACTATACAAATAATGTACAAACGCCTTCCACTTAAACGCCAAACATACGTCATAACGAGAAGACCAATCACATTCCTCACAAGAGCATCCGTGATTTGATATTGCATTATTCATAGTATTGTAATGGTACCCGTTAATGCGCCTATATCCCTTTATGACCCAGAAGAAGAAGCTATCGAAAAACCTGGTCTGCCGTAACAATCAGCAGACAACAGGAACGGTCTATGGCGAGACGAAAAAGTATATAATACAACAAAGCAAACGACATTTTCTCGGCTCATGGTCGAGAAAATGCTTGCGCATCTCGCAGAGAATCCTCTCAGGCACGCATATTGTCATCCAACGACGAAATATCCTAACACTGGCGCTCTAAAACGCTCAAACTGGCCAACTTCAGCGGAAGAATGGACAGAAGAGTCTGTAACATCTTAGAATTTGGATGAATTGGCGTCCCGTGCACTTTGGCTGCTAGCGCTCATAGGTTGGTTGGTTGTTGGCAAGTTCATCTTTCCGGCGGCAGTTTGTCTGACCTTTGCCCATGCGTATACGAGTCCGGAAATGAAGCCGATGAAGATGGCAGATACACTGCCAAAGGTAACTGGCGCATCGAAGAAAACCAGACCGCTGACAGCAATTGGGAGCTTGTTCAATGCTCCCACCATGGAGTAGGTGGTGGACGACGTAACACGGATACACCATGCAGAAGCATAGGAAATGAAGATGGTCGCGAGTCCTGAGTAGATCATGGCGAGGATCTGGCTGTTGCGGGATTCAATTGGGAAGTTGGCGTTGAAGTTGGCAGAGGACCAGTCCTCAACAAGGAGGGACAGAACGATAAGCACTGGGATAGTGAGAAGGTTGTTATAGAACATGGCTATAGAGTCTGTCAGCAAGTGGTCTACTACAAGGTATTTTGTACTCACTGTCCCAATCCTTGAAGTTCATCTTCTTGATGATCTTGCGCATCCCGAGAACGTACGAAGCAGTGAAGAAGACATTGAGCCCCATCCAAGCATAACCAGCATTTAAGGTTGAGAGCTGAGCTGCTGCTTCGGAATTCTTGCCGGAAAGGGTGCTGCTGCCACCATAGCTTGCAAGCGCATGCTGAACGTCTGCCCAAGCAGCGATGACGGAGCTGAGGACCATAAGACCGAAAGAGAAGAGAGCTGATGGAGTAACGCTTCCGCCGAACCACAGAACCTCTCCGTATGCGATAACAATAATGGTCAAGTTCTTGAAAATGGTATATACAGGAACTGAAAGGAACTGGAGGGCCTTGGTGCTTGTGTAAATCATTCCGACGAGGAGGAGGGAGATTGGAAACCCTGATCAAGGTTAGTGAGGGCTGCAACAAGGGCTATCCGACCAAAACATACATCTCTTTGCCTTGTCATTATCAAATTTGGCCAGATCCTTGATGAGGCCCATAGATTTACAGGCCTGGATAGCAACGATGCATACAACGGACTGCGACTCTGTCAGAATGATACCATGGTCCCTGTCAAACAGCCCACACGTACCTGGAAACCCAAGAAAAAGAAGCTCATATTCCATTTACTTCCCGAAACGCAGAACTTGTTGATGACTGTCATACTTATAGATGCCAAGCAGTATGCCAGGATCGAAATTGATGGATTGTTGGTGATACTCGATGGCGCTGCCGGAACACCCATGCTGGGTGATCTACTCAGTACTGGTGATGCGCGGGAGCTCTTCGTTGGGATCTCAATGGTATAGTCATCGTTTTTTTTGTCGTCCATGATTGCGATTGAGAAGACTTTGCTAGCTTCTTAGCTTTTGGAGCAGGAGATGACGCGGTCGAAAGGGGAAGTTGTGTGTGGCCCCTAGATAGAGATGTTGAAGTGAATCGTCTGCTTGCCGCGTCGTCAAGTCGTGAGCATCGGCTAAGGAGTGATTGGCGCTGTGAAGCTGAAGCCGAAGACGAGAGATTGAGATGTGTGTCTATGAATTCCGAGTTCACGAGTATTGAATTATTATCATTGATGTTGAAGCCACCTCGAAATGCGGCCAAATTTAGAATTGCCCAGGGGCAGATTGTGCTTACATAAGGTCTTTTGTGGATCAAAGATGGTGCACGTGCCTTTTTCTGATCCCCATCATCGCGATTAACGCGTCTCCCACACATCGCGATTGCCCAAGAGGGGCCGCCTGGATCGCAGTCTTTGGAAAAGGAGAATTCCTTTGGATCATTCAATCAAAATGTCACGTCTCGACTCTCAAGTAGCTAATCTGGTCGACAATGCCGAATATAATTCGGATGACGAAGATGCTCTCATTGAATCCTTAGAAGATTCCCCGGCGCTCGATGCCTTCAGAGAACAGCGCATCCAGCAATTACATGCTGAGTTTGCCAGAGCAAAGACGCAGAAGAACCAGGGATTTGGCAACTATACGGAGATCACGGATGAGAAGGAGTTGATGAACTTGACAACATCCGTGAAATATGCCGTTGTTCACTTCTCAAAAGACGATTTCCAACGATGCAGAGTTATGGACGGTCATCTCGAGGTGTGTTGCTGTTCTCAGTCAAGCCATTCGCTACATCGCTAACATTTGTATAAACAGGCACTGGCGAAGAAGCACTTCGATACGAGGTTCCTCAAGATGAGTGTCGACAACGCGCCATTCCTGGTCACAAAGCTCAAGGTTCAGGTCTTACCTTGTGTCCTATGCTTTATTGATGGCGTCAGTGTTGACAGAATTGTTGGTTTTGAGGGATTGGGATATACGCCTGATACGTTCACTACGCCTGACCTTGAGAGACGATTGTTAGGCTCGGGTGTAGTACAAAGAGCCAAGGCTCAAGGTGACGCGGGTGTTAGGTTCGGTGTGAAGAAGGAGGTGAAGGAGGAGAGCGACGACGATGATTGGGATTGAGCAGCCTTCCATGGCCATCCAGTTTCAAGTCAAAGATTGGCATGAGGATCGATTGGCTCCTGAGATCTGCTATGTCTTATTTTTAAGCAAGCGATGGAATTGCCCGAGACTGAACTCATCCGTCAGAGATACCTGAGGTACTTGAAACATCGAAGCGTAGGTCACGTCCTGTCGTGGCAGGTCTCATCATTATGCCAGCAATGTGAGAGCAAGAGCATTATCAAAGAAAGAAGATGCATTCAGATATATCACAGACTACAAGCCGCCATAAACAAACTATACCCAATCAGATTCCATATTCTTTGCCCGCCATTGTTCCCGCTGCAAACCGTTCGCTATGAGAATTGCACAATATTACAAGGTCCAAAATCTAAAATCCAGAATCAGAATCCAGCTCTCAAAAACGCCTCGCAATGCGGATTCGCTCAATCATCAGATATTCGCCCGAACGCCAACTTTCGTGGGTTCAAGTCCTTTAAGGAAATTTCACAGTCAAATGCTCAGAACTCTCACTTGTCCATGAATCACTGGAGAAATGCGCTCTGGTCTTCTCGATCACGCTTGGTGCAGGGTTCCTAGTCCTGCTGGTTTTGTTCCCAGAGCCTCCAATACCGAAATGCATGTTGACAGGGCTATTATCGCGTTGCAGCTGCTTGTGGTAGTCGAGCTCTTCAGCAGACAAAAAGACGGCGTCTTTGATGTTACGGCTGTTGCCTGCGCCACCGATTCCTGTCGAGAAGACTCCGCTTGAGGGACGCGGGACAATGATTTCGGTGATTGAAGAATTGGAGGAAGGAGAGGAAGCGCGGTAGTTGCCGAATCCACCGAGATCAGTGCGGGCGTATGTTGCGGCTCCCATTATATTGGTGTTGGAAGGAGGTTTGATTTGAAAGTTGTTGGGGTTGATATGGACTGGTTTTATGTGCTTTGAAGAGGCAAAGAGGGTGCTAAGATGTGGATCCAATGAGGATATCTGACTGATGTTTGCTCTCGTATGATACTGGTATTGCTGATGACCTGCATTCTCACGGCGAAAGGGCGTCTTATATAGTCATTTCCAACCCATTCTTCTCACCGCAACACCAACCCCGGAATTCGTCACAAGCGTCTCAATTCCAATAATATCGCACCTCATCTCGGTCATCATCGCAACGGGACCTGCCCATCCAGAGCTTTCGAACAAGTCAATATATTACGAACCCAAAAGTGTCTGGCATCACCTCTCCGTCGATCTCCAGCTAGCCTCTGCATCCATAGAGCAGCACAGCATCAAGCCCTACGCCCCTCTCCAAGCTGGCACGGACAGCGCTCTTACCACAGCAGGTATGCAACATGATATCTCCTCCGTAGACTACGTAGCCACATGTAATTCGGATCAGCCATCCAAGAATAGTACTGATCGCAGTTCGGAGCTTCTGGCGAGTTACATCAGTATTCACGGTACGGCCAGCACCGATTGGCAGCCACTGAGCGCCATCACAACTCACTTCTGGCCTGCATGTGAGGTGTCAGACAGCGCGTTGACGAGCCACGAGATGGAGATTGTGGATGAGGGGGATTCGGTATTGGAGATTCGGGGACGATGTTGCTTGCGCACAGTACAGACAGAAGCTGAAGCAACGATTGAACTTCAACACCACAAGGATTCATTGGCGATGTCAACGACGATAACAATGAGCATACTCTTCGGTAGGGCCGAGAATAAGTTTCAAAGTCCACAGATTGGTTATCTCGTGATGGAGAATATTTAAACTACCTAGGAATGCGGAGTATCAGGAGGTGCTGTCAAGCTACGGATGTCTGCTACAAGAGTCCCATGGCTCTCACCTCATTTCAGCCCCTCTCGCCAGGAAAACTTCTCCTCTCAAGCTTCCTTAAGGCATTGATCTTATGATGCATTGGGAGTTTAGGGGAATATTCTCTCCATCCGCCATTATTGTTCATGTAAGCACTGATACTCTAAAGGCTAAAATGAGCTGGAACGAAAACTATGTCCAAGGTTAATCGCCACTGGAGGAAAAGTCATCGTCGATTCTTCCACCCAAGGATGCCGCCATCCCGAGTTCGACTTCAGGGATCAGAAATAAATTTCTAAGAAATTCCGAGAAGTAATATGATATTCAATATAAGCTCCTGTGTGCTGTTGTTCTATTCTCCGGCATGCGCTATGCGCGCGGACTTAATGGTGGAAACTCGGAATACAGCCCAGAGGGGTTTATAAATCAATGTACAAGTACTATCAGTTTCTTCACTGAGCCGACAGGAATTAGACGTGCTATGGCTATATTATTCAAACTCCTCGCCGTCCATGGCGGAGTTTGTTAGCTGCATCATGAGTATCGAATTATGTTTGCAGTTATCTAGAGTTTCCCACGAAGCATTTCGAGGCTTGATAAACGATCGTCATTTCGCGATTGATCCAAAGGCTGACATCGTCTTCTCATCGCAACATGAAAGGCATTTATTGTGGTATTTAATCCGTGATTGAGATGGATGAATCAATTAATGAAGCTTCTTACCTCTGCCTCCAAATATTTTGCGCAACGTGATGAATTGTTCCTGATTGATAGGTTGGAAGATTAGTGAATTCAGTCGTCATGTGAAATGGCGCAAGCACCCGCGAATCCGCGATTACAGTGTAAGCAGCGGCGATAAGTTCTCTCCACATAATTTCGCAATTCATTAATTCCACGATCTCTGAGTCTTTGCGACGACGACAATCAGCGCTCTTTTTCGCTGCTAATACATCCGAAGCTGCTATATACTGCCATCCTCTTCTCCAGCACTTGATCCTCCAAGATGAAGGCCTACTGGTACGACAACTTGCCGGTAAGCTCCTCTCCTCGGCCCCTCTACCCCTCTACCCCTCAGTTTCAGCTCAATCTGACCAAACCTCCAGGGCGACCAGCGCGAACCCCACGACTCAGGCCGCGAAGTCAGTCTCGCACAGCTCTCGCGCGTCGGCGTGCTGTACTCTCACCACCCCTCGGAAGCCTCCGTGGACGTGCTGGCCGCCGAGCGGCACTACAAGAACCGCGACGCGATCACGATCTCGCCGTCGGTGATGGGGGAGATCTACGAGGCGAAGGTCAAGAGCTTCTTCGCGGAGCACATGCACGAGGACGAGGAGATCAGGTATATCAGGGACGGGAAGGGGTATTTTGATGTCAGGAATGAGGGTGATGAGTGGATAAGGATATTGTTGGAGAAGGATGATCTGATTATTCTGCCGGCGGGGATTTATCACCGGTTTACGACTGATGCTGACGATGTGAGTATTCGGGCGTGAGATGGTGGGGGAGAGGGTTGAAGAGAGTTCAATACTGATATTGTGATAGTTCATTGTCGCGATGAGGTTGTTCAAGGAGGAGCCGAAGTGGACGCCGCTGAATCGCGGCCCGGAGGTCGATGTCAATCCTTACAGGCAGGAGTATGTGAATACGACTTTGAAGGCTTGAGATGGAGAGTAGAGGAAGTAGAAAGTAGCTATGATCGAAATCGAGAGCGAGAGCGAGCAATGCAATGCAATGCAATTATTTATGAATAACTAAGCTCTTTCACTGAATATATGTGATATGTCGTACTGGGCATCTTATATTGATTGATATTCCGCCAAGCGGGCTGATTTCCCCACTGGCCACTCCAAACTTCACCCCGCTGCCCGCACTTCCACCCCGCCCAAAGTCCCTCCACTTCCTCCGCCCTCTCTCCACACTCCCTCCGCCCTCGACACTCCTCCTCCCTCCTCCAATATCAAACACGCCCCAGCTATAGACACAACGATCCTTGGCATCACCTATGTACTCTTTTTCATCTGTATTTATGGCACTCTGATCTCTGGAGTATGGACGCCTTCAATGGCGTGGACTTCGACTACAGACGCGTGCTAGCGGAGATGAACACCTCCTACGGTGGCGTGCCAGGCATGCCTGATGCAGAGATCATGTCGCCGGAACACACAAAGCAGGATGTTAACGTTGGATTGCCGCCGAGCTGTGATCCGCCGGGTCCAAATAATCCTCCGAAGCAGTTGGTGTGGATCGTAAGTCTGATCTCTTCTTATTCGAGTCACGTGTTTCGGACGACGATGAGGGTGATTTGGGTTAAAATCGCTTTCGACGGCTAGCTCTTGGCGAGGCCTTTCGTTGAAAGTGGATAGATGTGCACTATAGTCATGTAGTGAATCTGAACTTCCAAGAAGCATGATCTGACATCACACAGGTCTTCGGCGCCACAGGCCACATTGGTCGCTCCCTCGTCCGCTGCGCCCTACACCACAATGACCTCGTCGTCGCGGTCGGGCAAACCCACATCAACGCTCTCCAATCCATGCAAAACTGGCACCCCAACTGCCTTGGCACGCTCTGCGACGTGCGCGCCCGCTCCACTGTCGACGCCGTCATCCAGCGCGCCCTCTCACACTTCGGCCGCATCGACCTGATCGCCAACTGCAGCGGCACGGCCATCATCGGGGCCTGCGAGGACCAGGATGAGCACGAGATCCGCAACCAGATCGAGACGAATTTCATGGGGACGCTCAATATTATTCAGCTCAGCCTGCCGTATTTTAGGGAGATGGGCCAGGGGCGCTACCTCATCTTCTCGAGCACGAGTGGCGCATCAGGAGTTCCGGGGCTCGGACCGTACTGTGCGAGTAAATATGCGGTGGAGGGGCTTATTGAGGCGATGCTTTACGAAGTCGATGCGTTTAATATTAAAGCTACGCTCGTGGAGCCTGGACTGGTTAGGAGGGACGACCCGGAGCAGCCTGTTGGTGAGAAGGTCGTAGGTGCGGCATTGCCGTTGTATGGGCACTTCCTGATCAAGCCGGCGAGCGAGCCGTATAGTAGTCCGACGAGTCCGGCGCAGCATTACAAGCGCATGGTGCAGTGGCTCGGGGACAGACAGCCGACCAGCGTGGTGAAGAGCGCGGAGTTGGTGTGGCAGTTGGGACACTGCAGTTTTCCGCCGCTGAGGCTGCTGCTAGGCAGTTTTGCGGTGGAGAGTATTAGGGATCGGTTGAAGTGTGTGATCGAGGAGGGAGAGGATTGGAGGGGTTTGAATTGGCCGAGTGACGAAGGGGCGATTTTGGGGGAGGATGGGGAGAAGGAGAAAGAGGATAGAGAGAGGGAAGAAAGGGAGAAGGATGACAAGGATGACAAGGATGAAGAGGGCGAGGAGGAGGAGAGGGATGCGATGCAGAGCTGAGGTAGTAGGCACATCTAGCTCATTTATGATTTTTTAAATACCCTGAGAATGATATATTCTTTGGCCAAGACTACAACGAGTGAAGACATGTGTGCAAGAGCTAAGTTAAGCTACTCAGATACTCTCTGCACCCTTGAACTTGAAGCCTTATCAGCTTCCTCCTGAATAGTGAATACCGGTACCATAACTCTATCATCATTCGCCGTTTCCGCCATCTTCACGTTATCCACCCATGCCGCCGCCATACCCGCCACAACTTACAAGTGCCGTCAAGTACGCCGTCTCGACCACCACTATGCCCCATGCTCTGTAATAAATATTAGCGGCATGTCTACGGGGTAGCCAGCCTTAGTGAGCGGGCGCTAAAATGGCCGCTAAATCAAAAGGTTAAGCAAGCAAAAAGGTACCTAGGCGATTGATCTTCCAATGCCAACGGCACGTCTTCGTTGTTTACTAGGACTTGTTTTCTGCCACCACTCTGTCGTCCGGGAAGAAAGAAATGGTACGTTGCTATCCTCCTTAACTCTTGTTCCTCAGCTCTTGTTCTTCTTAAGACGTCTCTTCTCCTACAAACTCTTTCACCAACAATCTACCCCGCAAATTCATCATGCCACGAGAACCCATGTGACCCCGCGTCGTGGCCCCGAAGCCACCTCCCACGCCATGCAGAGTTGTCGTCGAGCCCTTACAGACACACGACGGAACGCCCTGCAGTACAGCTTGGTCTAGTCATGAAAGTCAACCAATGCGCCCTCGCACCTCAATCCAAATCTACTCTACGACCTCCCCCTCCCCATCACCGTCAGACGTCTCCGCTCTCGCCCACAAACTGCAGGCCGGTGTCTTCGGGCCAGGAGGACCCAAAAACCTATCAGACTACAGCGACAGATTAGATGTGTATGGACTGGCCATGCCAGATAATGTGAGCGAGGCGGAAAGAGTGAAGAGATGCGTCGCGCATCAAAAGGCTGAGATTGAATCGAGGGAGCAGGATGAGGGGAAAGAGAGGTACATCGAGAAGTGGGATTATACAAGGGATTACAGACGGTTCATTGTGGTGATTGATAGCGAGGAGGACAAATGGGAGGACGAGGGCATGTTGTTTATTTGGTTTGATGTTGTCGACAGGCCTAGGGAGGAGGATGACACGGTTCCCGAACTGTACATTCGAAGGTATAAGGGGCTGGAACAGCTGGGTTCGGAATTGAGTATGGTCAGGCTGTCGTTCAATTGGCAGACCGCCAAGGAGCAGTCAATCTCCCTCAAACCCATTATCACTTTCATTAGTGGTACATAAATCGAATACAGAACACGAAGATTAAATACAGATCAAGAACCTCGAATTCAGAACAGAAAGAAAGAACTAAGAACCTAGCTTAATATACAGATCACAAAAAGAAAGAACAGAAAGACAGAACAAGACTTAAAGGCACAGGAGCACACACACACGAATTCGAATTTGAAACAGAAGAACACCTGCTGTTGTATGTTTTTGTCTTTTTTTTCCTTCTGCTCTCTTAGATATTTGGACAATTTCATAGCGGCTGTCTCAGATTTTAGACCATAGGTCTAATAGAATATGCTAGACATAAGCATTGTCAAAACTATCACAATCACATACGACCATAGACTGGAGAGAATTGGGCATCCCGTCCGCTCTGCCATACACAAGCTCCAGATCGGCAGATTAGTAGTTGGGTGGGTGACCACCAGCGAATACCTGCTGTTGTATGTTTTTGTCC
>Ga0209512_1001138_pt1 | contig 35200 bp, 51 predicted proteins | sample frozenSSSSmetaG_FD_184142 | JGI IMG/M metagenome (GOLD analysis project Ga0209512, IMG submission 184142) | Glacier valley bacterial and archeal communities from Borup Fiord, Nunavut, Canada, to study Microbial Dark Matter (Phase II) -... | ecosystem: Environmental > Aquatic > Freshwater > Ice >...
GCCAATGGTGCTGTCTTCTCATCTGGATTCTTGCAGCAAGCCACAAACGATAGCAACAACCCTCACGATGGGAGACCTATTTGATAAATACATGCTAGAGATAGCACCGCTTAAATCTAAGTGCTCATTTAAAAACAACGTAAAAGAGATAGCAACTTTACGGAAAGCATTCGGGGCAGCAGAGCCAAAAGCTATCCGCGCCGTAGACATTTACAAGTTTATAGATGCAAGGGGGGAAAAGACGCCGGTTGCTGCTAACCGAGAAAAAGCCTTACTATCGCACGTATTTAGCAAGGCAATACGCTGGGGCATTGTCACAACAAACCCGTGCAAGGAAGTTTGTTGCTTGCCAGAGCAAAAACGGAATCGCTATGTAACCGATGATGAGTTCCAGGCAGTGAGGGCTTTCGCGAGCCCACTCCTTTGTAATTTCATGGATTTTGCTTATCTAACAGGTCTTCGAAAAAGCGACGCCTTAAAGGTGCGCTTAGTAGATATCCAGCCAAACGGCATCCATATTAATGTTAACAAAACCGGAAATCAACTTATTATAGAGTGCAATCCGGAGCTAAGGCGCTGCATTGCCCGAATAAAGGCTATATCTGCACCGCTAAATAGCCCCTGGTTGTTTTGTAACCGAAAGGGTCAAGCGTACACCGCAGACGGTTTTAGCACTCTGTGGCAACGCATGGTAAAAAAAGCATTGGGTCTAGGCATTATTGAAGAGTCCTTTAGAATTCATGATCTTCGCCGCAAGACAGCCAGCGATGCGCCGAATATCGAGCATGCAAGGCGCTTATTAAGCCATTCTACGCAGTCTACGACGGCAGGCTATATCAGTGGGCCGCAATCGGTTCAGCCGTTAAATAGCAGTTTTTGCATGTAAATAGGGGTTTTTGAGGGAAAATAAGGGAAAATAATGGAAATTTAAGGTTTTTTCAAAACTTCAAGAGATGCCAAATTGCTGAAACCCCTTATTTTACTGGAGCTGACTGTCGGATTTGAACCGACGACCTGCTGATTACAAATCAGCAGGTCTATCAGCTTAGCTGAGCCGGCCTAAGGCCTTTTTCTGCCTAGGATTCTAACAATATTGAGCATTTCACTCAATTTAAGCCCGAAAAAACAATTTTAACCGTTATTGCTGGATTAAAATCTTGTAAGCGATAGTGGATTTTTTGCGTGCGTGAATAACCAAAACAACCAAGAATAACGCCCTTATTTTCAGGGCGTTAACATCATAAGACTAACATAAAGTAACTCTTTTCGCCTTGTTGCAGCAAGGACTGCTCATACGTTGCGCATAACCAGCTCAGATAAGATAACAAAAATAAACTTATATGTGAAATACAATTGGTATTGACAATACACACCCGGTAGATATACTAGTACTTAAAGTATGTCTTCTATTATACATACGTAAACGACTAATTTTAAGCTTTATAGCACAGGAGGCAACATGGACCGCAAAAGCTACTACCAACAAAATATTGAACTGTACGCCGTCGACAACTTTATCGATGTATTGGAATCTTGTAGCGCATCAAAGCTCTCAATTGCAAGAATGCGTGCAGTAGAAATGAAAGAGCCGCTAAACAACGATGCCACCATGGCATTCTGTCTTGCAAAGATTAATCTCAATAGCGCGCAAGATAAGTTTAAGCGAGCTGAAGAAGCGCTATTTAGCTCAATCGTCGAAGAACAATGGCCAAAGGTGCTAGAAGACGTAGCTGCAGCCAAAGCAACATTAAAAGGAGATAGCAATGATTAGCATGAATTATGACGGCGTCAGCAGAAAAGAACGTCTATCAGCGAAGATATCAAAGCACAGCAAGCGAAATGTTGCCGAAATCAGCCCCTACTATTACTACTTAGAAAAGTTATTCGAAGACAAGCCATTGTCATTTTTAGATTTAGTCAAAGAATTTATAGGGGTGAGGTAATCATGAGTGAAACTGAAGATTTGTTCGAAAAGATAAAGCGACACCAGTTTATTGACCATCATCTGCCAATAATTATAGATATAGTTAATGACAATAGAATAGGTAACTCAATGCTTGCCGATATTCTTCTTGAAAAGACCACAATTAATGACTGGCTTCTCAATGCAGACAAGAAGAAGCTTGATGCAATCTCAAGAGTGATTGCGTACAACATGATAGACGGGGAAAGTGATGAAGCATGTGCCGCATTCGTAATGAAAAAGCTTCGTTCAATCGCAAGAGATATCAAAGTAGAAGGGGAAACTGATGGATGACGACCATCTGCTCGCATATGATAGCACTTGCGCATTTGGTGCAGATCTTAAAGCCATTTCTAGAAAGATTGAGCACTCAGTTAAGCATGAATTATCAAAAAGGTATGACTGGCTTTTTAGCCCGCACCTTAACCCGAACTTCAACTTTTTAAGAGATAGAATATTATTGATAGTTGCAGAAAATATTTTAGACAGGCTGTCAGACGGGGACGGAGAAAAGGTTAGGCGTAACGCAGCCAGGATACTAAGCATGCTGACTAACATTGCGATTGAAAGCCACAAAAAGGGCATTGAAAAAAGTAAATTCTGGGAGAAGTCCAGTGGATGATGACTACCAGCTATACGCATACGAGATTGAGCTAAGCAAGCAATGGGCCGAAGAACAAACTGAAGGAGAATACTATGAATACGAGCGATACCATCACAGAGTTAACAAAAGCGATAACTGCTATGCGCACACAGCTACATCCTGTGCAAAAAAGTGGCCGCAATGATTTTCACAGGTATAGCTATGCAAAGCTTGAAGATTACATTGCAACAATATCGCCAGCGCTAATTGAAAACAAACTATCAATTGTCACGTCGGTTGCAGAAGTCACTATGCTCGCACCAAGACCGTCAAAAGGCGATAAAATGGAGAATGTAGCGCTTGTTAAAATCGCCATGCGGCTAATACACACCAGCGGTGAATGGCTTGAAGTAGAGTCTTTTGGCGAAGGACAAGACCCCGCGGACAAGAGTATATACAAAGCTATAACGGGCGCTAGGAAGTACGGCATAGCATCAATGCTGGGGCTTGCAACAACTGATGATCCAGAAGCCGGCGGCGCGTCTATTACCCACCATCCGCTCAAGAAAAATCCAGCATACCCGCAACATGACAAGCAGCCAATGCCACCGCCACGATTGATTAATAGCGCTAACAACACCAAGCCGCTAGCTGAGTACGTTGAGATGATAGATGGCTGCAAAACCATCGATGAGCTGAAAAATGTCTACAAAGACATATACAAATATGTGCAACTGTCCGGTGATAAAGCTTTATTGCAAGGCTTAAACGCCGCAAAAGAAAATAGAAAATCAAAGCTAACAACAGGGGTGGCAGTTTGATGAACCTTTCACTTTACGATGTGGCAAGCGAGTACTTAGAAGCCCTTGATTTTTTGTCAGCACAAGATGAAATGCCAGCCCAAGCTATAGCTGACACGCTGGAAGGTTTGGCTGGCGACATCTCAAAGAAGGCAGTCAATGTGGCAGCCTACTTTCGCAATTTGGATGCAGAGATTGATGCGGTTCGACATGCTGAGAAGCTCATGAATGAGCGGCGGCTGCGCTTAGAGCTGCAATCACAGCGTCTTAAAGATTATCTACTTAAGAATATGGAGCGCTGCGCTATAAAAGAAGTTAAGTGCCCGTATTTCGTTATCAAAGTTGTGAAGAATCCACCCAAAGTGGTTATTGACCAAGCAGCGTTGGTGCCAGCTGAATTTGTCAAAGAAGAAGTGATTAGGAAAATTGATGCTTTGGCTATTAAGAAAGCCTTGCAAGCACACAAAGAAGTACCCGGCGCATCACTGGTGCAATTCAACCGACTTTCAATTAAATAAGGGCTATAAAAATGAGTAAAGGATTAAATCGCGCAATGCTAATTGGCCGCCTTGGCAAGGACCCTGTTGTTCGTAATACAAGCGGTGGGCTAAAGATTGTTGAGTTTTCGCTAGCAACCGGTGATAGCAGCAAAGACTCAGCGACTGGGCAGTGGGTTGAGGTGACAGAATGGCACAACATAGTAGTATTTGGCAAGCTTGCAGACATTGCAGAACAATACTTGAGCCGCGGCTCGCAAGTGTTTGTGGAAGGCAAGATTAAGACAGAAAAGTATACCGACAAATCCACAAATACCGATAAATACATGACGAAGATAGTCGCTAATAATATCCAGATGCTTGGCGATAAAAAAGAGTCGCAATCAAGGCAGCCGGGCAGCGATGACAACGCTTCATACGACGACATCCCATTTTAGAGGTAATCATGGAATTGCAACTCAATTGGGAATATGACCTAGAAAACAAGGGGGAGCTGTTAAGCCGCGTGCTCGTCATCTATGACCGCAGCGAGCTAATCCCGGAGCGTTTAAAGAAAATAGCCGCGCCGTTTATCGTCATCAAGAAGACAGACGGTGGCATCTTTGCATTTTGGCATAATGGCGAGTTTAACTTGGATCTGCCCTACAATCTGCGCATACGCCTGGAAACGGGTAGGCCAGCTTAAGGAAAGAAAACCACTCAATCCTTTACTTAGCATTAGTTTAAGTAAAGGATGATTAACCAACTCAAACAAAGGAACTAAAATGGCAACAAATAGCGCTTTAAAAGCTTATGCTGATGCTGCCAAACAGATAGCAATAGGGGCTTATATTTTAGAAGAAAACCCCGGTACCTGGATATCATTTGGCTCTTTTTTAGTAGGGTTTTTAACAGCAATTTGCCTGGCATGCCTATTGCTAATATTCATACCGGCAAGCACACTTCTCAGCAATTTTACTAAAAAAGAATTAACCAAGGCGGCTGCACTTAGCGATTATTCAGTGCAATCCCCTTTTCTTTTGAGCCATATGAGCTGCCAAAATGAAAGCCGACGATGCATGTAAGCGTTGTTATAAGGCTTCCTAGCATCATATTTATAGACGATTGGGAATCTTTTGGCATGGGAACGGTCACAGTAATGGTTAAAATGATGAAAAACCCTATTGTTACCGTAACCGACAAAAATTGCGCAACCCAGTCTTTATGCTCGCGCGCATTCATACGGTCCTTTACTTCAAGCGCTAGCACGTTATAGCTGTGTGACAGCTGAAATTGAGCGCTTTGAAGCATCATCTCTTGCAGCTTTGCTTCATGCTGATTCTGTAGCTCTAGCAACTTAATAGAGGCTTGCGGGTCCTGTTTTAGCTTATCGGCAAGCGCGTCAGGGCTGCCTGCATCTACGCCCAAGGCGGCTGCTATCAGTGTGCCAATGGCAGCACCACCGGGCAACGGCAGTGCTGCACCGAGCAAGGGAGCGGCCTTACCAACAACCTGCGCAATGTCTGCCCAGTTCATGCTATGAAGCCGCTCGCCGCAGCCAGCCAGCTTTAAATTTTGCTTGCTTTGGATTGCGCTCAATTATCTTTTCATAAAACCACACGCATTGCGCACGTAATAGAGCCAGCAGCCTTTTTGGGTCAACATTATTAATAAAGCCCAAAGTAACAATGCCCAGCACTCCATCATCTTTTGGTTGGTCGCCAAAACACGCTTTTTGGCAAGCACGTTGCAGCAATTTATGTGCTTGGGTAGCGCCCATGTTGACCGCCATATCAAAAACTTTAGTGGCGACTTCTTGGGCGTCGATTAGCCGGTAGTGGTATTTTTTCCACCAGAACTCTTCATAGATAGCCATCGCATCTTCTTTTTTAAGCGCTTTGATATCATCCACATCCACCCCTCCGTCTAGGTTTGTATCGGCCCATTCTTTGGGCAAACCCTTTAAGAAGCGCAGGGAAATGCCATATTTGGTAGCGCCGCCGGCATCGACTGGGTCATTGACGTAGCCGCCTTCAAATTCCAATGTTGCCGGTATCGCGTATTTAAATTCACTCATTATTGACCTCTATTAGGCTTGTCGCGCCAACGCTCAAGTTTTTCTTCTAGCCGCAAGTTGCTGGCTTTGATTTCGTTGATGCTGTCTTTCATCTCTGACAGCTGAGAATTAATAAACCGCTCGTCGGCTTGGCGCTGTTCGTGCATGCGGGTAATGACAAAGCTGCGGATGTCGTCAAAACGCTTAGAGTAGTCAGCGTCGACCGAGTGCAAGAGCTTTATTTGGCTCTCAAACTCCTGCTTGGCTGTTCCTATCATGTAAGGAATGCCGGCCAGTGAGCTGACTGCGGCCACGAGCGATAAAACCATTAAAGCTTGCTGGATAACAGGCGGTTTTGTGTACATATCATTGTCCGCCGTGCCACGTTATGCCGGTTGCGGTTGTGGTGTAAGGGACGCCGCCTAGGGTTGCAGCTGTTAGCACCCGCGCCGCCTTAGCTACCACATAGTCGCCATCGAGCAATCCCAGGTAGGGGTTGATGCTGCCATCCATCATTTCTAGCATTAGGTTCCCGCCAACAGATATATGGATATAGGTACAGGCTTCGCCGCCAGATTGGCCTTCTACTATAAAGGGTTCATCAAGTGTAACAATGCCGCCGCGGGTGCTGACTAAGCCAATCTGGCCATTTTCTTTGTTAGTATCTAGCGATAAGCTACCGATGCTACTCATGCTGCTGCTCCTTCTGTACGCTTGCGCTGGGCTTCCATTAGTTGTTCAATGTTGTCGATATAGATAAAAAACCTATCCGGCTTCGAGCCGGTTTTATCAAATGGCACTTGTCTTGACTGGCCTTCAATCGCATAACTCAAGCCATCAACAGAAGCGATGTACTCGGTAATAATGTCAGGCTTTGCTGGGATTAACGGCAAATCAAGCTTGGCGCAATCAAACGTAAAGCGGTCGATAGCATCGATATATTGGTCTCTTTCGCTTGTAATGATAATGAGATTGTCGGGGTGGTATTTGAACGTTTTCATAGTGCTCCTAAAGTTTAATCATCAAGTTTAAAAATAGGGTTGGCTGCATATTTTCATGTGCCTGCCCGCCAAGGCCTTCAACCACGCCATTTCCAGTCACGATATACTGAAGTGGTGGGGTGTAGGCATGGAACCCGCCGCCCTCATACGGTTGTGTTGCCCCTGCACCCATTACGCCATGCTCGTGTGGAGAAGTAGTGGCTTTTGTAAGCGTTACCGACTCAGCGCCAGCAGTTGTTGCGGCAACTCTAGCGGTCATACCCTCAAAAGTGCCCGTTGCCGCTAATGTGCGACCCACAGCAAACAGCAGTTGAATGCGTCGATTCGCCGCCCAATCTGCCTCCGCAGTTGTTCCACGTTCCACAACCGGCTCCCCGGCCGCATCCTGCATAGGTGCATCAGCTAACGCCGCCGTCCCCCAGATTAGCTTGTAGAGCGGCCAGGTATCGGAATTAGCACGGCCAGTAGCGCCAGATGCAAAGTTACCGATGGATTTGTTATCCATCATCACCCAGCCCTTGGCGGCCGTTGCTTTAAGCGTGTGCTTGGTGTCGCCAGTGCTAAAGTATTCGGGTGCTAATAAGGCTCTTTCAATATCATACGTGCGGTATTGAAAAGGGTTAGCCAGCTCGCCCAGCTCAAGCTGTACGTTAGTGAACTGGACGGTGCAAACGGTATTGAGCGGCATGGCTAGCGTGAGCTTGACCCGGTCATTGCCGTCCGTGCCTTTTACCTTGCCGGTGACGCTCGGTAGCGCAAAAGTCGCTGTGTAGCGCTGCCAGGCCGATGTCAGAGAGAAGGTTACGACATTGGTTCTAACAGTGGTGCTGGGCGTGCCGCCGGTGCCAAAATCTTGCGCTATAACCAGCTCAATTGGGCTTGAGCTTGGGCTTTTGGCGCTAAAAGAGAAGCTAACCATCTCGCCCTGAAAGCTAATTACATCGTGAAAAGACGTCCAAATATCCTTGATGCTTTCGCCAGCGCCCGCGTCAGAACAAGAGTATTCAATGTAGTTTGTGGGGTTTTCTTCTACGCCCGCCACGCCACCCATGGGGAAGGGGATAATTTTGACTTTATCGGTCCCGGTCGCATTGTTTTTAATGAATTCCCAGCCGTCTGCTACTTCAAAGGCGGTAATCGGCAGCCCGGTCATTTCTGCTTGTGCGTAAAAGCGAAACTGACCGTTCAGCACATGGTTGGCAATAGGGATAAGGTTAGTTACTGGCGCCCCGCCACCGCCTTGGGGTGTGTAACTCTCTATCGTGGCTATCAGTGCGCCGTAGCGGTCACGCACTTCGATGTAATAGGCTTCATCGTTGGCCCAATATATTTGCCCAACTTCACCAAAATCATTCAGTCGTATAGGATTTTCATATTTTGCTATGCCACCCGGGTCCTGGTAGGTTTCTTTTTTGTCGCTTCTTTGCATGTCGCGATAAGTACCAATGGTGCCATTGGCAGCTTTATTGCCGAGATTATCAAGGAAAGCCCAGCGAAATGATGGGGCTAGGCTATAGGAAGTTGGCATTATTAATTAACTCCGGGGATGATGGTGCGTAAGAGCGCGTTGGTTATTTTTGTGTCTTTTTCAGGATTGCCAATTTTCTTGCCGCCATAGGCTTGCCGCAAAGCGTTGCCGGTAAGGAGCTTTTCGGTATGCTTATCAAGGAAATACTTACCTACTCCTAGGGCGCCAGCTGCAGCAGGATTAGTAGCACCCCAAACACTGGCAAGACCGGCATATTTAGCTATATCTTGCACTATTGGGTTGTTTCTAAACCCAGTAACATTTGGGTTTTCAGCAATTCTAGCCTCTCCAATCATTCTGTTAAGAGCGCTTAAGCTGTCCATTCGCTTCCTAATTTCTGGCGAAAAAACACCCGTTTTGCGCTTGTTATCAAGACCGTTGTAGGTCTTCAGAAGGTTAGCCGTAGAGATAACCTTATCTTTCTTTTCGGATTCTGTTAGCATGCTATTAAAAGATTCATGCCCTAACAGGTGCTTGGTGTCTTGGTCTAGCATGCCAACAATCGCTTTATGATTACCGGTGAGTAGTTGAGCTGCCAGTTGATCACTTGTTTTTTTCTCGGTTATAATATTAGCTAAGGACGGATGTCGGAAAGGGATAACGTTTTTAGCAAAGTAACCTTTTGCAGAGCCCCAGCGCTCAAACAGGTCTTTATTCTGTGAAGCCGCCAGGGAATCTTCAATATCTTTGCGGATATGGTGCTGCAAATCGCGAGCAACACTTGCGGGCCGCATCTCTTGTTTTGCCGCGTATTCGTCGGCTAATTTACCAATATTGGAGTGTGAAAAATGTGCATCAGCATACTTATAGGCCTCGGCCTCAGCCTTCTTACCCCCTTTATTACTTATTACTTGTGGAGCAGATAACTGTTCTAAAATTTCCTTTAGCTCACCTTTGATGCCGGTGCCCAGTACTTTTTTATCTTTTTCTAGCTCGGCTTTGGCGAAAGCTCTAGCGCTTGGGTAGTCGTGCATTGAAAATCCGCGGCTATCAGCTTCATCAGTGATATTGCCAAACATTTTACTAGCTGTTTTTGCATGCGTTTTTTGAAGCTCGGCAATGCGGTTGAAGAGCTCCATAGGAACCTCTTCACGGCTGACATTGCCCCGCAGGTCATCCATTATTTTGTTGGCTTCATTGTCAGCTGCCCCAATTAATTTGTGCTGGTTAAGCTCAACCGCGCCCTTGCCGCCATAAGTATTGGAAAGTGTGCTGTTATAATGACGGGACAGGCTCTTATCGCCAACCAGCGAGCCAAAATCTATCTTTGCATCGCCTATTAATGGTTTAGCTTTTTCATATATGGCAGCTGCTTCTTCTGGTGTTCGTATCAATCCATGCGAAGCTTTGTTTGTGTACTTCTGAATCAAAGCATTGGCCGCTGCTGCCGGCGCACCTATTGCGCCTCTTAACCCCGCCCCCAAAGTTCCCCCAATTAAAGCATTCTGCGTAACCGAGCTATCCGGGTCGGCAGCACCGTATAAAGCGCTGTACCCGGCACCGGTTAAAGCAGCATCACCCATTGATGCTAGCAAAGCCGGTACTGCTTTGGCACCTTTGTAGGCCTTGCTTACTACGTTAGCAGCGCCAAATGGTGAGTAAAATCCCGTCAGCATATCAGCGGCAGTGGCAACGCCTTTGTAGGGCGCTATCTTATGAAATGGCGCTTTTGGCACCTTTGGGATATTAAGACCTAGAGCATTCACGCCGGTGATGCCAAGGTTTATGCCGCCACCAACTATGTCTGCGGCATTTTGCAAAACTCCAAGGCCGGCGCTACTGAGCGTTTTGCCGATAACGGTTTGGCTAGGGTCAAAAGATGAAATGCCAGCATTGTAATTGTCAGCTTCTTCAAAGTCTTTAGCAGTAGGCCTAAAGCTTGCGGCAGATTGCTTATCAAGCTCTTCAATGTCTTCTTTGGTTGGTCTGTAAGCCATCATTGCCCCGCGTGCGTGCGTTTATATTCTGCCTTTTTATCCGGAGATAGCGCGTTATAATATTGCATGAACTCATCTTTAGATTTGAATTCCATGGGATGGCTTTCGCTCTTGGCGGCAGTCAGGTCAACGCCTGCACGCAATATTTTCTTACTCAGCTCCTCTCTCTCAACCACCTCTTTTATTTTGCGCCGTATTCTGTCGGTGTAAGTCTGTCGTGTCTCACCTTTCATAGGCTCTACAGAATCCAGCACCATTTTTGTGGTATTGTCAGTATTGTTATACCCATAGGCGGCCATCATGGATTCAACGATACCTTTAGCTGTACCAGAGGCCTCAGCGCTTTGAGACGGCAAGCCGTTATTAGTAAGCCCAGCAGGGTTTGTAATCTGGGCAAGCTTTAAAGCTGCCTGGCCTTTGTATGATAATAATGGCCCATAAATATCCCCAAGCGCCTTAAGTGCTGGCTCGACCATTTGCGCCCCGACCACACTTTTTTGTAAACGAGTAATATTTGGCGTGGTAAGTGCTGACTTGGCTTTCCCTGTTTCTGGGTCTATAAACGTAGCGCCAGCGGCACCATGCGATGTTCCGCTAGTGGGATCTTTTACAATGCCGGGCTGGGCATTTGCGGGTGACGAAGTAACGGGGAAAGGTCCGCCCGCACCAGTATTTTGAGATACCGTTGAAAAGTTTGCAGACCCATCGGGCCCCATCGAAAAGTTAATGCCGCCAGAGGTTTGCGCCATATTATTTAACTTCATGGCTAACGCTTGAGCAGCCGGGCTTTCTTTCCCATATAATGAGACGACATTGTTGTAATCGGTCAAAACCTTGCCTATAGGCGAGGCTAATTCAGTTTTACGGCGATCCATTTGGTCAAGAAGCGAATTCTTTCTAGCGCCACTTAAATCAGTTGACGCGTTTAAGTGATTAATCTCGGCCTCGCTTTTTGGTGCGACGTACTGTGCTTGCTGCTCATACACTTTTCCGTGTTGCCGAGCCATTTCTTCTTGAGCTTTTTGCGCCATAATTTTTTGCGCAATTAACTGCTGGTCGTATGGAATTTGGTCTATCTTCCCTTGCTGTAACGCATTGCGCTGCTGTAGGAGTTGTGGCAAATACTGGTTGTTGGTTTGGGCACCAATTAGCTGCTGTTGCTGAATATCGTTGCGTTGCTGCAGTGACTGCGGCAAATATTGGTTATTGGTCTGCGCATTAAGCGTTTGCTGACCCATTAACGCATTGCGTTGGCGCAAGGATTCTGGCAAATATTGGTTATTAGTTTGCGCATTTATAACCTGCTGATTAAGCAAATCAATGCGCTTTTGCAAAGACTTTGGCAAAAACTGGTTATTGGTCTGCGCCCCGATTACCTGCTCTCCCAGTAATGCATTGCGTTGCTGCAAAGATTCGGGTAGATATTGATTCTGCAATTGCGCTTGCTGTAATTTCTGTTGCATGAGTTGCTGCTGCAAGGGCTGGCTTGCGACCTGCGCCTTTAACAGCGCGTTTTCCTGCATTTGACGCTCTTGTGGCAAGAACTGATTAAGAAAATTAGCATTGGTGTTATAAACCGGTACGCTCATTATTATTACCCCATCCCCAAGTTGCCAAACATCTTGCCCGCCGTGCCAAACAGGTTAGCCCACCCTTGCATGCGCCCCATGTTTTGACCGAGCTGCGCATTACCGACGTCACCATACCCGCGCATCATTGCGTTGCCCTGCTGCATGTAGTTATTACCCATCTGCTGACCTGCGCCGTAGCCCATGTTTACCATGCCCTGCTGCTGCCCAAGGCCATTGTTATAGATGCCAAGCTGTCTATCCAAATAGTTGTTTTGGTCGGCTTTCATGATGCCTTGCGATTCTTCATTGACTTGGTTTAGCAAGTTACTGCTGCCAAGCATCCCGCTAGCGCTGGCCGCGTTCATTGCCGAGTCGGCCCCCATCTTTAGCTGACGCTGAGCACCCGGACTGGTCTCGTAACCCTTCATCATGTCTTCAGTAAACTTATTGGGGTCAAGCATGCGCTTGTAATTGTCCATATAAGGGTTCATTTCGCCTTTACCTGCTTGGTAATAAGGGTCCATTAGCGCATTGGCTTGACCCGTGTTCTTTCGGTATTCGTCCATGCCCTCGCGCAGTCGTTTTTCCATGTCTTCATAGCCACCTTGCTGGCCGCCACTAAAAAAGTCTGTAATTGAATCGAACATCGACATGGCTTACGCTCCGCTTGAGTGGCTTATGACAAGCCAGGATAGAATGTGGTCGGCGCCGGGGTCGGCGGACAGGGTGACGGTTATTTGACCGTCTTGGGTTGACTGTGCGAGCACCGATACCGGGCTTACGCCGCTGGTGTTGATGGCAACGAGCGCGAAGTCGCCGGCTTTAATTGCAGGCTCAGCTATAATCTGGGTAGTGCTGCCCGCATACGTTTGGTATAGGCCGGACATAAAGGATTCAATGAAATCATTGAGCGCGCCTTGCGTCTTGATTAGCCACGTACGCATGGGCTCGCTTAAGCGCTTATCGGCATCCATAGCGATGTCATAAATCGGCGGCTGAGTGATGTAGGTATCGATGCTCATGACGGCAATACCGCGCAGTCAATCGCGCCGCCTAATAGGCAAAAGTTGACAGCGTTGTAGAAATCAATCTTAAACACATAACTGCGAGCGGTGCCCAGACGCCGCCAGATAGCGCGGTGATTGTATTGGCCAATTTTGCTAAAGTTAGCGCGTAAGTACTGGTCAAAGGTCACCCCGCCGTTGGTTGAAATGCCCAAAAATACTTGTGGCTCTTCATCAGGGCCGGATGCCGGCGCTAATCCCGCTGCGAAATCCAATTGGATTTCATTGATGCGGATGCGGTTATAGGTTGGGTCACTGAAGTGTTTGGTGATGCGCTGGCGGTGAATAGCTTCGCCGTCGTTATCCAAAAATTCCACGCTCTGTTCGTAGAGTTTTGCGCTGTTATAGGCGCCAATTATGTGTTTATTAGCAAAAAAGGTATGGCATTGCCCGATGTGACGCTTTGCGCCCAGGTCTTCGCATTCTGACCATAATCGTGTGTTAACATTAAATAAAAAAGTCTTGTGGGCGGTTGGGAAAGTGAGCTGGTAAAATATTTGCCCTTTGTCTTTATAGATGTAGCCCACCGCATCATCGGACTTGCTATAGCCTGATATAGCTTCATCGATTTCGCGCGTGCTAATCGGCGCAGGCGCTGTGCCATCGGTCATCATGACCGAGCCCACGCCATCTTTTGTTTTTGCAAGCCAGAACAATAATTCATGTTCTTGCGCTATGCTATCAACCGATATACAGCCGTAGCCCAGCGATGTGGCCAAGCGAAACGGCATGCCTATGCCCCCGCGGTTTTCCCACACTTCGGTGACTAAGCTGCCAAAGATAAACAGCTGCGTGCGCAAGTTCTCAAAGCCGACAATCGTGTCGGGCTCGGAATTGATTTGGGCAAAGACACCCGGCCAATCTGCGCCGTTATTGATGGCTGATAAGTAAAATCCGGCGGTATCCCGGTTGTTAACGATGAAGCGGCCATCTTTAAAAATCACATCACTGGGGAATGGCGGGAAGTTGGCGTGGGTAATCTTTGTAAATGTGCTGGCATTGTTGTCCCACAAATAACCGGCCGTGCCATCGACAAAGATGATTTGATTATTCTGGTTGGCGTCGACACCGATGTGGCCGGTGTTGGTTAGCAACGGGATGCTGCTGGTCAGCTTCACCGTGTTATTGGCATCATCAATGCGGTAAATGTCTTGACCACAGACGGCGTAATAGAAGCCTTTAAAGGTGAATAGCCGGCGTACGTTATCGCCTGCTGGCAGCGTTAAGAGCAGTTTGCGGCCAGGGGTTGGGTATAGCGCCTTGGGCTTCTTGCCTTCCGGATCCATTATCTGAAACAAGTTTAGCGTGCGCTGGCAATCCAGCTGCGTAAAGCGCTCTTGGCTAAATGACCCAACAACATCAAAATCAGCTCGCACCGGATGGCCCCCAGAATGGTCTGAAAGCGCGTTGATTGACGCGGACGGCTAAATCAATGTTGTTAGAAGCTATAACGGTTCTTTCTAACTCTTGATAAATGGATTCTTTATTAGCATCCCAATTGGCGGTTTCGTACACGCCTGCCAACTCTTTGGCCAGGGCGTAACGCAAGAAGCGGAAGTAATACGGTGGCAACTCATCAAGCCGATCATCCATCTCCAAGTCGTCTATCGTAAACTTTGCCACCAGCGTGCAGGTATTGGCGTCATAGGGCAGCGGGTATAGCTCAATAGTGCTCAGGTCGGCACTGTTTTGAAGGGATATATATTGCGGTATTGATCGCTGCTCTAAAAAGCGTACCGACGTTTGTAATTGCTCGGGTGCTACAACATTTATGGGGTAGGCGATATTGCCGCGGGTAATGCTGGCGCTGATGAGAGAAACAATTTTATCGGCCTGCACATCGGCGCTATCTTTATTTGAAAACACATACACCCCTTTTCCAGGGGTGAGTGTGAAACTAATGGTTTTTTGGTAGGGCACTAGCAGCGCATTGGCCGAAAACGAGGCCAGCAAGTCATTCAAGTAGTACAAACCTTCTTGCACCTCGTATTCTGCTGGCTTTGTCTCCGGCGAAAACTTGCCGAGCACATAAAATGCTCGGATGATAATTTCGCGCGCCGTGATTGCCATTGCTATTGCTTGCCCTTGTGCTTAGCTTTGCGTGCAGCTTTGTCCTCAGACTCTTCCAAGTCTGAGGGTTGGGCTGTCGCGTCAAGCTCGGCTTCTTTCTGCTTTAGGTCATCAATGGCTAACTTTGTTTCGCATATATCGGCCTCCAGCGCTTGGCGGTGGCTATCAAACCACACGCCGGTTGCTTTGAGCTGTTCATACTCAGCCAAGTTAAGTTGACTTCTGATGCCGCCATTCTTGTCATACAGCATTGCTAAAAATTCACCCATCGCCGACTCCTTAGGTTTAGTTGCCGGTTATGGGCTGTGACATCATGCGCACCAAATAGCCGCCGTTAATGCCCGAGCCTATTAACATATCCATACGGTTTAAGTTCTGGTATGTACGGATATCAGCGCCCACGGTATTAGTCATCGCAATTTGGTATTTATCGCTAAAAGAACGTGAAGAAATTACGCCGCCTTCGAGTGCCTTGATTGGTGGCGCTGCAAAAACAATAGCGTTACGGTGATAGGCATAGCTCACATCGTGGGTAGCATATAAGCTAACGTTGGCATTCACCTGCAAGGCCGTGTTGATGATTTGATAGGGCCCTGAAACTTCAATCGCGGGTTCAACCGTAATTGTTACAATGCCCGAGCCATTAGCGCCCGCGTCAGCTTGAACGACGAACTGTGCAAGTTGCGTAGTTTTAGACTTAACGGTTCGGTGAACGAAATGACTACCGTCTACCCGAATCACATCGCCTTTTTTAACTACGCCGGTAGCATTTGCTGGCAAGCCTTTTAAGACAATAGTATTGCCAGAGCTAACTGTCGCATTAATTTGACCGCAAGGTATTACTCCGGCTACGGCTGATGTCCCATCACCACTTCCGGCAATCTGGGTCGTGTTGAATACCGTTTCAAAGAAATCAAATCCGGCAGCATGGCCTAAATAACCTTCCATGATGGCAGCGTTATTGATTTTTTTGTTGAAGTAATTCTGGGCAGAATTGGCGATAGTTGCAGAGGCCATGGGGGTTAAAGCCATGTACCGCATGCCATCATCGGGTATACCAATTTCCACCATTCGGGCGCGTGCAATATTGATAGCGCTAATGGAGTTCAATGGGGATGCGGGAGAGCCGGCCGTGTAGTAACCACTGTATTTCAGCTTTTCAGCAATGGTGCTCTCTGCTTTTTCAGCTAAGGCACGAGCCTTTGCCAATAGGCGCTCGTTTAAAAATGGTGCATCGGCCTGGCGCTTCAAGGTGAGCTCTGTGCCATCCAGCGCAATCATCACATGGAAGTTTTGGTCAACGGTTATAGTGCTTACGCGTTGAATAATATCCTGTGGTGTCGCTACCCAGCCCGCTTCGGCGGTATAGTTTTCTTCCAGTCGGTAAGATAGTGTTTCACCGGTTGCGTATTGCAAATTTTTGTACTGTTTATCAAATCCGCGATAAGCAGTTTTGACATATTTAACTTGGCTTAAGTACCGAATTAATATCTCGTTGGTAATGTATTGCGTGACGGCTATATTGTTTGCCATGGGGTTTTATCATCCTGCGAATTTCTTGAAATCATCTAAAAAAGCACCATCGACCCCGTTCTCGCTTCTATTTGCGAGTTCTGCACGTGAGTCTTGTGCGGCTTTCATCGGCTGCGGTGCTGATGATGTTTTGATAGGATTTCCCGCAGATAGCCGCCCTTCCAGGCGTAATATTTCAGTGACTTGTCTGTGTTGAGGTAAACTTCTTATTTTTTCGAGTTCTGCTCTGTGATTTTTGGCGACGTTATACCAAAAGTCCCCGGCATTGCCGGTAAGTGCGATTGCATCGCGCATGGGCGTAGACACCGGTAACGTTGGGTCTTGCACAATTTCCGCATAGTCTGCGTAACGCGCGGCTGCCGCGGTCAGGCTTCGTTGTTCATCTTCATAAATTTGTTGAATTTCTACATTGCGTTCATCGGTTTGTCTGGCTGATTCCTGAGCAATTCTTGTCTGTTCTTTTTGCTGCTCATAAGCTTGAATGGCTTGGTAGACAATCTGCGCTTGTGGGTCCAGCTCAGCTTGGGCTTGCTGATGTTGGTTAGCTTGCTGATTCTGCTGGCCGTAGGATCGTTGGTACTCCTGCATTTTCTCCTCTAGTCGCCGCTCATAAGCTAGGCGTTCGCGCTTGTTGATGGCGTTAACTTCATCTTGCGTAAACGTTTTGGCAGCAGGTTGAGCAGGCGCTGCTTGTTCTTGAGCGGCTTCAGACTCTTTAGGCGCGCTATCTTGGCCGGCGCTTTCTTGCTCAGCAGAATCATCTTGCCCATTGCTTTCGTAAGAAGAATCAAGACTTGACTCAGCTGCATCCACAGCGTTTACTAAAGTGTTTTCGTCGCTCATAGCATCATTTCCCATTTATTAGTTCTTTTGATTTGTTAATAATTTCGGCAATCTTGACTTGATGATTGCTGAGATTGACCATTGCGCTCATTTGCGCGGTATCGCCTTCAATGTGTGCTTTGGCTACCTCGGCTTCGGCTGATATCTGTTGTGATTCAACCTTGGCTATAGCTTCAGCAGCACGCACGGTGAGCTCTTTTTTACGCAGCTCTTGCTCATCTCTTTTAAGCTCAATTGTCATTCTGTCGGTCTCATTCTTTGCTTTTTCATTCTCAACATTGGCTTTTTGAATTTCGAGCTCTTGCATTTTCATCATCATCATGGGGTCGGGCTGTTGTGGTGGCTTAGGCTTTGGTGGCTCGCCTTTGCCGGCGGCAATAACATCAGGAGGCACGATTGTTTTAAAGCGCCCCACCATTTCCTTGACGTTTTTCGATGGCAGTTCTTCGACATACAAGTCCGCGCATAACTTGAACATGCCGGGGTCTAGTGAAAATATTTGCTGCATCGCGGCGATATATTCAGCCTTTTGACCCTCAAACGAAGAGCCCGCATCAAGATGTATTTTGTATTCACCCTTTGTTACGTCTTTATCAATGCCGCCTTGGTATTGGCCGTTGTAAATGGGCTTATTGATGGCGACAGAGCGCAGGCCATGCTCGGGTGTATCAATCATTAGATTTCTAGGAGTGTCGTAGATGCGCGGAATTAGCTGGGCGATGACATCTCCGGCTTCAGCAATGGCGCGGTTTAGCGCATCGAAGGTTACGAATGTAGAGGTATTGCCACGCTTAACACGAGCCGCTATAGCCACGCCTGAAGACTCGTTGCCTTGGCCGCCAAGCTGGGTTTCATAGATGCCAAGACATGTCGTTATATCGCGCTCAGCGCGTTGGAACTGCATCATCAGCGACTGCGAAAGCTCAGGTGGCGTTAGCTGCTTAGGTATAATCACGTTGCCCGCTACAACTTCAGGCGTGAAGACTAAAGCGCCTTGGTATTGGCCTGGATTGCGCCATACCGCGTCTTGTCCGGCAATATTTGTCGGGGTTGCGAGCCATTGGTCATAGCGTGTGGCTTTAATTAAATAGGTAATTTTAGTGCCGAGATGATTGACCACGCGCTGCGCATCAACCGCATCTTTAACAAAGGGTCGGGTTACTTGTTTGTTATCGATGATGGCGCTGTTTTGGTCGACAAAGATGATGCCGAAAGCCTTAGCTGGCCATTCGGTCTCTTCTAAGATGTGGTCGCCAGCTATCTTGTAGCGCTTAATAGTGGTCTCTAGCGTCTCGCGTTCTTTGATGATTTCCGGTACTGGCATGCCGATAGCTAGGCTTTCTGCGGCTAGCTTGTCATAGTCTGTTTTAGCCATTTTCTGGCCGTCGCTAAGCATGACTATTTGCTTTACTTTCATCTCTTTCTTGAAGTAGTCAACCAGCATCATGCTCTTGTCATCTACCCAGCTGTAGCCACTGCTTGGCAGTGTTGTGCTTTCGATATCTTTATATTTTGGGTAGCGCTTCTTCCACTCCCGTCTGCTCATCGTGTAGTAACGGCCGGCAAAGCCACCATCTGTTTTAGCTGTACCTGTTGCGCTGGGGTCCCAGAAGCACTTGCTGGGGTCATCTATCTTGCGAATCGCGATACATTGGTCGAAACTGTCTTCACTTTCGTACTCGGTATCAATGCAGAATGCGCCATATCCGGCGACTAACGCGCACTGGAAAGCATGCTGATACGCCACACGCGCTTCCGTGTTAAAGGCAATAGTCTTTAATATTTGCTGAACAAGTGATACTTGCTCAGCTGTTACGTCGTCACTTGTGCAGACAACTTGCAAATTTGGCGTGTTCTGGCGCTGGTCGCCGAGGATATTGTTAATGATGGCGCCCAGTTTATTGAATTCCAGCGGTGTGGCATCCGAGGATTCAAGCGCTTGCTTTTCTTTGTCTTCCCATTGGGTTTCCATAATGAACCGCGTAAACCATTTAGCGCGCTCATTGTTTGCAGACCACAGCGAAAACCAGCTATCAATATTCTTTTTAACTTCGGCGGTGAATTTCTTATCTTCGCGAATCACACCAAGCCTCCGTAATTTGCAATAACATGGGGCTTAAAAGTAGCTTTCGGCTTAGTGACTTCTTTTCTAAAATGCAGGGCCACGTACTGCTGACAGTCGTGGGTATGGGAGAACTCATTCTTGTCCGGCATGTCGTGGAACTTGTCGTGCGTGCCGCGCACCCGCTTTAAGTGATAGCTGCCTAAGAAGCCTTTGCGCAGCCGTGGGCACCCGGTCTTTGATACTTGAAAGGCGGCATGACCATCAATCAAGCGGGTCAGGAAGTGATTCACGGCGTCAATGCGGGGCGTTAGCGCGTTAGATGTCGCAGCTTCTACCTTGAAGCCTTTCAGGTTAAGCACATCAAAGCATGATCGCTCGTCGGTATCGCCGCGGCGGTTACCGGAGGGGTCAGCTACCGACTCAATGGTATAGCCAGCTAAGGTAGTGGCGATAAAGGGGTCGATATGGTTAGTAATGAAGCCTTCCAAACCCATGTCTTCTGAGCAGAGTTCTTTAATGGCTAGCAGACGCCCACCTGGTGCTAACTGGCAAAAGATGGCGCTGGGTGTTAAGCCAAAATCCCAGCCGATGACGACAGGCACGCCAGGGATGAAGTCAACACCGTTAGCAGCGTGGATATCATCGTTGTAGGCAGAATAAACGGGTCGACCGTCAATGAAGTAGCCGTAATTGCCCATGACCTGGACATTAATATGCTCTTCGGTGCGACCGATAATGGCGTTTAAGTAGTAGTCTCTAGGCAAATTGGCAATGTTTTCAGCATCTATATTGGTCAGATAGCTACCGTCGTCTTGCTTAATAAGTCCGGGTGGTTGTTTGACGATGAAATAACCTTTAGGCTTTAACACCTCAAACTTTTTATAGAACCAGCTTTCAGAATCGGGGGGGTTGGTATCGAGTATGACGCCATGCCAAAAAGGGGTTGGACATAAACCAGTGTTTGGGAATCGGCCAACACGCTCTTGACAGCGCTCAATGACAATCTCGGGTATGTTTCGGGCCTCGTTGATAAAGACGCCGGTTAGCTCCAATGATTCGAGCTTTTTGACATCTTCAGGTCTATCCAGCGCTAAAAAGTAGACTTCAAGCTCAATAACGCCTTTGCCATCGTTAAAGCTTGCCATGTAGCGAATAGGCGTTTTCATGCGCAGATGGGTCTGGCCGAGGTCGGCAAACCACATATTCCACGTAGCAAGCGTGGTTGTTTCCAGCTCGCCGTAGGTGTTGCGTATGATGGCCCAACGCGCGCGTCTAACGCCGTCAATGCACCTCGGCGCACCAACGGTCTTGAGTACTATTTCTGCGCAATTAGCTGTTGATTTGCCGCTACCCACTGGGCCCATGATGGCGCGCACGAAATCTGGGGATTTATGAAACTTATAGCCGGTGACGGATGGCTTGTAGTAGAGTCCGCTTTGCATCATCATGAAGCTGCAGCCGTGCACGGCGATATGCCAGTCATTGACGCTATCGTGGGCACGTTTGATGTCTTCAAATTGCTTTCGTAACGCGGTCACACTCATTTTTTATTAACTTCCATCCACGTTTGCATTTCTTCTTTAAGCTCTAGTAGCTCGATTGTTTTCGGGTCACCGTAGCGTTTGGGTAACAACACTTTTGCAATGAATTTGCGGGTATCAATCCGCAATCGGTCGCGCTGTACTTTGGCTGTATTAGCCGTGTCGCCCGCTGCTGAAAAAATACGGTCACCGCTTTCGTCATCAGCAATTTCTAATAACTCATCAACTAGAAAGTCGGCTTGCTGCTCTTTTGCGGCCCAATATTTTTTTCTGAAATCTTCTTTGTCTTTGAGCCACTGAAAGATGGTCTTAGGCGACGGCCATGTTGCTTTGTTATCTTTGCAAAGACTGCGAATACCACGCGACGAGGTAGCGATTTCGCCGCAAATCTCGGCTGCTATCTCGTCTGTGTAGTAGACGCCTTCTTGCTTAGGCTTTTTCTTTACTGTCATCTTCGGCTATTACGTTATCAATGCCTTCGCGTGAATAGGCCTTCTTAAATCCACTCATGGCTTTCTTCGCATATTCTGTTTGCCCAATTCGTGCAATGACTCTATTCATATAATTGACGTAATCGTCATCATTTAACGCTGCTATTTCATAATTATTCAGAACCGGTATTTCATAATCATTCAATGCTGCTATATCATTCATCGTTGCTAGCATCTTCAGTTTTTGCTAAATCTTTGGTTGCTTGCGCTTCTTTTTCAGCTAATTCTTTGTTTTCAGCTTCAATTGCTAGCACACATTTTTTGGCGATGTGTGAACACATATCAGCAGCTTCTAAGCCGACAGCTTTAATAGCCAAATTGCAGATGGTGATGACGGCCTGTAGTTCGTTTTGGTTAAAATCGATTTGCATGTAAGTCCTACTCTTCGTTAACAACAGGGGATTTCAGCGCGCTGTATAAGCTGTTAAATTGCTCGCCAAACTTTGCGCTAAAATTAGGGATGGTTTGTTTTGCAAGCTCAATAAATTCGAGCAACAAGTCTTGTTCTTCGATGCTCAAGTCCACAAAAAGTGGCGCTTCTTTGTCGTCGGTCTGCTGACAAACATCATCCAGCGTTACTCTAAACTTGCGTACGCCGTCGTGACCAAGCTTGGCTTGAGTAAGCTCATAAAAAGTGCGGAAAGATTCAATATTTGCTTTGCTAAATTTGTAACGCATGGCAATCTCCTTGATTAATGTTTGTGTTTGGATTTGGTTTCTAAATGCGAAACTTTCGCAATTAGCAAATTGATGGTTTCAGACATTTGTTTGATTGCGGCGGTGTTCATAGCGGTCATGCTGCCGTCTTTGATGAAGAAGCTCGCATCGTCTTTGTCTTCATCGCTGAGCTCTTCGTACTCGCCAAACGCAAGCTGCCTTGACTTGCCATCTTTGTCAGCAAGCTCAACGCGCGCGCCAGGAAAGCGGTTTGCGTAGAGTTCGCGGGCATCAAAGCCGATGCTGTCGTGTGCGTCTTCGAGTAGCTTGTAGCGGATGACGCGGGTGTCGCTGAGGAATGCCAGCGGGGATGCGAATTTAGCGGACATCGAGCCCATAATTGCTTCAGTAATATCTTTCTTTAGCCGGATGTCAGACGTTGTAACAACGCCGCCGGCAAGATACCCAATGCCAAATCGATTTGTTGATGTGCCGATGTTATTTGAGCCGTTATTTCGCGAATGCAGCGCGCCGCCGAGTATCATCCTGTCATTGTCTATGCCAAAAGCCCAGTCATTCCCGGTGCCAGGCGCTGAGCTGCTAAACGAGTTGATTGATGTATTCAGGTAGAAGAACATGGCGTTGCCGGAGCCAAACGTTGCGCTATGATAGGTCTTAACAAAGTGCGCCCAACCCGAGTCTGAGCCGCTGGCATTGGTTACAGAAAAAGACATTTGGTTGCTGGCGGTTGCCGGAAAACCAGACTTTTCACCGCCGCCGATACTCACCCAGGCCCTGGGCGTTGTCGTGTCGCCAAAGCCTGCTTGCCCACCGCTTCGAAAGATGAATTGGGTTGGCGTGACATTGCCTTCAACGCCCAAGTCATGCGATAAGCGCAAGCTCAGCGACGTATGCATGGCCGTGCCAGATTTTTCGTATGCGCCCACATCCCATTTTGCGATATTGGCATCTGTGTAACCGACGACACCATTAAGCGCAAAAACTGCCACGGTTTTTGGTGCTAGCATTGTGCCGATGCTTGACGCATTAAACCCAGCGTTAGCGCCGGTTGATGGATAGTTAAAAATGGCTGGCCAAGATGCGGTGGGCATAGTTGGGATACTGGTTGGTGTTCCGCCAACAGTTAGCAGCGCGCTGTTAGCGAGCTGGTTGTTATAGCCCACACCAAGCGTTGAGAACGCGGATGGTTCGCCGACGCTTGCAAATTCTTGATAGAGATAAGCGCCAGTTGATGTCTTGTATTTTGATTTAACAGACGGTATGGTTTCGTCAACATAAAGATTGAGTTGTTTATTATTTGTAAACGAGCCATCGGCTAAGTAATTGGTATCAACACCGCTTAAGCCGTAAGTGCCGGTTGCAATCGCCGAACGCGCTTGCGCATCACTGTATGAGCCTTGGACAAAGTCAACCCAAGCCGTACCGTTATAGCCTCTAAATGAGCTAGTTGCGGAATCGTATCCGATAACGCCAGTAGCTGCTGTTGCTGTGCCTGACAGCAACAAGCTGGTTGTTCTGACTGTCGTTGCGTATAGATTTGCCCAAATGTTGCTGGGTCCGCCGAGCGCGCCCGTGTTAGTTGTAAAAGGTCGGAAATAGTTGCTGACGGCATTGAATTCTTGTGTCGCTGTGAACGTGCCGGCAGCGGTTAAATCGACGTTGTTGACATAGCCAACTTTAATTACCGATGTGCTTGAGCTATTCGTCACAAAGCACATCATGTTGCTTGCCATTTTCATGATGCCAGTGCGTTTGTTGCCGCCCGAATCGCACACAAATCCCGTGCCGTCTGTTCCAAGCCGATAGTTGCCAGAAGTCGTAATATCACCGGTTGCGGAAAGCGTGCTAGAGCCTGTTATTGCGCCGGTAGCGGCAATCGTGCCGGTCGTTGAGAAGTTTGTTGAGCTCCACGCACCGGGCAATGACCCGCCGGTGCCATTTATGTCAATTGCTAGTCGGTTTCCGGTGCCTGGCGCTGTTGAGCCGGCTTGCGTTGCGCTGCTATTCAGGTAGATGCGAATCCAGTTATTTGGGCTTGACGCAACGCCGGTATGACCACTTTGAATAAAATGCGTGAAGCCGCCGGTCAAATATTCAAGTGTAAATTGCGCTAAATTGTTGCTAGTATCGACCGAATCATTACCGCCAGAAATATTGACCAGACCATAATTTTTTGAGTTTGCTGCTACTTTTAAATTTAGCTTGTCAGCGTTCCAACCACCCGGCAGCAACCCGCCGCCATTGTTAACTTCAAAGCGCTTAGTGCTACCAGTGCCGGCTGCTGAGGAGCCGGAAACTGTTGTGCTGTTGTTTAAGTAAAGCTCGAAGGCGTTGTTTAATGTATCAGTAAGCGTTCCGCTGTGCCGCGTTCTTAAGTAATGCGAAAATCCGCCAGTATCAAGCTCTAAACCGAGCTGCACGACTGTGCCAACGCCGGCACCAGTTGCGCCGCCACCGATGGTTAGCTTGCCGCGGTTTTGCGCATTTGCGCCGGCGTTTAAGAAAAGCTTGTCAGAGCTCCAAGAGCCGGGCAATGAGCCGCCTGCGCCATTTATCTCTAGTGACAGCCTATTACCGGTGCCGGGCGCCGTTGAGCCTGTGCTGGTCGTGCTGCTATTGACATAGAATCGCACCCAGTTGTCGGCGCCGGCCACGTTATGATGGTTGCTTTGAACAAGATGCGCGAAGCCGCCGCCACTTGTGCCGTTAAACAAAAACGCCATCTGCACAGCATTGCCGCTAGCGTCCGCGGTATTATTGCCTTTTCCGACATTCAGCACGCCGATATTCTTTGTCGCGTCTGTAAAGCCGAGACCGACATTTGAAAAGGTGGTATTAGTATTGGCGCCAACAAGAGAAAAGTCATACGTATTGCTGGCATCTTTCTTCCAGCGCACATTGACTGTGTTGCTAGTCGTGTTGCCCCACAACATTGCTTGCGTGTTAGCAAGCGTTGTAGAGACTGCTGTGGCGAGCCCTATAGATAGATTTGTTACACTGATATTGCTTGCGTCAACTGCGTCTAGTGACGCTTTGTTGATTATTTTCGTGGCAGATGGGTTTGCTAAATGCGTGTCAACGAGCGCGTTTGCGTAGAATTTCTTGGTTAATTCTGTTATTTGGTCGGTGTTATAGTCACCATCCATTGCGCCGATGGCGCCGGTTCTGCCAAATACGCTTGGCACGGGCACGCTAAAAAGCAATTCGACCCAGTTTGCTAGCGTCGAAGCCGGCAGCTGACTTAAAACAAAGGTCTTGCTAAGGTCTGTGCGCACAGCTGTTGAGCCAAGCGGTGCAGCAAGCGCAAGCATCGCAGCTTGTGATGCAACAACAAACGTTTCACCGGTAACTTGAGCTGGCCTCTGGCCCACAAGCAGCTTTCCGTCAGGACCGAGCGTTGCAAAGTGATTAGCTGTGCCGCCGAGCTTTGTTAGAACGTATTCGCCAATTGATAGCGGAAAAGCTTTGTATGTGCCGGTGCCGTCACGGCTAATAAGGGTGACGTCCGTGTCATACAGCTGTCCACTATCGGGGAACTCGCTAAACTTTTTCGGGGTATTTGGCATCAGACGTCGGTCACTATGTAGTCGCCGCCATCGCTGATTAAGCGCGTGCCGCTATCGTCTGCAATCCAATGCTCGTCAATTGGGGAATGCGCTGATTTCTTGCGGAAGAAGAAATAGTAGATTTGGTTGATTGCCATCGCGCGCGCCCTATTTTTGCGTAATGGTCACCTTATACCGCGCCCAGAATGCTGGGGGCAGATGCAATATATACAGGGCTGTAGTTGGCGTGCAGGGGTGTATGGAGAGTACAGGGGTGTAGGATTAATAGAGGGGTAGCTGCGCGTGATGTCAAAGTTTTGGCAAAGAAAAGGGCCGTTAGGCCCTTGTGGTGTTGCTAGCGTTTGTCTCGTCATCCTGCCAAATCTCAATCCATGCCGCAAATGAATCCCAAAAATGCTTGGCTAGGAAATGAGAGTCGCAATAGAAATAAATTGACGTTATGGGCGGAGTTTTATGATGATAACGTATAAAACTATCAAAACTATCAATGCAATCAAGTCTACTTACTTTATACGTAATTTTCTCTGAGTCCTTAATCATCATGCGCCTCCGCAACATCAATATCGACTACCACCCAACCGCTTCCAAAATGGAAATAGTTTAATATGCCCAATAGAACACCCAACCCAGCTTTAATCGCCATACAGCACACGCCCAACATCTACCCGCAAAATTTACTATCTGTATATCCCCTATTGATACACAACAACCTGCTGTGTTAAAGTATCTGTGCGTTACTTGCATGCCGTGGCAACATTTCCATCACCTAGTGTCGTTTACGGCTTGTAAGTGTTCGCCGCTAGCTTAAATGGTAGCGTTTAACCATCGGGTAGATGGAAGCATCAAGCTTATAGCCCCAGCCAATAACTGGGGCTATTAACACAGCAAATCAAAATAAACGCCCAATATGTTCAAAAATATTTCTATCTGGCCCATCATAAAGCGAGCGCTTAGGCATGTGGTCCGCATAGTAAACACTGTTTGCGCATCCACCTTCTAGCTCTAGAAGGCTTGCCACAGAATTGCCAGATGTTTTATTCTCTTCTGACTTTTCAACATTAGCTTTATCAAGCCTTTCAATGCTCTCAACAATTTTTATCAGCAAGCTCTTTATCTCTTCTAGCTCGCTCATTATTAGCCTCCTCAGCATTCTCATAATAAATATCGCGCAAAGGAATAAACGTAATATGACCATCAGCGCCAACCAAAAAAGGTTTCTCAATACATAAAGCGGTATGAAACTCAATGTAGCGCTCAAGCGCAGCTTCTATCTCACTCATCCTTGGCATCCTCAGCAGGCTCAAGATCATCTTCTTTAGCACGAGTTATGCCGCCTCTATAACGCTCAAGTTCTTCGTCTTCAAAGCGTAGTCCATAACGTATTTCTGGAACGCTCTCAGTATCTTGCTGAAAGTGCCAGACGCCCTGAATTTCATCCTGCCAGCCCCAGTATTTGTCACGCTCAACAATTACAGCTATATAGTGATTATAGTCATTTCTTCTCAATCTCACTTTGTCACCAACATTAAACTTAAATTTAGCATCGTAATTATCTTGCCAATAAATGACCGCTTCAGTATATATAGTGCTTATTTCATAGCATTTACTATAGCATATGCTCGTGAGCTCCCTTTTTACCATGCCTATCTTTTCAATCTCAGCCGAACTTGATTTGTCTATCTTTTTAATCTTATCAATATAGCGCTCAAGCGCAGCCTTTATCTTTTCAATCTCACTCATCACGGCCTCCTGCTGCGCCACACTCAGCGTGTCTAACCAACCATTCAACATTATTGCCGTGGGTAGGCAGCGCGACAACCTCAAACCTTTCAACTTTCTTCATAATCATGCTTAGCAAGGCTTTAATTTCTTCAATTTCATCCATTGCCTTACTCATTCCCATCTCCTATATTCCAAATCCCATATCATCCACTACAGCCCAAACATGCGGCGAATTAGGCTTATCTTGGCGCTGCACAACTATCCTACACGCCGCTTTGATATGCAAAAGCTTCACATTTATCCGACGCTTTAGCAGTCTGGCATTACCTTCCGTGACATCAAGCTCATCACATATCTTTGTCAGCGTCGCACTGTCATTGCTGCAAATATGCTCGAGTATCTTCATCTCAAGCCGCGATAACGGTATGAAGCGCTTAGCAAAAAGGTCGATTATTTCTTGGTATGTCACTATACTTTAATCTCCACAATATCGATATTATGAATAGCCTTCACCAGCGCCTTTTTAAGCTTGTAAATCGGTGTCGGATAGCCTTTCACATCTTCAACTATCTCGCAGCCAGTCTTAGCGTCGATGTATTTAAAGTCGGCGCGATAACTGCATATCTTCAGCCCATTCACCGCAAGCTTGTACTCCGGCTGAAGCTCAAGTTGACGTATCTCGCCCTTCATAGCCAGCACGCTTAGCCACGCATACCGGTTGGCTTCGGCTATGCTGTGGAAGTTGATGCCATCGAACTGGACGCGCTTAGCGCCGTACTTGCTGCGCCTTAGCATCTGTGAAGAATGCTAATAACTGCTTGTCTATAATTTCCTTTTCTAATGCTTAGACATGGGTCGATAATAAACTTATCGCTCCAAAATCGCTTTCTGATGTCTTCAAAAAAACCAGACTCCCATTCTCTAAATTTTACTTCAGCTTTGCTAGCTTCATACATGCAAACGGTCGCGCTCAAGCTTGCGCACAACTTTTTTAATCGCTTAGCGCGCTCAAGCTTAAAGCAGTAATAAATAGCTCTTGACATGATAGTAAAATCTTTATGCCCAAGTCTAATATCACGCACCGCCAAGTATTTTGCAACTTCTTCGACAGATATGTCTTTGCCCGAAGCTGCTTCATGTTTTAACCTGTCAACGATAAGTTTATCTTCATCAAGGTAAGCCGAAAAATCCTGGCGCAGGAAGTGGCGCACATGATCTTCCGCCATATCTAGAACGAATCTCCAGTTGCACATTTTCATCTCAACAGGTCTATCACCACTCATTCTATCACCCCACCATCTTCAGCTTTCTTAGCGCACATTAACTCTTCTGAGCGCACCTCGGCCTTTGCTTTATAAACAATGACAGCTTGCGCGCACAAGATGTATGACTGATTTTTTATAGCTTCAATTATCTCTATCTCAAGCTCTTTAGCGTCGCTTTTTATCATGCGAGAAAAATTATCATAATTATCAAATATTGCAATCATATCTAAGAAGCGGTGGAAGTAGCCATGCATGGTTTCGCAAATGTCAATTATTTTAAAAGCATCCTCCAACGGATATTCACGCTCGCAATCTTTTATTAAGATATTCAACTGCTCAAGTAAAAGCACGGTCGCTACTGAAGCCCTGGGAATATATGAATGCAGCGCGGCAAAATCGATATCAGAAAAATCAGAATTCACCATAGAAAAACTAAGATCGGACCTATACTTCCTGTAGCCATCTAGCCACATTTCAACGCGAGACTTAATTATAGAAGCATAGTGGGCATTATAGATATAATGCCGGTATGACTCCTCATCAAAAACCACGCTGCATCTCTCACAGCCGCTCATGCTTCCACCTCCATGCTCTTTTCATCTTTCTTGTCACGCTCTAACTCATCTTGCGTTTCTACCTTTGCTTTATACAAAATGATAGCTTGTGCACAGCGTATAAATTGCCTGGTCCTTATCAGCTCAATTATCTCGCTCTCAACATGAGCGCTTGATTTAACAATCATGCGAAAAGTGGTAGACCAATCACCAATGTTTGAAACACATTGAAAGAAAAAATCTGGAGTTCCGCAATACATTTCTGTGCAAATTTCAATCATTCTTGTGATATCAAGAGATTTTACATCTTTCTTTGAACAAGCAATAAAACTGCTTAGCTCAGCCAGCAAATGCACTGCTGCAATTTCTTTTTCGCGAAAAACAAGACGTGTATACAAATGCTCAGCTGCGTACTTATAATCTAAAGACAACTGCAAGTAATTCTTATTCGCTATTTGCAGGCTGTGCTCATCTAGCCAGGCTCTAACGACAGACGTAACTCCTGAAATATATTCCTGAGTACAAAACTCAGGCACGCTATCATCGTAAACCGTGTCTGGGTTAAACAACCATGACCTACCATTTTCGCCGCCATCATTACTTTTATCATCACTCATGCTTCCACCTCCACAACTTCTCCTAACCTAATAACTTCACGGTCAGGCATCGATTGCACGATATTTGACACTCTAGCTAAAAACGTACGCTGTATCTTTCTATCAAGATACTTAGCAGATTTTGACAGATTCGCTTGCTTGATAAGCTTCGCAGAAATAAGTGTCGCAATCGTTGCGGCCGTGGCGCTAACGCTCTCTTTAAACGCATCTCTATCATCAATGTAGCTAATTTTAAAGCATCCACGGATCGTAAGGTTAGCAAAGTCAGACTTATCCATCTTTGCGCCGACAGCAAACGAATCTTGCACCTCAGCTGGCAGGCTTTTATCCGCACGAAGCCTGCTTATCCTTTTCTGAAACCCTTCATCTTCCAGAAACCCATAAACTAGAGATAGAAGCGTATCTGCCATTTTCCGAACAATTACTACTCTTGCTTCAGTGCTACTATCCATCATTCTCTTCCTCAGCATTGGCTATAGTCTGATCGATAAACCTTTTCATTTCTTTGCGGGGTATCAGCATTATAATTGTTTTTACTTTGTCAAAGCTTTCAACTGAATCGCAGCCAAAGACAACAGAACAAGCCCAGCACTTGAGCACCTCAGCGCCGAACTTTTTATGGCATAAAACAGTATCATCACACATTAAAGCAGCAAAGCTTAAAACAATTAATGCAAGTTTGTTTAAATCATATGTGTGTGGAGTATGTTTCTCGAGCGGCATTTCAAAAAACTCGAGGTAATCATCGCCAAACTCTCTCTTAACTCTCTTAAAAACCTTTAATTTTGAATCGTCACTCCCAAACAGCTCTGCCAGGCACATAGCATTCAAAATTGAAATTGCTCTTTCAACAACATCATCTACCGACACTTCACTACTATCCATCATTCTCTTCCTCAGCCTCTTTCATCAGTAGCTTTATCTCACTTTCCGGCATTGCTTTTATAATGCTTTGTATTTTCCTGAAGTTTTCAACTGAATTATAGCCAAGCATATTTAAACCAACCCATGGCATCAGGCCTGCTTCCATGAGCTTTGTGCTGTCTCCATTAATAAAAGAAGAAAGCTTTACAATTGAGTTTGCAGAGCTTTTTAAGGCTGCATCAGATTGCCCACACATTGCCGCAACTTGGCTTAGAATCGAAAGCGTTCCGCCGCAAAATTCGCCAGTATACTTCTTAAGAAGATCGGCTTTTTCTTCTTGCGTTGAATCTCTTTCTACAATCTCCATTGTTGCGGCAATAGCCACCGCTTGCTCTCTAACAGCTTCGGCTCTAAAAGCCCTTGAAATCCAACCCACCCTCATCTCCTCAATAAATTCTTAATTGCGCTCAAATGCTTAAGCCTTACGTGCTCTGTAGCAAGTGCATCAACGCTCTCAGGCAGCGCTTGAAACTTAGGCAGTGAAAGCTCCACCCCCTGCCTTACCTGCTCACACCGTCGCTTATACGCGCCCTCAAAGCGTGCATAGGCTTCCTTCTCCGCCAACGTGCGCATCTCATACGCCCCAACATCCATAGCCGCATGGTAGATTGCCGGGTGCGCATAATCTCGTTTAACGGCAAGATTGAACGCCACCCTTGACTCTGGTATTCCTAGCTCATCAAGCGGCGTAATACACAGCTCTGCAAGCCTTAGCGGGCTAGGTGGGAACACTTTCCCAGCATCAGATTTCTTATATCGGCACAAAGCTTGCTGAATCTGCTCATGCGAGAACGCTTGCAGCTCGCGATACCAAACCGCCCGAATAGCGGCCATGGCGTTTGCGTAGTGCTCGCGCTCGGCTGGGAACTGACTGCTCCACGCTCGGCCATAGAGCAACATCATCTCGCCAAACAATTTATCTATCGCGCTCAATTCGCATTTAACGTGCTGACTCATCTCGTGCTTGCTTTGCGAGATAGTCCCACGCGTTTTCATGAGCTGAGTTGCTATGCTTGCTACTTGTCGCATGTTTGCCCCCTGTTGCTACTTTCTCTTCATCTTCCCAGCGGCGCTGTGATAAATACGTCGTCGGGTGCGGAATGAATCGGCTAGACGTGTCTTGCCACGACTCATCGTTTTGCAAACGTACTTTCAAATCATCAAGAATTAAATCAATTTGGTTATCAAGCTTCGCTTTTACCCAGACCTTCAAGGCCATCGATTTCTTAACTTTCTTTGGATACGTCTGCCAAAATTTATCAAAATGGCCGAGAGTATTTATATCTAATTTATTAGATATAATACCGGATACCGGAGGTGTGTCGGCCTGAGCAAAATGGGGTGGTACGGCCTGACTTTTTTCAACCTCTGAGACCCCTTGTTTTACAGTGTTTCGTCTAGGCTTGCCTATGTCAAGAAAGGGTGTCGGCCTTGTGTCGGCCTGGTTTTGAACGGATTTATCCCGTGTCGCCAAAAGACATTTAAAAATCAGTCTAGTGCCGCTACTTTTAATCTCAATTAAGCCCACTCTTTCCAGCTCTTTTGCAGCCCTTCTTATTTGTTGTTTACCCGGTGAGCCCGTTTCAGTTGTTAATATTCCTGCGACCGGCTCTATATACAATTCTTCACTTAATGATTGCCATGAAATCTTACGCTTAACACCTACCACGCACGTTGAAAAATCCATGTATGGCCGTATGCCGGCATAATATAAACAACGCGTCAGATATCGCAGCCCGTTTAGGGCGTCTCTTTCATCATCATTAATCTGAAACGCCACAAGAAATCCTACTTATTTGCTGATGCTTATATAAACAACCCGAACACAATTTTACTAGCTTCATGCAATCAAAATTAAAAAGCAGGCAAAAACTATTACTGAGACGCATTTGCTAGCATCTTCACCAAGAAACATGTGCGCTAAAGCGTATGAACCTAAGAGAATGGCGGAAGGAATCAGTATAAAAATAACTATAAGTAAAGCTCTTTCTAAAATATGCGCTAAAATCTTGCCAGCCAAACCTAGCGGCTTAGCGCTCTCTCTTTCAACTCTATTAGCTTCATTCAGCGCCACTAATCTATCGACCTCGGCGGATGCTGCAGCTATTTCGGCATCTATAGCCTGCGTCCCATGCAGCATCTCTGCACGGCTAATGTGAGACCCATAAAGCATATTTTCATAAATAACTTTGCCGTAGCGTTTGGATAATTCTAATTGATCTTCCATACTTGTACCTCTAAGCCTCTACTACCAACGACCAACAACTATCTTCATATGACCCGCCACCATCTTCACAAATCTCCACGCAATCATTACAAGAGTTGCAAACATCACAAACGGCGCGCAAACAATCGCAACCACAACAGCTAAAATAGCAACTGCTGGGAATATAAAAAACGCCAAGAAAATATCAAGCATTCGCGCTGCAGCCTTCATATAAGCATCTTTTCCCATCTTTTTTGCTAATCCCACTTTAAAAAAACAACGCCTAAAAATTTGAATAGGAACGGAGCAGCTTGTATCTGCATAAAAACTAACCACCCTATTGCATACCAGCCCATGCTAGCATCTACCGATTTATTGTTTATCAGCTGAATTATCAGCAATGCAAATGTAGCCGACATTAAAATAACTTGTAGCGGATGCTGCTCTATCATCTATATGCCCCTACTGCTTTTCTTTAAAAAACATGTCAGCAGTTATCTTAATCCCAGCTTTCTTTGCTAGCTGCATGTACTTCTTAATAACCTCGCCATCCCTAGGAGTTCTCTTGTAATTCTCATAATGAGATACAGCCGATGCGCTTTTGCCAAGAAATTCCCCTAGTTTTGCAACGCTCAGGCCGGTAAAGAATCTAATTTTCTTGTAAACATTTGGTTCTTTATGATTTTCCATTTTCAGCCTCATCTACGCCAAGTAGATTACTTTATACTATTTGTAGGTATTGTCAATAGTTGGTTGACTTGGATTTACTGCTGTCATACTATCTACAGAATGCAATGCTTAGTTACTAAGCGTATTTATTATTAGGTGGTTACTCATGAAAATCGGCGATCGGTTGAGAAAAAGAAGAAAAGAGTTAGGCTATACAGTTGAAAAAGTGGCTGAGCTATGTGACTGGCCAACCGGTGGGAGAGTCTCACATTATGAGAATGGAAGACGACAAGCAGGCTTGGATGATATTGAAATTTTGGCAAAAGCGTTGCAAACTACATCCTCTTGGATAGCTTATGGAATGGAGCTTGCTGGGTATATGTATGAAGGAACAGAAGAGCAATGCTTAAAGCAGGCACAAGCTACTGGGCTTATTCCTGTCTTGCCCTGGGAGCACGCAATTAAATGGAAGGAGGGAAAAGACAAAGCGACAACTAAAGCAAAGACCTATATCCCGTATTATGACAAATTTTACGAAGACTTATTTGCCTTGGAGGCTAAAAATGATTTTATGTCTACAAATACTATAGATTTTAGTTATAAAGAAGGTGATCTGCTATTGATAAGGTCTATTAATCCTGAAAATGAAGACATTGTCTTAGTCAGATTAGATGGGGATGAAAACCCGGTTTTTAAGAAGTATCGAAAAGAAGGAGGAGTAATATATTTTATGTCTATAAATAGCGTAATTCCGCCAAGGGAAAGCACTATTAATGACTGTATAATTGGCGTTTTGTTTGAAAAAATACCAAAGTCAATTCGTTATAAGAGTAACATAAAGTAATTTTTTAAGGCTTGCAGGCCTTGATAAAGCAAACGCCAGGGCCAAAAACCCTGGCATCCTAAAAGCCAGCGGCGAGCTGGCTTTTTACTTTCTACTAAAAAGAACTATACAAAAAAGTCCAAATAATAATATAACATGTGATCTTGATAATCAACCATTTATTTATAGCATATCTCTTACAAATTGATGCATATAGTGCTGACGCTGGCAAGACCCTATAAGATGTATGATCAGTGCCCGCCCATAAGCATGTGTGAAAAAATCCTTTAAAAACAATAGGTTACATTGTATGGCTTATCTTTTGACTTACCAAAAATGCAGCTCACCTTACAAGCCATTGGATGGCTTTGTTTTGGTCAATTAGGGAAAATTTATGCTGCTCACAGACTGCGAAATACATCGATTAACCGGTTATAAAGGCAAAAAGCTGCAAAGCGAATGGCTTACGCGTAACGCAATACCTTTTTATGTCCGAGCCGACGGCAAGCCAATGGTGCTGTCTTCTCACTGGATTCTTGCAGCAAGCCACAAACGATAGCAACAACCCTCACGATGGGAGACCTATTTGATAAATACATGCTAGAGATAGCACCGCTTAAATCTAAGTGCTCATTTAAAAACAACGTAAAAGAG
>Ga0209512_1001139_pt1 | contig 35199 bp, 28 predicted proteins | sample frozenSSSSmetaG_FD_184142 | JGI IMG/M metagenome (GOLD analysis project Ga0209512, IMG submission 184142) | Glacier valley bacterial and archeal communities from Borup Fiord, Nunavut, Canada, to study Microbial Dark Matter (Phase II) -... | ecosystem: Environmental > Aquatic > Freshwater > Ice >...
GTGCCATTCAAACTTGTCGTTTTCAATCTCGCTCAGTAATGACTTTTTTCCGTGAGGCTATCTCTGCCCATTCTTGTGACTTGGCGATGCCTTCTCTCATTCCTTTTTTTCAGACCTGAATCCTTACCCCGTATTTCCCAAATTAAAGCCTCTGGAGGAGAATTTGCCAAACATATCGACGAATGGAAAGACGCACCAACTACATTTACTGAGGAAAAACTGGAAATATTTGGACGTTCAGTTATGGAAAAATGGGAAGAACCTTACATGAAAGAACTTGCCAATATTGTTACTTCTAAGGGGGGGAATATCCTTGAGGTTGGGTTTGGGATGGGAATCTCAGCCAGATACATACAGGAACGTGAAATAGAGGAGCATATTATCATAGAAGGCAACGCTGACGTTTTTGTAAAACTTGAAGAGTTCGCCCAACAAGCTAAACACAAAGTCACACCAATATTTGGTCTTTGGCAAGATGTTGTAGATACATTGCCAAATGATAGCTTCGACGGAATTTTATTCGATACAGCCCCAATAACTGAAGATGAAGTCATAGTTCTGCGTTATTCCTTTTTTGAACAGGCATATCGTCTTCTCAAAAAAGGAGGTGTTTTTTCTCAATTCATGCACGAAATTGAAATCACACCCCATTACTGCCAACGCCTAAATGAAGTAGGGTTCTTCAACATTAGCAGTACTCTTTGCTCGGTGAACCTACCAAAGGATTGCCTATATTGGGATAAACCAGTGATGCTTGCCCCAATCATAATCAAATAAAGCCAGTAATTTGAAGAACTAATATGCAGATTAATCCCGGTATTGAGACTCTCGCTGTTCATGCAGGACACCCGTTAGACTCCGGCACTGATGCTGTTACACCAGCAATTCATCTATCTACTACTTTTGCCAGACAATCAGATGGGAGTTATCAGCACCCGTATGATTACATTCGCTGTACCAATCCAGGACGCGACAACTTAGAAAAATGCTTGTGTGAGTTGGAAGGGGGAGAAGCAGCAGCAGCAGTCGCTTCCGGTTCTGCCGCAACCGCAAGTGTGTTCCTAGCTTTGGAACCAGGGGCGCATGTTGTAGCACCTCGCGATGCTTACTGCGGCACGGGTTTATTGCTGAACACCGTGTTCGCACGTTGGCATCTAAAGTCCACCTTCGTGGATATGACCGATTTGAATCAGGTGGAGAAAGCCATCAGTATCCCTAACACCCAATTGGTTTGGCTGGAAACTCCTTCAAATCCATTGCTCAAGATATCGGACATTGCGGCGATCTCACAAATGGCTCATCAGGTAGGGGCTAAGTGTGTTTGTGACAACACCTGGGCAACGCCTATACTACAACGTCCGTTTGAGTTAGGAGCAGATTTGGTAACCCATTCTTTCACCAAATATTTAGGAGGGCATGGCGATGCAATGGGTGGGGTTGTTGTATCAAAAGTGAAAGATGAGTTTTTCGAGCGGATTCGGCAGATTCAAGTTGGCTTAGGGATTGGAAACGCGCCGTTTGATGCTTGGTTAATTCTCAGAGGTATTCAAACTTTGCCTTTGCGGATTAAAGCCAGTTCAGAAGCCGCAAGTTATATTGCCCAATTTTTGAGTCAGCACCCTCAAGTTAAGCGAGTTTACTATCCGGGGTTGCCGGAACATCCAGGTGCAGAACTAGCTACTCGACAGATGCTCATGAACGGTGGGATGGTTTCTTTTCAAGTAGCTAGCCGTAAGGAAGCCTTTCAAGTTGCAGGTAAATTGCAGGTGTTTACGTCAGCAACCAGCTTGGGAGGGGTGAAAAGTTTGGTGGAAATCGGGGCACTTATGGAATCAATGCAAAACCTCGATACCAGCAGTGTTGAAGCCGTTATACCTGACGACTTATTGCGCTTATCAGTTGGTATTGAGGACGTGAAAACGCTAATAGGGGATCTCGAACAAGCTTTAAGCTGAAATTCGCCAATGCCTTTGCACTCCCTACATTCTATGCTTGCAGAAGACTTTGACAATACTGCATTTGATTAAACAAGGCGATTGACAGAGTAATGAAGCCAACAATGAAAGCAGGGATTGCCCGTGCCTATACCAGAAACAGTCGCGTCAGCTAGCTTTAGCACTCGTTTCTGTCGCGACTGCTGAACAAATTAGTGGAAAAGTGTAATACAAGCCAAGTAAGTTCAGCATGAAAAGACAGTATGAGCAGTATAAATTTTCTGTGGAGATTAAAAGCCAGCTAAAAGAATTAACTAAGCTGGATAATTGGCATGGTTTACTAGCATTGTTAGAAGACTGTCTGCTCATTGTTGCCAGTATCCTGATGACATGCAATGTCACATGGTTTTTTTACCCAATAGCACTTTTGGTGATTGGTTCAAGACAACGAGCTTTGACTACCATATTGCATGATAGTGCTCATAACGTACTGGCTAAAAACAAATTACTCAACTCGGTACTTGGTACATTCTGCTCAGGATACTTAATTTTTCAGCAGAGAATTCCTTATAAAAAGTCTCACTGCTTTTCGCATCACAGTCACTTGGGCAACCCTGAACTAGACCCTGACTTGAAGTTTTACCTTGAAGAAGGGCTATATTATGCACAAAGCCCCAGAAACTTTCTCGTGAAACATATTATCAAGCCTCTGCTGCTGTTCAAGGTTCCGCAATACATATTTTACTTGGTCAAGTATAGACTCTTAGGCAAAGGTTGCGATTTGTATGAAACTCTTATCATGCTTGCCTATCTATTCACTATTGTGAGCGCATCTGTCTGGTTGAGATTTTGGAACCAACTCATCTTATTCTGGTTAGTTCCCTATATCACTGTGTTTCAAGTATTAGGGTACTTCATAGAAGTCAGTGAACATTACCCACTGGTTGGAAAAAACACGGTTGATTTATACATGACAAGGAATCGCTTCAGTCCCTGGTATGAAGCATTTTTTACCAGTATGCACGGCGAAAATTTCCACCTAGTTCATCATTTGATGCCATCTGTACCCTTTTGGAATTTAGCCCAGGCTCATAAAATTCTGCTTGCTGACCCCAACTACTTTTGGCATAACCGCCTAACATCAGGGATATTTTTTCCCTCAAATGGTACTCCCAGTATTGTGTCAACCTTTGTTTGTAAGTAAATCTAGTACTAAGGACTACCTTCTTTCACAATAGAATGTCTAGAGCAATTTTTATTTCAGTATTAGCGAGTTTTGGCTCTAAGTCAGGACTTACGCAGACACACTATAGATAATGTAATGAAAGTGTGCATCGCCTAGCGACACTAGAACACGCTCGTCACCAAAGAATCAGTTCTTTAATTGTAGCGACCTGCAATACTAATCGCTCAGACCTGCAATCAGGACATTTTCAGACCAGGATTAATTGCAACTATAATTCGGCTTCAGCCAGGATTAATTCCCACATTCCGCAGATATTATAGCGGATTTAATAATTAGAAATTTTGATAAATCAAAAGCTGGAATGATAGCGTAGTAATCATTTGAGTTTTTTTAGATAAAATAATTGAGAGCCAGCAGAGAGAGAAAAAACCATGAATGAGTCAGCAGAAGCAATAAAAGTCCTAGATATAGACCATTTAGGAATAGTGGCGGGAATAATAGATGAGATGGGATTAGTAGAAGAAGTCAATAGAAAAGTGGGAATAAAAGTAAAAGAAACCCTAACTCCAGGACAAGTCATGAAAGCGATGATTTTAAATGGATTAGGATTTTTGAGTGCCCCATTATACCTATTTGAAGAATTTTTTAGAGGAAAGGCGACTGAGCATTTAATAGGAGTAGGAATTTTGCCGGAACATCTAAATGATGACAGATTAGGAAGAGCATTAGATAAATATTATGAAGTAGGGACAACTAACTTATTTACAGCAATCGCTATAAAAGCTGCTCATAAATTCCAAGTAAAAATGAATAGTATTCACTTAGATGGGAGTTCAATGTCTGTACAGGGAGAGTACAAAAAAGAGCTAGAAGAAATAAATGAAATTCAACAAGAAACCGAATTAAATGAATCAGAATTAGAGCCAGAGATTAAACCAATAGAAATTGTCCACGGATACTCAAGAGATAAGCGACCAGACCTGAAACAATTCATTATTGATATGATTGTGACGGGAGATGGAGATGTACCATTGTATTTGAAAATAGACTCAGGAAACGTAGATGATACTCGTGTATTTGTAGACAGGTTAAAAGAATTTAAAAAGCAATGGACATTTGACGGAATATGCGTCGCAGATAGTGCATTGTATACAGCAGAAAATCTTGAAGCAATGAAAGATTTAAAATGGATAACTAGAGTTCCACTGAGTATAAAAGAAGCGCAAAATAAAATTTTGGAAATTGAGCCAAATGAATGGATAGATAGTGAAATATCAGGATATAAAATAGCGTCAAGAGAAGGGGGATATAAAAACATAAAACAAAGATGGTTAATTATAGAAAGTGAGTTAAGAAAAAAATCAAGTATTCGGCAGATAGATAAGCAAGTGAAAAAGCAGAAAGAGAAAGCAGAAACGGCTCTACGTCAACTATCCAGACAGGAATTTGCTTGCCAGCCAGATGCTACTTTAGCGATAGAAAAGCTATCCTCTTCATGGAAATACCATCAAATAGCAGAAATTGAATACTCAGAAAAACTAGAGTATATAAAAGTAGGGAGACCCAAAAAATCAACGGAACCAAATGAAATTAAATATCAAATCAAAGGTCAAATAGAGCCGAGATTAGAGGTGATTGAATCTGAAAAAATCAAGGCTGGAAGATTTATTTTAGCAACGAATGTTTTAGATAAAAATGAATTAAATAATCAACAGGTGTTAGAGGAATATAAAGCCCAACAATGTAATGAAAGAGGATTTAGATTTTTGAAAGATCCATTGTTTTTTACGTCAAGTGTATTTGTCAAAAGGAGAGAAAGAGTGGAGGCAATTGCAATGATAATGGGACTATGTTTATTGGTGTATAACCTAGCACAAAGAAAGTTGAGACAAGAATTAGAGATCTCAGTTAGCAGTATTAAGAATCAGGTAAATAAATTAACAAATAGACCGACAATGAGGTGGGTATTTCAGGTATTTCAGTCCGTACATTTGGTAATTATAAATGGACAGAAACAAGTGAGTAATTTAACAGAGGAGCGTCAAAAAATTCTGACTTACTTAGGAAATAGTTGTAGTCAATACTATCTAATGATTTGAGGATGGCTTACTTTTAAGAATAAGATACATATGTTTTCTAATAAATACAATCAATGAAGCGAAGATTAGTGTGATCTTGGCTGAAATTATCTTGGTTGATTTTGGATGAATAAGTTGATTAATAGAATAGGCGAATTTATTTTTTGAATAAGTAAAATTAACTTGTTTATCCGCCTGAATATTTGAATAAAAAGTGAAGCCAAACCCAAGATTTTGGGCTAGTAAAATTTTTCTGGCTTGGATTTTTCAAAAATGTTGGTAAGACGAGTTACATCTGCGGAATGTGGGTTGTAACTCCGTTGTTTTCAAGAGAGGTGATTCATGAGCATTTTCAAAGTTGAGGTTGTCAAAATCGACAGTATTAATCCTCATCCCAATGCAGATCGCTTAGATATTGCCACTTTTGCCGGGATGGGTTATCAAGTAATTACAGCCAAGGGAAACTTCCAAAATGAAGATTTAGCTTTTTACTTCCCGATTGACAGCGTTATTCCCGATCGCTATCTCGATGAATTCAACATTCGTCAATATTATTCTAAAAAGCTTCGGGCTGCCAAACTTCGCGGAATCTTCTCAGAAGGTTTACTGATTCCTGTCGGTAATGAATTTGTCGGGAATGTTGGCGATGACTATACTGAACATTTTGGAGTGACAAAGTACGAGTATCCAATTCCCAAAAGGATGCAAGGGGATGTGGAAGCTGCAATTGGTCAGTATCGGTTTCCTAGTCCCGAACATCTCAAGCGGTACAAAGAAGTATTGGTTGAAGGTGAACAAGTAGTAGTGACCGAGAAGGTACACGGAACTAACTTTTCTGTGTTAGTAGATGCTGACGGAATCACTCGGATTAGCAGTCACAACTATTTTTGGCAGAATACTGAAGCCAACAAAGACTTAGTTTATATCCGTGCTTACAACGAAAATGTAGGACTGCAAAAGCTACCACCAGAAACACAAGTTTTTGGGGAGATTTACGGTGTACAAGATCTGAAATATGGTTTAAAAGATGGCGAAATAGGGATTGCTTTATTCGCTGTTCGCCGTTACGGCAAATTTCTAGATTATCGTGAATTTGTCGATTTTTGCGAAGAATTCTCCCTCCCAAGAGTGCCTGTATTGTATATTGGCGATTATAGTTGGGAAGCCGTATCACAATTTAATAATGCTGACAGTGCAATTTCTAGTGATTGCCTGATGGAGGGTGTAGTTGTGCAACCAATAAAAGAAAAAACCCATCGACAAGTAGGAAGAGTTGTGATGAAGTTAATTAGCGATCGCTACCATCTTCGCAAAAATGGCACTGAACTACATTAGTCAAAACTATTCTCAGGCTTTTGATTGTATCCATACTAAAAAAGTAGGATGGGTATCTACTCTCATCCTACTAGAATTAGCTAACTAATTTCACTTTCCTGATGCACACTCTTACGCTTAAAGTGCATCAGTTAGTGCCCGCCAAGTAGCTTGACCAACAATACCATCAGCAGTCAAAGACTTGCTCTTTTGGAAAGCAACGACCGCAGTTTTGGTGTTTGGACCGAACTGAGCGTCAAAAGTGATCTTGTTGCCAAGGACGATTAATAGCTTTTGCATCAATCTTACAGCTTCACCGGATGCACCCAGTTGTAGAACTGGTAAAGAAATTGTGGCGGTATTCGCTTGAGCTTGCATAAATAAATCTCCAGTTATTGTGTGTGAGGAATTCAGAAAGCAGCGTTGAATCAATTGCTTTCTGTCTTTTAATAACTGACGGTGAAATTAACTTATGCAGTTCAATACAGAAAGAGCGATTCTTTTCGCAGATCCTGGCTTACCCATGCGTCTAACACCGTTTTCGGCAATTAGTTGTAATCGGTCTGGATCTTTCAACAGCGATTCTACAGCCATAGCTGCTTGGTTAGGCTTGTCTATGAGAATGACAGAAATTCCTAAATGCCGACTTTGTGCTTCCGCGAACAGTGGGTTAAATTGCGGACCCTGACCTACGATCGCTACCACAGGTTTTCCCAAACCCACAAATTGTTCGGTTGCTGTTCCCGCCATCGCGATCGCTAAGTCTGCTTGATGCAAGCAATCATTAAAAGCATTTTGGGTAATAGTGACCAATGCACCTTTCTGTTTAAATGTCAAGGAATTAGGGTCGGAAAGGCTGACATCATTAGCGCCACAGGGAATCCAGCCTTGAGACTCTAAAATTTGTTGTATGGTGTTGCAATCTAAACCAGGAGCGATCGCGCCGAGAAACACCAGCGAGCGATCGCGAAAATTCACCAATAAACTCCCTACAGCCATCAAAATCAGCGTCCAATTCTCGTAAGCTTCCGGAGGACGAGAACCAGGGATCAAAGTAATCACTAAAGGACGAGCCGTTTCTTGCTGCTGGGCATTCGCCGCATAAAACCGAGGCGCGATTACCGGCTCAAGATTGTCCATCATCGGATTTCCCAAATCAAAAGTCGGAATTGACCACTTTTGCAAAACTTCCGTTGTCAGGGTATCTCTGGGAAAAACGGCTTTACATCGCGGACGACTCATCAACCAACGTTCCCAAGGATGGTAAATCGAGCCAGAGAAATTCTCCCACCAAGCGCGGCGTGATTTGCGAGGTAACACCCCAGCTTCATCGCGCACATAATATTCTGACTTCGCTGTCCCGACAAAAGCGTAATCAGCACCACTCAACCAAGCAAATAACAGCGGGACCAAATCCCCCACAGCCAAGATCATCTTTTTACCACCCCCTGGCGAACGTGTCCAACTCCGAATAGCTTTAATTTGGCTGAGAGTCAGTTGTAACAAACCGCCATTGACATCCCGCATCAGTTGCTTTCCATCCATGTAGAGAAAACCGCCACTAGGTAAAACCTGAACAGCGCCAATTAAAGGAATATTTAATTCCCGGTACAGCCTTCCTTCTCCGACTATCGGTAGCGCGACGATTTCGACTGTTGACTGCTGCTGGATTTGCTTGACGATGCGAAGCGCGATCGCATCTTCTCCATGACCGTTACTTAAAATAAGTAGCCCAGATTGGGAGTGGGACAAATTAGATTTACTCATAAGAAACAAAAACTCACAACTAACTGTCTTCAAGGCAAGAGGGATAGGGAGGTCTGATTAAACGGAGAATGAATACAGTTAGTGTTATCGTTCATCCCCTAACCTCTTCAGCGTAACTCCTATTGATCAGGCTTATATTATGCGTGTTTCTTCTACAGCAATTTGTACATTAGCAGCCTTAACCGCAGGTAATCAGTTGCAATCGGCATCAGCCGTGACAAATCACCCTGCACCAACACAAACGCCAAAAACCTCTAAATTAGTGGTGAGTGCGATTGTCCACGCCACTACGCCAGTAAAAAATATTGCGGCTCCAGAAACATTGATTGCCCAACAATTTTCTGCAAATAAAGGTGTTGTAGTTAAGACAATTCCGAACCCAAATAATCCCTCAACTCCAACAAATACACCAACAGTCAAAGACTTAGTCATCACCGCTACAGATGTGCAAATTCTGGGCGCAACACCAGAATTACAAGAAGTTATCGGTAAAGTGACAAAAACTCGCGCTGGTGGAGAAACAAGTCGCAGCCAAATCCAACAAGATTTAAATGCGATTCTCAACACCGGCTTATTTGCTGATGCCCGTGTAAATACCACCAACACTCCCAACGGGATTAAAGTAATTTATCAGGTACAGCCAGTAATCGTGCGATCGCTACAACTTTCTGGTGGCAAAGCACTCACCTTGCAAATTGCCCTAGATCGCTTGCAACCCTTACTCGGTAAACCAATCAGTCCGATAACTTTAAGCCAAAGTGTCCAACAAATCAACAAATGGTATACCGATCATAATTATGTCCTGGCGCGGGTCATCTCAATTACACCTAGTCCAAACGGCATTCTGACAGTGAATGTCGCCGAAGGAGTGGTAAGTAATATCAAGTTTCGCTTTGTCAACGACAAGGGTAATGCCGTAGACGACAAAGGTAAACCAGTCAAAGGACGCAGCCAAGAAAGTTTTCTGCGCCAGCAGTTAAAGTCACAACCTGGACAAGTTTTTCAGCAAGATGTTGTTCAGCAAGATATACGGCAATTATATCAACTAGGATTATTTCAAAATATTACTGTTGCGCTGGAAGGTGATGCTAAACAAGTAGATGTAGTTTATGAGTTAACTGAAGCACCAGCCCGGAGTTTCAACTTAGGCGGTAACTATAGTAATGATAGTGGGATCGGCGCGACAATAAATTATAAAGATCAGAATTTAGGTGGTATTAACCAAACGTTGGGTGCAAATGCCCAAATCACCCGCCGCGACATCCAATTTGACGGCAATTTCACTAATCCTTATCGCGCTACTAACCCTGACAGCTTAGGTTATCGCGTTGACGCTTTTCGCCGCGCCGGACTCTCGGAAACTTTTGACGACAAAATTAAACTCGCTAACGGCGATAAAGTCAGACAAAATCAAATCGGTGGCGGGATTACACTCCAGCGACCGTTGGGAGAATGGGATACATCGTTAGGTTTGAATTATGCACGCACCAGTATACGCGATCGCGATGGTAAACTTGCTACCTTCGACGCCGGGAAAAATCCTCTCTCTTTTAGTGGTAAAGGTATTGACGACTTAACCACCGTCTCTTTCAACGCAGTCAGAGACCAGCGTAATAATCCCCTGAATCCAACCCAAGGTTCTTTGATTAGCCTCAGCGCCGAACAATCAATTCCCCTGGGTGAAGGTAACATTGAGATGAAGCGGCTACGCGCAAATTACAGTCAATATGTACCCATTCGCTTATTAGGAACCAAAGATCAGGAAGTATTAGCAGTGAATCTCCAAGGAGGTACAGTCATTGGTGATTTAGCACCCTATCAAACTTTCAACTTAGGTGGACCCAATTCAGTCCGTGGTTACGATTTTGGTGCTGTCGGTAGCGGTCGGTCGTATGTATTGGCTTCAGCAGAATACCGTTTCCCTATATTACAACCTGTAGGCGGAGTCCTTTTTGCTGACTTTGCTTCCGACTTAGGAACTGGAAACACAGTTTTGGGCGAGCCTGGAGTCGTGCGAGGTAAGCCAGGAACTGGTTTTGGTTATGGTGCGGGTGTGCGCGTGCAATCACCGTTAGGTTTACTGCGAGCTGATTATGGTATTAATGACCAAGGAGAAAGCCGATTTCAGTTTGGCGTAGGTCAACGATTCTAAACGTATTTGGTAACGTATCTAGTGTTGTGTACTGAGACTATCAGTGTAGTATGAGAGGGAAAACTTTTCAGTCCACGTTAGATGCGCGATTTCTGTTCGTTTTGCGGTTTGCAGCACTCACGATCTCATTACCTTTGTCATGGACACAATAGCCAGTAACATATTGCAGGGTGGGAAATATACTCTCGACCAAGAAATAGGACGCGGTGGCTTTGGGATTACCTTCAAAGCTACTCATAACTATTTAGGTCAGGTGGTAGTAATCAAAACGCTGCACCAGCATTTACAGCAACACCCTGATTTTGCCAAGTTCCAGCAGCAGTTTCAAGATGAAGCCAGACGCTTAGCTGCTTGTGTCCACCCAAATATTGTCCGGGTCAGCGACTATTTTCTAGAAGCTGGTTTGCCTTATATGGTAATGGATTATATTCCTGGACAGACTTTAGAGCGGGCAGTTGTGTATCCGATGACACCCTTGCCTGAAGCAACAGCAATTCATTATATCTGCCAGGTAGGCGCAGCTTTAGAGGTAGTACACCAAAACGGGTTACTACATCGAGATGTCAAACCAGAAAATATTCTTCTCCGTGAAGGCACGCAGCAGATTGTACTAATTGATTTTGGAATCGCTAGAGAATTTACTGCCGGAGTCAAGCAGACCCATACTGGCATGGTTTCGGAAGGATATGCGCCAATAGAGCAATATCTGTCGCAAGCACCCCGCACCGCCGCTACCGATGTTTACGGTCTCGCCGCCACCCTCTACACTTTATTAACAGCGCAAGTCCCTCTTCCTTCGCTGATCCGCAATCACGAGCAAATGCCCACTCCGCGTGAATTACAACCTCACCTGAGTGCATCTGTCAATCAAGCAGTGATGCGGGGGATGGCTGTTGAGGCGCGATTCCGTCCAGTTACAGTCGCCGAATGGCTATCCCTATTGCCTCCAGATCAACTTGCTGGAGCAACACCAGCTAACTTAGCACCAACGCAAACAGTAGCAACTGTAACTTTAAATAATCTTAATGAAGCTCCGCAAAGGATAAACAATCCGCCTAAAGCGGCGCTATTTGCGAATAAACTCTTCTCATCCCCAAAAACTTGGTTTGCTGGCGGTGGAATAGTCCTCGCCGCTACAGCGGCTGTGGCGATGATTAGCAACTCACCTAAATCTATACCGCCACAACCCACCGTCACACCAACAAGCATTGCCCAACCAAAAGCCGACACTAGCAATATCCCGATTGAGGCATCACCCACGCCTCAAGTAGTGGAACCGGCACCAGTTAAAACCACTCGGACTAGTAGTTCCCGCAGGCGGCGCAGTGTTTCTACGGAAAATTCTTCGACAGTCCGCAAAACTGATACTCAGCAATCTTCGGATTCCAGTGCGGATTCTAACGGCGATTCTTCAGATTCTAATACTAATTACACTGAATCCCAAAAACGCTTAGTCAATTCACTCCGCCGTAGTCGCCAAAAACAACAAACTTCGACCGATGATTCTCAATCACCAGTAGAATCACAGACTCCTAAAAGTAGCAATTCTGCTGCGCCTCCGCGAGAAACTTCTGTCCCAACTGAGTCAAAACCTGCAACTAAAGAGAAATCTACGAATCCGCCGGCGATTGTTGTTCCTACAGAGTCTGTACCTGAGTCTAAGCAGTCTTCGTCGAAGCAGGATGAGGTTAAAAAACCTTTTGTAGATCAGTTGAAAAACGCGGAGGGGCGCTGAGGGGGCGCGGAGGGGCGCTGAGTTTTTATGGGTTTTGTAGTGCTGATTGCCAAACTTGGTAGCCGCTTAAGCTTAGGTGTATTCCGTCTGTGGTTAGTTCGCGTTGTAAGTTACCTTGGGTATCGGTGAATGAGTTATGGATGTTGAGATATACGGCTTTTTCTTGTTGGGCGATGATGGCTATCTGTTGGTTGAGATTGCGGATGCGACTGTTGGGTATGGCGGTAAAGCGGGTTGGGAGTATTGATTGGACGATAATTTGGGTGTGAGGGTGTTGGTTGTGCAGGTGGCGCATGATTTGGCGATGATTGTTTAAGATTTCTTCGTCGCTTAGACCTCGTCGCAAATCGTTGATGCCGACCATGATGTAAATTTTATCTGGTCGAATTGAGGAAATTGCTGGTAGTCTTTTGAGGATGCCGCCGGTTGTGTCTCCGGATATTCCCTGGTTTAACCATAATTGTGTTTTTGGTAGGTTCTCTTCGGGAAACCAGAGGCTGAGAGAGTCTCCGACTAATACGTTGAGGTGATTTGTTCCTTGAGTCTGGGCTATTGCTTTCGCTTCGGCGGCGAGTAAGGTTTTCCAGTCTTCATAGGTGGGTTTGGGGGCGGCTTTGAGGAATGATTCTAAGGGTTTGTCTTCGGCGCGAGGATAAATCTTGCCTGATTTTAATGCGGCTAATCTTTCATAGAAAAGTTCACTTCCGGAATCGGCTTTGTGCTTGGATTCTGGTGTGGTTAATAGCGGTTGTTTTTGCCTTTGGTTGCTGTCTGGGGCGATTTTAATCTCTAAAGGCGGTTTGCTGATCCAGCGTTTAGATAGGCTTTCTGGCTGGATGGATGGCACCGGGAGAGTGATTGCTACTATTGGTAATCCTGTTAACAATGCTATTGCTAGCAGGTACGGTTGTCTACTTTCTAAAATATGTGTCTCCTCAGACATGAGTCTTTTAGGTAATGTCCCACTTTTGAGGAGTTGGCAACCTATCCCTCTGCACCCCGCCACGGTTAAGCCATCCGTGATTTAACTTCTAATTAAATAGCAAGAATTTTGTCAAATACTGAGCTGCATCTGACTGACACCATTAATTGGTGTTTGTCTTGAGTATTTTCTTTTGTTACTTATATTGTTATGACTTTACCAGATTTTACGTAGAAATACAAAGAGTATCTCTTGTTTTTGAGCCATTGCTGCCTTGAGTCAGGAGTTATACGCATTCCTAGCTCGGTCGCTCAATTTGATAGAATTTCCGAAGCGATCGCACCTGCAGTAAGGTCACGTACTGCGGTAGTCTAGAAGGTGAATGAATTTATCTGCTGGGTTTATATAAGTTTATGCCCTCCGCTGTTTCTAGCCAAACACGTACAATCCGCATCGGTTCTCGCAAGAGTCAACTCGCCCTAGTTCAAACACACTGGGTACAAGCAGAACTGCAAAAGAACTTTCCTGAAATCACGTTTGAAGTTCACACCATGTCCACTCAGGGTGACAAAATCTTGGATGTGGCTCTGGCAAAGATTGGTGATAAAGGTCTATTTACTAAAGAACTTGAATTGGGCATGGTCAATAATGAGATTGACTTTGCTGTTCATTCTCTCAAAGATCTGCCGACTCACTTGCCTTTGGGGTTAATTCTCGGCGCAATTACTAAGCGCGAAAATCCCGCTGACGCTTTGGTTGTTCATGAAAAACATAAAGCTTTACAAATCGATACGTTGCCAGCCGGTGCAGTTATCGGTACATCTTCACTGCGGCGATTGGCACAATTACGCCATCATTTCCCCCACTTTGTTTTTAAAGATGTCCGGGGAAATTTGAATACGCGTCTCGCTAAGCTTGATGCTGGTGAGTACGATGCGTTAATTTTAGCCGCTGCAGGTTTGGAAAGATTGGGAATGAGCGATCGCGTTCATCAAGTGATTCCTAAAGAAATTTCTCTCCATGCTGTCGGTCAAGGTGCTTTAGGGATTGAATGTCGCGGTAACGATCCGAGTTTACTCGCTTTGATCACTTCCTTGGAACATCCAGAAACACGCGATCGCTGTCTCGCTGAGAGATCATTTTTACGCTCTCTAGAAGGTGGCTGTCAAGTACCTATCGGTGTAAATACGGAAATCATTGGCGATCAATTAACATTGATGGGCATTGTTGCTAGCGTTGATGGGACAAAGATGGTAACTGATACCGTGACAGGTTTGGCTGCTGATGCCGAAAAAGTCGGGATAGAACTAGCACAACGCATGCGCCAACTTGGAGCACAAGAGATTTTGGAAGAAATCTTTAAGGAAGTTGGACGCGGGACTTAAGGGGGAGTGTTCCCGAGTGAGGGAGTGGGGGATCTGATTTATAATTCCTCATTTTTCTCCTCTGTTTACTGCCCTCATCGGGCTGAGCATTAAAATATTGGCATTAGGGAAGGAAAAAAGATAGCATGCGGATTCTATTAGTAGCAGCAGAAGCAGCTCCTGTAGCGAAAGTTGGCGGGATGGGTGATGTAGTTGGTGCCTTACCCAAGATATTGAGACAGATGGGGCACGATGTGCGGATATTCATCCCTTATTACGGCTTTCTCCCAGATAAAATGACAGTTCCTAAAGAACCAATCTGGTCAGGGGCGGCGATGTTTCAAAGCTTTAATGTTTATGAAACTGTTTTGCCAGGAACTGATGTACCCATGTATTTATTTGGTCATCCTTCCTTTCTACCCCGCCGGATATATGGTGGAGAAGATGAAGATTGGCGGTTCACTTTATTTGCCAATGGTGCGGCTGAATTTTGTTGGAATTATTGGAAGCCACACATTGTCCATTGTCACGACTGGCACACAGGGATGATTCCGGTGTGGATGCATCAAGATCCAGATATCAGTAGTGTGTTTACAATTCACAACTTAGCGTATCAAGGTCCTTGGCGTTGGTATTTAGAGAAGATTACTTGGTGTCCTTGGTATATGCAAGGACATAATACAATGGCTGCTGCTGTACAGTTCGCTGACAGAGTAAATACAGTGTCGCCGACTTATGCTGAGCAAATCAAAACCCCAGCCTATGGAGAAACTCTCGAAGGCTTGTTGTCTTTTATTAGCGGCAAGTTATCGGGGATGATTAACGGTATTGATACTGAGGTTTATAACCCAGCAAACGACAAATATATTCAGCAAACTTTTACCGATAAGACTTTAGAGCAGCGTCAACCTAATAAAATCGCCCTGCAAGAAGAAGTTGGTTTAGAAGTCAATAAGAATGCCTTTTTGATTGGCATCGTGACGCGGTTAGTCGAACAAAAAGGCATCGACTTAATTTTACAGATGCTCGACCGCTTCCTGGCTTATACCGATGCCCAGTTTGTCTTGTTGGGAACTGGCGATCGCTATTATGAAACGCAAATGTGGCAAACTGCATCTCGTTATCCCGGACGGATGGCAACTTACCTACTTTATAATGATGCCTTGGCGCGGCGCATCTACGCCGGTAGTGATGCTTTCCTCATGCCTAGCCGTTTTGAACCTTGTGGAATCAGCCAAATGCTAGCTTTGCGTTATGGCTGCGTTCCCATTGTCCGCCGCACCGGAGGATTGGTGGATACTGTTTTTCCCCATGACCCGATTACTCATACAGGTACTGGTTATTGTTTTGACCGTTATGAACCACTAGACCTCTATACTTGTATGGTTCGTGCTTGGGAAGGTTTCCACTACAAAGATTACTGGCAAGCAGTCCAACAACGAGGTATGCAGCAAGACTTTAGCTGGCACAAATCTGCCAAGGAATATGTGAAGTTATATAACTCAATCTTGGGATTGCCAGATGAAGAACCAGCACCTGCAGCGAATGAGCCTCTGGCTGTGGTTTAAGAAGTAAGTCTGATCGCACTCTTTCAAATCTCTTCACATAACTTAAACATCGCGATCGCATTTTTGATCGCTGTCAAACAGCGCTCCTTCTTTAAGTCAGGGTATATTCAAAACCAATGCGGCAATATCTAACTGTGTTGACAATCCTGATGTCAACGGTTGAAAGCTGAATTAGAATCTAACCACACCTAGATTTTGCAGCATTTGTTGTTTCATATTTTAACCCAATGAAAAAAGCCGCCCTGAATCGACTCTGTATTTATGGCTTGCTCGGATTAAGCTCTTTGACAGTCTTTCTCAGTACAAACACTTATGCTCTGACTAAAGTAGCATCCTCAACGTCAACTTCTGTTCCGGCTTCGGCTTTTATCTGGCCAACTCAAGGCATGATTTCTAGAGGTTTCCAAAGTTCTTCTCATCCCGGAATTGATATTGCCGGCGTTGCGGGAGTTCCGGTTGTGGCTGCTGCAAATGGCAAGGTGATCAAAGCTGGTTGGGATGATTGGGGTTTTGGTAATTACATCCGCATCAGACATCCCAATGGCAGTGTTACCGTTTATGGTCACAATCGCCGTTTGTTAGTAAGCAAAGGTCAAGAGGTGGCGCTAGGTCAAACTATTGCAGAGATGGGAAGTACAGGTAACAGTACCGCACCTCACCTGCACTTTGAGGTTCATCCCAACGGGATTGATGCTGTTGATCCTATACGTTTATTATCTACAAGAAATCCCGTTAATACTATCCCACCAGAATTAGCAACTGTATCCAATCAAACTCAGTCGTTGCCGGTAATGCAACCAATACCTTTACAAAGACAGGTGGCGATGGGTGTTCAAAATAATGTCGGATGTGGTGGTGTCACCGTGATTTCTGGGGAAACAGCCAATGCACTTGTTAAGGTCTGTCAGGAAAACGGTCAGTTATCTTATATTGGGCAATTGAAGCAAAATCCAACGCCTATACGCCTTTCGGCGAGAAATATTGGCGCAGATCGCTATCGTGCAGATAACGGTAGTTATTCTTACTTCGTCAGCCCTAAAGGAGTTGAAGTTTGGCACGACGGTCAGGAGATGCGGTTTGACAGTTTTTATGCCAATTAGAAGTCAAATACAGTAAGTTGTTTTGTGAAGTTATATTACCGATTTTGGGCGATCGGACAAACCACTGAAGCGCAAAGCGCTATCACATGGAAAAGAAAGTGTTTACAGTCGCCATCGCCTCAGATCGGGAATATTTTGACTAAGTTAATTTTTTCTTTATACCCTTGCCGTTTTAATTACTATAAGATGCTGAATATGCCTGGTTAAAAAATTAGGCGAAATTCAAAGCTAATTTCAGCAATCTTCTGTTTATAACAGAAAACCCAGCGATATCCAACATATCGATCATGTGCGAATTAGTACCCATCAGGAACCATCTACACCGGAACTGCATCAGTTGATTTTTCTGACACCTATTCATTATTAGGAAGGCGAGAAGCGCTTTTCTAGTAATCATTCACAATAAGGACAAAACTATGTCTTCTAAATCAGCAACCTGGAAAAAGTTTCTCAGTCCTGTTTGGTTCACATTCGCTGGGGTCGGCTTCATGTTAGCAATGCTAGCTCAGCCGCAAGCAGCTTCAGCATCAACACGCTATTATAACTATAACTACGTCAGCACCAACGGTAATTGTCTGAATGTTCGTACAGGTCCTAGTACATACTACCGTTCTGTTAACTGTCTGGCTAATGGTTCTAGACTTCCAAGAATTGTCAGCAGCGCTTATTACAACGGCTATTCTAAGCTAGCAGATGGTACTTTTGTTTATAGTCAGTATATCAGCAGCACCCGTCCTAGTGACGGTTCATATAATCCTGGTGGTGGTGTTGGTGGTCGATATACTCTTTCCGTCGGTTCTCAAGGAACAGCAGTTTCACAACTCCAAAGGGCATTGGGTCTAAATGCTACTGGGTATTATGGTCCGGTTACTGAAAGCGCTGTGATGAAGTTTCAGTCAAGATATGGGTTGACGGCTGATGGTGTAGCTGGTCCTCAGACTATAAGTGCAATTGAAAACAATTATGGTGGCTAAAAGATGACATCGCCACTAGTGCCAGAAAGCAGAAGTACGCTCGTTTGAAGTCAGAAGAATAGAATGCTTATTTAATAAGCTGTTTAATTTTCTTCAACTGGATAGCTATTTTGGCTCTTCAGTAGATAGTATGCTAAATTCTCTTCCCACAACCTGAAACTCTTGCCTGAGAAAGATTTCCAGATTTTTAAGTAAATTGTCCGCCGATTTAGTGTTAAAAATGCTCAAAGCCTTGACGAGCAACTATTTCGGGTTGTAAAAACTGATGTTTAGCATACCAAGAACTGAAGAGCCGCTATTTTTGGAGTACTGTACTAGTTTGATACACCTTTGAATTTAATACTTAACCCGATCTGCTTAAAATCCAAAGCATCTCGGGTTTTTAATTCACTACAAAATGTTTGGAGCTTGAACCGGATTACTATCAAACTTCTTTTTGTCGTAGAGGAATTTGAATTACAAACTCTGTACCTTTGCCGATTTCACTGTGGCATAGTAACTTACCACCATGCTTTTCTACAACAATTTGATAACTAATTGATAATCCTAAACCTGTACCTAAACCCACAGGCTTAGTGGTAAAAAATGGATCGAATGCCCGCTGCTTAATTTCTGGTGTCATTCCTGGGCCATTGTCATGAATTCTGACAGCCAAACAATCCTGCGCCGGTATAGTTTCGCTATTAACCTCCATAATTTCAGTACAAATCCGAATTTTTGGTTGATATTTTATCACAGACTCACCTGTATGATTCTGAATCATAAAGGTCTGTTCAAGGGCATCAATCGCATTACTTAATAAATTCATAAATACTTGATTTAACTGACCTGGATAACATTCGGTAGGCGGTAAATGTGCGTATTGTTTGATTATGCCAATTCCTGGATAATCAGGCTTAGCTTTGAGGCGATTTTGCAGAATCATCAACGTGCTGTCAATACCTTCATGAATATCTACTGCCTTCATGTCAGCTTCATCCAAGCGCGAGAAATTTCGTAAAGAATTTACAATCTCACGAATGCGAACTGCACCAATCTTCATTGAAGATAGCAATTTTGGTAAGTCTGTAATTAAGAAATCTAAGTCAACGGCGGCGATTTCGTCTTGGATCTCCTCACTAGGTTGAGGATATTCTTGCTGATATAGCTGGAGTAATTTGAGCAGGTCTTGGGCGTATTCATTAGCATGAGCAATGTTGCCATAAATAAAATTAACTGGATTGTTGATTTCGTGGGCAACTCCAGCAACTAATTGACCCAAACTAGACATTTTTTCACTTTGCACAAGCTGAGATTGGGTATTCTGGAGTTTTTGTAGAGTTTGTTCTAGTTGTTTGGCTTGTTTTTGGGCAATAACTGCAGCTTCTAGGCTTTGGGTGTACAGTTCAGCTTGATTGATGGCAATTGCTAGCTGATCTGCTACAGCATGTAGCATTTCAATTTCACTATCATGCCAGTTCCGAGAGCTGCCGCAATGACCGCAGAAAAGCACACCAATTTTACCCGCAGGGGTTTGGATTGGTAAACCTAACAAGGATGTATAGCCTAAAGATTGTAAAAATGTTCGTAGCGTCGGCTCACTTACGAGTTTTGCGTCATCAATCCGCAAGATCCGCTGCTGTAAAAGTAACTTGCTGACAGACCCAACTTCTGGGGATGGATAAAAACCTAAGAGGCTAGGTAAATTCGGATTCCGGGCTTCCTTAATCACATCCCAAGCGGGAAACGCTGTTTGGGGTTGATACCAAGCGTAAGCACAGCGGTCTAATTTTAATATCTGGTGGATTTCTTGGATGGTCGTTTCCAGAACTGTATCGAGGTCAAGAGTGTTACGGATTTGATTAGAAAGCCGATTGAGTAATTTTTCCCGTCCTGCTAAATCTCGATATCTTGCTTCTGATTGGTCTTTGGCTGCTTCAATTTGCTTCCGGATTGTGATATCTGTAGATTTAGCAGCTAGAGCATAGGGAATTCCCGCGTCGTCACAAATGGGAAATTTCATTGTCATGTAATAGTGCAGCCCATCAGCTTGAGGTACTAGATCTTCCCACTCTAAAGGAGTTAAGGTTTTCATCACCTGCTGGTCTTGGCTTTGCAAGTAATCAGCTAGTTTTGGGAATATATCGCGATCGCTCTTACCAATGACATCTTGACTTTTAAGACGGTAAACTTTTTCAAATCTCTGATTTACCAATATGTAACGACCTTGGAGGTCTTTGACAACAATCACCGCCGGTGAATTATCTAAGACACCTTCTAATAACTTTTGTGTTTTTCGTAGAGCAACTTCAGCTTGGACGCGATCGCTAATGTCAATCATCATCCCATCCCAGACAATATTGCCATTAGCTTGTTTATAGGGCAAAGATTTCGCCTGCACCCACTTGAGACAACCTGATTGTAATAAAAGCCGCCCTTCCCAAGTAAAAGATTGTAAAGTCTCAGCGGAGACAGCAATTGACTTTTGCAAGCTTTCGCGATCATCAGGATGAACCATGTCCATGATCTGGCGATGATCTTGCTTGACTGTCTCTGGTTCGACACCATAAATATCGCGACAAGCAGTACTAACATAAGTGAAATGCTGTGTCCCATTGGGACACAAAACAAACTGATAAATCATCCCCGGTAAATTGGTTGCTAAAGCATCGAAGCTGTATTGACTCTTTTGCAATGCTCCTTCGTCCGGTACACACTCAGTCACAATCTCCGTAAATAAAACAATTCCCCCAATTTCACCAGCTTTGTCATACCACGGAGAACTTTTCCACTTGATTAAATTAGCGTCATCAGTCGGGTAAAAATTTTCTGCCGTACCACTCAAGGTAGATCCCGCCAAACAGCGTCGATAAATGGCTTTCCATCTCGGTGAAATATCCGGGAATATATCGTAATGGCAACATCCAGTTAAGTCTCGCTCTCCTAAGCTATGGTCTGTTAACCACTGGTGACTAGTATAGATGTAACGCATCTCGCGATCAAGCATCGCGATGGCGACAGTCGTGTGTGCCAAAAATAGTTGAAACAGTTCTGGATTTTCTGGCGAGTACATAGGTTAAGTGGGACACACTTTAATTAAGGGAACTGAAGCATCGGGCAAGTAGATTACTTACCGACAGATAAAAATTGCTATTTCCGCTAATATAGCTACTCAGAGAGCAATTAATCTTCAGGGTTTTCCAGTAAATCTGCCTGATGGTAATGGTTAATTTCATATTTCTGGCTTTATTAGGTGCATCCCGACATAAAAAAACCGACGTTTTCGCCGGTTTCTCACTCTCTGATTTTTTCTACTCTCATGCTCCTACCAACTAGATGCTGGTAAATTAGCTTAGGACACTTAAATATTTGGCGGTAATTTGCAAAATTCGCTCAGCAGCGTGACCATCGCCAAACGGATTAATTGCCGTTTCCATCAATTGATAAGCTGTGGGATTGCTTAATAATTCCATCGCCGCTGCCAATATCTGCTCGCTGTCAGTACCTACCAGCATGGCTGTTCCCGCCATAATTGCTTCTGGTCTTTCAGTAGTTTCTCGTAGTACCAACACTGGTTTGCCTAAACTCGGTGCTTCTTCTTGCAATCCACCAGAATCAGTCAATAGGAGGTACGACTTCTGAATTGCCCCCACTAATTCGCCGTAATCTAAAGGTTCTGTTAAGAAAATCCGAGGATGATTCCCCAAAATTGCCTGCAATGGCTCTCGGACTGTAGGATTGCGATGTAATGGTAATAGCAACGCTGTGTCCGGAAATCTCTCTAATATTTGTAAAAAGCCTTGGGCAATTCCTTGCAATGGTTCTCCCCAATTCTCTCGCCGATGCACAGTCGCCAGTAATACCCGATATTTTTCCCAGTCCAAATTAGGGATATTACAAGCTGGTTCAGAAGCAGCGACAGTCAATAATGCATCAATTACTGTGTTACCTGTGAGGTGAATTTCACCTAAAACCCCAGAACGTTTCAGATTCTCCACCGCTAAAGTAGTGGGTGCAAAGTGTAACTGACTCAACTGCGAAATTAACCGCCGGTTAGCTTCTTCAGGATAAGGATTGAATAAATCATCCGTTCTTAACCCAGCCTCAACGTGACCAACGGGAATTTTCTGGTAAAATGCGGCTAAAGTAGCAGCAAAAGCCGTCGTCGTATCTCCCTGTACCAAAACGAAATCCGGTTTTTGTGCTTGGAATAAGCTTTCTAACCCTCTTAAACTTCGGTAAGTGATATCGCTCAAAGATTGCTGAGGCTGCATAATCTCTAGATTTTGGTCGGCTTTGAGGTCAAACAGCTGCATTACTTGCTCAACCATCTCCCGATGCTGACCAGTCAAAATGACCTGTGTATCTAATGCCGGGTAACGCAAAAACTGTTGAATCACCGGAGCTAATTTAATGGCTTCGGGACGCGTACCCAAGATAATGCAAACTCGCTTCTTAGTCATTTGTCGTTTGTCATTTTTATTCTTTATGGGTAAAGGATAGAGGATATCTCAATATTCGTCATGTACAATCGATGACAAATAAACCACCCATGAAAAAACCCGGCTTAACCGGGCAGATGCATTGATTGTCAATGTGATCCATTAGGAATTTTTATTGCTTGACTTCACAAGTCAAAGGACAAGTGGCAAAAACAGATGAGTGCTGGGTGTCTGGTCTTTGCAACCAATTTAACCATTTGACTTCTTCCAGATGAATACCTTTCGCTGTCAGCACCGTCGCTCCCACCAACACGGCGATCACGTTAAATGCGACTAAACTACCGGCAACTAGCAAAACCGCACTCATCGGCATCACCGATTGCAGAATCACTGATAGTAAACATCCCACTGTCGCCATTAAAACAACTAAAGGAAAACCAACAACTAATAAACAAACTGCCAATGTGAAAGTCCAGATCAAAAAGCTTTTGAGCGTGAACAAAGAATAGGTTTTGACATTTGAGCTTTGAGCTAAAGCCATGATTTTTCTTCCTCAGGAATGTTGACTAATTCGATTGACCAGAGTTCGGAAAATCCACCCAAATATGAGATGTGGTACTTTTCCAACTTTATACATTTATGCATCTACCAAGTCTTTAAACTCTCAGCTGATGCCTTAATACCATCTTCAATCGACGCAAAAAATTGTGCCGACCACCTTTTCATTTGGATTCCACACAAGCAATTTAATTGCTGCTGTGGTTTATACTTCACTGTCGATTTCAGCTGTAATCTTGCTCAGCCGGTTCAGTAGATTTTTAGTATATAAAACCCCTGAACTTAAATGATCATTTGTTTAATAAACTTTACATTCAATCTGATTTCTATCTGAAAAAAATTCTCAACGTTGAAGGTACTGATCATTTTTTCAGGATCTACCTAAAGACAGAGAAATTAGAAACGCATGAAATTAAGCATTGCTAGATTTGATCCCCGGTCATTTAGACCTACTAAGCGACGAAATGCCAAAATTTTAATTGCTGTCAAATCACTAAATATACTTAACATTTCTTATAATTAGCCCGGACGTTCTCATAATTCATTTGACTTGATTTTGGCTCTCAAGCATCCCTGGTTGAAAAATTTGATTTTTGTGAGGTTAGACATCATGTATGGTTGCTGTCAAATTGCTATTCCCGGAGGAAAGGCTTACGTAAAGACATCAGTTGGGCGCTCAATGTATTAGTGATTATTATTTTTATGAAGACTGTAAAAATACCGAAACCTCAAAACACTAATAAAGCTACAAGCCTTAACTAGCAAGAAAAATATTCCAAAATACGATAGAGATCATAATTATTCGGGAAAAATAGACACAGGGAAAAGTTATTCAGATTGAATCAGTAAGCTAAAAAAACAGATGACAGAATCACAGCATCCACCAATTGCCCTTGGCGCTCCCCGGAACATCCCACCAATGCCGCCCCCACCACCACCATCGCCAACTACTCAACGGCATTCTCAAACATTAGAAATGCCAGCACCGCCACCACCAATGGCAGGACATCGCCCAGGTGCGCCACCGTCACCACCACCTTCCTCGGCACGGGTTAAGACTAGTAATTCAGCAGTAACTTTAGAATTTTTAATTCGAGAAGCCTACGAAAAAGGCTTTTCCGACCTTCATCTAGGTGTGGGTGAAGTCCCGCGCTATCGTAACCGAGGAGAAATCCAAACAACAGAACATCCCGAAACCGATCGCGAAACCTTCATGGGTTGGTTAGGTGAGGTACTGACAGAAGCAGAAATCAAGCGTTTTCTCGAACACCTCGAATTTGATGGTGCAACACAGTACGAATTTGCTCGTGTGCGGATCAATATTTTTGAATCACTCAAAGGTTCATCAATGGTATTGCGCTTGATTCCGCTCAAAATCCTGACAATGGAACAATTAAACCTACCCACAGTTTTTCGCGACATCTGCCATTTTCATAAAGGATTGATTTTAGTCACAGGTCCAACAGGTTCAGGTAAATCTACAACAATGGCGGCGATGGTTGACTACATCAATAAAGAGATGGCAAAGCATATCATCACCATCGAAGACCCGATTGAATTTGTCCATAGAAGCCAGAAATCATTAGTCAAGCAACGGGAAGTCGGAATGCACACCCGTAAATTTGACAACGCCTTAAAAGCAGCCTTACGGGAAGATCCCGACTTGATTCTAATTGGGGAAATGCGCGACAAAGAAACAGTCAATACTGCCCTCAAAGCAGCGCAAACAGGTCACCTAGTTATGGGAACCCTCCACACCAACAGCGCCGTCAAAACAATTGAGCGAATCCTGAATCTCTACGCTGGTGAAGAACAAGACGCCATGCGAGTAGCAGTTTCCGAATCTTTAGTTGGCGTAATTGCTCAAGGATTATGCCGTACCACTGATGGTAAACGAGCAGCATTCCATGACATCTTAATCAACACTGACGCAGTCAAAGACTGGATCAAAGACGGTAAATATGACGAGATTACCGAATTAATGAAGCAAGCCGGTTTTGATGGAATGATTACCATGAACCAGTCCCTGCTAAACCTCTACCAAGAAGGTCGCATCACCGAAGAAACAGCATTAGAGATGTCACCCACCCCTAACGAAATGGCACAATTTCTCCGAGGCAGAGTTTAAAAAGGAAGATAGGGAGTGGGGGAGTGGGGGAGTCAAGGTGGGGAGTGGGGGAGTAATCAGTGGGAGTGGGAGTGGTGAGTTAAAATTGAGCAAAGTTTATAATTTCTTAATAAATTCAAAGCTTTCTATCCCCCACTCCCCCTATCCCCCACTCTCCCTATCCCCCCCCTCCCCACCTTGACTCCCGAAAAACCACCCCAACTTTTTAAAGGGATTGCCCTCTTTACACCAGGCGGAGACTTAATCTACTGTATCGACCCCAGCAAACAGGGTAGATGGCATCTGCACCTCTGTGCGGGTTTACAAGAAATACTCAACTTACCAGAACCACCCCATTTTCTAGTCCCCTGCTACACAGCGACCATTGATAAGTGGTTAGATCCGCGCACCCAAGAAATTCGGACTATTGCCGAAGCTTACCCAGCAGTACTCAAACATCAAACTTTACTGAATGCCATTTTTGACACCGGAGAACTAACTTGGCAAGCAGTCCCTTGGTCTGAAGGAGTATGCGAACCAATTGTGATGACAACATATCGCGCTTCCTTCCCACAACTTTGGCAAGACCGAGACCTAATCGTCCGCTACGACCTTTCCGAACCACCTCAATATCACCTACCAATTGCCACCTTCACACCCCAACCAAAAATCAAAGGATATGTGCTACGACTATTTGTCGCCGGTCATACCATAGCCACAGAACGCATCCTCGAAAATTTACACCAACTATTAGAACAATACTTAGGTCATCCTTATACACTCAAAGTTATAGACGTTTTTAGTCACCCCGAACAAGCCGAAGCAGATCAAGTATCCGCTACACCAACACTAGTAAAAATTTGGCCACAACCAATTCGCCGCATCGTTGGCAATTTCGATAACGTAGAAAAACTATTACAAGTCCTCGGCACTCAAAAAAGGGTGTGAGGGAAACGCGGAGAGCGCAGAGGTTACGCGGAGGGACGCGGAGTGCTCATTGATTCTCCGCGCTCCTCCGCGTTTTCTCCGCGCTCCTCCGCGTTTTTTTCCTCCTCTGGACTAGGCAAGCTGTCTTCTGCTGGTGTTGCCTCAGGTTCTGGTATTTTGGCAGTATAATTTTGTTCAACTATGCCTCGGACATCGGCGGTTTTTAGTTGTCCGTTGGTGATTTGCGACATTGTGTCTTGACCTTTCGCCTCGTAAGCGATCGCTCTCACGGTACTGTTAAAGACGTTTTTCACAAGATTGCCTTTCTCGTCGATAAATTCCAGTTTTATCCAGTTTTTACCAGGGTTAAAGCCTTTGAGGTAAATTGGTTCCCAGCGATCAATCACGAAGCTTTCGCCGTTAATTGTGCAGCGGATGCGCCAGTCGGCTATTTCATCTTGGGGATTTTCTTTTGCTACTAAGTGCAGGGGGGCGTTGGTGAGATAAAAGTCGAGCAGGATTGGCTCTGCGCCGTATGTTCCGGTCGGACGGCTGTAGGTTAATAATGGTTGAGTCGAAGAGGGGTTGTTTTCGTCTGTTTTTGTAAAGACGTGAAATGTGGTTTGGGCGTAAGCGCCTTGGTTTTTGAAGCTTTCATGCCAAGGACGAGCGGCGAATACTCTTAGGGTATGGGTTCCGGGAGTTAGGTCTGACAATACTAGTGGTTGGCTAATATCGTAGACCATTGTGTAGGGTTGGTTATCGAGGATGACTTCGAGGTGTGGTCCCATCCCGAGTTTTGGATCGACAAATATCGGTAGGTCTTTGACTTGGAAGCTGACTTTGACTGTGTCGTCTTGCAGGACTTGATCTGGCTGAGGACTGGCGATCGCTACCTGTGGTTGATAAACTTCTAAAATTTCCCGCAGTTCTTGAATCACTGGCGGTGGGGAAACTTCGGTGATTTTTTGGGAGAGATGAGTTTTTTCTCTTTTGGTGCTGCTGCTTACCTCTTGGGTTAAAGCTTTGTCACCACAAGCAACTAAATTTAATGTAATTAATAAGGTTATTAAATACGTTAGGACTTTGGTTGTTTTTTGCCACCCTTTCATGCCTTTCACCCAAGAATACCCATAAACAACTGCTAGCTCTGAAATTTTTGGAGCTATCTATCCCGAACTATATCTCGGGAAGGCGAAAAAATCGACACTGAACATAGCCTACTCTGGCGGCATAATCATAAGTTTTACAAATTATTTCCAAATGTAAATAAAATGCATACCCCCTTGACTTTTGACAAAGTATTTGCCACTCCTAGGGCTGAATACATCGAGATTATAGCGATCTTGAATTATTGTTAACAATGTCCCCACAAAGGACAAGTTAAGACCCTATAATTCACAACAGAAAGCACTAATCACAAGCGGTCTTGATTGCTGACAACAGCTCCTCAAGAAAAGTAGTGAGATTAGCTGTACAGTCAAGAACCAATTGTGGAACCAATAATTCCTCAATATATACAGAGGAGAGTCTAAATGACGATAAGTCCTCCGGAACGCGAGGAAAAGAAAGTAAGAGTCGTAGTCGACAATGACCCAGTACCCACCTCTTTCGAGTTGTGGGCAAAGCCAGGGCATTTCGACCGCACCTTAAGCAGAGGACCCAAAACCACAGCCTGGATTTGGAATCTTCATGCCCTCGCCCACGATTTTGATACTCATACAAGCGATTTAGAAGACGTATCCCGTAAAATTTTCGCCGCCCACTTTGGTCACCTATCCATTGTGTTCATCTGGTTGAGCGGGATGTTGTTCCACGGTGCTCGTTTCTCCAACTACGAAGCTTGGTTAAGCGATCCGTTAAACATCAAGCCTAGCGCCCAAGTCGTTTGGCCAATTGTGGGTCAAGGCATTCTCAATGCTGATGTTGGCGGTGGATTCCACGGCATTCAAATCACCTCCGGCTTTTTCCAAATCTGGCGCGGTTGGGGATTTACAAATTCCTTCCAACTTTACGTCACAGCCATTGGTGGTTTGGTGATGGCAGCTTTAATGCTGTTTGCAGGCTGGTTCCACTACCACAAACGCGCTCCGAAACTGGAATGGTTCCAGAATGCGGAGTCGATGTTGAATCACCACTTATCAGTCTTGTTAGGTTGCGGTTCTTTGGGATGGACAGGTCACTTGATCCACGTCTCAGCACCAATCAACAAGCTGATGGATGCAGGTGTGGCAATCAAAGATATTCCTTTGCCTCACGAATTCATCTTGAACCGCGATTTGTTATCGGAACTTTATCCGAGCTTTTCGCAAGGTTTGACACCATTTTGGACGTTGAATTGGGGTCAGTACGCTGATTTCCTCACCTTCAAAGGTGGTTTGAACCCAGTTACCGGCGGTTTGTGGATGACTGACATTGCTCATCACCACTTAGCGATCGCTGTTATCTTCATCATTGCCGGTCACATGTACCGGACAAACTGGGGTATCGGTCACAGCATCAAAGAGATCCTCGAAAACCACAAAGGTCCTTTCACCGGCGATGGTCACAAAGGTCTCTATGAAAACATGACCACCTCTTGGCACGCGCAGTTGGGTGTTAACCTAGCGATGCTGGGTTCAGTAACAATCATCGTTGCTCACCACATGTACGCGATGCCTCCATATCCGTACTTAGCAACCGATTACGCTACACAGTTGTGTATTTTCACCCACCACATGTGGATTGGAGCCTTCTGTATCGTCGGCGGTGCAGCACACGCTACCATCTTCATGGTGCGGGACTACGATCCAGCAGTGAACCAAAATAACGTGATAGACCGCGTCCTTCGTCACAGAGACGCGATTATCTCCCACCTTAACTGGGTGTGCATGTTCCTAGGCTTCCACAGCTTTGGTCTGTACGTTCACAACGATACAATGCGTGCCTTGGGTCGTCCTCAAGACATGTTCTCCGATACAGCAATTCAGTTGCAGCCAGTATTTGCCCAATGGGTACAAAACCTGCACACCTTAGCTCCTGGAACAACTGCACCTAACGCTTTAGAACCAGTCAGCTATGCCTTCGGTGGCGGTATCCTCGCCGTAGGTGGCAAAGTAGCGATGATGCCAATCGCGTTGAGCACGGCGGATTTCATGATCCACCACATTCACGCTTTCCAAATTCACGTTACTGTTTTGATTCTGTTAAAGGGCTTCTTGTTTGCCCGCAGTTCACGCCTGATTCCTGACAAGGTGAACCTTGGTTTCCGCTTCCCTTGCGACGGTCCAGGTCGTGGCGGCACATGTCAAGTCTCTGGTTGGGATCACGTATTCCTCGGTTTGTTCTGGATGTACAACACCATCTCCATCGCAATTTTCCACTTTAGCTGGAAGATGCAATCAGATGTGTGGGGAACTGTAGACCCAGACGGTACTGTGTCTCATATCACTGGTGGTAACTTTGCTGAAAGTGCGATTACCATCAACGGCTGGTTACGTGACTTCCTGTGGGCGCAAGCTGCACAAGTCATCCAGTCTTATGGAACAGCCCTTTCCGCTTACGGTTTACTGTTCTTAGGCGCTCACTTTGTTTGGGCATTCAGCTTAATGTTCCTGTTCAGCGGTCGCGGCTACTGGCAAGAACTGATTGAGTCGATTGTTTGGGCACACAACAAACTGAAAGTAGCACCAGCAATTCAACCTCGCGCTTTGAGTATTATTCAAGGTCGGGCTGTCGGTGTGGCGCACTACCTCTTAGGAGGAATTGTGACTACTTGGGCATTCTTCCACGCTCGCATTCTTTCACTCGGCTAGTACTTAGCCCAAACGAGTTAGGGGTGAGGAGTTAGGAGTTATAAGTTCTGCTTAAATAACTCCCAACTCCTAACTCCTGACTCCTAACTCTTAACTCCCCCAAAAGCTGAAGGCTAAGGTCAGAGGATTTATTTAACCTATGGCAACAAAATTCCCCAAATTTAGCCAGGATCTTGCACAAGATCCAACTACGCGTCGGATCTGGTATGCGATCGCGACAGGAAACGACTTTGAAAGCCATGACGGGATGACAGAAGAGAATCTTTACCAAAAGATTTTCGCGACTCACTTCGGTCATTTGGCAATCATCTTCCTGTGGGCTTCTAGTCTTCTATTTCACGTAGCATGGCAAGGCAACTTTGAACAGTGGATCAAAGATCCGCTACATGTTCGTCCAATTGCTCACGCGATTTGGGACCCTCACTTCGGTAAGCCAGCAATTGAAGCTTTCACCCAAGCAGGCGCAACCAATCCCGTAAACATTGCCTACTCTGGTGTTTACCACTGGTGGTACACCATCGGTATGCGGACAAACGACGACCTTTATGTCGGTTCAGTTGGTCTGCTACTATTATCAGCGGTGTTTTTATTCGCTGGTTGGTTACACTTGCAACCCAAGTTCCGTCCTAGCCTCTCTTGGTTTAAGAGTGCTGAACCTCGCCTCAACCACCACTTAGCTGGTTTGTTTGGCGTCAGTTCATTGGCTTGGACAGGTCACTTAGTGCATGTCGCCATCCCCGAATCTCGCGGACAGCACGTTGGTTGGGATAACTTCCTCACCACCTTGCCACATCCAGAAGGTTTGACACCATTCTTTACTGGTAACTGGGGCGCTTACGCCGCCGATCCTGACACCGCTGGGCAAGTATTCGGTACATCCCAAGGTTCAGGTACTGCAATTCTGACTTTCTTAGGTGGCTTCCATCCTCAGACTCAGTCCTTGTGGCTGACTGATATGGCGCATCACCACTTAGCGATCGCTGTGATTTTCATCATTGCTGGTCACATGTACCGGACAAACTTCGGTATTGGTCACAGCATCAAAGAAATGCTCAACGCCAAGAACTTCTTTGGCACCAAAACTGAAGGTCAGTTCAACTTGCCTCACCAAGGCTTGTACGACACCATCAACAACTCGCTGCACTTCCAACTTTCGTTGGCTTTAGCCGCACTAGGAACAATCACTTCCTTAGTGGCGCAGCACATGTACGCGATGCCTCCTTACGCCTTCATGGGTCAGGACTTCACAACACAGGCAGCGCTTTATACACACCACCAGTACATTGCTGGTTTCTTGATGGTTGGTGCTTTCGCACACGCCGCAATCTTCTGGGTACGTGATTACGACCCCGAACAAAATAAAGGCAACGTACTCGACCGCGTGCTGAAGCACAAAGAAGCGATTATCTCGCACTTAAGCTGGGTATCCCTCTTTTTAGGCTTCCACACTCTCAGTCTGTACGTCCATAACGACGTTGTAGTGGCTTTTGGTACTCCTGAAAAGCAAATTTTGATTGAGCCAGTATTTGCTCAATTTATTCAAGCTTCTCAAGGTAAAGTTCTCTACGGTTTAAACACCCTCCTGTCAAATCCTGACAGTGTTGCGTCTACCGCTGGTGCTCCTTGGCTACCTAACTGGTTAGAAGCAATTAACAGCGGCACCAACTCCTTATTCTTGACCATCGGACCTGGTGACTTCTTGGTACACCACGCCTTCGCGCTGGCAATCCACACCACCGTCTTGATTCTTGTCAAAGGTGCTTTGGATGCTCGTGGTTCCAAGCTGATGCCTGATAAAAAGGACTTTGGTTACGCCTTCCCTTGCGACGGTCCTGGTCGTGGCGGTACTTGCGATATCTCAGGTTGGGATTCCTTCTACCTCGCTATGTTCTGGATGTTGAACACAATAGGTTGGGTCACGTTCTACTGGCACTGGAAGCATTTAGGCATCTGGCAAGGTAACGTTGCTCAGTTTAATGAGTCTTCGACTTATCTCATGGGTTGGTTACGCGATTACCTCTGGGCAAACTCAGCTCAGTTAATTAACGGCTACAACCCCTACGGGATGAATAATCTTGCGGTCTGGGCTTGGATGTTCTTATTTGGACACTTAGTTTGGGCAACCGGATTCATGTTCTTAATCTCCTGGAGAGGTTACTGGCAAGAGTTGATCGAAACCCTAGTTTGGGCACACGAACGCACTCCTCTCGCGAACTTGGTTCGTTGGAAAGACAAGCCAGTTGCTATGTCCATCATTCAAGGTCGTTTGGTTGGTCTAGCCCACTTCACAGTCGGCTACATCCTCACCTACGCTGCCTTCTTGATTGCCTCTACTGCGGGTAAGTTCGGTTAATTTAACGGAACGGCACTATAGGTAAATAATTAAAATCTCCTGCCTTCGGGTAGGGGATTTTTTATGGTGCTTTTCCAGGAAATAAGTTTGGATGACAATCTTTTATCACAGATAACATCAGGCTTAGAATAAAATTTGAGATAATTATCTTGTATGCGATTAAATTTTTCCTAAATATACGTGCCATTTAGCTATGAATCTAATTGTTGAAGTCAACGAATCCGGCGCACTATACCTACCGGCTGAAATCCTGGCAGCGATTAAGCCCAATACTCGCTTTATGGTCGAAGTAAAAAATGAGACTTTAATTTTACATCCAGAAACTCCAGTTTTACCCTTCTGGTCAACTGCGACACCTACAGAGCGGGCAGAGCGTTTGATGCAATGGGTACAGAGCCATAAGAAAGGTGCAAACTTACCCGATGAAGCTCTACGACGGGAGAATATATACGACTAATGACCGTTTATCTTTTGGATACAAATATTCTGTTACGGATGAGCGATGCTACTTCACAATTTCATCTATTAGCCGGTCAAGCAACCGCAAGGCTTTTCCAGCAAAGGCATCAAGTTTGTATTACCAGCCAAAATATTATAGAGTTTTGGGTAGTGGCAACTCGTCCATTAGCAGTCAATGGTCTAGGATTGACTGTTGAAGAAGCCCGGATTGAAGTAGAGCAAATTCTCAACCAATTTCCTTTGTTAGAAGAAAGTCCTCAAATCTTCAATCAATGGTTAAACTATGTCATAACTAACCCAGTTATGGGCAAGCGAGTTCATGACACAAGACTAATTGCTGTAATGTTGACACATGGAGTTACCCATATACTGACTTTCAATACAAATGATTTTAGAAATACAGTGGGGATAATCGTTGTGCATCCACAAACAGTTTTGGACCCTGAGGACGCATAGGCAAGTAACGATAGCGTTTTTAGATAGGGGTGATTTATAATTACTTTGAATACTGACAAGTATCTTTAGAGTTGTTGATACGCTGATGTCATGACCTCCATTCAAATTCGATAGTCCGAGTTTTTTCGTAAAATCGGAACTTCCTCAGCTTTGCCATCCTCTTGATCCAATTGATGGGCAAATTCATAAAGTACAACATTATGCCCATCCTTCCAATTTTCAGTATCTTGTTTCACCTGCTCCCAAGATATTACCACTTGGTCAGTTGTCCACGACTCCCCCAACCTTGCGACTCGTCTTTCCTCGACAATGTAATTTCCAGCGGAAGTCTTCTCATTAACGAGATAAGCGCCTGGGTAAATTAGAATTGAGCGAAGTCGAGGAAAATACATGCCTCGTTCGTTGAGCAAAAGCAAACAGGCAACAGTAGCAATAATCAGTTGGTAACTTCTCAATAACCGCTGATAAAGGCTCTAATGACAGCTTGAAAATAGTATAAACTATTACTTGAGCATCAAGTTAGCAGCGGTTGATAATCTAGGACTAAAAGCTGTGGAAAAATATTATCCATTGTCAAAATAATATTCAGATTTAGATTTTAATCAAACTGATAGTTCCCAAATTCAAGAAACTATACTTACAACAATCTTAAGGAATGAAAATTAATGAGTATTATAAAAGGTCATTTTGACGATCTGCATTTTCCAGAATGTAAAATAGAAAGTTTCGAGATTGCTCAAGACTCTATTACAGTAAGCATTAAAAAAGGGCTTGAAATCTATCCTCCTCATCCTTTATCAAGTACAAGTAAGTTTGATGAGCCATGCAAGGTCATATTTAAAAGAGTAATATCATCCTCAAGAATTTTTAATGAGTACATTAAAGGACAAAGAAAAGGCTTTCGACAACACTTATTCAATGATGAAATAACTTGTAGTTGTGATGCTAGCATGGATTATTTTGAATATTTTATCGAAGGCTTGTTCAATGAACCATTAGGCTGGATAATGTGGGAAATAACTGCGGCAGAGTTTTACGTTAATGATTTAAAAGATTAAACTGTAAGATTTTTCAGTTAAGTAATGGACGAACCGAATTTACTAATTAATGATGCTTTTTTACCGAATAGTCAATCTCTATTTAATAGTTTTATGTCCTTCAGGTTTCACCATAAACAAACCATCTGCCGATTGATATTTAAATTTTGGGCAATAGTAAAGACGGCTTCTGGTAGTTGTCCTTTGGCGAGGGAGTCCATGAGTTGGGGGTTTATGTTGAATGGGGTTTGGGGGGCGAGGAGAGTGTTCCAGGGGGTTTGGGGGATATTGTTGATTGTAGTAATTGATTCGGGAGTTAATGTATGGATGTTAAGGAGTTGTTGAGAAGGTATGTTGCTGGGCAGCGAGATTTCACCAATCTTTCTATCCGTGATTCGCGTAGAGGTTTGATGAGAGGTGTTGACCTCAGTGGTATTAATCTGGAGGGTTCCTCCCTTGATGTTGATTTAAGTGGTACCATTCTGAGAAGTTCTAATCTGCGATATACTATCTGGCACTTTTGGAAGTGGGAAAACGTTGACTTGAGTGATTCCGACATGACTGGGATTAACAATATCGATAGTTGTCTTTTCATTCGCTGCAACTTTAAAAATACTATCTGGAATCAAGCCAATTTGTTCCAATCCACCTTTGAGGACTGCGATCTTACTGGTGCCGACTTCGATAATGCCAGCTTGGCTGAAGTTGACCTCTACGGGTGAATTATTGAGAAAAATAGCTGATACAATAGGGAATCATCCCAGGTCTATGCAAATCTACAAATGCGAAGTCGGTAATTTCGCATGGCTTGATGACTTTTGTTACTTGACGCGCTTCATAACCAAATTTACACATTAGGTGTTCACATTATATTATGTCCGTAAAAAGTACGCGATCGCTATACCTGGCATGTGATCGCCGTACCCAGAAAATATGCTTTTCCTCAATCATTAGTAGTTCCCTTTTTCTTGATAGATTTCCACCACTCACGGA
>Ga0209512_1001140_pt1 | contig 35135 bp, 32 predicted proteins | sample frozenSSSSmetaG_FD_184142 | JGI IMG/M metagenome (GOLD analysis project Ga0209512, IMG submission 184142) | Glacier valley bacterial and archeal communities from Borup Fiord, Nunavut, Canada, to study Microbial Dark Matter (Phase II) -... | ecosystem: Environmental > Aquatic > Freshwater > Ice >...
TCAGCAATAATCAGGAACAGAACGCACTCGAAACCAATCTTGAAGCAGCAGCCGAAATTTCAAGGCAGCTGAGGTTAAGGGATCTTGGAGGGATCATCGTGGTTGATTATATCGACATGAAGCTGCCCGATAACAAAAGGAAGCTTATGGAATCTATGGAAGAGTTCATGCGGCCAGACAGGGCTAAGCATGCGGTACTTCCCATTTCCAAATTCGGCCTGATGCAGATCACCAGGCAGCGGATGAAGCCCGAAATGAATATCAACACACAGGAAGTGTGCCCTACCTGTAATGGCACAGGCAAGATCTCTTCTACATTATTACTGGAAGATGAAATAGAAAAGAACATCAGCTATCTTATCACTCACCAGCATAAGGACCTGACAATAGTGCTTCACCCAATACTATACTCTCATTTTACCAAAGGCAGTCTTTTCCTGCGGTCAAAAGTTTGGAAATGGAGATGGAAGTATGGTCAGAAGATCAAAATCAAGCAAAACACCAGCTATCATCTTACCGAATTTCATTTCTTCGACGGACATGAAGAAGAGATCAAACTTTAGCTTCTCCTGCTACCTCCCAGGAATATACTAACATATTGAACAAGAGTGGCTACAGAGGCCAGCGCCGCAACTACATACGTCAGCGCAGCCCATTTCAGCGCATCTTTTGCCTTGGGGTATTCTGTGGTGGTAAGCATTCTGGAAGAATCAAGCCAGCCGAGCGCCCTGCGGCTTGCATCAAATTCCACGGGAAGCGTGATCACCGAAAAAAGCGTAATAAAGGCAAAAAGCACAATTCCTGCCAGCAATAATTGAGGGAACGCATTGATCATCAGTACCCCACCGAGCAATACCCATTGAACGATCCCCGAGCTGAACTGTACCACCGGCACCAGCTTGCTCCTTAAATTGAGCCATGCATAAGCAGTCGCATGCTGAACCGCATGCCCGCACTCATGAGCCGCGACAGCGGCCGAGGCGATGGAGATGCCGCTGTATACTTCAGGGCTGAGGTTAACCGTTTTTGTGGCAGGATTGTAATGGTCAGTCATAAATCCTTCTACAGAAGTCACCTTTACATCATATATATTATTGTCCCGCAGCATTTTAGCAGCTACTTCGGCACCTGAAAGGCCGTTTGAAAGGGCGATTTTGCTGTAAGCCGAGAACTTTCTTTTAAGAATTCCTGAAACCAGCAGGCTTATGCCCAGAAACAGGAGGGAAATGATCAGTATTGATGGTGTCATATTCTAAAATCTTTATGTTCATCTACGTTAGAGCAAATCAAAATCCAATTTTTTTAACCGCCATTTTGATGGAAATCAAGGTTTATTTTTAGCCTTTTTGTCATTAGATAACTAAGTGAAAAACAAGGGCTGACAATTTATCACAATGATTGATATCTGGATGGAGAGTTAGATGCAATATATTGAATATCATAGAATTGTATAATAAATTATCGTTAAATTTCTCAAAATAGTAGAACTGGAAAAATTATACACACAGTCAAAAAATTATTTTGTTATGTGCTTCTAATTTGTAATTTAGTGGAAGAATTTAATGGGTTAGTAAGTAAGGGGTCAGCAGCGATGCTGACCTTTTTACTTTGGTATCGTTTTAATCTTCGCGTTTACCGTTTTTTCACTGCCCGTAACATCTATTTCTCTTCTACCTTCACAAAATGAGTAAGACAAGGACTGCTTTTTTTTGTTCCAGCTGTGGATATGAAACAGCAAAATGGACAGGCAAATGTCCTTCATGCGGAAGCTGGAATACCTTTGTTGAAGAAGTAATTCAAAAGGACAATATAAAAACGGATAATGGATGGAAAGATCTTAAAGAAGTAAAAAGAGATTCGAAAGTTGTAGCGCTGCATGAAATAGAAAATGTGACACAGGAAAGGATCATCACACCTGATGCGGAACTCAACAGGGTATTGGGTGGAGGAATAGTTCCCGGGAGTATTGTATTGATCGCAGGTGAACCGGGAATTGGAAAATCAACATTGTTTTTGCAGGATGGTTTGCTGATGACCGGAACGAGGGTGCTATATGTGAGCGGGGAAGAAAGTGAGCAACAGATAAAAATGCGCGCGGACAGACTGAATTTAAAGCATTCAGATTTCTATTTGCTTACAGAAACATCCACACAGGTTATTTTCCAGGAAATAAAAAAGATAAAACCGCAGTTGCTTATCATCGATTCGATCCAGACGCTTCAATCGAACTACATAGATTCATCGGCAGGGAGTGTTTCTCAGATCAGGGAATGCGCATCAGAGCTGCAACGCTTTGCAAAGGAATCTAACATACCTGTTTTCATGATAGGGCACATTACGAAAGACGGAACAGTTGCCGGGCCAAAAATACTGGAACATATGGTAGATACTGTTTTGCAGTTCGAGGGAGACAGGCATTACGCATACAGGATCCTTCGAACGATCAAGAACAGGTTTGGCAGCGCATCCGAACTGGGCATTTACGAAATGACCGGAGATGGAATGCGGGGCGTGAATAATCCAAGTGAAATACTGATCACTCAAAGGGAAGAGCAACTCAGCGGCACCGCGATAGCCGCATCGATTGAAGGCATGCGACCATTATTAATAGAAGTGCAGGCGCTTGTTACCCAATCTGTTTATGGTACGCCGCAGAGAACTGTTTCAGGTTTTGATCTAAGAAGACTGCAGCTGTTACTGGCCGTACTGGAAAAAAGAGGTGGATTCCATTTTGGAATGAAGGATGTATTTCTGAACATCGCCGGAGGGCTTAAAGTGGAAGATCCCTCAATAGACCTTGCTGTATTGTCTGCGTTGCTAAGCTCATTCGAGGATGTGCCACTGCCCCGGCACATTTGTTTTGCAGGAGAAATAGGATTAAGCGGAGAGATCAGGGCCGTGAACAGGATCGAGCAGCGAATCGTTGAAGCAGAGAAGCTGGGATTTGAAAAAATAATCGTTTCCAAATACAACCTGGCAAGCGCAAGAAAGGGGGAAACAAAATTAAACACCAAGCAGTTTGGAATTGAAGTAGTACAGATGTCGAGAGTGGATGAACTGTATAAATATCTTTTTTAAAAGGTTCGGATGGAAAATGTGGAAAAGAGAGCAGGCATTTTATTTAGAATGTGGCAGGGACTGTTGCATCTTGTGTATCCGAACCTGTGCGTGGGATGCGGAAGCGATATGATCACAGGGACTCAGCTTATTTGCCTGGATTGTATAGAGGCATTGCCCCTTACAAATTTTCACCTGCATGAAAACAATCCTGTCGAAAAAATTTTCAGGGGGAGAATAAATATCAGTTGTGCATCTGCCTATGTATATTTTACCAAACAATCCGCGATGCAGCAGATTCTTCATCACCTGAAATACAAAGGCAACAAGGAAGTGGGTTATTATTTTGGAAGGAAGATCGGAAGCGCTTTAAGGCAGTCATCGAGATTTGATACGGTTCAGGGACTAATCCCTTTGCCGTTATTTTATAAAAGAGAAAAGCAACGGGGATATAACCAGGCCACATTAATTTGTGAAGGAATGGCGGAAACAATGAATGTTCCGGTGCTGGATAAAGTGGTCAGCAGAAAAATGGCCACAGAAACGCAGACCAGGAAAAACAGAAGAGAAAGATGGGAGAATATTGAAGGCAGGTTTACGTTGAAGAATGAGAAGGACATAACAGGTAGACATATATTGCTCGTGGATGATGTGCTAACCACAGGTGCGACACTGGAAGCCTGCGGCACTGAATTATTAAAGGCTCACAATGTACAATTAGGAATAGTTACACTTGCATATACGTCCTCATGATCAAACCGGGATACATACTTGCGCCATTGCTGATACTAATGATTATTTCCTGCCGGAAAGAATCCTTTATTACAGGCAGCGACGCAGTGATCAGCATTTCTGCCGATACACTTCACTTCGATACATTATTTACAACCGCAGGCTCTGTTACCCAGGCGCTCAGGTTGTATAATAATAATAACCGTAAACTGCTGATCAGTGCGATCTCAGTAGGCGGAGGAGCCGGATCCTACTTCAGGATAAATGCAGACGGCTTTGCAGGGCCGGAAGTTAAGGATCTTGAAATGGCGGCTAATGACAGCCTGTATGTTTTTGTGACGGTAAATGTGGATCCTGGTTCGGCAAAACTTCCGTACCTCATTCAGGATAGCATTAAAATCCTGTTCAATGGAAATGAAAAGTTTGTGCAACTGGATGCGTGGGGCCAAAATGCCACTTTTTTAAGGTCAGGAAGTATTTCTGCAAATACGACATGGACAAATGACAAACCTTATGTGATTCTTGGAGGATTACAGGTGAACGAAAACGTTGTATTAACCATTCAGAAAGGAACAAAAATATTTTTACATGCAGATGCCCCGCTTCTCGTTGACGGAACCCTTAATGCTCTGGGAGAAAAAAAGGACAGCATGCAAATCGTCTTCAGTGGTGACAGGCTTGATGACCCATACAGAAATTATCCGGGCGCCTGGCCAGGAATTTATTTCCGGGCAAAGAGCAGGGATAATATACTGAAGCATGTCATAATAAAAAATGCTTACCAGGGAATCGTGGTGCAGGGATTAACAGTAAACAGTAACCCCAGGCTTTATCTGGATAAATGCATTATTGACAATTGTTATGATGCAGGATTGATCGGTGTTCAGACCGATATTAAAGCAGAGAACTGCCTGATAACCAATTGCGGAAAGAACATTCAGCTGATCAGCGGCGGAAATTATGAACTGACCCAGTGTACGGTCGCAGCGTACTCTAATGTGATGATCGCACACAAAGATCCCGTACTGACAGTAGCCAATTTTATCCTGCAGGGCAATGTTCTTACTGTTGGAGATCTGAATGCAAGCTTTAAAAATTGCATCTTCTGGGGAGGCAACGGGATCGTGGATAACGAAGTGGTAGTAGCGCAAGATGGATCTGGGATGTTTAACGTCGATTTTAAAAATTGCTTGTGGAAGGTAGCCAACGCTCCAGGTGCTATTACCTCTTCAGGCATTATTTCTAACCAGGACCCAGGGTTTGTGAATACAGATACCAGGAACGGCATATATGATTTTCACCTGGATAAGAATTCTCCGGCACTGGGGGCGGGAATACATGTGGGTGTGGGCACTGATCTTGATGAAAACAAGAGAGATTTAAATTTTCCTGACTTAGGAGCATTTGAAGCAACCTTTTAATCTCATCTTTGTACTACAATTATGTTTTAACCTAAAATGTGAATAATGCTTAAACTTCTTATTTTATCAGGCTTAATATCACTGAGTATGAGTATATACGATTTTAAAGTTCCTTCTCTTGATGGTGGTTCGATAGATTTTTCTGCCTATAAAGGCAAAAAGATACTGGTAGTAAATACCGCCTCAAAATGCGGCTTTACTCCGCAGTATGCCGAACTGCAGGAATTATATAAGAAATATGATGGAAAACTGGTTATCATCGGGTTTCCGGCAAATAATTTCGCACAGCAGGAACCAGGGACAAATAAAGATATCAAGGAATTCTGTCAGAAAAATTATGGTGTGACTTTTCCAATGGCTGAAAAGGTTTCTGTTAAAGGTGATGATATTCATCCTTTGTTCAAATATCTCACTGCCGAAGCTGACAAGCTGGGCGTTAAAGATCCCATTAAGTGGAACTTTACGAAATTCCTCATCGATGAAAATGGGAGGCTGGTAGCCGTATTTGACAGCAAAACGAAGCCGATGAGCGCAGATATCACTAAATATCTGAATTGATAATCCGCCCGTTTCATGCTGTTTAAAGAAGTGATCGGACAGTCGGTTATAAAAAAGCATCTGACTGAAATAGTCCGGCAAAACCGGTTAAGTCATGCTTTATTATTTGCCGGAAAAGAGGGCAGCGGTGCATTGCCGCTTGCAATTGCTTTTGCCCAATATGTATTGTGCGAAAGCAAGGGGGAAGATGCCTGTGGAAAATGCAATACCTGTATAAAATCAAAGGCGCTTGTCCATCCTGACGTTCATTTTTCCTATCCGGTAATTTCAAAAAAACCCGGCGACAAACCCATCAGTACAGATTTTATTTCTGAGTGGAGGGATTTTATTTCAACATTTGCTTATGGCAATGTATACGACTGGCTGCAGTTAATAGGCGCAGAGAACAAGCAAGGCAACATCACGGCCAACGAATGCAACGATATCATAAGAAAACTCAACCTCAAAAGTTTCGAGAGCGGGTACAAAATATTGATTCTCTGGCTGCCTGAATACCTGGGCACCGAAGGAAACAAGCTGCTAAAGCTGATAGAAGAGCCGCCACCAGGAACCTTGTTCATACTTGTTACAGAAAATGAGGCTATGGTGTTACCAACAATCATTTCCAGGACGCAACTGATCCGGGTTCCCCCCATGACAACAAACGATATTCAGCAGGCGCTGGTGGAAAAAGGAAAGATGAGCAGTGACCAGGCGCGGCAGATCGCGTCGGTTTCAGGAGGCAACTACCGGGAATCGCTTCAGTTGATCCAGCATGCTGGCGATGACTGGATGGCACTTTTGAGGGAATGGTTAAATGCTATCATGAAATCAGGGCCAGTAGCACAGGTGAAATGGATAGAAGAGATCAGTAAGCTGGGGCGCGAAAAACAAAAGCAGTTCCTCCGCTATTTTAACTATCTGCTGGAACAGAGTATAAAAATCCAGGTAATGCAGGGACACGACCTTCCATTTCCTGACGTTGAGAAAGATTTCGCGGTCCGGCTCAATAAAAGGGCCGGTATAGACCAGCAGCAGGCCATCGTCGAAGAGCTTGACAAAGCTTCTTATTATATAGAAAGAAACGCTAATGCGAAAATGCTCTTTCACGCCCTTACTATCAAACTATCCCACATCATTGCTGATAAATCCTTAATTTTGATAACCTGACGATCAGCTAACAATTTAATTTTCTGCACGTTAAGTGAAACCATTAAATAGAAAATAAAAACAAATGGGTTGTAGTTCTTGTGGTACCGGAGGGGACAAATCGCCAGGGTGCAAAAGCAATGGCGGATGTAGCAGTGGTGGATGTAACCGTATGAACGTTTACGATTGGCTCACTAATTTACCCATAAGTGACGCTGCGAGCAATTGCCGTGTAGTCGAAGTGAGCTTTAATAATGGCAGCCGAAAAGATTATTTCCGCAATCATACTGTACAGATTTTCGATAAGGGAGATATGGTATCTGTTGAAGGCGTAAGTGGCTTTGATGTAGGAATGGTAAATCTTACAGGGGAAGTTGTCCGTTTACAATTAAAAAAGAAAGGTATCAATGAGCTTGATCCGGAAATGCGTAAAATACTGCGCAGGTCGGTGGACAGGGACATTGATATTATGAAACAGAATAAGGAACGCGAAAGGGAAGCGGTGATCCGGTCGAGAGCTATTGCAAAACAGCTAAACCTCGATATGAAGATCAGTGAGGTAGAGTTTCAGGCAGATGGAAGAAAAGGCACTTTCTTTTACATAGCCGATGACAGGGTGGATTTCAGGGAACTTATTAAAATATACGCCAAGGAATTCAAGGTTAAAGTTGAAATGCGGCAGATCGGTGCACGGCAGGAGGCAGGTAAAGTTGGTGGAATAGGAAGTTGTGGAAGAGAACTTTGCTGTAGTACCTGGTTAACGGATTTCAAATCTGTTAATACAACAGCTGCCCGTTATCAGAATTTGTCAATTAATCAAAGCAAACTCAGCGGACAGTGCGGAAGATTAAAATGCTGTCTCAACTATGAGCTCGACACTTATCTGGATGCCTTGCAGCACTTTCCTGAAAACGCAGACACCATTCAGGTTGCCAAGGGAACGGCAATCCTTATCAAAAAGGATATTTTCAGGAACCTGATGTGGTACATACTGCCAGATAGTTCCAAGCAATACCCGCTCACCATCGAAAGAGTAAAAAAGATTAAATCCGAGAACAGCAAAAATATTATTCCGCAGGAACTTGAAGCAGTTGATATAATTACCAACAAACAAAAGGAAATAGAGCCTGAGTTTGTAGATTTAGTTGGCCAGATCAGTTTACGCACACTGGACAAAGCCGAGAAAAAGAAACGGTCAAATATGCCTCCGCAACAGCAGCAGAAGAGAAACAACCCTAATAATTCTAGTAATCCTGGCAATCCTCAACAGAGGCCACCCCAAAACCGTCCTCCCCAGCAAAGACCACCCGGAAATACTATTGAAAGGCGTGGATCGGGACCCAAAAAATAAAATTTTATAAAAATTTCGTAAAAAGAAATTAATCAATACAAAAGGAGTATAAGATATTTTCTTATACTCCTTTTGTATTGATTTCAGCGCTTTGCCTGTAATCTGTCTAAAACCAACTTCCTATAAAAGCCTTATTAACATTCGCCGTCTGAAGCAACCTGGCTCTTTTGCGTTTTTTAAATCCCTGCATTATAGCTGTCCAGCTCATCAGCAACAGAAACACCAGCGTTAACGGAGGAATACCCAGCATAGATATCCACTTGCCTCCAAACATTCTTCTCATTGGTCTTCTTAAACGTTCGGCGATGAGGTACATTCCCGGTACAATTACCAGTGTCATAAAGAATGCAGAGATCAATCCGAATATAATTGTCCATGCCAGTGGCTTCCAGAATCTTGAACTGTCGCCACCGATATAAATATGTGGGTTGAGGTGCTCGAACAATGATATAAAGTCAATATTGAATCCTATACCAAGCGGTATCAAACCGAATATCGCGGCAAGAGCGGTCAGCAGCACGGGGATGATACGTGTCTTACCAGCCTGAATCACAGCTTCTCTTGTTTTCATTCCACGTGAACGAAGCTCATCGGCAAATTCAATTACCAGAATACCATTTTTCACCACGATACCTGCGAGACCCACAACTCCCAATCCCGTAAAGGCAACAGACACATCCATGCCCGTCATGGCAAATCCCAGGAATACACCGATGATACTGAATATGATCTCCGTAAGAATGATAACCGATTTGCTGACAGAATTAAACTGAAGCACCAGTATGATTAAGATGAACATCAGTGCGATGATCATCGCTTTTCCCAAAAACGCGCCTGTTTCCGCCTGCTGCTCACCTTCCCCTGTTTGCCTGATCGTCACTCCTGGTTGCGTGCCCGGAAATCTTTCTATATAAGATTTTATTTCCTGGTTGACAGAAGTAGGAGTATACCCTCCTGATGCCAGTACGTTGGAACGAAGACTTATCGATCTCTTATTATTTTTTCTCTTAACACTTCCCAGGGTTGTTGTGTAATCGACCTTAACCAGCGAGCTGATCGGAATATGTTTAATTCCTCCCGTAGAAATATCACGGAATACGATGTTCATATTTAAAAGATCAGAGAGACTTTTCCGTTGCATTTCCTCATTGCGCAACTGGATCTTATATTCATCCTCGCCAACCTTTATTTTAGAAACCTCTTTGCCAAATAATGCCGTCCTGATCTGCTGCCCAATCTGTGCGGATGAAACGCCCTCTATCAATGCCCGCTCACGGTCAACAGTAAGCGAAACTTCGGGATTGGTAAGATCCACATCCATTTTTAATTCTTCCACTCCGGGAACGCGTATCGAGTCAAGATAATTTTTGAGGTTGACTGCGGTTTTAATCAGGTTATCAAAATCATCGCTGGCAATTTCAATATTAACGGGAGGATCTGTCGGAGGACCGCTACTTTCCTGGTCAACGGAAATTTCCGCACCGGGAATTCCTTTCACGGCATTCCTTATTGAGTCAAGATACACGGCAGTTGATGCCCCTGTTCTTTTTTCAAATTCTACAAATGAAACCTGCACCCGGCCAAGTTCCTGGCGCGTACTGCGGTCACCGCTTGAAGGATCTGCAGCGCCAACACCCACGTTTGAAATAATGCTTTCTACGTTCGGATTCTTTTTGCCGTTTTCCATATCAAGTACCTTGTATACTCTTTTTTCAAGTACCTGCGTGATGGAATCCGTATAATCCACCCCCGTTCCAACAGGTTCTTTCAGGTAGACATATACAAAGTTGGGATCTGCTTTAGGAAAGAAAACCACTTTTATTCTTCCGCTGTTTGCGGCGCCGATAAAAATAAACAGGCTCATAAAAAATAATGCAATGACTCCTATAAGCAGATAAACTGGTTTCCATCCGCTGAGTGACCAGCGCAACAATGTTTCATACCTGCGCATCAATGCCGGCAGAACACGATTCTGAAAACCATGTATCACATCATTTAATACAAAGTGATTCAGTAAAACCATCAGCGTAATAAACAACAACAGGTTACCCATAAACGGCGTTCCCGCCAGATCCAGCAATATTCCAAAACCCAGCGCTATCCATAGGCCAGGTTTCCTGAATATCGCTGATTTTGATTTATGTTCACCTTCCGCATGATTCATGAAATCAACTGCAAATACAGGATTCATTAAAAATGCCACGATAAGCGATGCGGTCAGCGTAAATATCAGCATTGTCGGCAGGTAGATCATGAACTTACCGATGATACCCGGCCAGAATAACAATGGGAAAAACGGCGCGAGCGTTGTCAGCGTTCCTGCAAAAACAGGAATGAATATTTCACCGGCAGCCATGATCGCGGATTTCTCCGAATTGATCTTCCCCTTGCCTTCTGCAAATATGCGGTGCGTATTCTCAATTACCACAATGGCATCATCCACAATAATACCCAAACCAAACAGCAACGCAAACAGCACAATGAAATTGAGGGTCACATGCGAGCCAACGATCAGATCCGCCGCCGGAAGAAAGAGAAAGGCCACGAACATACTTAATGGCACACTCAGGGCAACAAAGAATGCATTCACCACTCCCATGAAAAACATCAGTATAATCAGCACCAGCACAAAACCAATAACGATAGTATTTACAAGATCATCAAATGAATGCTTCGCATTTTTACTAAGGTCGCCGGTCATTACGATGTTAAGATCGGGAGGATATTCATTTTTCTTCATGTTGGTGACAAGCGTTTTCACCTGGTCAGCCGTTTCAATAAGGTTCTCTCCTGCTCTTTTGATAATATTCAGTGTCACTACATTTTTACCGTCAAGGCGCGCATAGCTTTCTCTTTCTTTTACAGTATCCTTGATTGTCGCTATATCTTTCAGGTAAATCGGATGGCCACTCGTATTTCTTACTACGACTTTTTCAATATCTGCAGCTGTTTTGAACTGTCCTTTCAATTGTAAATTTCGTTTCATGTTTCCTACTTCAAGCAGGCCTCCTGAAATGTCAAGATTTTCGCGCGCCACGGCATTTGAAATATCATCGAAAGTGACATTGGAGCTTTGCATTTTGTAGTTGTCTACATTAATCTGAAATTCTCTTTCGGGTGCGCCGACAATATCAACACGGTTTATCTGCGGAAGTTCTTCCAAACGGTCCTGCAGGTCATCAGCATATTTTTTTAACCGTTGGGGATCATAATTGCCGCTGATGTTTACATACATGATAGGCAGATCGGAAAGGTTCACCTCCATCACACTCGGCTCTTCGGTAAGATCCGTGGGCAGATCAGGTTTTGCCTTGTCAACCGCATCCTTTACTTTTTGCAAAGCGATATCGATATTTACGGATGCATCAAATTCAATGATGATGGCAGAATAATCCTGCTGCGAAGTGCTGGTCGTTTTCTGGATCTTCACGCCACTGATGGCCTTTAATTGTTTCTCTATCGGCTGGCTCACAAGATTTTCCATGTCCTTTGGAGAATTACCCACATATATCGTCTGGATATATATTGTAGGTATCACCAGGTCAGGAAATTGTTCTTTAGGCAGCGTAACAAACTGGAACACGCCTATGAATGTTACGAACATCATCAGCAGGTAAATAGATGTCCGGTTTTTTATGCTCCAGGTGGTTGGCCCAAAGCCTTTAATTTTATCCTTTATGTTTTCTAATGCACTCATACAATCTTTTTGAAATTGACTGAACTGGTTTCTCTTATAATTTTGTTGTCACCGGCTGTCCGTCATACAAGCCCTGAAATCCTTCTGTGATGAGTGCATCATTAGCTTGAAGCCCTGATTTAACTTCAAGATCGTTGCCATATAATTCTCCTACCTGTATCTGCCTTTTTTTCGCGACCATTTTACCATTCTCGTTTGAAGCCACCATTACGTACTTGCCCTTTTCATCGTTCTGCAAGGTATTCATCGGAATAGTGATGGCATTTTCAGCCGCATAGTCCTGGATCTTCACCATTGCAATTTGGTTGGGACGAAAATCAAGTGTGGCGGGAACTTTCGCTTCAATATAAAATGATCGGGAATTGGCGTCAATGGATGCGCCTTTAACACTTACTTTAGAGGTAACCGTTTTATTAATATCAGGAAGAGTGATCAACACTGTAGCGCCCTGGTCAACCTTATGCAGGTAATTTTCCGGCACCTGTGCCGTTACTTTTAAATTCGTTGTATTTACAATGCGGATACCTGCCGTTACTGCCGATGCGGGACTGAAAAACTCGCCCACTCTTATATTCACCATATCCGCGATCCCACTTATTTCAGCATATACGTTTGTCATACCTGCCTGTTCATTGAGCAGTGAAATCTGTTTTTTCAGGTTATCGACATTATTTTTCGTCTGAAGCAATTCCACTTCGGTGCCGATTTGCTTGTCCCACAAATTCTTGCGGCGGTCGTACAAAGTCTGGGCAAGACTGAGTTGTACAGTAGCCTGTTCCACCTGTTGGCGGCTTATGGCATCGTCAAGCCTGATCAGCAACTGGCCTTTTTTAACCCGGTCACCCTGTTTAACATTAACCGCTCTTACCTGGCCACCTGCCCCCCTTGGAGTTACATATGAAATATTCTGCGCGTCTACTTTTCCCTGCAGATCTATATAATGAGTAAATTTTACAGGTGCTATCGGTGTGATGGTAATCAGTTTTGCATTTACCGCATTGGCAGCAGAGGTATCTGTTTTTGCGAGTTCCTGTTCAAGATCGCGCACCTGCTTGTTTATTGCATCCTGCTGCGCCTTTAAATTCTCCAGCTGCGCTTTTTTATCTTTCGGTTTACTTTCTTTTGTGCCGCAGGCTACTGCAAATATCACCATCAGCGCTGTAGCTGTTAGTTTGATAGTGGTGTTCATTTTCAAATGTTTGAATGTCATAAAGAATTTATTGTATTATAATTTCCCTGTTGCCTTTAAGAAATCAATGCGCGCGATGATAGCATCGTACAATGCGGAAAAATAATTGTTCTGTGCGGTTGTGAGTTCAGATTGTGAGGTAGTGATTTCCGTGTTTGATCCAAGGCCTTGTTCAAATTTCAATTTGGTCTGATTGTATACAGCTTCCGCCAGTGCCATATTCTTCTTCTGGAAATCCATTGAAGCTATTGCGGTGTGTATATTAACCCTTGCCACCTCTACTTCTTCATCGATAGACAGTTTAAGGTTTTCGCGGTTGTTCTGCGTTTGCTGCAAAGCCAGCTTTGCTCCCATGATACGGGCATCTCTGGCAAAACCATCAAATATCGGCACGGCCAGTTTCACCCCGATAAATGTTGTGCTGAACCATTGTTTGCCCGTCTTAAAAAAATTAAATTCCTGCCGCTGGGCATTTCTGCTGTAGTTTCCGCTTACCGATAATGTTGGAATATAAGTCAGCTGGTAGCGTTTGATATTGTACTCATTTAATTTTTCCTGAAGTTGTACCTGTTGAAATTCCTTTCTGTCGGTGTAGCTGTACACTTCTTCTGCAATATTTTCCTTCAGTTTATCTTCACGGATCGTGTCCTTTAATATTAATGAATCCTTTGAAGGCATTCCCATTAATAATTTCAACCCCTCCAGCGCAACGATGATCTGGTTCTCTGATTTTAACTTTTGCGTTTTCAGATTAGTGAGCGTCACTTCTGTTTTATCAACGTCCAGTTTTTCTGCGAATCCATTTTTGAATATTTCTTTCGTGTCGCTGAATAACTTTTCAAATCTTGTAATATTTGCATCGATCGTGGCGATCTGCTGCCGCCCGGCCTGTACCTGGTAATAAATTTTCATTACATTGACCTTGATTTGTTCCTGCGTTACCTCTACGGCTTTCTGGGCAAAATCCATCGTGCTTTTTCTTGCCTGCAGGCCAACGAATACCTGCCCGTCGAAAAGCAGCTGTTGCAAATCCACGCCGTAAGTAAGGTTATGTTTTACACCAAACTGGACCGGAATATACGTGCCGGGCTGACCAAAAAATTCTCCTGGAAGCAGGCTGGTAGGAATATTCAGGTAGTTGGTGTAATTAACATTGCCGTTTATCTGTGGCAGGGCGGCTGCCGTTACTTCACGGTTGGTTTGCTTTTGAATCTGTACGGCCAACAGTGCATTTTTTACCTGCACTGTATTCTTTAAAGCATAGTCAACGGCTTCCTGGGCGGAAAATGCGTTTGTTTGCTGCGCCATCAATGTCGTTGCAGATGCAGTTATCCCGGCGATAAGCAGCAGTTTCCTAAACCCCTTGAATAGATAATATTTCATTGTTCTATCTTTTTAATCTTTCCTGGTGATATTTTAAAATTAGCTTGTATCCTTTCAGTGACGCCACACCAAACAGGAAATGTTCAATAATTATTTTATGCAGTTCAGCCAGATTGAATTTTGATGAAGGGAAAACGTCCTGGTTAAAAGCCATCATCATTCCTTCAAGCCTGAATTTCGCCAGTATATCTATATTAATGTCTGGCCTGTACAGTTCCTCCTTAATCCCTCTTTTCAGATTGTCCCTGATCACCTGGTAGAGATATTTATTTTTATGATCAAGAAATATTTTGAAAGATTGCGGATGAAACCTGTCAAGATCATACATCATCGCAGGATTCATTTCTGAAAAAATCTGCTGCACAAAATCCATTGCCTGAAATAATTCATGAACGGCATCTTTCCCCGTAGCGATATTCGATTCGCACATTTCCTGGGCCGAGCCGATCATTTCCTTTATAATAGCATCAACGAGTTCATCTTTATCAGAAAAATACTGGTATATGGTTTTTTTGGACGCGCCCAACTGTGTGGCAATCTCATCCATGGTAATGGATTTAATGCCATAACGGTGAAACAGGTCCTTAGCCTTTTGTTGTATGCGCTCTTTTATCTCCATAATTCAATCCCACAAAACTACGGAAACTTTTTACGTCACCAAAGTTTCCAACCAGATTTTAATGTTTTTTTCTTTTTTCTGAGCGTTTTTTCATCCGGTGTGTTACGGATACAGACAATTAATTTTGTCCAAATGTTCATTATGAAAGAAAAGCGGGCTTTAAAAAAGGTGTTCCAGTATTTTTTGCAGGGCGTGATCATCCTGGCCCCGATTATTATCACCATTTATGCGGTAACGGCACTTTTCAATTTTATAGATAATATTCTTCCGGATATCGCAGGAAGGTTCTTTCCGCATGTTTTTGGCGTAGATGATTCAGGCAATCCAAGGAAAATTCCCGGCATCGGTTTTATCATAGTTATCCTGGCCGTAGTGACGGTAGGATATGTTTCTTCCTCTTTCATTGTAGGGAGAATGGTGGAACTGCTGGATACAGTGCTGGAAAGAACCCCTGGAATCAAGATTATTTATTCAACGCTCAAAGATTTCTTCGAAGCGTTCGCCGGCAATAAAAGAAAATTCGATAAGGCCGTGCTGGTAAGTGTGCAGGATGCGGAAGTATGGCAGATAGGATTTATAACGCAGCAGGAGCTATCCCAGTTCGGACTAACGGAATATGTTGCTGTGTATGTGCCAAAAAGCTACGCTTTTGCAGGACAACTGTATTTTGTTAAAAAGGAAAGGGTGAAATTATTAACCGATATCAGTTCGGCTGAAGCAATGAAGTTCGCTATTTCGGGTGGTGTGACCGAACTGGACGATGAGCGGTTTGTGCACGAAGCTGCCGGGTAGCATAAACTGGGTGAAGATGAAAAAAGCGGGACTGATGTTTTTATTGCTGATTATTGTTGTAAAGAGCTACTGCTGGGGCTTTTATGCGCACAAACTCATTAACTATTACGCAGTATTCCTGCTGCCGCCTGAAATGATGGTGCTGTATAAAAAGAATATCACTTTTATTAATGACCATGCGGTCGATCCGGACAAACGCAGGTACGCTTTAAAGGAAGAAGCGCCAAGGCATTATATTGACATGGACCGGTATGGTACTCCTCCTTACAGGACGTTGCCCAGGAAATGGAAGGATGCAGTACAATGTTATACAGAGGATAGCCTGAAAGCGCATGGTATTGTGCCCTGGTGGATCCAGGTGATGCTGCAAAGACTCACAAGGGCATTTAAGGAAATGGACCAGCCCGGAATTCTTAAATTGTCGGCAGAGATCGGGCATTATATTGCTGATTCGCATGTGCCGCTGCATGCCTGCAGCAATCACAACGGCCAGTTTACCAACCAGCGTGGCATACATGGGTTCTGGGAATCGAGGGTACCTGAATTGCTCGCCGAAAAAGAATGGGATTTCCTGATAGGCAGGGCGGCCTACATAAAAGATCCTTTGGATTTTACCTGGAAGAGAGTACTGGAAAGTGCCTCGGAAGCTGATTCTGTACTGTTCCTGGAAAGAAAGCTCAGCTCCGGTTTTCCATCGGAAAGAAAGTATGCCTTTGAAACCAGGAGTGGTGTTATGGCCAGGCAGTATTCCAGTGAATATTCTATCGCTTATAACATCCTGCTGAATGACATGGTGGAACGGAGATTAAGACAATCGATCTATGCGGTGGCTTCCTTCTGGTACACCGCATGGGTAAATGCCGGCAGGCCTGACCTGCGTAAGCTCGCAGACAAGGATTTCAGTGAAAAAGAATTAAAAGAATTTGATAAGCTTAATGACAAATGGAACAACGAAAAGGTCAAAGGCAGGGATTGCGACTGATAATTGACCGCTGTCATCAGCTCTGAGTCCGTCAATGTCAGCGATTCGTTATCTTTGAAACCAAAACATTTTATAACTCAAATATTGTATTGTGACGCAGGTAATACACAATTTTAATGCAGGGCCAAGCATATTGCCCCGGGAAGTATTTGAAGAAGCAAGCCAGGCTATCCTGAACTTCAATAATACCGGCCTGTCGATCCTGGAGCTGGGTCACAGAACAAAAGCATTCCAGGCAGTAATGGATGAAACTGTTGCCCTGGCGAAGGAGCTCATGCAGCTGGACAGCGACCATGAAGTTTTATTTCTTCATGGGGGAGCGTCGACCCAGTTCATGCAAATTCCAATGAATCTCCTTAATGAAAATGAAATTGCCGCCTATACCGACACCGGTGTCTGGGCAACCAAAGCAATTAAGGAAGCAAAACTTTTTGGGCATGTGGAAATCGTGTGCAGTTCAAAAAACGATAATTACCTGAACCTGCCAAAAGAGTTCATTGTTCCAAAAACGGCAAAATACCTGCATGTCACTACTAACAACACCATCTACGGCACTCAGTGGCAGGACCTTACCCCTTTTTACCATGCAGGCGTGCCGGTAGTAGCAGACATGAGCAGTGACATATTGAGCCGGGACATCGAATTTAATAAATTTGATATTATTTATGCCGGGGCGCAAAAAAACATAGGTGCCGCAGGAGTAACTATGGTGGTTGTCAACAGGAACATCCTGGGCAAAGTTGAGCGAACGATCCCTACCATGCTCGATTACAGGAATCATATCACCAATGGGTCCATGCTAAACACGCCGCCGGTATTTTCCATATATGTCTGCCTGCTTACTTTACGCTGGCTCAAAAAAATGGGTGGTGTTTCCGTGATGGAAAAGATCAACAGCGAGAAGGCTGCTCTGTTATATGATACCATCGATTCACTTCCGGTATTTTCAGGAACAGTTGCCAAAGAAGACAGAAGCAAGATGAACGTTTGTTTTGTTATCAGGGAAGCTGCGCTTGAAAAGAAATTTATCAGCCTGTGCAATGAGGAAGGAATGATAGGGGTGAAAGGCCACCGTAGCGCAGGAGGGTTCCGCGCTTCCCTGTACAATGCCCTGCCTTTGGAAAGTGTAGAGGCACTTACAGCGTTGATGAAAGATTTTGCAAATAAAAGTTAAACCAAATAAGTAGATGGCCATTGTTATTCCATTCAAAGCCCTGCGCCCGCAGCCGCAGTTTGCTCCAAAAATCGCCTCGCGACCATATGACGTGCTCAACAGCAGGGAGGCTAAGGTTGAGGCGAGGGGAAATCCTCATTCTTTTTTACATATCACCAAATCAGAAATAGATCTCCCCGAAGGAACCGACGTTCACTCCACAGATGTTTATGATAAGGCAAAGCAAAATCTGAATGCTTTTGTTCAGAGAGGTCTTTTATTTAAAGAAGACAAAGCCTGCTTTTATATCTACCAGCTGATAATGAATGGAAGGAGCCAGACCGGACTTGTAGGCACCAGTTCTATCGACGATTACGAAAAAGGCATTATTAAAAAACATGAATTCACCAGGCCGGAAAAAGAGTTGGACCGTATAAATCATATCAAGTCAACACGTGCGCAGACTGGCAATGTTTTCCTCGCCTACAGAAACGTGGAAGAAATAGATACGATCATTAATAAATGGCAATCGACACACGATCCCGTGTATGATTTTATCGCCGATGATGGCATCAGTCACAGGATATGGGTCATTAATTCCGACCAGGTAAACAATTCCCTTACGCAGCTCTTCAGGGAGAAAGTTCCTGCCACCTACATTGCCGATGGACATCACAGGGCCGCATCGGCGGCTAAGACGCGTTTGCAGACGGAAGAGAATTATTTTCTTACTACCCTGTTTCCTGCAAATGAATTAAAGATCCTGGATTACAACAGGGTAATAAAAGATCTCAACGGATATTCTTTAGAAGAATTCATTGACAAGCTGAAAGAGGATTTCGATGTGGAGCAGGTAAAAGAATCTTTGTCGCCTATAAAGCTTCATGAATTTGGCATGTACCTGAAGAACAAATGGTACAGGCTTACCGCAAAAGAAAATACATATACCAATGATCCTATTGGCATACTGGATGTTACAATTCTTTCAGATAATATATTGGATAAATTATTGGGGATTGCAGACCAGCGGACAGATAAAAGAGTGGATTTTGTAGGTGGCATCAGGGGATTATCTGAACTTGAAAAGAGAGTGGACAGCGGAGAGATGGCAGTAGCGTTCAATCTTTACCCGGTAAGCATTGAACAATTATTCAACATAGCGGACAGTGGTAATGTAATGCCGCCAAAGAGCACATGGTTTGAGCCCAAGCTACGCGACGGTCTGCTGACACATCTCACGCGCGATTAAAATAGTGTATATACTTATGAAGCCAGTTATATTATTTGTGTTACTATGTATCCCCGTTCTGATATTGCAGGCGCAGCAGGAAAATCCAGGGGAAACAGCCAAAACCTTTATAAAGCAAGGTGATTATAATAATGCGGTACTGGTGCTGAATAAGGCCATAGAAAAAGACAGGGATAATATTGAATTAAAAAAAGACCTGGCTTTCGCTTATTTCCTGGAAAGGGATTATTCCAAATCAATAAGCATTGTAAAGCCGCTTGCGGAAAGCGCAGTTGCAGACATACAGACCTTCCAGATCCTGGGAATGAATTATAAAGCCATAGAAGAAAGAAAAGAAGCCGAAAAAATGTACAGGACAGCGCTGAAGAAATTTCCGCAAAGTGGCGCATTGTACAGCGAATTCGGCGAAATGCTATGGGCAAAGCAGGACTTTCCCGAAGCTGTGAGGCAATGGCAGAAAGGCACGCAGGTTGATCCGAATTACTCCGGCGACTATTATAACCTGGCCAGGCATTATTATATGTCAGCCGATAAGGTGTGGGGATTATTATATGGAGAAATATTTGTGAACCTCGAAAGCTATAGCAAGCGCACCCCTGAAATAAAAGATATGCTCCTGGAAGGATATAAAAAGCTGTTTACAGAATCGGATATGACAAAGGACCAGGATGTGAAGAATGAATTCGTCAAAGCATATATCGCCACAATGAAAAATCAGGCGCAGGTCATCAACGCAGGTGTCACCCCCGAAACACTTGCTGCGTTAAGAACAAGGTTTATATTAGAATGGTTTGACAAGAACGCTGTAAACTTTCCTTTCAGGTTATTCGAATACCAGCAGCAACTCGCCAAAGCCGGACTGTTCGATGCGTACAATCAGTGGATATTCGGCGCTTCAGATAATCTCTCCGCTTTCCAGCAATGGACCGCTACGCACAGTGAAGAATACAATAAGTTTAATACCTTTCAGAAGAACAGGGTATTTAAAGTGCCGGCAGGACAGGGTATCAGAAATAATTCCAACCAGCGTTATCATGCTTCAACATTGACACAAGCATCGCCATATGAAAGAACCCAAACGATTATTCGACTGCCTGGAGTTGCTTCTTACTCACGGCGACAAAGCGGATCTGCTTGCAGGAAAAGAAAAAGGCACCTGGAAAAAGTACAGCACTTTTGAAGTAAATAATATTATTCACCGGCTCAGTGCAGGGCTGCTGCGATCGGGTATTACCAATAATGATCCGAGTCCTGAAGGGCGCGATAAGGTGGCGGTGCTCAGCAAGAATTGTCCGGAATGGATCATGCTCGACCTGGCAGTGCAGCAATGCGGTGGGGTGCTGGTGCCGGTTTATCCTACTATCAGCATTAACGAACTGGAATATATTTTAAATGATGCGCAGGTAAAATTCGTATTTGTCCGTGATGAAGAAGCCTGGCATAAAGTTTCTTCCATCCGGGATAACGTTCCTTGGATCAAAGAAATATTCACTTTCGAAAAAGTTGTCGGCGTCAGGCACTGGGAAGAATTGCTTATCGAACCGGATGCAATCCTGAAAAACAAAGTAAAAGAAATATCCGCCGCAATAAGTAAAGACGATCTGGCTACTATAATTTATACCTCCGGCACCACAGGAAAACCAAAAGGGGTAATGCTTTCTCACCAGAATATTCTTACAAATGTTCAGGCCAGCATACCCTGTCTGCCGGTCGAAGAGCTTAAAGCGTTAAGCTTCCTGCCCCTGAACCATATATTCGAAAGGATGATCACCTACTTTTATCTCTACAAAAACGCATCTATCTATTATGCCGAGAGCCTTGACACCATTGCCGACAATTTAAAGGAAATAAAACCCAGTATATTCACTACTGTTCCACGCCTGCTGGAAAAAGTATATGACAAAATAATGGCAAAAGGCGCAGAACAGAAAGGAATCAAAAGAAAATTATTCTTTTGGGCACATGATCTGGCCACGAGATATGAAATAAATACCAACCAGGGAACCTGGTACAATATCCAGTTAAAAATAGCCAATAAACTCATTTTCAGCAAATGGCGCGAAGCGCTGGGAAACAATTTGCTGTGCATTATTTCCGGAGGCGCCGCCTGCCAGGTAAGGCTGATCAGAATATTCACGGCCGCGCGCATACCGATACTGGAAGGTTATGGACTTACAGAGACTTCTCCGGTGATCAGTGTCAACCGCTTCCAGGTAGAAGAACGCCTGTTCGGATCTGTTGGTCCGAAGATCGATAATGTTGAAATTAAAATTGCGGCAGATGGTGAAATCCTCTGCAAAGGCCCTAATATAATGATGGGTTACTATAAAGCGCCCGGGCTTACCCAGGAAGTGATGACCGATGGCTGGTTCCATACAGGAGACATCGGCGTGCTGGTGTATAATAAGTTCCTTAAAATAACCGACAGAAAAAAAGAAATGTTCAAGACCAGCGGTGGTAAATATGTGGCTCCGTTGCTAATAGAAAACAAACTTAAAGAATCAGTATATATCGAACAGGTGATGGTGGTGGGTGCTGAAAGGAAATTTGTTGGGGCACTCATCGTTCCCTCCTTTCCCAACCTTAAAAACTGGACGAGGCAAAACGGAATAATGGAAAATGACAACGAAGCGTTGATCCGTAACCCCAAAGTTGTGGCGCTCTATTACGAGATCGTGGATAGTTTCAACAAATACTTCAATCATGTGGAACAAGTAAAAAAATTTGAACTCCTGGCGCATGAATGGAGCATTGATGGCGGGGAAATGACACCAAAAATGAGCCTGAAAAGAAAGGTGGTGATGGAAAAAAACAGTGTGGCCATAGAAAGGATATACAGCTGATTCCTCTGTATTTGTTTATATTGCCATTAAAATAAAGGGTATATATGTTGAAATCAATGACGGGTTTTGGAAGGGCTGAACGGGCTGTTGGCGACAAAACTTTTCTTATAGACATCAAATCTTTAAATGGAAAGCAATTTGAGCTTAATCTCAAGATGCCTGCATTTTTAAAACCCTTTGAATTCGAGATAAGAAATATTTTATCGAAGAACCTGAACCGCGGCTCTGTTGATTGCACTATCAGCCTTAAAGAAACAGGCAGCGCCAAGCCTGTCAGTATTAACACTGATCTTGCTAAAGCATATTACCAGCCCATAGCAGAGTTATCCAGGGCACTTAACCTGGATTCGGCACATATCCTCAGCACATTATTAAAATTACCGGAAGTCATTACGCCGACAGGGGAAACATTGACAGACAAAGAATGGGAGGCATTTCAGCAGGTAATGCAGTCGGCCATTGACAATCTTAATGACCACCGCCATGACGAAGGCAAATCACTGCAGGAAGAACTGATACTGAGGATCACCAATATTCTAAAACAGCAGGAGGAAGTCATCAGGCTGGAACCTTTGAGAAAGGTTCGGATTAAGGAGGGACTGGTCAAAATTCTTGAAGAGAATGTAGGAAAGGAAAACTATGATGCTAACCGCCTTGAGCAGGAGATTATTTATTACATCGAAAAAATTGATCTTACCGAAGAGCAGGTGCGCCTCAAAAATCATTGCAGCTACTTTATGACCATTCTTTCGGAACCTGAAGAAGGCAAGGGCAAAAAGTTGTCATTCATACTGCAGGAAATAGGCAGGGAAATAAATACCACCGGTGCCAAAGCATACGATTCCACCATTCAAAAATGTGTTGTGATGATGAAAGATGAGCTCGAAAAGGCAAAGGAACAGATATTAAACGTGTTATAAAATGCTATCGCGATTCTATAAACTGTTCATTGGCTTCATAGGGCTGTTAGTTGTATCGTGCAATACGATTGATATATTTGAAAAAGATATAACTATCCCTGACCACGAGTGGAGCAGCAGCTTTAAACCCGAGATATCTTTTGAAATAAACGACACTTCCTCCCTATATAATATATATGTGGTGGTTCGGCACTCCGATGCCTACAGGTATAACAATATCTGGATGAACCTGTACACAAAGATCCCTGACGATACCCTCCGCAGGCAAAGGCTGGATCTGCGGCTGGCTACCGACGACAGGGGTTGGCTGGGAAGTGGCATGGATGATATTTTCGAACACCGGATATTGATTACCAACGCTCCCCAACAGCTTACAAGGAAGGGATTATATACTTTCAGACTGGAAAATATTATGCGGGAAGAACCACTGCAGCACGTCATGAATGTCGGCATCAGGGTGGAGAAGACAAAGGGTTAATATGCTTAAGAAAAAACGCCTGACCATCATCATAATCTTTTATTGGTTATTACTGGTGTATATCGTCGCTGCACTGATATGGTGGTTTATTGCGCTGGAGAAACAGAATGCCCAGATGACCGAATACAGGTTAAGCGAGTTAAAACTGGATGATCCCTACTACAACGCAAAAGCAGGTGAAATAAATACGGAAAGAGATAGAAAAACAACCCAGTTCGTGGGTGAAGGGGGATTTTTCATGGCCCTCATTTTACTGGGTGCAGTGTTTATGTATCGTGCCGTTCGCCGCCAGTTCACCTTACAGATCCAGCAGGAAAACTTTATGATGGCCATCACCCATGAATTAAAAACACCTATAGCCGTTGCCAAGTTAAATCTTGAAACTTTGCAGAAGCATCAGCTGGATGATGCCAAAAGACAAAAACTAATCCGGATGACACTGCAGGAAACCGACCGGTTGAATTCGCTCACAAGCAATATACTGGTATCGGCGCAGCTGGAAGCAGGCAGGTCTTTTTTAAAAGAAGAACTTGATTTTGCGGCCCTGGTAAAAGAATGCGCACAGGAATTTATAAACAGGTTCCCCGACAAAAAATGGAACATCATTTTAAACGAAGGACTGGAAGTTATCGGCGATCCCTTACTGTTGCAGATCATGATTAATAATTTAATTGACAACGCAATAAAATATTCTGCGGCAAAAACAGAAATAGGTTGTTTGGCGTATATGGAAGAAGGCAAGACAACATTACGAATCACTGATGAAGGACCGGGCATCAGCATACCGGAAAGGAAAAAGATCTTTCATAAATTTTACCGGATCGGAAGCGAGCAAACCAGGCCCGCGAAAGGAACTGGTCTGGGACTGTATCTTTGTAAAAAAATTGCCAAAGACCATCATGCGGTTATTTATATGGAGGATAATACACCAAAGGGTTCGGCATTCGTTGTACGTTTTGAAAAAAAATAAAGTATGGCGGCAGGAAAATATTCGGTTTTACTGGTAGAAGATGAAGAAAACCTTCACGAAGCGCTAAAGCTCAACCTTGAGCTGGAAGGATACGATATTACTTCCGCCTACAATGGCAACCAGGCTCTCAGCAAAGTAGAACAGGAATATTTCGACCTGATCATCATGGATGTCATGTTACCTGAAGTGGATGGCATCAGCGTTACAGAAAACATCAGGCTGCAGAACAACGATGTTCCCATTTTAATGCTGAGTGCAAAAAACACCAGCGCCGACAGGGTACACGGGTTAAAAAAAGGAGCCGATGACTACCTCACTAAACCATTTAACCTGGAAGAATTATTATTAAGAGTGCATAAACTCATAGAAAAAAATAAGAAGATGCAGGATAAGGATTCTGTGGGTGATGTATATAGTTTTGGCAAAAATACGGTCGACTTTAAGGCGCAGGAAGTAGTGACAAGGAAAGGGGAGCGGTTGCAGATCAGCAAGAAGGAAGCGATGCTGCTGAAACTGCTGATCGAAAATAAAAATGAAGTAGTGACCAGGGAAAAAATTCTACAGGCTGTGTGGGGATATAATGTTTATCCCACCACCAGGACAATAGATAATTTTATACTGAACTTCAGAAAATATTTTGAGGAAGACAGCCGTAATCCAAAATTCTTTCATTCGGTGAGAAGCGTGGGATACAAGTATACCGAATAAAGTTTGTTATTTTTTCCCCGATGACCGTACAGCCTGATATATTATCCACCCTGTGATCGCCAGTCCGATGACCCCGAAATAATAATACTGTACAGGAATATTTTCCTGATTATGTATTATTTTTTCAATAGGATCTATTTTCTTTTCCCCTTTTTTTACCGTGAATTTTACCTGCTGCGTCAACGCAGTTTTGTATGTTGCAGAAGCCGGATCAAAATAAGAAAAATTTATCGCGTCAATTACGTATTCTCCCGGTTCATGGCTTTCCAGAGTGTATTCAAAGACTTTTGATCCGGAAAGGGGGAACACATACTTATTCACGTTTTCCGTAACTTTTGGTGCGGAAACCGCTGCTCCTTTTGGCCAGGTGATCTCCGGATCGGTGATCAACGGTAAATTTCCTGTGCCTTTAATGACGAGCCGTACCGTTGCAGGATCATACTGGTTAAGATCCGTATCCTTCATTTGCAGTTCAATAGAAAAATCACCTACAGCACCTGAAAAAGAATCCGGCTGATTTTTTACGGGCAGGGCTTTTACGGTAATCATTATCGGTGGCGTTTCCAGCGTAAGATGTTTTACCATACCCGGGTTGCGCAAAAAGATCTGGCTCTCCACCTCCGCAGGTTCAAGTGAAAACTTTCCTTCCTGCAGAGGAAATAACTGAACCTTGCGGATAAGATGAGAATTAAACGCCTTTCCACTTACCATTTCCACCTCAGGTTCATTATTATAGGCATCAACCATTTCCAGCACACTGAACCCGGTAAGCGCGGGTCTTTTTACCACCCTGGAATTAGCGTTTAATCTGGAATATGCCTTGAATGTTGCCATAACCGGCTCGCCAACATAGCAATTCGTAGTAGTAACATCCGCCTTGAGAAAAAAATTCTCTTTTATTTTTTCATCTATGTTCTCGCCCTTTTTTATTTCAGACTGATCAACTACAGGATTCTGGAAATCCAATATCTTTTTGTTTCCCGGGCCCTGTGCATTAAGCGTGACAGAGACGATTGAAAAAGCTATAAATAAAAATTGCATCATATATCACCGGATTGCGGTCTGATCACTATTTCTTCAACACATGCCTGGGGCGAAAGGTTTGCTGCGGCAAATATCATTTCAGCAATATCGGAAGCCTTCATAATTCTGCCGGGATCCACGCCACTTTCATCCCAGGAAGCAGTCCAGACAGCACCTGGAAACACAGCGGTCACTTTAATATTAAATTTCTTCATCTCGTCGCGGAGATTGGCAGACAGGCCGGCCATTGCATATTTGGTAATGCTGTATGAACCACCGTTAGGATAAGCTTTCAATGATGCTACGGAACATATATTAAATATATGACCGCTCTTTTTTTCCACCATGGATGGAAGCAGGAATCTGCTCAGGTAATAGGCACTGTAAACATTTGTATTCATCAGGTGCTCGAGTGCCCCATCTGCTTCTTCATGCACATTGCCCGGAGTGTACGAACCGGCATTATTTACCAGTATACCAATGTCAGAAGTTTTAGATAAAACCCAGTCAGCAAAGACTTTTACTTCATCTTTGGATGAAACGTCGCAGGTTTTATAGTCAATTTTAATTCGGGGGAACCGCTGAAGAAGGATTTCTGAAAGATGTTTTAGCGGACCTTCATTGCGGGCGCATAAAAACAAATCATAGCCATTCGCCGCAAATTTTTCAGCTATGGCGCTTCCTATTCCCTTCGATGCCCCGGTAATAATGATATTCATAATGTAAAGGCATCGAATATAAGTTATTTATTGAAGAGGTTTCATGCAAAGGCGTTAATAGAAACCAAAAGGAGTGCAAAGAAATTGTCCTTTGCACTCCTTTTCGGCTTACGTGAAATTAGAATTATGGCGTGAGAATATCCACTACATGTCTGGCCCTCCGGATTGGGGAGCTGAAAATCGTTCTGAATAATCTTGTAGCAGATAAAATGGAAATTAATGATGCGGACGCTGAGTTGTTACTCTTCATAGATGTGGATTAAATTGTTTAAAAAAAGATACACAGGTAAAATACCAACTGCAATTAAGAATTCAAAGGATTCGGTGTTAATTTTAACAAATGAAGTACCGTCACCTGTTCTTTGATCTTGACCACACACTCTGGGATTTTGATACGAACGCAAAACTGACGCTCATGCAGCTGTATTACGACCTGGAGCTGGAAAAGTCGGGCGTGCACGATTTTGAATTATTCTTTCAATATTACCTTGTCCACAACAATAAATTGTGGGCACGGTTCCGCAATGGCTATATAAATGCGGACGAATTGCGCTGGAAAAGAATGTGGCACACCCTGCTGGAATTTAAGATAGGTGATGAAAAACTGGCAAAAGCGATGGGAAAACGGTTCCTTAAACAACTGCCTGAAAGAAACCTGTTGTTTCCCGATACCTTGGAAACTTTAAAATACCTTCGGGATAGCGCCTATAGTATTCATCTCATCACTAATGGTTTTGAAGAAATCCAGCACCTTAAGCTGAAAAATTCCGGGATCGACAACTTTTTTACCGAAGTGATCACTTCAGAAGGGAGCAACAGTATGAAGCCTAAAAAAGAGATATTCGATTATGCATTGAAAAAAGCCGGCGCGCTGCAGCAAAACAGCATCATGATCGGTGATAGCATGGAACTGGATATCCAGGGAGCCATTAACGCGGGAATAGATCAGGTACATGTAGATCATATCAATACCGGCACCATCAAGGATAAGACAGATCATGCTGGTTCACAGCCTGTCATCATACCCACTTACCTTGTTCATTCTTTAAAAGAATTGCAGGAAATTTTTTAAAACCGCGCGAGAACGGTCACTCCACCCAGGACAACCTGGTTCAGGCTGACCTGAATTTTTGTTCCCAGGGGCAGCAGTACATCAACACGGCTGCCGAATTTAATGAATCCCATCTCCTGGGCTTGTTCCACCCGCTGGCCGACCTGTAAATAATTCACGATCCTCCGGGCCACCGCCCCTGCAATTTGTTTTACCAGCACTTCGCCATACTGGTTTTTGATCACCACGCTGTGGCTTTCATTTTCCGTGGATGATTTCGGATGCCAGGCAACAAGATATTTTCCCTTATGATACTGGTTGTACACTACTTCTCCCCCAACAGGGTTCCTGTTCTGGTGCACATTGGCAGGGCTCATGAATATCGATATCTGCAGCCTTTTCCCCTTAAAATACTCCTCGTCAAAGACTTCTTCTATAACTACCACTTTCCCGTCTGCAGGGCAGATAACGGAATTTTCCGATACCATCAGCACTCTTGCCGGTATACGGAAAAAAGAAATAATGAACAGCCAGAAAACAATAGTAATCAGGAAAATAAACCAGCTCAGCCAGGGATGGCTGAAACTTAAAAACGCAAATGAGGCAATATTGATGGCGCCAATTAGAATGGCCGTGATCACAATCGTCTTAATTCCTTCTCTGTGAATGGTCATGAATGCTGTCTTGAGCGCCAAAAATAAGTAAACCTTGTTAACATACTGAGTGAATTACTTTAAAAATACCCGCACATAGAGCCACACAAAAGGAGTGGCTAGAAGCAGGGAATCGAACCGGTCCAGAAATCCCCCATGACCAGGCATTATCGCACCACTGTCCTTAATACCGGCAAGCCGCTTGAGCTTGCTTTCAAGCAGATCCCCGAAAGTGCCCGCCAACGCCGCAATCAGGGCGATCATCACAAAATGTATCACCTTAAAATCTTCCAGCACCCATATAAAACGGCTCAGTACGCTCACCACCGCCACGCAAAGTACAATGCCGCCTGCCGTTCCCTCCCATGTTTTTTTGGGTGAAATGGAAGACAATGGTCTTTTGCCGATCAGGGACCCGACAATATAAGCCATCGTGTCATTGATCCACATGCAGGAAATGAGCAGTATCGGGAAAACCGGGGTTGATTGAAAAGAGACACCCGGAACGATCAGCAGATCAGTGAGCAGCGCAAAGCTTAGAGAAATATATAGTATTCCCAAAAAGGAATAACCGATATTCTTTACAGAAATAGTACTGGCAAATAACAATTCAGTGATCGGCAACAAAAAAGCAAGCAGCAGCCCCAGCCAGAACCCTGCCGGGTGCAATAAAAAATTGCCAAAGCGAAAATCGTCATTGGTAAAATAAATCATGAGGCACCATCCTGCCAGCATCACCCCGTATCTGTGAAAAGGTGAAATGCTTTTATATTCGCCATCGATCAGCGTGATTATTTTTTGATACTCCACCCAGCAACCGAAATGAATAAAGCTGAACAGGACAAAAAATGTCCAGTGGCTGATTAATAATCCCGCCAGCATGATCACCACAAAAACGGCGGCAGAGATGGACCTGGTTCGTAAAGTAGCCGTATTTAACTCCATGGAAATAAGTTACGCTAAAAATTCATTGCTGCGGTTCAGCTCATCCGGCTCGTACACTTTTTCATATGTAACGGTCGAATAAGATTTGAACAACCATAGTATTCCCATCACTCCCAGGCCGCTGACCAATGCTGCAAAAGCGGGCAGGGAAGGATTTTTATCGATATACTCCGGTGCATAAGACACTGCGATCACCTGGACGGCATTATTTACGAAATGCGCCAGGATGCTGGTCCAGAGGCTGCCGCTGTACCAGTACAATGCCCCGAGGATAATACCCAGAAACATCCTTGGAAAAAATCCCTGGAACTGAAAATGAAAAGCTGAAAATAAAACACCCGTCATAATGATCCCTGTCCAGGGATTTTTGGTGAGGTTTATGATGATCCGCTGAAGTACTCCTCGAAAGCAGACCTCTTCGCAAACAGCAGGCAGCAGGGCAATGATGAATACATTCATAGCCACTTCAAAACTATTGCCTGCTTTCAGGAACTGCGACATTTGCTTACCAGCATCTTTTTCCAGCCTCGTCATCCATTCGGGAAGCGGGATCCGCTGGTTAAGATCGCCCAGCCACATTACAAAGGGCATCGCGATGAGTATGCAAAGCATTGCCAGCAATACCATCTGTGGTTTTGCTGGTCTTATGCCAAGGAAAAAGAAAGGTTTTCCGTTGAAAGTGATCAGGGCAAAAACAATCGCGGGAAGCAGGAAGATAATTACAGACGACAGGGCCTGCACCAGCTTCATCGTAGTAAGAGTATGTGGAACGGACCAGTCGAGCTTATCCAGGCCGTTCAGGGGCAGCCCCCGCGCAACAACCACTGTTGCCATTACAAATGAAGCAAGGATAAAAGCGCCTCCAAGCAGGCCCAGGAAGAGGCCGAGCTGCGACCATGGAGATTTAACGCGTAAATGACCGATCATAATAGATAAAGTGTAAATTTGCAGCTATTTGTTTACAATATACAGATAAGCCGGCAGGTACAAATATCGATGGTTCCGGCGGATTAAAATGATTAAAATAGGCAATATACAGCTTCCGGAATTTCCTCTTTTGCTCGCTCCCATGGAAGATGTGAGCGATCCTCCGTTCAGGGCGGTGTGCAAGGACAATGGTGCCGACCTGATGTATACGGAATTTATTTCTTCGGAAGGATTGATACGCGATGCGATCAAGAGCCGCAAAAAACTCGACATATTCGATTACGAACGTCCGGTGGGCATCCAGATATTCGGAGGCGACGAAGAAAGCCTTTCGCTCGCCGCTAAGATCGTTGACGTGACCAACCCTGACCTGCTCGATATCAATTTCGGGTGCCCCGTAAAAAAAGTCGCCTGCAAAGGAGCCGGGGCAGGAGTGCTGAAAGACCTGCCGCTGATGATGCGCCTGACTGAAGCGGTTGTAAGAGCGACAAGTCTTCCCGTAACGGTAAAAACCCGCCTGGGCTGGGACAGTGACACTAAAAATATAGAGGAAGTCGCGGAGCGCCTGCAGGACGTGGGCATAAAAGCGCTCGCCATCCATGGACGCACCCGTGTGCAGATGTACAAAGGGTCGGCAGACTGGGATCTGATCGGCAAAGTGAAAAACAATCCCCGGATAAACATACCCATTTTTGGAAATGGCGATATCGACTCTCCGGAAAAAGCCGTTGAATACAAAAACCGCTACGGCGTGGATGGAATCATGATCGGACGTGCCGCCATCGGGTATCCGTGGATATTTAACGACATCAAGCACTATGTGCGGACCGGCGGGCATCTTGCGCCCCCCACCATTGAACAAAGGATTGAGGTGTGCCGCAAACACCTGATCCGTTCATTCGAATGGAAGGGACCCGTCGTTGGTATTCTGGAAATGCGCCGCCATTATGCAAATTACCTCAAGGGCCTTCCTAATATAAAGGAATACCGCAGCCAGCTGGTTACGCTTAAATCAATAGAAGAAATTGAAGAAGTGCTGAATGAGATCGTAAAAAAGTATTCAGGATATGAATTTCAGAAATCAGTAATTGTCCTGGAAAATTACCACGAGAAGTGTGCGGTGTAAAATGACTGACGAATATTATATGATGATGGCGCTCAGGGAAGCGAAAAAGGCTTTTGAGGAGCAGGAAGTGCCCGTAGGCGCAATAATAATACAACAGGACAAAGTACTCGCAAAGGGCTATAACCAGGTGGAAAGGCTCAATGACCCTACCGCGCATGCCGAGATACTCGCCCTCACTTCGGCATTTAATTTTCTTGGCAGCAAATACCTTCCTGAAGCGACAATATACATGACTGTCGAGCCCTGCCTGATGTGCGCAGGAGCATTATTCTGGAGCAAAATAGGCAGGATCGTGTACGGCGCTGACGATGATAAAAATGGCTACACGAAATATTGCGCATGCCCTCCTTCCATTGATGGAATTTCTCATTCGCAATGGCCCTTTCATCCGAAAACAAAACTAAATAAGGGTATCCTTGCCACTGAATGCGCCCTGCTGATGAAAGATTTTTTCCGGATACGGCGATAAACCTGGCAGGCTTATGGAGTAATATTCTGTAAATTTACCTAATCATTAATTTAAACACAATTACTTATGGCATTTACATTACCCGCGCTCCCTTACGCATACGATGCATTGGAGCCACACATTGATACAACAACCATGCAGATACACTACGGCAAGCATCACCAGGCTTATGTGGACAATCTCAATAAAGCAATCGCCGGCACGCCGAACGAAAACAAATCACTTGAAGAGCTCGTTGCTGTAGCGGGAACCATCAGCCCCGCTGTCCGTAATAACGGGGGCGGTCATTGGAACCACAGCTTCTTTTGGGAAATCCTTGCACCGCATGCAGGCGGGGCGCCGACCGGAAAACTGGCCGACAGCATTAATTCCACGTTCGGTTCTTTCGATGCTTTTAAAGAAAAATTCAACAATGCAGGCCTCACCCGGTTCGGTTCCGGCTGGGCATGGCTGTTAGTTAAGGATGGCAAACTGGAAATCTCTTCTACCCCAAACCAGGATAATCCTTTGATGGACGTCGCTGAAGTGAAGGGTACCCCGATACTGGGGCTTGACGTGTGGGAACATGCGTATTATCTTAAATACCAGAATCGCCGTGCAGAATATCTCGGGGTGTTCTGGAATGTGGTGAACTGGAACAAAGCCAGCGAAAGATTCGAAAAAGCGAGATAAGAAATTATGGCGCCGCTTCATGTGGCGCCATAATTCTATATAAACACATTGTAAATGAAAAGAATATTATCTATTGCCGCTTTGATCTCCCTGCTTGCCTCCTGCACTGGTGGAGGGAAAAAAGTATTGGTCATGACAAGCGGCAAAGCCGAAATCAATGGCAGCACCATTACCCTGCAGCCCGGAACCACACACACCGAGATGACATTAATACCCGATGGGGACAGCATTACAGTGGTAACGCCGTCAGAAACAAAAGGGTTTTCAGTAAAGGAGAACGGATATTACCTGTTAAACTTAAAAAAAGATACCATCGCAGGCGCTTACCAACTGGTGGGAACAAACAATGAACAGAAAATCTCACAGGAAATACTCAGAGCAAGAATAGACAGCCTGTACCAGCTTATGCTTGGAGTTAACGTTAGCGAAAAGTCCAGGAACTATAACCTCCCTCCTTTTACAATAGCGAAGATCACCCAAAATACAGACGCACAGATAATTGGCCCCTACGTTAAACTTCCTGCTTCATTCGATCCGTCTGTAAAGCATGAAGTATATAAGTTTTATACAACTAAGGAAATCATGGAGATACTGGTCAAAAGCAGTAAAATGACGCAGTAATTATTCAGGCCGCATCTGCGGAAACAATAATACATCCTGGATCGAAGCCTGACCCGTCATCATCATGCAAAGCCTGTCTATGCCGAATCCTATTCCCGCCGTAGGCGGCATTCCATACTCAAGCGCACGCAGAAAATCGTAATCGATAAACATCGCTTCATCATCCCCCCGCTCCATTAATTTTACCTGCTCTTCAAAACGCTCACGCTGATCTACCGGATCATTAAGTTCCGAATAAGCATTGGCCATTTCCTTGCCATTGATCATCAGCTCAAAACGTTCTACCAGCCCGGGTTTGCTACGGTGTTTTTTTGTCAGCGGACTCATTTCCAGCGGATAATCCGTGATAAAAGTCGGCTGAATAAAATGATGCTCGCATTTTGTACTGAATATTTCATCCACCAGTTTTCCAATACCCATGGATTTATTCACAGGTATGCTTAGTTCACCGCAAACATTGCGCAGCGCTGTTTCATCCATCCCTGTAATATCATACCCCGCATATTCTTTAATGGCATCATACATGGTCACGCGACGGTACGGGGCCTTGAAATCAATTTCCTTTCCCTCTATTGCAGTCTTCGTATTTCCGTTCACAGCGATAGCGGTGTGTTCAAGAAGCTGTTCAGTAGTTTCCATCAGCCAGATATAATCTTTATAGGCAGTGTAAAATTCCAATACGGTGAATTCCGGATTATGTGTGCGGTCCATCCCCTCATTTCTGAAATTTCTGCTGAATTCATACACCCAGTCGAAACCACCGACAATCAATCTTTTTAAATATAATTCATTGGCGATACGCAGGTACAACGGAATATCCAGCGCATTATGGTGCGTGGTAAATGGCCGGGCAATTGCCCCCCCGGGAATATTCTGCAGCACGGGAGTATCCACTTCCAGGGCCCCGCGCTGATTCAGAAATTCGCGGATAGCATTGATCATCTTCGAGCGTTTGATAAACGTTTCCTTTACCTCCGGGTTAATTACAAGGTCAGCATACCGCTGCCTGTATTTAAATTCCGGATCGGTGACGGCATCAAATGTTTCTCCCTCCTTTTCTTTAACAACCGGCAATGGCTTCAAAGACTTCGAAAGAAAGATCAGTTCTTTTACATGAACCGATATTTCCCCGGTCCGCGTGGTGAATACATATCCTTTCACACCGAGAATATCACCCATGTCCGTAAGATGTTTCCACACTTTATCATAGAGGCTCTTGTCTTCCCCGGGCGCGATGTCATCACGCTTGATGTACAGCTGAATCTTTCCGCTGCTGTCCTGCAGTACGGCGAAAGATGCCTTCCCCATATCGCGCACTCCCATGATCCTTCCTGCAAGACATACATCGGCAAAGTCGGCCGCATTTGTATCCGCCCTATAATTTGCTTTGATGTAAGCAGAGGATATATTTACCGGGAACAAGGGCGCGGGATACGGATCGATACCCATTGCCTGCAGTTCCTTTAATTTCTCTCTCCTGATAATTTCCTGTTCTGACAAATTCATTATAAAAAATTAATTAGCTATTTTTTTTAAGCGCTAGAATTGAGAACTCACTCTCTTCTTTCACGAAACTATTGATCAGCAATCCGAGGCCTTCTACCTCCATCTCAACGGAATCGCCATCCTGAAGCCATTGCTCTTTATAGTTCGAATCACCTAGTTTACCCGTACCATTCAGTTCCAGGAAGCATCCCGT
>Ga0209512_1001141_pt1 | contig 35132 bp, 36 predicted proteins | sample frozenSSSSmetaG_FD_184142 | JGI IMG/M metagenome (GOLD analysis project Ga0209512, IMG submission 184142) | Glacier valley bacterial and archeal communities from Borup Fiord, Nunavut, Canada, to study Microbial Dark Matter (Phase II) -... | ecosystem: Environmental > Aquatic > Freshwater > Ice >...
ATGGCCGATGCGTGGCAGTTGCCTATTGCGCCGCATGACTGCACCGGACCGGTGGTATGGGCTGCGTCGACGCATTTGTCGCTCCATGCGCCCAACGCGCTGATCCAGGAGAGCGTTCGCGCGTTCTTCACGGGCTGGTACAAAGAGCTGGTGACCGAATTACCAGTGGTAAAAAATGGCATGATCAGCCTGAACGACAAGCCCGGCTTGGGGCTGGAACTGCTACCCGATCTGCACAAGCGCGCCGACGCTACCGTGAGAATTTCAAAGGCATGATGAAGTCCATATGCCAGATACGAGTGGGCCAGATGCTATTCTGGCCAATCCATGAATATAGCCTTTACCCAAGAAACCGTGCCTGACGATGAAGAGCCGACGCTTGCGCCCTTGGTGGCGGGTGCGAAAAACTACATCACACCGCAAGGCTACGCGCGTTTGCGTTTCGAACTGCTGGATCTGATTGACAACGAGCGACCCAAAATGGTGGATGCCGTTTATTGGGCTGCCAGCAACGGTGACCGGTCCGAGAATGGCGACTACATTTATGGGAAAAAACGACTGCGTGAGATGGATAGGCGCATTCGTTTTTTGACTAAAAGACTGGAAATTGCCGAGGTCAGCAATCCCTCTGTTCATCATGGAAGCGAGCAGGTATTTTTTGGTGCCACCGTGACTTATGCCGACGACAGCGGCGAACAACGGATCGTCACCATTTTGGGCATTGATGAGGCGGATAGCGCCCTGGGGCAAATCAGCTGGATATCGCCTGTGGCCAGAGCATTGCTCAAATCACGTGTCGGCGAGGAGGTTAATCTGGTGACACCCCAAGGCGTGAGGCTGCTTGAGGTGCTGAAAGTGGACTATCCCGCACCCGACCCGGATGATTAGCCAGCGGACTTGGCGCGCTGCACCCTGAGTACGGATGGGGTGCGTTTAACGCTGCGTATCGCTGATGCCAAGTGAATGCGATCCCGCACGGCTACGCTAAAGCGTAGGTCTGTCGCATTTTGTGCAGGTTCAGGCCCCATCTCCACGTGGGTGATGTCCGCTTCGGCGCTGGCCAGCGCTGAAGCTACGCGCGCCAGAACCCCTTTGCCATTAGAAACCGTTACCAGCAGGTTGGTCTCGAAAGTTCGCACGGGCTCATCGGACCAGTCAACTGCAATAAAGCGCTCGCTGTCGCGGTGTTGCAGGCGTTTGGCCACGGCGCAGTCGTCGGTGTGTACCGCCAGACCTTCCCCCCGGCCTAGATAGCCCACGATGCCGTCGCCTGGAATCGGTCGACAGCATGGCGCAAACTGCACGGTAGTGCCTTCACTCCCATCGAGCAAGAGCGCGCCTTGCGACACGGATTCATGGGCGGTGTAACGTTCGCGGCTCATGGTCAGTGCATCGGGTTTCTCGCCTGTTTCAGCGAGTATGGTCACAATGCGCTTGGCGATCATGCTGGCAATGCGCTTGCCCAGCCCAATATCGGTAAGCAGTTCGGCCCGCGATCGATTGCCGGTAAAACGCAGGATTTTTTCCCATTTATCGCGATGGACTTCGTCGTCCTCCGACAGGTGCTCTCGGTTAATGCCTTCTGCCCGCAGCGCCTGGGCCAGCATTTTTTCACCCAGATCCTGTGATTCCGAGAGCGCCATGGTCTTGAGATGCTGACGTATTTTTGAGCGTGCCTTGCCCGTGCGCACAAAACCGAGCCAGCCCGGGTTCGGGCTGGATACGGATGATGTGATGATCTCTATCACGTCCCCGTTATGGAGTTCTGAGCGCAGCGGAACCTGCTCGCCATTGACCTTGGCCGCTACAGCCCGATGTCCAACATCGCTGTGAATGGCATAGGCAAAGTCCACAATGGTGGCGCCTCGCGGCATCGCCATGATCTGACTTTTTGGCGTGAGCACGTAAACCGCTTCGGGAAACAGGTCAATCTTGACGTGGTCCCAAAACTCAGCCGCGTCACGCGTTTCCTGCTGGATTTCAAGCAGTGACTGCAGCCATTGAGCGCCCAGCCGTTGTGAGGCGTCACTGTCCGGGTCCGTGGCCTTGTAGAGCCAGTGAGCAGCCACACCTGATTCGGCCACCACATGCATGGCGTCGGTACGCATCTGAAACTCGATATTGGTGCCAAAGGGACCGACCAAGGTGGTGTGCAGTGACTGGTAACCATTGACCTTCGGAATCGCAATGTAGTCTTTGAACTTTCCGGGCAAGGGCTTGTACAACTGGTGCAAAACGCCCATGGCTGTGTAGCAGGTTGTCAGTTCCTGTACGATGATCCGAAAGCCATAGAGATCAGTGACCTGGGCAAAAGACAGGTGCTTTTCGCTCATCTTGCGATAGATGGAGTACAGCGTCTTTTCGCGGCCAAAAATCCGAACCGGAATGTGGGCGGTTACAAAAGAGGATTCGACTTCCGACTGCACTCGCTTGATCACATCGCGCCTGCGGCCCCGTGCGCGCAGCAAGGCTTTGCTCAAGGTGGCGTAGCGCCACGGGTGTAAATACTGGAACGACAGGTCCTGCAGTTCCCGGTAGGTCGTGTTCAGGCCCAGGCGGTGCGCGATAGGGGCGTAAATGTCCAGTGTTTCGCGCGAGATCCGGGTCCACTTGGTGCGCGGCGCGTCACTTAACGTGCGCATGTTGTGGGTGCGATCGGCCAGTTTGATCAGAATGACGCGCACATCCCGCGCCATCGCCAGCAACATTTTTCGGAAGGACTCGGCCTGATTTTCTTCCCGGGTGTTGAACTCCAGCTTTTCCAGTTTGGTCAGGCCGTCTACCAGCTCGGCTACAGGCGCACTAAAACGCTCAATCAGCTCCGATTTGGTCACGCCGCAGTCTTCAATGGCGTCGTGTAGCAGGGCTGCCATCAGTGCCTGCGCGTCAAGCTTCCATTCGGCGCACTGTTGGGCTACCGCGATGGGGTGGGTGATATAGGGCTCGCCGCTGTTGCGCAGCTGGCCCAAATGGGCTTCATCGGCAAAGCGGTAAGCCAGGCGGACATTCTCGATGTCTGCAGGACTCAAATAGTCGAGTTTTGCCGTGAGCGCAGCAAAGCTGGCCGCCGCAGCGTTGACTGCAGCAGGCGTTGCTCGACTCGAAATGACGGGTGGAGGTATTACGCTCATGCCTCAAATGTATCGTGGCATGGACAAGAGGTGAAAAAAATGGGCTTTACAGCACCAAAATAGAAAAAGGCACCGCGTTGCGATGCCTTTTTACAAAGAGCCGGCTGATTCAGCCTGGAACCTTCTTCAGCATTTCCAGGCCGACCTTGCCCTGAGCGATTTCGCGCAGCGCGGTGACACCGGGCTTGTTCTTGCTTTCGATCTTGGCTGCATGCCCTTGGCTGAGCATGCGGGCACGGTAAGTGGCGGCCAAAACCAACTGAAACCGGTTGGGGATTTTTTCGAGGCAATCTTCGACGGTGATGCGGGCCATGGTGATTCTTTCGGGGTGATCGGGAGCATTAAGGGATGTGAAGGGCCTTGAACGTATCGGCTCGGGCCCGTCGCTGGGCCGAAAACTTGAGCCGCTGGGCATGAATGATGGTTTTCAGGTCGAAAACTGCCCGCTCAAACAATTCATTAATTATAACGAAATCGAATTTTCGGGCCTGCGCCATCTCGACGGCTGCATTTTTTAGCCGCACTTCAATGACTTCTGCCGTGTCTTCGCCGCGTCGTTGCAGGCGAGATCGCAACTCTTCCCAGCTTGGGGGAAGAATAAAAATAAGGACTGCGTTGGCAAAAATATTTTTGATATTGATGGCGCCCTGAAAATCAATTTCAAGAATTACATCAGCGCCATGTGCGACCCGCTCTTCAATGGTGTGGCGCGACGTACCGTATCGGTGGCCATGAACATGCGCCCACTCCAGAAACGCATCGCGCTGCACCATGCCATCGAACTCTTCGGGCGACAGGAAAAAGTACTCCCTGCCATGCTTTTCCTGTCCGCGTGGTGGCCGGGTGGTGTGAGAAACGGCGGGCTGAATACGTGAATCCAGCTCCATCAAGGCTTTCACCAGGCTGGATTTTCCGGCTCCACTCGGAGCGGCTACAACAAATAAATTTCCGGGATAGTCCATGCGTGCGGGTAGTTTGAGGCAATAAATTAAATAAGGAGCAAGGCGTTACTCGATGTTCTGGACCTGCTCCCGAATTTGCTCAATAAGCACTTTCATGTCCACGGAAATGTGCGTCAGCTCAAGCGAAGCAGATTTGGACCCCAGTGTATTGGCTTCGCGGTGCAGCTCCTGGATCAGGAAATCGAGGCGCTTGCCCAACTCACCGCCGCTGGCGAGCAGGCGGTCAATCTCGTCGAGGTGCGAGGACAGGCGGGTTATTTCCTCGGCCACATCAATCCGGATGGCGAAGGCTGTGGCCTCGGTCAACGCACGATCCTGGGCTATTTCGGGGAGTGTTGTGCTGCCACCCAGGGCCATGGCGTCTTTCCAACGCTCAAGGAAACGGGTTTTTTGCAACTCAACCAGCTTGGGAATCATAGGGACGGCAAGGGCTGCCAATGCGCGCAGCTGTGCTGTACGGTCCAGCAACATGGTCGCCAGCCGGGCGCCCTCGCGCTCGCGGGCCAGCATCAGTTCTTTGAGTGCCATCTTGGCCAGTTTGACCAGCTCCTCGCTGTGATCGTGCGGCTTTTTGTCCTCGTTGGTCGCGAGTTTGAGAATATCTGCCACGCTGAGCGCAGCGGCTTGCGGCAACCACGACTTGATGCTGTCTTCCAGCGATCCCAGACGCTGCAGGGTCGCAGCCGAAGGGGCGCGCAGGCTGCTGGCCAATACGCTTTCAAGCGAGACGCGTACTTCGACCTTGCCGCGCTTGAGCTTGCCGGTCAGCAATTCACGCAGGGCCGGCTCCGTTTGCCGCAATTCATCGGGCAGACGAAAAGCCAGGTCAAGAAAACGACTGTTCACGGAGCGTATTTCGACGCCGAGCCGGGAATTGGCGTCTTGGCGCGCTTCAGTTTCTGGGGCAGACTGCGCCGTGCTGGACTGCACGGTTGCATAACCGGTCATGCTGTAAACTGACATTTATTAATACGCTTTACTAGAGAGAGAACAAGACTTGGTGACGTCGTCACCGTGGCTAATTCCAAATTATGTCAAAGGTCAAGCCCGCACCCCTGCCGCCCGATACCGTGATTGGTGGCTATCGCGTTGTGCGAAAGCTTTCGGCCGGCGGGTTTGGTGTAGTTTACTTGGCCGTTGACAACGAGGGCCAGCAGGTCGCCATCAAGGAGTACCTGCCATCCTCATTGGCCAGTCGTTTGCCCGGCGACCTGTTGCCGCAAGTTCAGCCTGAAAAGCTCTCGCTGTACCGGCTGGGCCTCAAGAGTTTTTTTGAAGAGGGCCGTTCGCTTGCCCAGATTTCGCACAGCTCTGTGGTGAGCGTGCTGAATTTTTTCCGGGAAAACGAAACTGTCTACATGGTGATGAACTACCTGGAAGGCGGGACGTTGCAGGACTTCATCATCACTGCGCGTGAGCTGAAAAAACAGAAAGTTTTTCGCGAATCGACTATACGCTCGCTTTTTGATGAGATTTTGCGTGGGCTGCGTATCGTGCACCAGCACAAAATGCTGCATCTTGACATCAAGCCTGCCAATATCTTTGTCACCGACGACAACCGGGCCGTGATGATTGACTTTGGCGCGGCGCGCGAGGTCTTGAGCAAAGAGGGCAACTTCATCCGGCCCATGTACACCCCGGGTTTTGCGGCCCCAGAAATGTACCGGCGCGACTCTTCCATGGGCCCCTGGACCGACATCTATGCGATTGGTGCCTGTATTTACGCCAGCATGCAGGGCTATCCGCCCAATGATGCGCCGCAGCGCCTTGAAAAAGACCGCCTGTCCCTGGCCTTGTCCCGCCTGCGTGGCGTTTATTCCGACAACCTGATTGAAGTCGTTGAGTGGTGCATGTCGCTGGACCCGCTGTCGCGGCCTCAATCCGTGTTCGCTCTGCAAAAGGAATTGAGCCGGGAAGGTGAGCGTCGGTACACCAAGCTCACGGTTGGCGAGAAGGTTCGCCTCCAGTTTGACAACATCGTGTCCGACACCAAGAAAACCGCGCGTAAAGCCACGGGTATTGCGACGAGATTCAAATGAAATTCTCGGTCTTTCAGGTCAGCCGCCAAGGCGGGCGAAAAAAAAATGAAGACCGCATGGGCTACTGCTACACCCGCGAATCGGGCCTTTTTTTGCTCGCCGACGGCATGGGTGGGCATCCTGAAGGGGAGGTCGCGGCGCAGCTTGCGCTGCAGACCATCGCTGCGCTGTACCAAAAAGAAGCGCGTCCCGTCATTGACAACACCGCGGAGTTTTTGTCGAACGCCCTGATTGCCGCCCATCATCAAATTATTCGCTACGCCAGCGAAAAAGGCATGCTCGACACGCCCCGCACCACGCTGGTCGCGGTCATTTTGCAGGGTGCCGGTGCCACGTGGGCGCATTGCGGAGACTCGCGACTGTACGTGATACGCGACGGCGAACTGCTGACCCGTACGCGGGACCATTCCTACTTGGAGCAGCAAAGCGCTGGCGCAAGCAGGCCTGCGCGCATCAACCGCAACATCCTCTTCACCTGCCTGGGCTCGCCCACCCAACCGATTTTTGACATCGCTGGCCCGGTCGTTCTGCAGCAGGGTGACAAGCTACTGCTGTGTTCTGACGGGTTGTGGGGTAGCCTGAGTGACGCCGAAATTGTCCGCCAGCTGGCCAGCAAGGGCGTGTCTGAAGCCGTTCCCGATCTGGTTGAAGATGCGTTGCGAGTTGGAGGGGCGCAGAGCGACAATGTCACCGTGCTGGCCATGGAGTGGGAAACCCCGGACGCGTTTGAATCGACCCGCGGCGTTTCTACCGACAGCATCATGGACGGGGTGTTCGCCTCCACCATTCAGGCTGGCGTGCTTGACACGGAGGTCGATGATCTGGATGAGGCGACGATCGAACGTTCCATCGCCGAAATCAACGAGGCCATACGCCGCTCGGCCGCCAGAAAAACCTGACATCGAGGTGCCCGGGATGGGCGTGTCTCGCCACGGGAATTCGCTCTCGGGTTTTGTTTTTCATCTTTAATTTTGATTTTTAATTTGTCCGGCGTGCCTCGCCAGAAAGCCCATCACCATGAGTCAGTTTGAGAGGAGCGGCGCGCGCGCTCTGGATGCCCTGCGCCCGGTGCGCATTACCCGCCATTACACGGTGCACGCCGAAGGCTCGGTGTTGATCGAGTTTGGAGCTACCCGTGTGCTGTGTACGGCCTCGGTCGAGGAAAAAGTCCCTGGCCATAAAAAGGGCAGCGGGGAAGGTTGGGTCACGGCCGAATATGGCATGCTGCCGCGTGCCACGCATACGCGCAGCGACCGGGAAGCCGCCCGCGGCAAACAGAGCGGCCGCACCCAGGAAATCCAGCGCCTGATTGGCCGCTCGATGCGCGCCGTGTTTGACCTGAAAAAATTGGGTGAACGCACCATTTACCTTGATTGCGACGTGATTCAGGCCGATGGCGGCACCCGAACGGCGAGTATCACCGGCGCCTTTGTGGCCGCGCAAGATGCCGTCAACCGGTTGCTGGCTGAGGGCAAAATCCTGGAAACGCCGATTCTTGGACATGTCGCCGCGATCTCGGTGGGCATCGTGCAGGGCACGCCGCTGCTGGATCTGGAGTACACCGAAGACATTGGCTGCGACACCGACATGAATGTGGTCATGACGGGTGCTGGACACTTTGTGGAAGTGCAGGGCACTGCAGAAGGCGCTGCTTTTTCGCGTCAGGAAATGGATGTCTTGCTCTTGCTGGCTGAAAAGGGCATTGCCGAGCTGGTGGCCATGCAGAAGACATCACTATTAAATTAATAGCTACTAGCGCCCGTTCTATATGGGCTATAGGAACTTTTTACTATGAAAATTGTACTTGCATCAAACAACCCCGGCAAGCTCGCTGAACTGCAGGCCATGCTGGCGCCGCTGGGCCTGGAACTGCTCAGCCAGGCCGCGCTGGGCATTCCTGAGGCTGACGAGCCCTTTCGCACCTTTGTGGAAAATGCGCTGGCCAAAGCCCGCCACGCCTCCGGACTCAGTGGCTTGCCGGCGCTGGCCGACGACGCGGGCTTGTGTGTCGACGCTTTTGGCGGACTGCCTGGCGTGGACACCGCTTTTTATGCCGTGCAGTTTGGCTACGCCAAGGGCGATGAGAACAACGTCAAGGCCTTGCTGGCGCAGATGGTGCACCTGACGCAGCCTTCCCAGCGGCGCGCCGCGCTGGTCAGCACCCTGGTGGCGGTTCGCTCTGCGGATGATCCGGAACCCCTGATCGCCTGCGGGCGGGTATCGGGCGAAATCGCCCTGGCGCCCGTGGGCAGCAACGGGTTTGGTTTTGATCCGGTGATGTTTATTCCCGAGTTTGGCCAAACCTTTGCACAGCTGCCTGTGAGCGTGAAAAACGCCCATAGCCACCGTGGCAAGGCGGCCCTTGCAATGATGGCGCTGATGCGTGAGCGCTGGTTGCCAGCCCGGAGCGCGTAAGCCATGACTCAAAAAGATATTCAGCACTACATGCGCAGCGGCACGCTACAACTCGCGGCGCTGCCGCCGCTGTCGCTTTACGTGCATTTGCCCTGGTGCCTCAAAAAGTGCCCTTATTGCGATTTCAACTCGCATGAAGTTTCCGGCGAGATGCCGGAGCAGCGCTACATTGATGCGCTGGTGGCCGATCTGGAAGCGTCGCTGCCGCTGATCTGGGGCCGAACGGTGCACAGCATCTTCATTGGGGGCGGTACGCCCAGCCTGTTTTCGCCGCAAGCGATTGACCGTTTGCTGGGCGACCTGCGCGCGCGGCTCAAGCTGACTGCCGATTGCGAAATCACCCTTGAAGCCAATCCCGGCACGTTTGAAAAAGACCGTTTCAAGGCGTTTCGCAGCGCCGGGGTGAATCGCCTGTCCATTGGTGTTCAGAGTTTTGACGATGGCCACCTCAAGGCCCTGGGCCGCGTGCATGACCGCGCCCAGGCGATTGCGGCCGTTGAAGAAGCGGCGCAGGCGTTTGACACCTTCAACCTCGACATCATGTACGCACTGCCCGGCCAGACGCTGGAAAATCTGGCGCAGGACATGCGGCAGGCGCTGGCCTTGCAGCCACCGCATATTTCAATTTATCACCTGACGATCGAGCCCAACACCTACTTTGCCAAATATCCACCGGTGATTCCCGAGGAAGACACGGCCTACGCCATGCTGGACAAGATCACCGAGATGACGGAAGGCGCGGGGCTTGCACGCTACGAAGTGTCGGCCTACGCCAAGCCGGGGCATCGCTGTTTTCACAATCTCAACTACTGGCAGTTTGGCGACTACCTTGGCATTGGCGCAGGTGCGCACAGCAAGCTCAGTTTTGCGCACCGGGTGGTGCGCCAGGTACGCTTGCGCGAGCCCAAGCTCTATATGGAGAAAGCCTTGGCTGGCGACGCGGTGGCACAGGAAACCGAGGTCAGTCGCGCCGACTTGCCTTTTGAATTCATGCTCAATGCCCTGCGGTTGCGGGATGGTTTCAAGTTGCAGGATTTTGCTGACAAGACCGGCTTGCCTTTGACGGCCATTCAAAAAGGGATGGAAGAGGCCGAGCGCAAGGGGCTGATAGAGCGCGACCTGGTCCGCGTCAAGCCGAGTGAACGCGGCTTTGATTTTTTGAACGACTTGCAGTCACTTTTTTTAGCGGACTGAGTAGCCTCAGAAATCCATGGAAACTACGAATATTCTTCTTTTGGTTATCAGCTGCGCCGTCAGCTTTGGGGTGGGCCGAACGCTCATGCATTTCCGCCGGAAAAGGCGCGAGAAGCAGGCGCAGGAGCGCCAGGCGCAGGCCTTGCGGAACAGGCCGCCCGAGGTGGAGTCGAGCAACAAAAGCAAACGCAAACGCCAGCTTCAGCAATTGGCGAAAGAAGGCAAAAGCCGCAACTCCTGATTTGTCTGTAATCCGGGTTTTGGCACCGGCCAGCCAGTCGTTCTGGTAAAAGCCAAAGGGCGGCTGCGCATCAACCTAGCGGCGACATTTCGCGGTGTACAAGAAACATCTGCCGGCCTGCTAGCGGTTTCCAATCGCATTGGCAATCGCATCGTTGATGGTCGCCTGCAGGTTCAGGTTTCTCAGAGTACCCAAGCCGTTGGTGCTCGCCTGTATTACCGTTTGGGTTCGGATCGCCTGGTTACTCAGCGTGTTCTGGATGTAGGTGGCCAGCGGAACCGTGATGGCGGCCGGATCCACTGTGTTACCGGGACCGTTCTGCACGACCTGGGCTTGCATGCCGAGTTGCTGGCCCAGCACCCCCGCTTGTGCGGTTGTGAGCTTGGCAACATCGCTCAGCTGGAACGAGGTGCTGGTGACCAGTTGGTCGTTGATGTAGACCGCGCGGCTGATACCGAAGGACACGACAAGCCCTGTGCCAAAGTCGAAGCCGCCGCGCAACTGGTCCAGCGTGCTGTTGCTGGCAGCAAGCCATACCATTTCTTCCGGCTGCGGCGGCGGATGGCTTTGGGCCTGGCTGGCGCCAGCGATCAGCAGGGCGCACAGGCCGGCAACTGGCCAGCCTTTGCGTCTGTCCTTGGCGCGTGAGTGTGAGAGGGGGGTCATCAGAAATCTCCCGGTCCATGCTTGGGCATCGTCACGCTAGAGAGAGCATTTCGATTGACCCCCGCCGTCAGGGGTGCCTGGGGGGCGGCGCGCCAGTCGGATGAAAGGTTAAAACGTGCGGACTCCATGCGGTTGTGGACGACGAACAACAAGCCGTTTCGCCAAGTGGCGTTGAAAGCCTGGCGCGACACGGCACGTGTTCCGTTCGCCGGGTCGCCGATCAGCACCCGTTCGCCGTGCAGCCCCTTGACCACGACAAAATGCAGGTAGCCGTTCTCGTTAATCAGTACGATGGCGGGCACGCGTGCTTCAACGAGCTTTTCCAGTGGCTGCTCAAAGCCATCGGCCTCAAAGCCATGCGCCTTTAGAAACCGTTTCATGTCGAGCAGCGAAAATCCCTCGCGCTGAATTTTTGCCTGATCGCCGTTCTTGTACATGTGTTCAAACACCGTGCTCTCGGACACGGGATAGCCGTAGTGATGGGTCAGCAATGTCGCCACGGCGGCAGAACCGCAACTGAAATCGTATTGTTGCAACAGCGTTCCAGCAAGACGATCCTGGCGAATACTGCTAACCGGAACAATAACACCACCAGCTATGGATGGCAGGTAAGCCTGTTCTGCGCTGGCCAGCGGAATAACGGTGGTCGCCATGGCGAGCGTGAATGCCATGGGCAGCTTGAAGCAGCGCATCATGCCCTCCGGTCAGTTCATCTGCAGATGCAGAATCACAGCGTTTTGGATCAGCACGTTGGCACCCGAGTTTTGGATCACCAGAGGCATACCGCTCATGTTGGAGAAAGAACCGGCGCTGATGGTGTTGGCGCCCGTTGCCACATTAATGGCGGTGTTGCTGGCCGTCGTGCCATCGAGCTTCATGTCGTTGTGTACCAGGTCACTGCCACCGCGGTATTCCTCGAGCGTGGCTGTTAGAACGGGTTTGTCGAAGCCGGCGAGAGCGCTACCGTGCGTATCAGCGTTGGTGGTGAGCGGCTCAACCACGGAAGTTTGATCACCCGCGTGCGCTGACAGCGTGACTGCCAATGCTGCACAAGTGAGCCAGGAGATAGCGAGCAATTTCATTTTGTTTTCCCCTTCGATTTGCGGTAGCGGCAAGCCGGCATCGACCTTGGCGTTTAGTCCTCGGTCGATGCCGGCTGCTGCTGGCTTACTTGCCGACTGCCAAGTTGGCCTGTACGTTCACGCTTTGCTGCACCAGTGCGGCAACGCCGCTGTTCTGGCTGGCAACCATGATGCCGGCAGCCGATTGCCCGACACTGGTCATGGTGTTGGCCATGCTGAACGTCCCTGCATTGACATTGGGGCTACCGCCAGCGCCGCCGACGCCACCCTGGCCGATGCCACCGGTCCCACCAGCGGCCGTGTTGGTGCCGCCGCTGCCGGCGCCACCGGCACCACCCGTGCCACTGCCGCCCGCACCGCCGTTGCCTGCGGTGTTGTTGCCGTTGCTGGCAGGGCCGTTGGTAGAGCTACCGTTTGTGGCTGGGGCGCCTGCCCCTCCGGTGCCTGTGCCTGCCGTGCGCGTGCTGGCGCCGCCATCGCTGGTCGCAGCACCGCCCGCACCGGCAGCACCGCCGGTACCCGAGCCGCCGCCATTGGCTGAAGCCGATCCACCCGCTCCGCCGCCCGTGCCAGTACCCGAGCCGCCCGCCCCGCCGCTCGTGCCGGCGCCGCCCGTGCTGCCGTCGCCGCCTGCGCCGCCTGTGCCGTCGCCTGTGGCGACGCCCACGCCCACGCCGAGGCCTAAGTCTAAGCCCACGCCCAAGCCCAATCCGCCATTGGCGTTGCCGCTTCTACCGCCCTGGGGCCCAGTGGTGAGGGCAAGGCCACCGATGTTGCTGCCGCCAGCATTGCCGCCCGTACCTGCAGCACCATTGCCTGCGGTGGCGCTGCCGTTGGTGGCACTGCCGTGGGTGATGGCGCCATTAGAGGCCCTGCCGCCTACAGCACCCACGGCGCCGTTGCCAACGGCTCCATTGCCGCCGGTTCCTGTGCCTGAACTGGTACCGCCCAGAGCATTGCCGCCGGTGCCGCCGGTGCCGTTGCCACCCGTGGCAGCGCCGTTGTTAACTGCCGTGTTCCCGAGCCCATACACGGCATTGCCCGTCACCGTACCAGTCAGGCTGCTGGTCGCCGTAGCACTCGAAGTGTTGAAGGCGCTCTGGAAATTGCCAGTGGATCCGTTGTTGACTGCGGCCGACCGCGCAGCATTTGCAACCGCCTGACCAGAACTCTTGTTGGAGCTGCTGTCGGCGTTGTTGGTGCTGTTGGTGTTGTTGCCGGTCGTCGACTCCTGCGTGTCACTGGCGGCAAACGCTGCACCGCTCAAGCCAAATGCCACTGCCATGGCCGAAGCCAGAAGTGTCTTTTTCATGGAACCTCCTAAAGTGATTTAAGTTGTCTAAAAAGTCTTGGTTGAATTGCGTCGCCGCAAATCGGTGGCAATTCAGCAACTTAGATGCCAACCCGGTCCAGGAATAGGTAAGCCCTTGAGTTCATTGGGTAAATTTAAATTTCCGCTGCCCGACAAGCCATCAATGGAGACCCTGAGATGTAAGTCCAAGGCTGGACTGTCACAGATGGTTTACGCTCACCCTGCCGCATAAATGACGCGCCACCTGCCGCTGCATGATGCGGATGGCTTGCGCAAGGGAGTGCTGACGACGCCAGCAGGCACGCAAGACAAGGCGCTGACTCGCCGTCTCAAGCGTGTGACGATGCCAGCAAGGGATGCGGGTCTGAGTACTTCAGTGTGTTCGGTGAAACCGGTTGCAGCCCTCTGACCGGGATGGTTTTCAAGGCCAGCATGGCACTGACGCACCAGCTGTATCAGACATGTGACATATCGCTGGTTCTTGAGGTTTTCGATGCGCGTACGTTAGCAATTCACACATTCAGCAGCCCCGCTTCAAGCGAGAAAATAATCGCGGCACTTGATGCCCGTCAATTGCACCGCCCGGTCCGCTTTGCAGAATGAAAATCTGAATTTTCAGCGAGCGTTTTCAGCGAGTGCAATAACGGGGGAGTTCCATGAAGAAATACCGCGCTAACCGGTCCTTGGCTATTTTTGCCTGTACCACTCTGGCTATGACGGCCACAGCGTCCCATGCGCAGGGTGCACTGGCGACAAGTGATGATGCGGGTGCGCGTATCGAACGGCTGCAGCAGCAGCTGACCGAGCAAAACCAGCAGATTGAAACCCTCAGGCAAGCGGTGGCTGACCAAGAAGCGCGTCACCGCGAATTGCAGCGGGCGCTGGGCCAAGAGCCCCGTTCTGTTGCCGGTCAGGCTGAAGGCGCCAAGACAGCCGACGTAGACAGTGCGTCCGACACGTCCCAACGACCCGTGCGCGTTGGGACTGCGCCCAGCCAAGAGGTGCCGCCGCTTGCCATGGCGCCTTTGTTCGACCAGCCTGGCATTCTCACGCCCAAAGGCAAGTTTTTACTCGAACCCTCGGTGCAATACAGCTATTCGTCGAACAACCGCGTCGCATTGGTGGGGTACACCATTATTCCAGCGCTGCTGATCGGCCTGATCGATGTGCGCGAGGTCAAGCGAAACACGTTCACGGGCGCCTTGACGACGCGCTATGGTTTGAGTAATCGGTTCGAACTGGAAGCCAAACTGCCTTACGTGTATCGATCCGACGCGACGATCAGTCGGGAGGTCATCGTTGGATCAGCGTCCGAGAGAGCCTTCAATAGCAGCGGCCGCGACTTTGGCGACGTTGAACTGGCAGCGCGCTACCAGTTCAACGACGGTGGCGCGAACAAGCCCTATTTGATCGGGTCCATGCGCTTCAAGGCACGTACCGGCAAGGATCCGTTCGAGGTGGTCACGGACTGCGTCACGCGCTGTGTCGGCAACACGACGGGTACCGGTCTGCCGCTCGATTTACCCACCGGTTCCGGCTTTTACTCGCTGCAGCCAGGCCTGACATGGCTTTTTCCGTCAGACCCCGCCGTATTCTTTGGCGGCATCAGCTATACGCACAACTTCAAGCGCAGCAACATCAGCCGCCAGGTGCTGGGTGGTGAGCGGGAGTTTATTGGCACCGTGGAGCCGGGCGGCATCTATGGGATCAATTTCGGCATGGGACTGGCGCTAAACGACAAATCGACGTTCAGCATGGGCGTGGACCTGAACTCCGTCGGTCGCACGCGCCAGAACGGTACACCGGTGGCAGCCTCCGTGCGCACCCAGTTGGCCAGCCTGTTGCTGGGCTATTCGTACCGATACAGCGACAAGACGACCTTTAGCGTGACGGTTGGCGCTGGCCTCACGCGCGACACGCCGGATCTGACGGTAAGCCTCAGGATTCCGATGTCATTTTGAAGGGGTTACATGGAGCTGCGAAAAATCCTGTCCGTCTGCGTGGGGTCCTGTTCCAAAGATGTGTCGGATCATTTGCTGATGAGTGGCTGGATTTTGCTGGCAGCCACTGATGTGGCCGCCGCACGGCGCATACAGGTGCACCAGCAGGTGCAGGTTGGCGTGCTGCTGCTTGGGGACTCTTCCCCTGAGCAGCTAAGTGAAGTCGAGGAGTGGTTGCGGTTATCGAACCGGATGGAGTGGGTGGGCGTGTTTTGGGCCGAGGCACTCGATTCGCCCGTCCTGCGCGAGCTGGTCCTGAGTTGCTTTTTTGACTTCCACACGCTGCCTGTGGACTGGCGCGTGCTCAATCTCACGCTGGGCCACGCCTTTCGCCGTGCCCAGCTGCGTCGCCAGGGTGATGATTCCGTGAAGGCTGAGGGCGGCATGGGGATGGTCGGGCACAGCGCAGCCCTCACGCGATTGCAGCAGCAGATCCGAAAAGTGGCAGCCACTGACGCGCCAGTCCTCATTGGTGGGGAAAGCGGCAGTGGCAAGGAACTGGCCGCCCGTGCCATTCACCAATGTTCCGGGCGCGCCGCCGGTCCCTTCGTTGCCGTCAATTGTGGCGCCATTGCCCCTTCGCTGATCCAGTCGGTGTTGTTTGGCCATGAGCGCGGGTCATTTACAGGCGCGACGTCGGGCAAGCTCGGACTGATCGAGACAGCCAGCAGCGGCACCCTCTTTCTGGACGAAATTGCCGACCTACCCCTTGACCTGCAGACCAATCTGCTGCGTTTCCTGCAGGAGCACACCATTCATCGTGTCGGCTCCACGCGTAGCCTGCAGATTGATGTCCGCGTGGTGGCCGCCTCCCATATTGACTTGGCGGGGGCGGTGGCTGCCGGCCGGTTTCGGGAAGACCTGTTTTATCGCCTCAATGTATTGCCTCTCGCGGTGCCATCGCTGCGCGAACGCATGTCGGACGTGCCCGAACTGGCGCAGCATTTTCTGGTTAGCGGCATGGCGGACAAGCGCCAGCGACGGGTGGATGGATTCAGTCGGCAAGCCATGACGGCACTGATGTCCCATCATTGGCCGGGCAATGTGCGCGAGTTGTTCAATCGTGTGCAGCGCGCCGTTGTGATGACCGATCAGCGCCTGATTACGCCTGCTGATTTGGGTTTGGCAGTGGCTAGCAGCGCTGTCGGTACTGAATTGGACACAGCGCGAACCCTGGCAGAACGCGATGCGATTTCACTCACCCTGGGTCGCGTTGGCCGCAACGTCACCCATGCAGCACGCGAGCTGGGCATCTCCCGCATGACCTTGTACCGGCTGATGGACAAACATGGTCTTGCGCCACGCGCCTGATGGGCGGAAAGCTGCTGCATTGTCACCAATGCCCCGGAAATCGTTAAAAGATATTGAATAAACTTTTCTCATGGCCAAAGCTCTGACCAAGATAGAACTATATCTAACATCTACGGCATGATCGAGTATAAGCGCCTGCTGAAATTTATCGTATTTAGGAGGTTCTTTACTTGGTGATACCAATCAGAATAACTTGGTGTGATTCAACGATCTCATAAAAATACGTTGGCCAATTAATCGGGTGTCTGGATCTGAGGATGCGATAAATATATAGAATATTAGTTATCTATTCGCTCTTTAACTATTTTCCATTCGCCGTTTTTTCTGGTGAAGGTTAATATCTTGTAGATATCCGACTTGAAATTTTCAGAAATATATATTTGGCGAAATCTAACAAGTGCAGTGGGGCCATTGATCAATACATGAGGTGAGTCGATTTCGATACTGGTTCGGCTTTGACCAGAAATACGTACGCGACGCTTATTTTCCCACGCCGTGATAGATTCCCTATTGGGGGTCTGGAAGTCTTTGCTGTAATAGCTCAGATATTTCTCCGTATCGTGTCCGCTCCATGCCTTTGACCAGCCGTTGACGACATTGAGCACATGATCGCGATCAGCCTCTTCGTTGCCTGCGGCCACAGACCTTTCTGGCTTCGAGTCAGTCCTGGCGAACTCCTGTTTTCCCGTCGTGCCGAGGGGAGGGGCAGCAGTTTTTGCCTCCGATGCCGGAGGCGTCGGCGCTGCGGCCGCTATGGCCGCTATGGCGATGGTCTCGAAATTATTGCGCCCCGCATCATTCGCCTTGACCGTCGACGCGTCGCCATCATCCTGATTTTCCAATTTGACCCGGACATCGGCCAGATGTTCATCGGTCAATGCCTTTGACCAGCCTTTGACGACCTTGGGTACCTGATCATGAGCAGTGCTTTCACTGCCGACGAACCGGTCTGGCTTCGAGTCAGCCTTGGCAAGCTGCTGATTGGCTGTGGCGACGAGAGTGGGCACAGATAGTCGTGCATCCGAAGCCAGTATTGCCGGCTCCTGGACTGCTGGATTGCCTGGCAACGTCGTTTTTAATGCTCGATCTGTGATTGTTACCGGCGGTGCATTTTCCAGCGGGACCGGTGCCAAGGCCGATCTTGTGCTGGCTATGTTGCCGGCATTGACTTCCAGCGACCTAATTAAAGTCAATTTGGATGAAGTCGACGTATTCTCGCCACCGAGCGGCTGCGGCATCCCCGCCTGCCTTGCCAGCCTAGCTTGCACGCTGTTCAGGTTCTTGTAGGCGGTTGCGTAGGTCGGATGGGTCCGCATGGCTGCCTCCAACGCGCCACGGGCTTTTTCAAACTGGCCGTTGGCGGCGAACAAAACTGCCAAATTATTGAATGGCTCAGGCGAATCCGGAAAATCTTCGCTGAGCCCGACAAATATCCCGATTGCTTCGGCGATCTTGTGCTTTTCCGTCAAGATCAAGCCTTTCAGGAAGCGCATCTGTACATCATGTGGTCGTTTTGCAAGAAATTCGTCAGCTTTCTCCAGCGCCTCCCCAAGCTGGCCTGCACGCAACAATATAGATACATCTGCAGACTCCTCCGCAAATGCCGGAGTACCGAGAAAAATGCTGAACAAGGCTGAAATTGCGACCGTCTGGATTGCTTTGGGGGAAGGGGTAAAAATTTCTGAAAGCCATTTAGAAAGAGACATTCTATGTCCTTGATTTGTTTTTTTTTGTTTAATTTTAATTTGGGGTGGTTGTGTTGTGAGTGAATTTTTGGATTTGAATGTTTATCTTGAAATTAAAGATAAAAAATTTTAATAAAAAGCGTTCAGGTTATTCGGCCATGCTGAAGTTCGGAAAATCCTGGGAAAATAGTTGCTGGTCATGTCTCTTGGAGTGGTACGCAAGGATAAGCTGGGTGATCCGATCTTTCAAACGGAAGCAGAACAAATGCATCATCCTTTGATAACTATCAATCGGTGTTGTGAGCGGTTGAATCTGCCAGCGCTGTCGCTTGACCGCTATGCACTGCGCGCCATATCGCCCCGACCTCACTTGTGTTCCATGCTCACCACGCTGTAAGTTTTTCCCCAACCGTGGGCACTGCCTGCCCGCACCGTGGCAGGCGGAGCTTTCTGCCAGGCATGGATGCCTATCGACGGCTTGCGTCGGCATAAATGAGCTTTGGTCAAAATTCAGTCAATGCCAAAATTCGACTTTGTTTAATTGTTAACCGAGCGGTTATCCAGTTGGATGGATGGGGTAGACCCGTTTTAATCAACTGGAAATAAAAAAACCCTAAGTAAATCAATTACTTAGGGTTTTGTTCTGGCGGAAGCGGTGAGATTCGAACTCACGGAGGACTCGCATCCTCGGCAGTTTTCAAGACTGCTGCATTCAACCGCTCTGCCACGCTTCCAAGCCCGCTAGTTTAACCGCAGGGCTGGCAGGACTCAGGACGCAGTCCGAAAAATATCGCTCAGGCGGATTGCAGCATGCCTTTGGTTTCGATAAAGGCTACCACGTCGGCCAGGCCGGTGTTGGTTTTGAGGTTGGTCATGACAAAAGGCTTCAGGCCCTTCGCCGTGGTGCGCATGCGGATGGTGTCGGCCTCCATCACGCTCAGGTCGGCGCCCACGTAGGGGGCCAGATCGGTCTTGTTGATGACGAATAGATCGCTTTTGGTGATGCCCGGGCCACCCTTGCGCGGGATTTTTTCGCCGGCGGCCACGTCAATCACATAGATGGTGAGGTCGCTCAGTTCGGGGCTGAAGGTAGCGGCCAGGTTGTCGCCGCCCGATTCGATGAACACCACGTCGGCATCCGGAAACTCCACCAGCATGCGGTCGATGGCTTCTAAATTGATGGACGCGTCTTCGCGTATCGCCGTGTGCGGGCAGCCGCCGGTTTCCACGCCCATGATGCGTTCGGCGTCCAGCGCGCCGCTGACGGTGAGTAGTCGCTGGTCTTCCTTGGTGTAGATATCGTTGGTGATGGCCACGAGGTCGTATTTGTCCTTCATGGCCTTGCAGAGCATTTCCAGCAGGGTGGTCTTGCCCGAGCCGACCGGCCCGCCGATGCCTACGCGCAGGGGCGGCAGTTTTTTGGTGCGATTGGCGATGTGGTGCAGGCTCATGGATTTTCTCTTGGACGATTGAAAAGGGGTGCTTCGTCAGGAACGAAACAGCCGCGAATACTGGGTTTCATGCTGGGCCGACAAAATGGCCAGCATGGGCGAAAATGCCTGGCGTTCATGGTCCGAAAGCGGCAAGGCCGCTTCGACCGCCGCCGGAATATCCCGGCTCAATCTAGCCAGGATGCGCTGGCCGGCGCTTTGACCGAGCGGAACTGACTTGAGCGCGGCCTGAACCATGTTTTCGGCCCAGCCGAAGGCGTAGGCCAGCATGCAGTCGCGTGTACCGGCCTCCAGCTGCGACGCCGCCAGCGCAAAAGCCACCGGATAGGTCGGCTGCATGCGCGCGCAGGCGGCGATGTGCGCCGGGTTGGCGTCGTCATGGTTGCGCAGCCAGTCGAGCAGCGAGCGTCCCATCTGCTCGGCCTGCAGCCGCAACTCGCTGGTTTCGCGGGTCTGCAGCACCCAGTCGTTGAGTTGTTTAATGCGTGGCAGGTCGCCGGCGCGCCAGGCCGGGATGGCCTGCGCAATCACGGCCAGGTCGCCGCGTGCCAGTGTCAAGTGAAGCTGGTCCGTCAGCCAGTCAGATGCTATGCTTTCCGTAGCTACTCCCGCCCGTTCCACGGCCGCTTCAAGCACTTCCGAGTAAGAAAATCCGCCCACCGGCAAGGCCGGGGAGGCGAGCCAGATCAGCTGGAGCAGGCTGGCCGCTGGCAGGGTTTCGGCCGCTTGCGTCAATGGCTGTGCGGCTTGTGCGGGTGGATCTGGATGGCCACCGGCTTGATTGCCTGCGGCGCATGGCCGTGGTCATGGTTGCAATCCGGTCCGTGGACATGGGCTGCTTGCGGCGCTGCGGCGACTTCTGGCGCATGCGCATGTTCGTGACCGTGACCGTGACCGGCAGAACTGTAGGCGCCGCCTTCGGGTTCAAAGGCTTCCTCGACTTCCTGAACCGTCAGGTGCATGGCACGCAGCAGGTCGGCCAGCACATGGTCGGGTTCGATCTTCAGGTGGTCGGGTTTGAGTTCAATCGGTACATGGCGGTTGCCCAGGTGGTAGGCGGCGCGGGTCAGGTCGAACGGCGAGCCGTGCGCCGCGCAGGCCGTGATGCGCAGCACCGCCTGCGGCGCGGCAATGACGCGGACCATGGAGCCGTCTTCGGCCACCAGCACGTCGCCGCCGCGCACCAGCGTGCCGCGCGGCAGGAACACGCCGAGCTGTCGCCCGAGCGAGTCGGTGGCGTCAAAGCGGCTTTTCTGGCGCACGTCCCAGTCGAGTTCGAGCGTGGACGCGCGTTTGACCAGCACCGGGGCCAGGCCGGCGCCTTTTGAGATGAGTTTGGAGATTTGAAGCATCAGGCGATTAAAACAAAAAGTAGCGCTGTGTCATCGGCAGGCTCGTGGCCGGCTCGCAGGTCAGCAGTTGCCCGTCGGCGCGCACCAGGTAGGTTTGCGGGTCGATTTCCATTTTCGGCAGGTAGTTGTTGTGAATCATGTGCTGCTTGCGCACGCCGCGAATGTTTTTGACGGCGCTGAGTGTCTTGGCCAGGCCGAAGCGCTCCTGGATGCCCGCAGCCAGCCCGGCCTGCGAGACAAAGGTCAGCGAACCCTTGGCGATGGCGCCGCCGAAAGCGCCGAACATCGGCCGGTAATGCACCGGCTGCGGTGTCGGGATCGAGGCGTTCGGGTCACCCATGGCGGCCATCGCAATGAAGCCGCCTTTCAGGATGATCGACGGCTTGATGCCGAAAAAGGCCGGTTTCCAGACGACCAGGTCGGCGAACTTGCCGACTTCAACGGAGCCGACCTCGTGCGAGATGCCGTGGGCAATCGCCGGGTTGATGGTGTATTTGGCGATGTAGCGCTTGACGCGGAAATTGTCGTGGCGCTCGCTGTCGCCGGGCAGCTTGCCGCGCTGCTGCTTCATCTTGTGGGCGTTCTGCCAGGTGCGGATGATGACTTCGCCGACCCGTCCCATGGCCTGGCTGTCGCTGGACATCATGCTGATCGCGCCCAGGTCGTGCAGGATGTCCTCGGCGGCGATGGTTTCCTTGCGGATGCGGCTTTCGGCGAAGGCCAGGTCCTCGGCAATCGCCGGGTCCAGGTGGTGGCAGACCATCAGCATGTCCACATGCTCGTCGAGCGTGTTGATGGTGTAGGGCATGGTCGGGTTGGTCGAAGACGGCAGAAAGTTCGCCTCGCCGACCACGCGCAGGATGTCCGGCGCATGGCCGCCGCCCGCGCCTTCAGTGTGAAAGGCGCAGAGGCTTCGGCCCTTGGTCGCGGAAATCGTGTTCTCGACAAAGCCCGATTCGTTGAGCGTGTCGCTGTGAATGGCCACCTGCACATCTAGCTTCTCGGCCACGTCCAGGCAGTTGCTGATGGCCGCGGGCGTCGTGCCCCAGTCCTCGTGCAGCTTGAGGCCGATCACGCCGGCGTTGACCTGCTCGTGCAGCGCGGCAGGCAGGCTGGCATTGCCCTTGCCCAGGAAACCCAGGTTCATCGGGAAGGCATCGGCGGCCTGCAGCATGCGCTCGATGTTCCACGGCCCCGGCGTACAGGTGGTGGCAAAGGTGCCGGTGGCCGGGCCGGTGCCGCCGCCCATCATGGTTGTCACGCCCGAGGTCAGCGCTTCCTCGATCTGCTGCGGGCAGATGAAGTGGATGTGCGAGTCGATGCCGCCAGCGGTGACGATCATGCCTTCGCAACTGATGATCTCGGTGCCGGGGCCGATGATGATGCCGATGCCGGGCTGCACGTCGGGGTTGCCGGCCTTGCCGATGGCGGCAATGCGACCGCCTTTCAGGCCGATGTCTGCCTTGACAATGCCCAGTTGGTCGAGGATGAGCGCATTCGTCATCACCGTGTCCATCGCACCTTCGGCATTGGTTCTTTGCGACTGGGCCATGCCGTCGCGAATGGTCTTGCCGCCGCCGAACTTGACTTCCTCGCCGTAGCTGCCGGCGCGCAGCGTGTAGTCGGCCTCGACTTCAACCAGTAAATCGGTGTCGGCCAGCCGCAGCCGGTCGCCCACGGTGGGGCCGAACATTTCCGCGTAGGCGCGTCTGCCAATCGTTGCCATTAAAGCGCTCCCTGAATCAGGCCGCGAAAGCCGTAGATGTTGCGTTCGCCGGCGTAGTCCACCAGCTCCACCGTGCGCTGCTGGCCCGGCTCGAAACGAACGGCGGTGCCAGAGGCAATGTTCAGCCGCATGCCGCGCGCCGCATCGCGGTCAAAACCTAGCGCGCCGTTGGTTTCGGCGAAGTGGTAGTGGGAGCCGACCTGGATCGGCCGGTCTGCTGTGTTTTGCACGACCAATGTCAAGGTGCGCCGGCCTTCGTTGAGAACATGGTCGGGGCCGTCGGTGAACAGTTCGCCGGGCGTCATGGCCGCCTCACTTGCCGCCGCGTGACAGCCAGATCACCACCGCCAGGGCGCCGCCCAAGACCACAAAGCCCCAGACGTCAGTGGCATGCCAGTGGGTACCTGAAAATCCGTGTCCTTCATGGGCAAAAGAGGTTCCGGCCATCGTAGTCATTAGGGTTGTAGCTATTAATTTCATGATTTTTCCGGGGCTCTCAGGTTTCAATAGGGAATGCAGGTAGCGGCATCAAACGATGGGCTGGTGCACCGTGACGAGCTTGGTGCCGTCGGGAAAGGTGGCCTCGACCTGGATGTCGGGAATCAGTTCGGCGATGCCGTCCATCACGTCGGCCCGGGTCAATATGGTCCGGCCCTCGCTCATGAGCTGGGCCACAGTTCTTCCGTCGCGTGCGCCTTCCATCACGGCAGCGCTGATCAGCGCCACGGCTTCCGGGTAGTTGAGCCTGAGGCCGCGCGCGCGGCGCCGCTCGGCCAGCAGCGAGGCGGTAAAAATCAGCAGTTTGTCTTTTTCTCGGGGCGTCAGTTCCATGGGGCTCTTTCGGGGGCGTGTCGTCAGGTTTGCAAGAACGGTGCCAAAAGCCCATGACCGCCACGCCGCTGGTGATCACGGTGATGCACGGTGGTGCTCTTTATCTACGTCTGGCTGCGCGATCCGGGTGCCTTTCTGGGCGTGGTGCACCACGGAGGGGAGAGGGCGCAGGCGGCGAATCTGGTTTGCACTTGTTTGGTGCGGCGGTGACGGTATGGCCGCGCACCGCATCGGGCCGCTACATCCGGCGTTTGCGTGCTACAGAAAGGGCAACGCAGACGTGATTTTTTCAGCGCGGCTATAATAACGAGTTCGGTGGCGCATCGGCCTTTTATTTCGAAGTCTTTTTATTTGGGCTTCCTTCTCAAATGCAGCGCTTCCCAGAGCCCGAATTCACGGAGCTTTGACAGTGTTTTCAGTGCCCAAACCGCCCTGAACCCTCTCAGCACTGTTCTATCTTTCCTGTCGAGCACTTTCTCCAACGGTGCCCACGCATGGCTCAACCCGCACATCCCCTTCAAGGGCCTGGCGGGTGGAAACCGAATAGCCGTTGGCTTGCTCGCAAGCTGCTTACTTCTCCATATATCAAGCCGGGAAAAATACCTGGCGCAGGTTTTTATGAATATTGATTACACCAAAATAGCGGTCGGCAAGTACCTTGTCTCTCCGCTCGCCAAGCCGCAGGGCGAAGGCCGCTACGCGGCTTCCGTTTCCATCCGCTCCGGTCGCGGCAGCGGCACGCATGACCGCGTGTTACGCTTCAGCGGAATTTTTGACAGCGCAGCCGCTGCCGTGCACTACGCAACGGAACACGCGCTGGGCTGGATCCACGAACGCTCATGTCCCGCTTGCGCCTGAAAGGCCAAGCGGCTGGCCTCGCCGAGGCCCGCCAGGACAGAAAAAATTCAACTTTTTTAATTCTCACGGAGTTTGCATCATGGCCAAAGAAGAACTGATTGAAATGCACGGACTGGTCGACGAAGTTCTGCCTGACTCGCGCTTTCGCGTGACGCTGGACAACGGCCACAAACTGATCGCCTACACCTCCGGCAAAATGCGTAAAAACCACATCCGCATTCTGGCCGGTGACCAGGTGTCACTGGAACTGTCGCCCTACGACCTGACCAAGGGCCGTATCACGTTCCGCCACATCGCCGGCCGCGGACCCGGTCCTGCTCCGCGCCAGTCGCGCTAAACCCCAGTAGCCCCGCTGAATTAACGCCGGAACTCAGCGCCGGGAGCTGCTGCATGGCAGCTCGCAAGCGCAGCAGCGCATGCCGGCCCTGCGGAAAGGGTCTACTTCGGGGCTGGCCCACCGCCGCAGCCCCGTTAAGTCTCCCATTCCTCTCACCCTCCGGGGCCAGCTGGCTCCTGTCAGCTTGTGCTGCTGGCGTCGTCGGCATCGCCGGCATCGCCCGCGCTGGCTGGTGGCCGTGCCATCCAGGCTATGAGTGAGGAACGCATGGCTTCTTCCACCGACATGTCAATCGCCTGCACCCAGTCCGCGGGCACAAACACCGTGTAGCCGCCAATCATGTAGCCCATGGGTAAATACACCGCCACACGCTCGCCTGGCAAAAAGCCCTGCGGCAAATCAGCAAAGCTGCGGCGCGTGATGAGCCCGACGATTTCCAGGCCATGGCCGGGCATGCGCAAGATCACCACGCTCTGGTTGCCCTGATTGGCGGTGGGCGAGAAGTAGTCGGCAAAGCTCTTGAGTGATGAATAAATGCTTTTGACCACCGGCAGGTAGGTGAACGGAAGCTCGGCAACCGACAGCATTTTCTTTACGCCCGGCTTGGACAGCAAAAAACCAATCGCCAGAATGATCAGCACGCCAAACACCAAGCCCATGCCCGGCACATAGATGCCGCCGATCAGAGGGTCCAGCACCCACAGCGCGGCGGCTTCTGTCCAGGCCAGAAACATGAAAAGCAGGTACAGCGTCAAGGCCACCGGCAAGATGGTGATGAGGCCGCGAAAAAAGTATTTGGAGAGGCTTTTCATGGGGGGGAATGTTGGTAGGTTTTCCGGACTGCTGCGCACAAGGCAAGCGCTTTTTGAAGCTCCCCAATATAACCATTTCATTTTGCAGATTCCCGGGAATTGATCGACCTTGTCCTACATAAAAAAGGACGGGTCCCCAGATAAGCCTGCCGGGGCGGCGGTTAAGGTGCTTGCTGGGTTGTCTGCCCGCATGCAACCCGCCAAGCGAAAACCATGGCTGGCAATGGCGCCTGCCTGAAAAGGAGTCTGCATGAACCCCGATCTGGAATCCGACTACCTGCGCTTGCGTGCGCAATTGCAAGCTTTGCAGGCCGAAGCGGTCAAGGACTTCCCGAAAATTGACCAGCTCATCGACGAGCTGGAGCGGCTACAGCTCGCCATCAAGGCGCGCCATGGTCTCCAGGGAAACAACCCCAACGAGTAGCGCTGGCCGGTGCGCTACGGCTGAATTGCTATGTTATCAGTAGCGTAAGGTGCCAGTGGATATTGCGTTGGAGGTCTTTTTAGTACGAAATCTCTGCGCTGGAAGGCGGCCCGGATGGCTTGGCCGTGCCGGCCATTGGCGCACTGACCCGCCGCTGCGACAGCTGCCACCAGCCGGGCAGCAGGCTGCGCACGCCGGGCCGGGTGAAGCGGTCGTCAATCAGCACCACCACGCCGCGGTCTGAGCCGGTGCGAATCACCCGGCCGGCGGCCTGCACCACTTTTTGCAGGCCCGGGAAGAGGTAGGTGTAGTCGTAGCTGCGGGCGGCGCCAAAGTGGGCGCCCATGCGCGCCCGGATCTGCTCGTTCACCGGGTTCAGTTGCGGCAGGCCCAGGGTGGCAATGAAGGCGCCTATCAGCCGCTCGCCCGGCAGGTCGATGCCCTCGGCAAAGGCGCCGCCCAGCACGGCAAAGCCAATGCCCCGCGACGTGGGCGTGAACCGCGCCAGAAACGCGTCGCGCGCTCCCTCGTCCATGCGGCGCGTCTGCTCCCACATCGGGATCTGTGGGTAACGCACGCTGAACAGCCGGGCCAGTTGCTGCAGGTAGTCGTAGCTGCTGACAAACACCAGGTAATTGCCCGGCGTGTGGCTATATTGCCGCGCCATCAGGTCGGCAATCGGTAACAGCGAGCTGTCGCGGTGCTGGTAGCGGGTGGACACATCGCTGACCACCTCTATCCGCAGCTGCTCGGCCTTAAACGGCGACTCCACCTCGACCCAGGCCGTGTTGCCTGGCAGGCCCAGGGTGTCGGCGTAATAGGATTGCGGGCTCAGCGTGGCTGAAAACAGCGCCACCGAGCGCGCGGCGGTAAAGCGCTGCGCCAAAAAAGGGGCAGGCACCACGTTGCGCAGGCACAGCTGCGCCCAACGGCGCCCCCCGGGCGTGTTGCCGTCCAGCGTGATGTCAAACAGCGAATGTTCGCCAAAGCTTTCGGCCATGCGGGAAAAATGCAGCGCATCAAAATAAAAGCGCTGCAGGTCGGCATCCACGCGCGTCGGGTGGGCCTCCAGGTCGTCGGTGATGGCACTGGTGGCCTGCTGCAGCGCCAGCGTGAATTTGTCGGGCAGGTGGTCATGCACCTGATAGGGCAACAACTGCCCTGTGTGCAGATCGCGCCAGGCGCGGTGCAGGCGGTCCAGCGACTTTTTAAGGGCCGGCGCCGCCGACTGCCGCACCCGCGCCAGGTCGGCCTGGTCCAGCCCGGCCGAATACATCTTGCGTGCCCGCTCCACCAGGTTGTGCGCCTCGTCCACCAGCACGCTGACCCGCCACTGGTTGGCCACGGTCAGCGCGTGCAGCAGGGCGCTGGTGTCAAAGTAGTAGTTGTAGTCGCCCACCACCACATCGCTCCAGCGTACCAGGTCCTGGCTCAGGTAATAGGGGCAGACGCCATGCGCCAGCGCAATTTCCCGCAGCGCCTGCTTGTCGAGCAGCCTGGGCGCCGGGGCGCTGGCGCAGGCTGCCTGGCGCGCGGCCGGCAGACGGTCAAAAAAGCCCTTGGCCAGCGGGCACGCGTCGCCATGGCAGGCCTTGTCCGGGTGCTCGCAGGCCTTGTCGCGCGCCACCAGTTCCAGCACCCGCAGCGGCAGCGCCGGCGCGCTGGCCTGGATCAAGGCCAGCGCGTCCAGCGCCAGCCGGCGGCCCGAGGTTTTGGCGGCCAGAAAAAATACCTTGTCGAGTTCCTGCCCGGGCGCCGCCTTGAGCAGCGGAAACACCGTACCCATGGTTTTGCCGATACCGGTCGGCGCCTGCGCCATCAGGCAGCGGCCGCTGCGGCCCGAGTTGTAGACCGCCTCGGCCAGTTCGCGCTGGCCGGGCCGAAAAGCCGCGTGCGGAAAAGGCAAGTCGCCCAGCGCCGCGTCGCGCGCCGCGCGGTGCGCCAGTTCCTGCCGGGCCCAGCCCAAAAACTTTTCGCACTGCGCTTCAAAGTACTGCTGCAACGCCTCGGCCGTGAAGCGCTCGCTCAGCAGCGTTTCCTGCTGGCTGCCAATGTCAAAGTAGACCAGCGCCAGCCGCACGTCGGCCAGGTCCCGCTGCTGGCACAGCAGCCAGCCATAAATCTTGACCTGGGCCCAGTGCAGCTGCCGGTGGTTGTCGGGCAAGGCGGCCAGGTCGCCCCGGAAGGTCTTGACTTCCTCGAGCTGGTTCTTGACCGGGTCGTAGCCGTCGGCCCGGCCGCGCACCCGCAACTCCCCGTAGTCGGCCTCCAGGCTGACTTCGGCCTGGTAGCCTTCGGCGCGGCGCGCAGCCACCAGCGCATGGCCGGCGATGCCTTGCTGGGCCGATGGCGAGGGCGTGAAGCGCAGGTCCAGGTCACCCTGCTTGGCGGTGAATTCGCACAGGGCCCTGACGGCGATGAAATAGCTCAATCGGCGCTTGCTCCTGGCGTCACAAGGTCATGGGGTGGGGCTGCGTGCGACCGGGCTCACTCGGCCTTGCCGTGGTTCATGGCCGCGTCAAATTCCGCACGCGACAGGAAGTTGTCCCGGTCGGCGTCGGCTTCGTCAAAATGCTTGGCCACGCCACGAAAGCCGGCCGCTTCGGCCCGGCTGATCTTGCCATCACGGTCGCCATCCATGTAGTTGAAGGCGAACTCCAGCTTGCTGGTCGTATACCGAGGCGCCGGGGCTTCGGCCGTCGCAACCGGTGCGGGCGCTTCCGGAGTCTGGGCGTGGGCGCTGCCCATGGCCAGCAGGGCCGCTGCAGCGCTCACGGTGAATGTCCACGCCCATGCCTGTAAAGAATGCGATTTGACAGGTGAAGAGCGTTTATTAGCGTTGGAAAAATGCATGGGCTTTTAAAGGGGAGAGTCAAACATACAGCCCATTGGACGCCAGTTTGCCGGATGACTCCAGCACGCTTGCACGGTGTTTCGCAGCTTTACACCGCCAGACACATTACTTTGCCAATACCCTGGCGGGGGCCCTACTTGCGGTGGCGGCTGACAGCCGGGCTCTGGACTGTCCCACAGCGCGCAGCGCGCTATCTTTTCACAATGAAGCCCTGCCAATCCATTTTAAAAGCACAAGGAGCAACCATGGCCACCAGCAGCATTCTCGGCGGTTCACAAATGCCTGAAGAAATCAGCGGAAAAGACATCCATGCCCTCGGCCCCAGCGACAACTCCGACAGCGGCAGTGATGCCGTAGGCGCATACGGTGACGACGAACTGGCCAGCGACAGCGATGCCGCCGGCACCGGTGAGCGCGCTTCGGTGGGCACCGTCGGCGACCAGCCGGATGCCGACATCCTGCCCGACCGCATTGAACAAGTGACCGGCGTTGATTCCGGTGACGACCTGGATGACATGGCCGGCGACGATGTCAACGATTTGCGTGACCTTGAAGACTTGGCCGACGACAGCGAAGACCTGGATGCGGACGAAGGCAATATAGGCGATAAAAAGGCAAATCCGCCCCGCAAAGCCTGAAAAGCGTCAGCGTAACGCCGAATGCAAAGCGGCGCATTCAGGCCGACTTCAGGCTGGCGCGCATGTCCCGCCTGAAGCAGTGAATGCTTACGGGTGATTCGCGGCGCCGTGAAGCCGCAGAACTCCATCCCTGCCTTTTTTCGATCCCGATACCGTTACCATCGGCTGCCCACGCCCGCCAAAAAGATGTCTGCACGTCCATGAAACTCTCAAAAATAGCCCTGTCTTCGGCCCTGGAAGACAAGACCTTCCTGCTGTTGCTGCTGCTTGTTTCTCTGGCTTTTTTGTGGGTGCTCTGGCCTTTTTTCGGTGCGGTTTTTTGGGGGGCGATATTTGCGCTGATGTTTTCGCCGCTTTTTTTGCGCCTGCTCGCCAGGATGCCGAAAAAGCGCACGCTCGCCGCCTTGCTCACGGTCTCGATCATCCTGGTGCTGGTCATTTTGCCCGTGGGTTTTATCAGCGCCTTGCTGGCCCAGGAATCTGTCAGCGTGTATAAGCGCGTGGAGTCCGGCGAGCTGAGCGTCGGCCGGTATTTTCAGCAAATTTATGACGCGCTGCCAGCCTGGTCCTCCGGCCTGCTGGAGCGCTCAGGGCTGAACAACCTGGGGCTGATTCAGGCACGTATTGCTGAAAGCCTGACCAAGGGCAGCCAGTTCCTTGCCACGCAGGCGCTGAACATCGGGCAAAACGCCTTTGATTTCTTTGTCAGCTTTTTCATCATGCTGTACCTGCTGTTTTTCTTTTTGCGCGACGGCGCGGCACTGTCCAGGCGCATCCGGGAAGCCATTCCAATGGACGCCGAGATCAAGCGCAATCTGTTCAGCAAGTTCACCACGGTCATCCGCGCCACGGTCAAGGGCAATATTGTGGTGGCGATGCTGCAGGGCGCGCTGGGCGGCCTGATTTTCTGGATACTGGGCATTCACGCGCCGGTGCTGTGGGGCACGCTGATGGCGTTTTTGTCGCTGCTGCCTGCCGTCGGCGCGGCCCTGGTCTGGATTCCCGTGGCGATTTACTTTCTGGCCACCGGCGCCATCTGGCAGGGCGTGGTGCTGATTGCCTTTGGCGTGCTGGTGATCGGGCTGGTCGACAACATCCTGCGCCCGGTGCTGGTCGGCAAGGACACCAAGATGCCGGATTACGTGGTGCTGGTGTCCACGATTGGCGGCATGTCGCTGTTCGGGCTCAACGGCTTTGTGATCGGCCCCGTGATCGCTGCCATGTTCATGGCGGCGTGGGGCATTTTTGCCAAGGCCAGGCAGGACGAACCGGTGTTGCCGCCACCGGCTTGAATCGTCTTTTCAGGCATCAAATCGGGCCTTGGTGCAATAGCAACGGGCGCCAGAAGCTATCAAATTAGTAGCAATTGGCTTGCTGACCTCTCAGGCGGCCTTGAGCGTCCCCATGTCCACCACGAAGCGGTATTTCACGTCGCTTTTGAGCATGCGTTCGTAAGCCGTTTCGATCTCGTCCATGCGTATCGATTCGATGTCGGACACGATGCTGTGCCGCGCGCAGAAGTCCAGCATTTCCTGCGTTTCCTTGATGCCGCCAATCAGCGATCCCGCCAGGCGCCGGCGTTTCATGATCAGGCTGAACACGCTGGGCGAGGGGTGCGGGCTGGCCGGCGCGCCCACCAGCGTCATGGTGCCGTCGAGCTTGAGCAGCGCCAGGAACGCGTCCAGGTTGTGCGGCGCGGCTACGGTGTTCAAAATGAAGTCGAAGCTGGCGGTATGCGCCGCCATCTCGTCGGCGTTCTTGGACACCACCACTTCCTTGGCGCCCAGCCGCAGCGCGTCTTCGCGCTTGTTGGCCGAGGTCGTGAACAGCACCACATGCGCGCCCATGGCGGCGGCGATTTTCACGCCCATGTGACCCAGCCCGCCCAGGCCCACAATGCCGACCTTGTGGCCGGGGCCGATTTTCCACTGGCGCAGCGGCGAGTAGGTGGTGATGCCGGCGCACAGCAGCGGCGCCACGGCGGCCAGGTCGGCTTCAGCGTGGCTGATGCCCAGCACAAACGACTCGCGCACCACCATGTGGCTGGAGTAGCCGCCATAGGTGTTGGCGCCCGTGCCCTGCTCGGGGCCGTTGTAGGTGCCGGTAAAGCCGTTCTCGCAGTACTGCTCCAGCCCGTCGGCGCAGGGTGCGCAATGCTGGCAACTGTCAACCATGCAGCCCACACCCACCAGGTCGCCGACCTTGAACTTGCTCACCAGATCGCCCACGGCCGTCACGCGGCCCACGATTTCGTGGCCAGGCACCGACGGGTACACCGTGTTTTGCCATTCGTTGCGCGCCGTGTGCAGGTCGGAGTGGCACACGCCGCAGTACAGAACGTCGAGCGCGACGTCGAGCTGGCCGGGGCTGCGGCGGTCAAAAGAAAAGGGCGCGAGCGGGGTGCTGGGCGAGGTGGCGGCGTAGCCGTGGGCTTGGGTCATGAGGAAACACTCCGGGTTAGGGTAAACCCCATGCTAGCCCTTTCCGGTGCGCCGTGTCTGTCAGACGCGCACCCGAGGTGCTTTCCCGGCTTTAGTTGCGCGCGCCTGCAGGACGCCGGCCTTTGTGCATTGGCCTGTCTGCTTCCCGCCTCAATGAATCGCGTATAAATCGATCCATGACCTACCTGCCTCCTCACTTTGAAGAAACCGACACCGCCGCGCTGCACGCGCTGGTGGGTGCCTGCCCGCTGGCGACCTGGGTGGTGCCGCACCAGGGCGAGTTGCTGGTCAATCACCTGCCGTTGTTGCTTGACGCCGAGCGTGGTGAGCATGGCACGCTGATCGGCCATGTGGCCCGCGCCAACCCGGTGTGGCAGGCGCTGGCCGCGTCAGCCTCGTCGGTGGCGGTGTTCATGGGGCCTCAGGCCTATGTGTCGCCCGGCTGGTACCCCAGCAAACAGGCGCATGGCAAGGCCGTGCCGACCTGGAACTACGCCACTGTGCACGCCCACGGCGCGGCGCAGGCGTTTGACGACCCGGCCCGGCTGCTGGCGCTGGTGACGCGTCTGACCGAGCGGCACGAAGCCGGCCAGGCCCAACCCTGGCAGGTGCAGGATGCGCCCGCCGACTACCTCGCCAGCATGCTGAAAGCCATCGTCGGCATCGAGATCCCGGTGCAGCGCTGGGTCGGCAAATGGAAGGTCAGCCAGAACCGCCCGGCGGCAGACCGGCAGGGCGTGGTGGCCGGCCTGATGGCCCAGGGCAGCGACGCCGCGGCGCAGATGGCGGATTTGGTCAGGCAGCGCGGCTAGTCACTGGGCTGTCACGGGGTGGGTCTAGCATGGCCTGTTTCCAACCCCTGCGGCTTCAAAAGGACTCCTCCATGCGCCACCGTTTCCTCCAGTACCTTGTCACCGCATCGCTGATGGCGTGCAGCCTGTCCGCGCTGGCGCAAAGCCCCCAGGCCACCACCAACATCCAGGTCGGCCCGCGCCCCTACTTTTTGGTGGCCGAAATGGCGGACAGCCCGCTCAAGGCCAGGCTGCAAAGCTGCGCCAACGGCCCGTTCAGGAAGACGGATTTTTCGATTGGCCACCGGGGCGCCGCGATGATGTTCCCGGAGCACACCCAAGAGTCCTACGAAGCGGCGGCCCGCATGGGCGCGGGCATCGTGGAGTGCGACGTGACCTTCACCAAGGACAAAGAACTGGTCTGTCGCCACGCGCAAAACGACCTGCACACCACCACCAATATCCTGGCCACGCCGCTGGCGGCCAAATGCACCCAGCCGTTCACCCCGTTTGACGCTGCAAAAAACACCCCCGCCAGCGCCGAATGCCGCGCCAGCGACATCACGCTGGCCGAGTTCAAGACCCTGCGCGGCAAGATGGACGCCTTCAACCCCAAGGCCTCGACCGCGCAGGAGTTCATGGACGGCACGGCCAAATGGCGCACCGACCTTTACAGCGGCCCGACCAGCGGCACCTTGATGTCGCACCAGGAAAGCATTGCCTTGTTCAAGAAGCTGGGCGTCAAGATGACACCGGAGCTCAAGTCCGCCAGCGTGGCCATGCCCTTCGAAGGCTTCAGCCAGGCCCAGTACGCCCAGAAAATGGTCGACGAGTACAAGGCTGCCGGCGTCCCTGCCAGCCAGGTGTTTGCCCAGTCGTTTGACAAGAACGACGTGCTGTACTGGATCAAGAACGAACCCGCCTTTGGCAAGCAGGCCGTGTTCCTAGACGACGCCGAGAAGGTCGCCGACCTGCCCGGCCTGCAAGAACTACAGCGCTATAAACAGGAGGGCATCCAGATCGTCGCCCCGCCGATTTTTGCGCTGCTGGACGTGAAAGACGGCAAACTGGCCGTCTCTGCTTACGCTAAAAATGCCAAACAGGCCGGCCTGGGCATCATCGCCTGGAGCCTCGAGCGCTCCGGCCTGCTGGCCGCTGGCAAGGGCGGCTGGTATTACCAGACCGTGAACCCGGTGATGCAGCGCGAAAGCGACATGCTGCGGGCCGTCGATGTGCTGGCCAGGGACGTGGGCGTGATGGGCATCTTTTCCGACTGGCCCGCCACCGTGAGTTATTACGCGAGTTGCATGGGCTTGAAGTAATTTTTACCATGCGCCTGCTCCGGGCAATGGCCTAAAGCAGCAGCACGGTGGCCAGGCCCAGGAAGGAAAAAAAGCCGATCACATCGGTCACCGTCGTCAGAATCACGCCGCCCGCCAGCGCGGGGTCTATGCCCAGGCGGCGCAGGATCAGTGGAATGGCCAGCCCGGCCACCGCAGCGCACAGCAGGTTGATCAGGATGGCGGCCCCGAGCACCGCGCCTATGCCCCAGTTGCCAAACCACGCCACCGCCAGCAGGGCAATCACCATCGCCCACAGCAGGCCGTTCAGGATGGAGATGCCGACCTCCCGGCTCAGCAGCAGGCGGATGTCGCCTTTCTGGATTTGACCCAGCGCCAGACCGCGAATCACCAGGGTCAGCGTCTGGCTGCCCGCGATGCCGCCCATGCTCGCCACGATGGGCATCAGCACGGCCAGCGCCACCAGCTGCTCCAGCGTCCCCTGAAACTGGCCGATCACCCAGGCCGCGAGAAATGCGGTGACCAGGTTGATACCCAGCCACACCGCCCGGCGGCGCGAACTGACCAGCACCGGCGCGAACATGTCGGCCTCGTCGTCCAGGCCGGCCATCTGCATCATGGTGCGGTCGGAATTCTCGCGAATCAGGTCCACCACGTCGTCCACCGTGATGCGGCCAATGAGCCGGTGGTCATCGTCAATCACCGGCGCCGACAGCAAGTCGTGGTCCTGGAACAGCCGGGCCACGTCGGTGCTGTCGGTATGTACCGCAATGCCCGCCACATCGGTCTGCATCACGTCGGCCACGCGCTGTCCCAGCGCGGCCGTCACCAGCGCGCTCAGGCGCAGCGCGCCCTGGTAATGCCCCTGGCGGTCGACCACCATCAGCATGTCGGTTTGCGGCGGCAGGGTTTCGAGCAGGCGCAAATAGCGCAGCACGGTGCCGACCCTGACGTTGGCGCGCACCTCGATCGCGTCCGCGTTCATCAGGCCCCCGGCCGAGTCTTCCGGATAGGTCAGCAGGGTTTCCAGCTGCTCGCGCCGCGCGCCGCTGGTGGCCTGCAGCAGCTGGCTGCCCAGCGCGGCGGGCAGCGTCTGGATCAGGTCCACCAGGTCATCGAGTTCCAGCAGTTGCGCCGCCGCGACCAGGTCGTCCAGGTCGAGTTCCAGCGCCAGGGCGCTGCGGATCTCGTCATGCAGATAGGTCAGCACCTTGCCGGTTCGCTCGGTTTCGACCATGCTCCACACCGGGCGCCGCTCTGCGGGCGGCAGCGCCTCCA
>Ga0209512_1001144_pt1 | contig 35092 bp, 33 predicted proteins | sample frozenSSSSmetaG_FD_184142 | JGI IMG/M metagenome (GOLD analysis project Ga0209512, IMG submission 184142) | Glacier valley bacterial and archeal communities from Borup Fiord, Nunavut, Canada, to study Microbial Dark Matter (Phase II) -... | ecosystem: Environmental > Aquatic > Freshwater > Ice >...
GCTAGAATTGAAAACTCACTTTCTTCTTTCACGAAACTATTGATCAGCAATCCGAGGCCTTCTACCTCCATCTCAACGGAATCGCCATCCTGAAGCCATTGCTCTTTATAGTTCGAATCACCTAGTTTACCCGTACCATTTAGTTCCAGGAAGCATCCCGTTCCCACGGTACCGCTACCGATCACATCGCCGGGGTAAAGATCCGCACCATAGGAAGCCCGTTCAATTATCTCTGCAAAGGTCCACTCCATATCTCCTACGTTGCCATCGCTTACCTGCCGCCCGTTTACCCGGCACTGCATACGTAGGTTCCAGTTTTTGCCGGTATGGCCCGGTTTGGCCGGAATTTCCATTGCTTCCAGCTCATCCAGGGTAACAAGCCAGGGCCCGGTAGCCGTCGCAAAATCTTTTCCTTTCGCGGGCCCCAGGTTCAGCAGCATTTCCTGCATCTGGAGCGTGCGGGCACTGATATCGTTCATGATCATCAGTCCGCCAATGTATTCATCCGCATGCTCAGCTTTAATATTCCTTCCCTGTTTTGAGATCACAATGGCCACTTCCAGCTCGAAGTCGAGTTTTTCAAAATGATCAGGCATGCATTCTATGTCGCCCGCGCCTTTTATGCTATGGTGATTGGTAAAATAAAATATGGGATACTGGTCGAATTCGGCAATCATTTCCACCTTCCGGTTCCTGCGGGCAGCCGCCACATGTTGTCTGAAGGCGTATCCATCGCGGCATGATGTTGGAAAGGGTACGGGAGCGAGAAGTTCAACACTGTTTATGTCTGTTCCTTTATCTTTTGATATTAATCCATCCCGTATCATTAATTCACCACCGAAAGCCATCGGGCAGGCATCGTCCCAATATTGGAGAAACATGCCCATGGTGTTAGGCAGATCAGGATGAAGATCCTCCATGTCAAATAAAAATCCGTCCACGAGCACGGCCAGCTGATCATGGGTATCTTTTAGATAAGAAACAAGTTTCATGAAGCAAATAAATTTTTAATTTTGATAACTGAACCGCAAAGGTAACCGGATTTAGCGGCTTAAGAAATCGACCTTATTCGGTATTTTTGCAGAGAAACCACGGAATATGAAATTCGATAAAATCAATAACAAGGGACAGGCGCAATTATTCCGTAACGGCTACCTGGAGAGGTTGACCAAAACACATCCGCTGGTAATTTGGGGAATTTACCTTCCTATGACAATTGGGTTGTTATACTTTGCCTATACTTCTTTTGAGTATCCATTCTGGAAGATCGTGTCAGTTTTTTTTACAGGTATGTTGTTCTGGACATTGTTCGAATATATGATGCATCGTTTCGCTTTTCACTTTATGGCGGAGAGTGACAGGGCGAAAAAAATCGTATACCTCATACACGGCAATCACCATCATTTTCCACGCGACAAGGAACGGTTGTTCATGCCACCTGTACCAAGCCTGATCCTTTCAATAGCGCTGTTTTCTTTACAATACCTACTGCTCGGAAAACTTGCCTTCCTGTTTTTCCCCGGTTTTATCATCGGTTACCTGATGTATGGTTCCATGCATTACGCCATTCATGCCTGGAATCCTCCCGTTAAGTGGATGAAACCTTTATGGCGCAATCATCACCTGCATCACTACAAGGACGAGGGAAAAGGCTACGGTGTCAGTACAACGATCTGGGACCGCGTTTTTGGTACCATGTTCGATCCGAAAAAAGAAAAGTTCGATTTGAAAAAAGAAAAAGAAGACAAAGAGAAAGCGAAGACATTGATATTGAGGTAAAGATTTTGCTTTTGTACCTTCACTGTCATGGCCGGCATCAATGTACAGGATACCATCAACCTTATATCCAAGTTAACACCCAGGCGTGTCTTGAACGCGGTTAAGGTGCTGAGCAGTTTTTACCTGAGCCGGTGGACCAGGAAGCCGGTACAGTGGGGATTCCCTATTTCTATTTCATTTGAGCCTACTACTTCCTGTAATCTCCGATGCCCGGAATGCCCCAGCGGCTTGCGCGCCTTTACCAGGCCCACAGGAATGCTGGAAGATAATTTTTTCAAACAAACCATCGACCAGCTCTCTCTTGAATTATTATATCTCGTCTTCTATTTCCAGGGCGAACCTTATCTTAACCCGGATTTTCTGAAGATGGTCAGCTATGCCTCTGCCAAAGGAATTTATACCGCAACTTCCACAAATGCACATTATCTTACAGATCACAATGCACGACATACGATAGAAAGCGGACTGGACAGGTTAATTATTTCCATAGACGGCACTACTCAGGAGGTTTATCAGCAATACCGCGTGGGCGGTAAACTGAATAAAGTAATTGAAGGCACGAAGAATATTGTTGCATGGAAAAAAAAACTGAACAGCCGTACTCCCTATATTTTTTTCCAGTTTCTCGTTGTTAAACCAAATGAACACCAGGTAGATGACATCAAACTTCTTGCAAAGGAATGTGGTGTTGATGAAGTACGATTTAAAACCGCGCAGGTAAATGACTATATCAATGATCCAAATAAACTGATCCCCTCCACGTCCAAATTCAGCAGGTATAAAAAAGACAGGAAGGGAAATTATCGTTTGAAAAACTCATTATCCGATCACTGCTGGAGACTTTGGCACGCTACTGTCATTACCTGGGACGGACTGGTTGTGCCCTGTTGCTTCGATAAAGATGCACAGCATACATTGGGCGATCTGAAGGGAATGCCTTTCAGGGAAGTATGGCACAATGAAAAATATGTTCAGTTCAGAAAACAAATCCTTGAGAGCCGGAAAAATATTGACATCTGTTCCAACTGCAGTGAAGGCACAAAAGTGTGGAGTGATTAATCTAACGATAACTATACCATCTCATGAGCATTGAAAAGGACATCAACCAGCCCAGGTTCAACAGCGAGTATCACAAAATGAATGTAAACCTCATTTACACCTACAACTGGGTAATGGAACAGAGTAAAAGATTTTTTGAAAAAGCTGATCTTACTCCTCAGCAATATAATATTCTAAGAATTCTCCGTGGCGCGCCAAATCCTTTGTCTACCCTGCAGATCCGCCAGCGCATGCTTGATAAGATGAGCGATACGAGCCGGATCGTGGACAGGCTGCTGAAAAAGGAACTGGTAGAAAAAGTAGTTTGCAAGAACGACCGACGGCTTGTTGACGTTACGATTTCTGATAAAGGCAGTGTGCTGCTAAATAAACTCGACATTGATACCCATGAACTGGATCTGCAACTCAGCAGCATTTCAGAGGAAGAAGCTAAAACAATGAACCGCCTGCTAGATAAACTCCGCAAATCAGGATAAGTACACTTTCCGACAATATATTTGCAGGGAGATGGCCACAAAGAAACGACCCGATAAGATATGGAAACTGCTGATCGTTTGTATTGGCCTGAGCATCGCCGTTATGCTGTGCCTCTGGATGTACGACTGGTGGCTCGGACGCAGGGCTCATTACATTAAATACAATGAATTCGGAATAGAGATCCCCGTCAATTATACAGTCCATGGCATCGATGTATCAAAGTACCAGCGGGTAATAGACTGGGAAAGCGTGAAAGCGATGAACGTTGAAAATGTCCACATCAGTTTTACTTTTATAAAAGCTACCGAAGGAAATATTAATGAAGACCGGTTCTTTCAGCGCAACTGGAAGCAGGCACAGGGCGCCGGTGTGGTAAGAGGTGCCTATCATTTTTTCCTTGCTACGAAAAGCGGCAAAACCCAGGCAGAAAATTTTATCAGCAGCGTGGACCTGGTACAAGGAGATCTTCCACCTGTACTTGATGTGGAGCAGACCTACGGTGTGCAGCCAGCAAAACTCAGGGAACGCATACATGAATGGCTCAATACTATTCAGAATTTTTATAAAGTAAAACCAATCATTTATACCAGTGCGGACTTTTACACACAGTATTTAAATGAAGAATTTGATGATTATCCGCTGTGGGTAGCGCACTATATTAACCAGGGAAAACCCCGCGTGTTCCGCGACTGGTACTTCTGGCAGTACAGCGAAACAGGCAGGGTTAATGGCATTCTCAATAAAGTTGACTTCAATGTATTTAATGGCGACTCCCTTGAATTCAGGAACCTCCTGATAAAAGATTAATACGTAAACTTCTTCAGGTAATTTGCATCAGTTTCAGCGCTTTTCAGCGGAGTGGTGTTATCGTATCTTTCCTGCTCAACAATATAATACTTCATGCCGGTTTCTTCTGCAGTCTTTATTGTTTTCCTGAAATCTATTGATCCCGTACCCAGATCTACAGACGCATCATCATCCGTTGGCGCTGCACCTTTTCTTCTGTCCTTAATATGACACAACTTAAATCGCTTGGGATATTTTTTAAGCCATTCAACCGGATCTGCGCCGGCAGTAACCACCCAATATATATCCATTTCAAAATCAACCGTATCCGGATTTGTATTTTTAATTAAAATATCCATTGGGATCTGCCCATCAACCGGCTTGAATGAATAGCCATGATTGTGATATGCGAATCTTATTCCATGCTTTTTACAAACATCTCCCCATTCATTAAATTTATCAGCATACTTTTTAAAATCGTCCGCCGTTTTCTGAGGACCCACATAGGGCCTTAATAAATACTTCATCCCTATTTCTGAACATTCGGCAGCCTTGCGGTCGAAATCCTTATCCGTATCACAATGCGAGGATACCATAGTTACGCCGAGACCGTCGAGATATTTTTTATATTCGGTATTTTTCATACCCCAGAAAAGGCCGAAATCTTTCGACTCAAAATTTTCAAACTGTTTATATCCATAAGATGCAGCTTGTTTAAGGACTCCCTTCGGATCCTTTGGCAACTCTTCTCTGAGTGTATACAACTGCAGTCCAAATTTTTTGAGTTTTTGATCCGTAGGAATTGCATTGCTAATGCCGGAAAGGGCTACGCCGGATAAAAGCAAGCCACCATTTTTCAGAAATACTCTTCTGTTGTATGTCATTTTAAATTATTTTAAAGTGCCCAGGCCTTATCGCCTTTTTTATAAGGTATTGAACCTTCATATTTTCCGGGAGATTCAACATAGCGAAGTGCCTGAGTTGCCCCGATTTCTGAGGTAAAATACCCCAGCAGGGTAAGTTCTTTCATCAGTCTGAAATAATGAGCCGCGTCATCTGTTTTCTTTTTGCTGGTGTAATCTTTCTGCTCTTTATCAATGACCGTAAGCAATTCATTCCTTTGGTCGGGAGTGATCTCTAAAAACACTTTATCGAATTTTTTCTTAGATGCATCATTTATCTTATCAAATCCATCCCTGAATGTTCTCTGGTCCTTTTCCACGTAGCAATCTCTTACCATCACGGTCATGAAAGTGCCGACGTGTGCCGCTTTTGCACCGGGTGTGCCGGTTGCTGGCAATATAGTGTCTGCCACTTCATCCAGGAAAGCCACATCATCCTTGCTGAATTCCGTTGAGGATCCTGCCGTGGTTTTTTTATCTATTGGTTTGCACCCTTCCAGAAAGATAGTTCCACCCACAACAGTGCCTCCAAGGAGCAATGCAACCCTCGATAACGCTTCACGTCTGTTCATAAATAATTTTTTAGCATGCCCTGGGGCACATTGATCTTATAAATTCCCCTTTTTTAATTCTTTTACTGCGAAGTCAGCGGCTCTTGCCGTCATGGCCATGTAGGTAAGCGATGGATTCTGGCAGGCGGCAGAAGCCATAAAAGCACCATCCGTAACGAAAACATTTTTTGCGTCCCAGACCTGGTTATTACCGTTAAGTACCGATACTTTCGGATCTTTTCCCATGCGTGCGGTGCCCATGTCGTGAATACCCATGCCCATTGCATACAGATTGTCGTAAGTCTTTACGTTCTTCAGGCCTGATGATTCCAGCATTTCTTTTGCGTCTTCCATCATATCCTTGCGCATCTTCTTTTCGTTTTCCCTTATCTCGCAATCGAAGTTAAGAACGGGCAGACCCCATTTATCTTTTTTGCTTTTATCGAGTGTTATTTTATTGTCGTGATACGCCAGGATCTCTCCGAATCCGGTTATTCCCATTGTCCAATCGCCGGGTTCGGTCAGGGCGTCCTTAAGACCGGCTCCTATACCCATTTCCGCAACGCTGCGCTGCCAGTTTTCACGGGTTGCGCTGCCCTGGTAGCCGAATCCACGGATGTAATCTCTTTTCTCTCCGTTTAAATTTCTAAAGCGGGGAATATAAATTCCGTTTGCCCTTCTTCCGAAATAATATTTATCCTCATATCCTTCCGCGGTGCCACTTGCACCACAGCGGAAATGATGGTCCATAACATTGTGTCCAAGTTCGCCGCTGGAGCTTCCAAGTCCGTCGCTCCATACATCTGTAGCAGAATTCATCAGTACCCAGGCAGAATTAAATGCAGAGGCGCACAGGAACACAATCTTTGATTTGTATTCATAGGTCTGATTGGTTTGTGCATCAAGTATTTCCACGCCTGTTGCTTTCTTAGTGTCTTTATCGTACAGGATTTTTGTAACGATTGAAAAAGGACGTAGGGTAAGATTTCCTGTTTTCATTGCAGGAGGCAAGGTAGAAGACTGGGTGCTGAAGTAAGCGCCAAATGGACATCCCAGCCAGCATTTGTTCCGGTACTGGCAATTGGTTCGCCCATTATGCGGCACAGTTAAATTAGCCGTTCTGCCAATAGTCATCAGTCTTGAACCTTTAAATTGCTGCTTAATTCTTGCAGCAACATCTTTTTCTACACAGTTCATCTCCATCGGCGGCAGAAACTCCCCATCCGGAAGCTGTGGAAGACCATCTTTATTACCACTGATACCGGCGTGTTTTTCAACATAGGAATACCAGGGAGCAACATCTTTGTACCGGACGGGCCAGTCTGTACCAATACCATCTTTTGCGTTGGCTTCAAAATCCATTTCACTGAGCCGGTAGCTTTGTCTTCCCCACATCAGTGAGCGACCCCCGACATGATATCCCCTATACCAGTCGAAACGCTTTGTTTCCGTATAAGGACAATCTTTTTCGTTGGTCCAATAGTTTAGATTTACTTCATTCAGCGGATAATCTCTTTTCAACACGGGATAATCCCTGATCATTTCCTGGGTGCGCCCTCCGCGATGCGGAAATTCCCAGGGGCCTTTGGTGGCATTCACATAATCTTTTACATGCTCGATGTTCTCTCCTCTTTCGAGCATGATGACTTTCAATCCTTTTTCAGTGAGCTCTTTAGCTGCCCAGCCTCCGCTGATGCCAGACCCAATAACAATTGCATCATAAGTATTATCCGCCATAATCTGTTATTAACTGGTAAATGAATAATTTCCAAATACTAGACGTCACAAATCTTAAAAGCCTTTGACAATGACGCCAGCTTTTCTTCGGTATTCTTTTCGGTGGGAAGAAATTCCTGGGCTACATAGCCTTTGTATCCTGTTTTAAGAATTGCTTTCATGACTGCCGGATAATAAATTTCCTGCGAATCATCAATAATGTGTCTTCCCGGTACACCGCCGGTATGGTAATGAGAAAAATACTGGTGGTTGTTTTCAATGGTGCGAATGAGATCACCCTCATCAATCTGCATGTGGTAAATGTCGTAAAGAAGCTTAAAATTTTCAGATCCAACTCTTTTTACCAGTTCAATGCCCCAGGCAGATCTGTCACACTGGTAATCATGGTGATCGACCCTGCTATTGAGCAGCTCCATGGAAAGGATCACTTTGTGTTTTTCTGCGACAGGGATCAGTCTTTTCAGGCCTTCCACGCAGTTATTCCATCCGGTTTCATCGCTTATTCCCCTGCGGCTGCCACTGAAACAGATCAGGTTCACATACCCTTCTTTCTCCATCAGCTGCATCACTTCTGTATAATTTTTCACAAGCTGATCATGAAATTTCTTATCGTTAAACCCGTCCACCAGATTGATCTCGGCGCCGTTGGTCATAGAAGAATAAAGACCATACTTTTTTAATGTTGGCCAGTCTTTGGGAGGCACGAGATCGACTGCTTTAATGCCCATTGCTTTTACGGAAGCGCAGAATTCATCAAAAGGGATAGAGTCATAACACCATTTACAAACAGTGTGGTTGATATTTCCAGTCAGGCTCATAGAGGGATTATCGTTAGGAAATTTAAATGATGTCAGAAAAGGGGCCACTGAAAGGGAAGCTGCTCCCCCTGCAATATTCTTTAACAGATTGCGCCGAGAATTGTTCATAATAGTATATTAGTTGTTATATGTTTTCTGTACCAGCTATATATGCAGACCAGCAGGTTTCTGATAGATTTCAGCCTGCTGCACGGCTCCGCCTCGTGAAGCTACATAAACCATAATAGCCTTTTCCGCTAATATTCCCTGCCTGCTGTGGGCTTAAAATTATATCGTAATCACCTGACGTTGCCTCACAGTCATACCAGAGGCTACAAGGTAGCTGTTTTAACCTTTTACCGGCGTCAGTACCTGCAATCTTCTTCTTCCCCTCATATAGATCACAAGTCCTGAAAAGGCGACGATCAGTATAATAGGTAGCGCCAGTGTGGTATTCAATATCTCCGGACCAGCGGCTGCCTGTGCATGCGCAAGTGCAGTTGCCTGCTCCGTGCCAGGGGAAGCGGCAGAATATTCGGCCAGGGAAGCGCCGGCGGGCAATTTTTCAGCCAGAAACTTGTCGTAATGGCCTCCCATGAATATCATATAAAGCGAAACGGCAAACATGCCCACACCACCCATTAAATTAATGCCCACAGCGCCGGTTTTAGGAATGTTTTCCGCCACAAATCCCAGCATGGTGGGCCAGAAATAACATACCCCACTTCCAAATACGAGCGCACCGACATACAGCATGCTGCCGGTCGTGTGACCAAGCAGGTATAAACCCAGCGCTGCAAGAATCGCGGAGATCAGCAATACTCCCTGTGGGGCCAGGTTATGGACCACCGGACCGGCAAACGCACGGCCAACGACCATTATACCCGTAGACAGCATCAGGATCAGTATCGGGTTATCCGTTACATTATTGAGTAATATATTTATCCATTGTCCGGTAAATAATTCAGTGATAGCAGTGCCGAGCATACAGATGAGCATAAAAATAAACAAGGGCGTCAACAGCGCCTTATACATCTCACCTGTAGACACACCGGCAGCGACTCTCTCTGTTGGCGGAAACTGAAGTTTGGCAAACAGGAAGCCATAAATAAGTGTAGGAATGAGCATTACCGCTACTTCCACCTGCCAGGGCTGGTAAGACCCGAGTATCCCGATGCCCGCTTTAGCATAAGCAAACACGATAAGGGTTCCGATTACAATACCTCCGGGGAACCAGAGGTGAAAGTGATTCAGCTTGGTGGTTTTATTGCCCGGGTAGAGCGCCGCAACAAGCGGGTTGCAGGCTGCTTCTACTGTTCCGTTCGCGATTCCGATCAACAGCGTTGATATAAACAATGGCCAGTAAGCATTTCCAAAACTTCCGGCATAAACGGTCATAATGATGCCGGCAAGATGGAACAGGAAGGCCAGTATAAGGATCTTTTTCATCCCTATTATATCCACTACCATACCACCGATGATCACCGCCAACGGAAAGCCCCAGAAGGCTGTTGCGGCTATGACTCCGAGTTCAGAGGCACTAAGGTGAAATTCTGCGGCCCACTGGGGAAGGTTACCGGCGCGGATGCCAAATGAAAGTCCTGTTACGAGTAAAGCTAAACAACTGGACAGAAATAGTTTATCACGTTGAATGGTTAATTGCATGGCAGACAATATTATTTTAGATTGTTAACAAACGTTTATTATTCGGTTCAAAGGGTAATTTTAAGATATAAAACAATAATACAAAATATTTTTTCAAAGGAATCTATCACGTACTTTCACATTCCTTAAAATTGCAGGGATAAATGTAATTTTTTTATTTTTAAACACCATTTTTCTTTAATCTTTTCTAATCAACGTTTCATGAACAGAAAATTACGTATGGGAATGGTCGGCGGAGGCAAAGATGCTTTCATTGGCGCTATTCACCGGATTGCCGCTAATATGGATGGGCTGATCGAGTTGTCCTGCGGCGCCCTGAGTATCAACCCGGAAATCGCGAGGGAATCAGGTAAGGCTCTCTTTCTGCCGGAAGACAGGACCTACCTGAATTTTGAAGAAATGATCTCTAATGAAAGTAAGCTTGGCGCAGATAAAAGAATTGATTTCGTGACGATCGTTACCCCAAACTTTGCACATTTCGCGCCCGCCATGATGGCGCTCGACAATGGATTTCACGTAGTGATAGAAAAGCCGATCGCTTTTACGCTTGATGAAGCGAATCAGTTGAAAAGGAAAGTCGGGGAAACAGGTTTGATCCTTTGCCTTACGCATACTTATTCAGGTTATCCGCTGGTAAAACAGGCCAGGCAAATGATTAAAGAAGGTGGATTAGGAAAGATCAGGAAAGTCTGGGTGGAATATCCGCAGGGATGGCTCAGCAAACTTTCGGAAAGAGAAGGAAATGCCCAGGCTGCCTGGAGAACGGATCCTAAAAAAAGTGGTAAAAGCGGTTGCATGGGTGACATCGGAACACATGCCGCTCACCTGGCGGAATACATATCCGGACTTAAGATCACAGCGCTTTGCGCGGACCTGAATATAATGGTGGAAGGAAGACATCTTGATGACGATGGAAATGTATTATTGAAATTTGAAAATGGTGCTACTGGTGTGCTGATGGCCTCACAAGTGGCCGCAGGAGAAGAAAATGCTCTTAAAATACGGGTTTACGGAGAAAAAGGCGGCCTCGAATGGGCTCAGCATGAACCGAACACCATGATATTAAGATGGCTGGACCAGCCAGCACAGATCATCCGCGCAGGTGCGAACTACAGCGGTTTGTCTAGTTTTGAAACAGCCAATTGCCGCACCCCCGGCGGACATCCTGAGGGATACCTTGAAGCTTTTGGAAACATTTACCGCAACTTCGCGCTCACTTTATCCGCACGTATCGATGGAACACAGCCCACTAAGGAAAATCTTGATTTCCCCGGAGTGGAAGACGGCATTCGTGGAATGGCCTTCATAGATAACGTGGTAGCCTCCGCAGCATCAACAGAAAAATGGACTAAACATGTTATTTAACGTTTCACTCAAAAGGGTAGGTTTCACGCAAAGGCGCAAAGGAAGCGCAAAGGTGTAATAAATAAGATGCTTTGATCAGCTTTGTATGAACAAATAAACTTAGTATATGAAGACATTAAAAGGCCCGGGTATTTTTCTTGCCCAGTTCATGGGCGACCAGGCCCCGTTTAACGATATTATTTCCATTGGAAAATGGGTGCAGCAATTGGGATTTACCGGCGTGCAGATCCCGACATGGGATAGCCGCTGCATCGATCTCAAACAGGCAGCAGAGAGCAAAACCTATGCAGATGAATGGAAGGGAAAGATCAATGAAATAGGATTGGAAGTTACCGAGCTTTCCACGCACCTGCAGGGCCAGCTGGTGGCGGTGCACCCGGCATATGATGCGCAGTTCGATGGCTTTGCTCCAAAAGAAGTGCACGGAAACCCCAGGGCAAGACAGGAATGGGCCGTACAGCAGGTAAAGTACTCCGCGCAGGCATCCCGTAACCTGGGGTTGAAAGCAGCCGCCACATTCAGTGGCTCATTGCTCTGGCACACCATCTATCCCTGGCCGCAACGGCCCTCAGGGCTGGTTGAAACGGGATTTAAAGAGCTGGGGGAACGCTGGAAGCCGATCCTTGACGTATATGAAGAGAATGGCGTTGATCTTTGTTATGAACTGCATCCCGGGGAGGACCTTCATGACGGTATTACCTACGAAATGTTCCTTAAGGAAATCAATGATCATCCAAGAGCATGCTTATTGTACGATCCTTCTCACTTCGTGTTGCAAGGTCTGAAGTATCTTGACTTCATAGATTTTTACCATGAAAGGATAAGAATGTTCCACGTTAAGGACGCAGAATTCAACCCGACAGGAAAGCAGGGTGTATACGGAGGTTACCAGGGATGGGTGGAAAGAGCGGGCAGGTTCAGATCACTTGGAGACGGACAGGTTGATTTTAAATCTATCTTCAGCAAAATGGCGGCCTATAATTACGAAGGTTGGGCGGTAATGGAATGGGAATGTGCGATCAAGCATCCCGAACAGGGAGCGAAGGAAGGCGCCCCTTTTATTAAAGAGCATATTATCAGGGTAACGGAAAGGGCATTTGATGATTTTGCCTCTACCGGCGCCGATGAACAGTTTAACCGTTCGATACTGGGACTGGAAAAATAAAAATTAAATTAATAAAGATGAAAAAGTTATTAGGAATTCTTTTTGTGAGTGCACTGATTTATTCGTGCGGATCAAATGATTCAGCAAATACTGAAAAAGCAAAAGCTTCGGATACTGCAAAACCTACAACCCCGATACAGGAAGCAGGGACGGTATCCGCCGAAGACACAAAGGGTCTGGAACTGATCGGTGGCAACGACTGCATGGCTTGTCATGCAATCGATCATAAAATAGTAGGCCCGGCCTACCTCGATGTGTCAAAAAAATATGAGACCACTGATGCAGTGATCGATACGCTGGTACAAAAAGTAAAAATGGGAGGAAGCGGCAACTGGGGCGCCATACCAATGACGGCTCATCCGAATCTTTCCACTGATGATGCAAAAATCATGGTTAAGTATATCCTTTCGCTTAAAAATAAAAAGTAAATGCGTTTATTCATCTCTGCTATACTGGGCTTTCTTGCCAGCTGCGGCTCTGCTCCGGAAACCGGAAACAATTCCACATCAAAAGAAGACACGACTGCGGCAACAGCCACAATTTCCGCGCCATCAGGAGCGAATGAACTCACCACTGAAGAAAAAAATAATGGATGGATATCCCTGTTTGATGGCAAATCGATGAGCGGATGGCACAGCTACCTGAAAAGAGGGAACCTGGTAGGTTGGAAGATTGAAGATGGCTCGATGTACCTTGACAGTGTTGCTGATAAAAACGGTCATTCTATCGGAGATGATCCAGTGTCAGATGGTGAATATGAGAATTTTCATCTTAAGATCGACTGGAAGATCAGTAAAGAAGGAAACAGCGGAATTATGTTTGGCGTACAAGAATCAAAAGAATTCGACAGTGATTATTTTACCGGTCCCGAAATGCAGGTGCTTGACAACAAGGATGGGGAAGACGCTGTTAATCCCAAGCATCGCGCGGGTGATCTGTACGACCTGATTGCGGCCAGGCCCGAAACGGCACACCCGGCAGGAGAATGGAACTCAGCCGAAATATATAAAAATAAGGATTCGCTGGTGCTCTCCCTGAACGGTACTGAAGTTGTTAAAACAATAATGTGGGATGATAACTGGAAAAAACTCGTTGCCGGCAGTAAGTTTAAGGCATGGCCATCTTTCGGAACATTTAAATCGGGACACATTGCCTTGCAGGATCATGGGCATCATGTGTGGTTTAAAAATATCAGGATCAAGACACTCTGATATCATTGAAATGAAAAAAATATATCATCTCGGAACCTGCAGCACCTGCCAGAAAATATTAACAGAAATTCAGGCTGATTCAAAAGGATTTGAACTCCAGAATATCAAAACAGCAAAAATCACTGCAGTGCAGCTTGATGCCTTAAAAGATCTTGCAGGAAGCTATGAGGCGCTCTTCAGCCGCCGGGCCATTAAATACAAGGAAATGGGGCTGAAAGACAAACCCCTGAAAGAAACCGATTACCGTACACTCATATTAAAAGAATACACTTTTCTGAAGCGCCCGGTGATCGTCAACGGGAAAAAAATATTTATCGGCAGTGAAAAGAAGACTGTCGAAAACTTAAAAGAAAATGTCCAGCTCATCCGCTGCAAATAATGAGCGGTAGTTTCGTATTTTTGCTCCATGCAAGATTACCTTACCGGACTGAATGAACAACAGCGTGAAGCAGTGCTTTGCAAAGACGGCCCGCTGATGATCGTGGCGGGCGCTGGCAGTGGAAAGACCAAGGTACTTACTACCCGCATCGCCCATCTGATGTCTTATTACAACGTTGATCCGTTCAATATACTCGCCCTGACCTTTACCAACAAGGCTGCTAAAGAAATGAAGGAACGGGTGGAAAAAACATTGGGAAACACCGATGCGCGTAATCTTTACATCGGTACTTTTCATTCTGTTTTTGCAAGAATACTGCGCAGTGAAGCGCCCCGCCTGGGCTACCCTTCCAACTTTACTATTTATGATACGGATGATGCGAAATCTGTAGTGAAAACGGTCGTTAATGAACTGAACCTTGACGATAAACACTACAAACCCGCCACCGTTTACAACAGGATCTCCAGTGCTAAAAACGCACTTGTCGGTCCTGCCGAATATGCAACGGATTATAATATCCAGCAGGAAGACATACGCAGCAACCGGCCCGCCATCGCCCAGATATATGACGCTTACGCAAAGCGCTGCTTCAAGAACGGCGCCATGGATTTCGATGACCTGCTGATCAGGTTTTATGAACTGCTTAAGTTCTTTCCCGACGCATTACATAAATACCAGCACAAGTTTAAATACATTATGATCGATGAGTACCAGGATACAAATCCCGCACAGTACGAGATCATTAAATTATTAGGCGCCGCACATGAAAATGTTTGCGTGGTAGGAGATGATGCCCAAAGTATTTACAGCTTCAGGGGTGCGACCATAGAAAACATATTACAGTTCCAAAAAGATTATGATGATGTGAAAGTTATTAAGCTGGAACAGAATTATCGAAGCTCACAGAATATTATTCATGTCGCAAATGAAATTATTAAAAATAACCGTGGCCAGATCCCGAAAAATCTCTGGACAGAAAATAATGAAGGAGAGAAAATAAGACTGGTACGGACAATGACCGACAATGATGAAGGTAAATTTGTAGCGGACACCATACAGGAACAAAAACTGCGCAATCATTACCGCAATAATGATTTTGCGATTTTATACCGGACAAATGCGCAGAGCCGCGCATTCGAAGAAAGCTTAAGAAGGATGAACATTCCTTATACGATCTATGGTGGCATTAGTTTCTACCAGCGAAAAGAAATAAAGGATTTTGTTGGTTACCTGAGGCTGCTGGTGAACACACGTGATGAAGAGAGCCTGAAGAGGATAATTAATTTCCCTGCCAGAGGAATAGGCAAAACGTCTGTCGACCGCGCCATCCTTGCTGCGAACAGCAATAATATCTCTATGTGGGAAGTACTGGAAAATGCTGCCCAGCATGGGTATAAAGCTGGGACGCTGGAAGCGATAGACAATTTTGTATTGATGATGCGGTCGTTCTCTTCCATGATGAAAGATAAGAATGCGTACGAAATCGCTACTCACGTGGGCAAGCAGACCAACATCGTTAGAGAATTATTTAATGATAAGAGCACCGAGGGCGTGGCACGCTATGAGAATATACAGGAACTACTCAACTCAATAAAAGAATTCACAGAAACGCCAGGAAATGAAGACGGCGAAGTGGGAGATAAAAGCCTTGGGGGATATTTACAGCAGATCACCCTGCTGACAGACGCGGATAATAAAGATCCCAATGCGGACACGGTTAAATTAATGACCATCCACGCAGCGAAAGGTTTGGAATTCGGGTGCGTTTTTGCCTGTGGGCTGGAGGAAATGCTTTTTCCAAGCGCGATGTCTATCAACACCAGGGAAGAACTTGAAGAAGAAAGAAGATTATTTTATGTGGTGATCACCCGCGCTAAAAAAGATCTCTGGATCACATACGCAAATACACGCTACAAATTTGGATCACTGGTTCAGAATGAACCCAGCAGATTCATTAATGAGCTGCCGGAAATTTACCTGGACAGAAGCTTTGCCGGCGGCGGAGCGCGCAACCAGCAGGGCAGCTTCTTCGGTGGTTCATCATCCGCATTCGACCGGATGCACAGAGGCGCAGGTTTTGACAGTCCTTCCCAGACCGAAAAAAAATATGGATCTCCCGCGCCAGCCAAGCCAACATACATAGCCCCTAAACCTGCTACGAGAACTATAGAACACATTCCCACACCGGATTTTGCCGCCAGTGATACTACCGGCCTGGAAGCAGGCAAGCGCGTGGAGCATCAGAAATTCGGGTTCGGAGAAGTGTTAAAGCTGGAAGGTTCGGCACACAACCCTATCGCCACCGTGAAATTCGACCTTAATGGAGAAAAAAAGATCATGCTGAATTATGCAAAACTCAGGATACTGTAATAACCAGGACCAGATAGTGAAAAACGCAGAAAATTTCCAGTATATACTTTGTCCCGCAGTCCATCTATACCTACTTTTCCAATAATGTCTGAAAACGATGAATCAAACCAGTTATTCCAGCTTGCCGTCCGGTTTGTAAATCAAACGGACAAACACCTGTTTGTGACCGGCAAGGCCGGAACAGGTAAAACAACTTTTCTCAGGTATATTAAAGAAAATACTTTCAAGAAAATGGTTGTCGTGGCACCCACTGGCGTCGCCGCCATAAATGCAGGGGGCGTTACCATACACTCTTTTTTCCAACTGCCCTTCGGACCGTTCGTGGCCAATTACAGATCCGGCTGGAACCAGCAGCAGCCGGTTACCAATCAGCATACCCTGTTAAAAAATATCCGCTTTACCGCCAACAAAAGACAGCTTATCCAGGAACTGGACATGATCATTATCGATGAAGTGAGCATGATGCGCTGCGACATGCTCGATGCCATCGATCATGTTCTGAGGCATTTCCGCCGCAAGCCACACATCCCTTTTGGCGGAGTGCAAATGATTTACATCGGAGACCTGTTTCAACTGCCTCCTGTCATTAAAAATGATGAATGGGAACTGCTGAAAGAAAATTACAACAGCCCTTTCTTTTTTGATGCGCTGGCGATACAGCAAATACCGCCGCTTTATCTGGAACTGAAAAAAATATACCGGCAAAGCGAAACAACATTTATTGACCTGCTGAACAATATTCGTAACAATGAGGTAACAAGAGCCGACCTCGCCTATTTACATACTTATTATAAACCGGAATTCCTTCCGGAGAAAAAAGACCATTACATCACGCTTACTTCGCACAATGCAAATGCTGAATACATCAATTTCAGGGAACTGGAAAAACTGGATGGAACACTTTCTCATTTCAACGGTGAAATAAAGGGCGACTTCAGCGAAAAAGCGCTGCCTGCGGAAATGAAGCTACAACTTAAAAAAGGCGCCCAGGTGATGTTGTTAAAAAATGACAAAGGCGAGAAGAGAAGATTTTTCAATGGAAAGATCGGCAACGTCAGCAAAATTGAAAAGGAAAATATATTTATAAAATTCCCTGATGAGCCTGTTGAAATGCAACTGGAAAAAGAAACCTGGAAAAATATTAAATACATATTCAACGAAGAAAAAAATATCATGGACGAAGAGGAAGCGGGCACATTCACCCAATTCCCCATCCGGCTCGCCTGGGCCATCACCATCCATAAAAGCCAGGGGCTGACTTTTGAAAAAGCGATCATCGATGCAGGCGCTTCATTTGCCGCGGGACAGGTGTATGTGGCGCTTAGCAGACTGACGTCAATAAAAGGACTGGTGCTGTATTCAAAGATCCATGCAGACAGCATCAGTACAAATGCCCGGGTTATTTCTTTTACCAGAGATGAAAAAGATACCGATGCACTGCAAAGTATATTACAGGAACAGCAGTTGGTGTATACGAGCCGAACCCTGTTGCAGTCGTTTAACTGGACAAAAATTATCGATAATATCGATTTGCTTATCGATTCTTATCCTGCAAGAAATATTCCCGGCAAAATAGCTGCGATAAAATGGGCGCGGGAGCTGAATAAACAGGTGAAAACAGAAGAAGAGGTTTCCAATAAATTCCTCAGGCAATTGCAGCAGATACTATCCGGGACCAACTACCTGCTGTTAAAAGAACGGACCGGCTTAGCGGAAAAATATTTTTCAGGGCAGTTGATTCTGATAAGCGCATCAATAAACCGGCACATTAAAGATTACAAGTCTTTAAAACGAATAAAGCAATATATCACAGATCTCGAAAACCTGGAACGTTTAATCTCCTGGAAGAAAAAGGAACTGAAAAATGCGATGGAAATGGCGGAAAGTTTTGCCTTGCTCAAAGAAAAAGATCCACCATCAGGTCCGATCCCGGTGTTACCGCATACTGATCAAAATCCTGCACTCCTGCTGACCGAAGTACCTCTTCATCAATAAAAAAATTACCCGTGCACCCGGAAGAAGGTCTTTGTAAAATATGAAATGCAGCGTCGGCAACGATCTGGGGTTTCCTGCTTTTCTTAATCAGGTAATCTCCTCCCAGAATATTTTGAACGGCCGCCGTGGCGATGGTTGTCCTGGGCCAGAGAGCGTTCACAGCAATATTAAATGCCTTAAGTTCCTCTGAAAGACCCAGCACCACCATGCTCATTCCATACTTACTGATGGTGTAGGCAAGATGCCTGCCGAACCATTTTGGATCGAGATTTATAGGTGGGGATAAATTCAGTATATGGGGGTTGGAAGCTTTTTTGAGATAAGGGATACACGCCTGGCTCATCAGGAAAGGGCCACGAACATTGATATCCTGCATGAGATCGTATCGCTTGGGTTCCGTTTTGGCAGTTGAAGTAAGACTTATGGCACTGGCATTGTTGATCAGGATATCAATGCCCCCGAAAGCTTCTGTGATTTTTTGCACCGTTTGCAAAATAGCCCCTTCATCTCTTACATCTAACTGGAACGGCAGTGCAGTGCCGGTACCGGCTTCGCTTATCTCTTTTGCTGCGGTATAGATAGTGCCCTCGAGCTTCGGATGTTCCTCAATTGTTTTCGCTGCAACGGCTACGTTTGCCCCCTCAGCGGCAAGCCGGATGGCAATTGCCTTTCCAATACCCCTGCTGGCGCCCGTGATCAGGACTGTCTTATCTTTAAATACGTTTCCCATCTGGAATCAAGGTAAGTAAAAATCAGGTGCATCCCGGGCTGAACGGCAGGATTCGTATTTATACGATCGCGCCAGTAATTTATGAAGCAAAAAAAAGGAGCAATAATGCTCTTGTAATAACTTTAGTGGCATTGTATGTTTGTATTCTCGATTGGATGATTTGAGGAACTAAAAAAACCAATATCAGAAAAACCAACAAATCTTAAAATCCGAAAAACCAAGGTCCAAAAATCCGAAAAACCAAGGTTCCGGAATCATTTGAAACGAGAAAGTTTAATTCCAATGTCCGCTCACTAATCCAGTGAAAAACCTTAAAATTTGTACCTATTGATGGCCAAGCTATGTTGTTAAGGTTGTACAAAAATTTTTGAACAGCTCCGCTAATCCCGGAGCTGTTCTGTTTTTTTTATGCTGCCGGAGCCGATTGCAGCTGAAGGCGGGCCGATGAGCCTGATCCGTTAATTACTTACTCCAGCACATTTGCATTTGTGAGCACAATGCCCGTGATGTGATAGATATCATACCACTCGAAATTCTGAGCTGCCCTTAATCCCGTTCCATAGATCGTTTTATCAGGCTGATAGATCCTGACCGCCTTATCTGTATAAAACTCCTGTTTGTTCTGATCCCACCAAAGCTCGTTTGTTCTCAGCGTGTCCTTTTTAAGCGTATTGATCACCACCACACTGTCTTTTAAAAAGACCTTGCGTTCAAATTCCTTGTACCTGGCATAATGGGCATCGAGAGTGCTTTCCACTTTTACCGAATCGTTATAAAAATCGACATGAAGCGTTCTTGGAAATTCCAGGTAAGCCGAATCCGCCTGGTGCCGGAGCATAAATGGTGCAGTCAGTTTTGCCTTCATGGTGCCATCCTGACTCATAAAGCTGGTAACAGTGGTAACCTCGTCCACAGCGGCTTTTTTCTTCATCATATCATCCACCTTTTTCATATCGTTTTCGCATGAAAAAACACAAAAACAGGTGGCGAAGGCCACCGCATATACCAGGTTTCGCAGGTGATTAAGCATTATTGAGTTTACTTATTGCAAACAATCCTTTGAAGATAAGATCAACGTCCGCAAATATCCTGTTTTTAAGGTGGCAAGCAAAATAAGCGGAATCACCTCCGGTTAATAGCACGTTAAGATTATCATATTTATCTGCATACAGGTCGATCATCCCATCAATTTCTTTAGCCATCCCCAGTATCACGCCGCTCAATATATTTGTCCTGGTATCATAGCCCATCAGTGGGAAATTCCAGTTCTTTTCAATTAACGGCAGTTTAGCCGTGAATTCATGCAGGGATTTAAAACGCATTTCCATGCCAGGGGATATTCCGCCTCCGATAAATTCTTTTTTCTTATTAATAAAATTATATGTGATGGCAGAGCCAAGCCCTATTGCCAGATTGTTCTTTCCCGGGAAAAGTTCGGCGGCGGCCACTACCATAGCCAGGCGGTCGGCACCGATCGTTTCCGGCTTGCCAACAGGTGTAGTGACAGGCAATTTTGAATGATGATCCAGCTTATGAAATAAAGTTTTTTCAGATAATATTTTTTCCAACTGAGGATCGTGGTTGATAACCGATGACAGCAATGATCTTACCGGTGAATATTTTTCAATCAACTCCTTTATGGTGGACGCCGAATCATCGGGCAACGTTATTACTTCCCGGAGTTCATCACCCTCGAATGCCCCGCATTTCAAACGCGTGTTACCAAAATCAAAGCACAGTGTTATCATTAATTTGATTTGGCGGATGATAATAAAATAAAAATAAAAATAAGATATAAAACACCAGCTCCTGCTGTACTTCAAATGTTGATTCGATGACCGATTGGCACATAAAATGAAACAGCAGCAGCACCAGTAAAATATTATTCCTTTTAAGTCCCTCCCAACCCATTTTAAATAACATTGCCACTAGCAATAAAAAAGCAGGAATGCCCCCCATCAGGGCAGACTGCAGGTACTGATCATGGCTATGGTATCCCTCCATATACCCTGCAACAAAATTTTCCTTCCTGTATTCTTCTATCACCTTTATCCTCGCTCCTTTTACGCCATATCCAAGCACCGGCCTCTCTTTAACCAATTTCCACGCAGTGTGCCACATCAGCAACCGGATGGACAAACCATTATTATTATCATCCTGCCCGGAATATTTTTTAAATGAGGTGGTATCAAAGCGCCACCTGACATATCCTAAATTAGTCACTGTTATAAATCCCGTGGCAATAAATAAACAAATAATAATCAATGCTTTCAGGAAATGTTTTTTTATATACCCGATGTATAAAACAAGGAACCCCAGCAGTAACAGAGTGAGAATTATAATCAGCTTGGACGACAGCATCAATATCATCATAAATAAAAACAGGCAAATCGAAATTATCACGACATATCGCACTGGTTTTTTTTTGCCATCCATTATATATCCATAGTATAATAACCATATCATTCCGGCAAGGCAATAATTAGAAAGAAATATTGCATTCAGATCCATTTGCTGAGACAGGTAATGATAAAAGAATACCCGGTAATCATGGTTCACCTGGTAATCATTATACGATTTAATAAGGCATGCAAGGCTTACAGCAATTATCATCGTAATAAATACGGCACCGGTAATTTTTAAAAACTTTTGAGGCATTCGCGGCACCACTGCCAGTGCCGGTGGAATAAAAAAAAGCATGGCATACCGCTCTATGTCTTTTAGTGCGAACCCACCAGTGCTGTCCCAGAAATAACTACAGCACAACCAGAGAAAATAGATCACCGGTATGATCCATAGCGATGGCACGGAAAGTTTGGTTTTCAGCACGTTCCATGGCTGTTGCAGCAGGCAGGCGAAAACCAGGAATATCAGGGCGAAACTATTCAAGTTCACCAGTAACGGAATGCTGGCTGTTGATGCAACCAGCGCAGCAAGTAATATTTGCTGCCTTGGTGTTTCCCGGGGGATCTGTGCTGGCATTATGCATCAAGATTAAGATCCAGCGCAGAGAGATTCCTGAAGTGTCCATTCAACTTTACTTTCTCCTTTAACTGTTCCATTTCCATCAGCACAGGCACCACTTTCTGCAGGTGCCTCTTCAGATATTCCTGTCTTTGCAGCTCTAAAAACAATCCCAGCATTTCATATTCTTCATCGACAGACAATCCGGCATGATGGGCAATATCATATGACCGCAGTTCGGGATCTGGTTTGGAAAACTCTTTGGTTATATTCAATAAGCGGTGAACTTCCTTAATGCTGGTCATCAGTGTCTGCATGAGTTTGACATTACCGGCCCCTTCATCATTTTCGGGATAATTAACAATGGCGCCGCTGTATAATTTATCAGGAACGGATTTAATGATTTCCAGCATGCGGAATATCCTTACGCCCTGTGTTTTAATATCCATTTCACCATTGTCATATTCCTTCGTGATTTCTGTAATGGCAACCATCGTTCCCATATCCTGCATCTTGTTGCTGAGCACCACGGGAACGCCAAACGGCCCACTGCTAGCCTGGCAATCTTTGATCAGCTGCTTGTATCTCGGTTCAAATATATGCAAGTGAACTTTTTCGCCCGGATAGATCACCAGACCTAATGGAAATATGGGAATGAAATTAGTCATAGCTGGTATAAAATAAACTGCAAATGTACCCACTTAGAGTTATATACCTGCGAAATGGTAATTTCGCGCCATGTGGAAATCATTGCCGGAGAAAATACGGGCAGGCGACAGCAGGGCCCTATCAAGGGCTATATCCCTGGTTGAAAATGAAGTAGCCGGGTATGAAGATTTCCTGCAGCAACTGCCCTACAATTCTTCTGTAAAGATTACCGGAATTACCGGTCCCCCCGGCGCAGGTAAAAGCACCCTGGCAGATTGCCTGATCGGCGAATACGTAGGCAGGAATGACCGGGTCAGCATCATTTGTATTGATCCTTCTTCTGCATTTACGGGTGGCGCCCTGCTGGGCGACCGTGTCCGCATGCGCGAGTGGTACAACCATCCCAATGTTTATATAAGATCTCTTTCAACCCGGGGCACGCTGGGCGGATTAAATCCGGGAATTGTTGAAATAACGGATATTATCCGTACCGCACCATTTGATCACATTATTATTGAAACGGTAGGCGTTGGCCAGAATGAAATTGAAATAGCTGCGCTGGCTGATACTACGGTGGTGGTGCAGGTTCCGGAAGGCGGTGATGATATTCAGGCCATGAAGGCCGGCTTAATGGAAATCGCAGATATTATCGTAGTAAATAAATGTGACCGGCCCGGAGCGGAATTATTTACCAAAAACCTTCGCCTGATGCTGCATGACGGCCGCACGGATATCAGCATTATTAAAACCACGGCATCGGCAAATCTGGGAACCAGGGAATTGGCAAATGCAATTACGTTGCACCAGGAAAAGCATGGTACAGAAAACAAAGTGCCGTCGCTTATGAAGAGGGCGCTGCAATTAATCCTGAAAAATAAAATGAAGCAGGTGAATAAGGCCCAACTGGAAGAATTGCTGAAAGAAAATTACCAGCAGAAAGATTTCAATTTATATCGTTTGATAAATAGGTTTTAACTCCGGCAGTCTTTCATAAATGATGCACCCACCCTTTTAAAAAAATTCTTCAGCTTTATTATTAATTTATTTTGGTGCTCTTTCAGTGGTCCGTCAAACACATCCCCCCGTCTTAAAAAATATTTAGTTAGCGTGCTGGAAGTGATCCCCCATTTGGAAATGAAGGTATAGTACCCTCTGTTCTTCACTTCATGTCTCCTGGTAGATTTCGATCTGAAATGATATACCCTGCTGCCCCCAACGCCTTTAAACAGCCTTACGCCGGCGTTCCAGAGTTTCATCGAAAAATCAGGATCGGAGTACATGCCGGGCGAGAACTCCGTGCTATACCCACCCACCATGTCCCAGGTGTTGCGGTGAACAATATTTGGCGGCCAGGTGGCTCCCTGCCAATCGGATTTTAACGGCAGTAAATAATTCTCCAGCAGTTCCTTTTTCCGAAAAGAATTAATGCCCTTGCCGAGGTCCATTTCAATTACACAATTACTGGAAGCTACAGGTTCTATGGATGTGGAAGAAAAAAAGAAAAGATTATGCCCGACAGCTTCTATCTCCCTGATCAGTTCGGTATCCCAGCCGGGGCAGACATACATGTCGTCGTTCATGTAAACGATGTAATCCGTCGTCACCAGACTTCTGCCGATGTTTAGCGCATAGCAGATGCCGGCGTTTTGTTTAGTATAGGTATACTGAATGTCGGGTTGTTCTTCAAGCCATTGCAAGGTTCCGTCGGTGCCTTCATTAACGTGTACGATGATCTGGTGCCTGAACCGTGAGTGTTCCCGGATGCTATCCACGCATAATTGGAGATATCGAAGGTTATTCCAGGTTGGAATCAGTATTGAAAACAACATATTGTGAATACTATGAATTATTTCTCCACCACCTGTATCCGATATATCCCACGATCAATAACGGTGCAGCAGCAAGATAAAGTATGCCGCCGTTTAATCCATGGCCTGCTTCCTCTCCCAGCTGCGATGCGGTTTTGGCACAAATAGAACATTGCGCATTCGTTATAATGCTCATCACCATTGCGGTTACAGACAAAGTAAGTATCCTCAGGTGTTTCATAACTGATTAATTTGCTAGGCCATTGTTTTCTGCACTTTCTTCCTTTCTTCTTCCTGTAAAAGAACCTTTCTTAGTCTGATCACCTTTGGCGTCACTTCAATGCATTCGTCCTGCTGGATGTATTCCATGCATTCTTCAAGCGACATCTGTGTCTTAGGCGCGATACGGGAAGCATCATCGCTGCCGCTGGCACGGTGATTGGTCAGTTTCTTGGGTTCTGTAGCGTTCACCACAAGATCACCTGGCTTGATATGCTCAGCGATTATCTGGCCTGTGTACACTTCTTCGCCCGGATCGACAAAGAATCTTCCCCTGTCCTGCAATTTATCAATCGAATAACCGGTTGTTCTTTCTGTATTCTTGGACAACAGCACGCCATTGTTCCTTCCCGGAATATTTCCTTTCCATGGTTTGTACTCTGTAAACCTGTGCGCCATTACAGCCTCTCCAGCCGTGTTGGTGAGCATATTGCTCCTCAACCCTATTAATCCCCTTGAAGGGATCTCGAATTCCAGGTGCTGCATATTTCCTTTGCTTTCCATTACCAGCATTTCCCCTTTTTTCTGAGTCACCAGGTCAATAACCTTGCCACTGTATTCCTGCGGAACGTCAACGACCAGATTCTCAAATGGTTCATTTTTCTTACCATTGATCTCTTTCACAATTACTGTGGGCTGGCCAACAGTCAGTTCAAATCCTTCCCTTCTCATGGTTTCGATAAGGATACCCAGGTGAAGAATGCCTCTTCCGTAAACCAGGAAGCTGTCCGCACTGTCAGAATCCTGCACTTTCAGCGCCAGGTTTTTTTCAGTTTCTTTCATCAGCCTGTCGCGAAGATGGCGGGAGGTTACAAATTTCCCGTCTTTTCCAAAGAAAGGAGAGTTGTTAATACTGAACAACATGCTCATGGTCGGTTCATCAACGCTGATCACCGGCAGTGCCTCGGGGTTTTCCGGATCGGCGATCGTATCACCGATATTGAATTCTTCCAAGCCTACAACGGCGCAGATGTCGCCGGCGAAAACTTCCGTCGCCTTTTTCTTCCCCATTCCTTCGAAAGTATATAATTCTTTTACTTTAGCTTTTTTAATAACACCACCGGCCTGCATCAGTGCGATGTTCTGCCCTTCCCTGATAGAGCCTCTGGCTATTTTTCCCACTGCGATCCTTCCCAGGAAGGAAGAATAATCGAGCGAGGTTATTTGCATCTGAAGCGGTCCTTCGTTCACTTTCGGCTCAGGAACGTACTGAAGAATAGCATCAAGCAGCGGATTGATGTTATCAATGGGTTCAATGGTCGTGTTCATCCAGCCCTGCTTAGACGATCCGAATATGGTCGGAAAATCAAGTTGCTCTTCTGTGGCGTCCAGGTTAAAGAACAGCTCGAATACGGCGTCATGCACCTCGTCGGGGCGGCAGTTTGCTTTATCAACCTTGTTAATTACCACAATAGGCTTAAGATTTAGCTGAAGGGCTTTCTGCAACACGAACCTTGTCTGGGGCATCGGTCCTTCGAACGCATCGACCAGCAGCAACACGCCATCAGCCATTTTTAACACACGTTCCACCTCTCCGCCAAAGTCACTGTGACCCGGAGTATCGATAACATTGATCTTTACGCCCTTATATTCTACAGCGGCGTTCTTGCTGAAAATAGTGATGCCCCTTTCTTTTTCAAGATCGTTGCTGTCCATGATCAGTTCACCGGTATCCTGGTTATCACGAAAAACTTTTGTGGTGTGGAGTATCTTGTCTACCAGGGTTGTTTTACCATGGTCAACGTGTGCAATTATAGCTATATTACGAATGTTCATATCAAAATTTCGAGGCGCGAAGGTACGTTAAAACTCCGGTCTATTCTATACTTTCACACATAAATAACCTGATGCACAAAAAGCGGATGTGGCTAATTATTCCTTTGATTTTGCTTATCACCTACCTGATGGGACCCCATCCTTCCACCCCCATTTATAACAAGGTTCTGCCGCAGGTTCCTGCAACTCCGGCAAGCCTGGAAAGTTTCATAAGAGCAGGAGAATCAAAGCATAAGCTACGACCCGACAACCAGGCAAGGATTGTCTGGGCCAACGATTCCCTGAAGCAGAAAACGGAATATTCCATTGTTTATCTTCATGGTTTTTCTGCTTCACAGGGAGAAGGAGAGCCTGTTCACCGCCTGATCGCGGGTAAATTTGGCTGCAATCTTTATTTGTCACGCCTCGCTGAACACGGAATAGACACCACCGAACAGCTGGTTTCCCTTACCACCGACGAACTATGGGAGTCTGCCAAAACCGCACTGGCGATCGGCTCACAGATCGGAAAGAAGGTTATCCTGATGGGGACCTCTACCGGTGGCACCCTTGCTCTGATGCTGGCTGCCGATTATCCACAGGTACATTCCATAATATTGCTTTCCCCCAACATTTCCATTTTTGACAATAACGCCTGGCTCCTGAACAACCCCTGGGGTCTTCAGGTCGCCCGGATGGTTGTAGGGTCGGATTACGTGTATTCCGCTGATACAAGCCCTGCTTATAAACAATACTGGAACTACGGGTACCGCCTTGAAGCTGTGTCCCAACTGGAAGAAATGCTCGAAACCGGGATGAAGCCTGAATTGTTCAACAAAGTCACCCAGCCGGCGTTGTTGCTGTATTATTATAAAGATTCCATTCACCAGGACAGCGTGGTGAAAGTAGGTGATATGATGAAGATGTTTGGTGAACTGGGAACGCCTGCTGATAAAAAGCGGGCAGTAGCCATGCCCAGGGCAGGAAACCATGTGCTGGGTTCTTATATCAAATCCCGTGATGTTAATGGAGTTGAATCAGAGATCGAACGGTTCATGTCAGAAATTTTGAAAATGAACACATCCAAATAAAATGCAGAGAAAGCTTATCTACCTTATTAATCCAATTTCCGGCACTAAAAAAAAATCCGGACTGAGGGCTACTATCATAAAGAAGACCGAGGCGCAGGGATTGCCTTTTGAAATACTGGAAACCCGCCTGGATGGAGAGTATACCTGGCTGCGTGAAAAGATCATCAGCGAAAAGATCACCGATGTAATTGTTTGCGGCGGCGACGGATCGGTAAGCGCCGTCGCTTCGGCCTTATTAGATATTGATATAGCCATAGGAATCGTTCCCATGGGATCGGGCAACGGCCTGGCGCTTGCCGCGGGCATACCAGCCTCTTCTTCCGGGGCACTGAAAATTATCTTTCTGGGAAAGTCGGCATGGATAGATGGTTTCAGCATTAATAAAAAATTCTCCTGCATGATGTGCGGGATGGGATCGGATGCGCAGATCGCACATGATTTTGCCGCGAAAGAAAAACGAGGGCTGAAAACATATCTCAGGCTTTCCGCGCTGCATTATTTTAAATCCAAACCAGTTTCCTTTACTGTTCAGACAAAGGAAAGAACATTCGATACCAGGGCGTTTTTCCTTTGCGTGGCTAATAGTAACCAGTTCGGCAACCATGTCACCATCGCACCAAAGGCAAGCCTGAACGATGGCCTGTTCGATATTGTGATCGTGAATAAAATGAGCAAGCTGGTGTTGCCTTTTTATTTACTGCACCAGATCGCCGGCATTAATACTTTACAGGAAATAAATAATTACAGGAAAAGCAAAAGCATCACTTATTTCCAGGCTTCGGAAGCGACTATCATCAATCATGATGATGCACCATTGCATATTGACGGGGAGCCGCAGCCGCTGACAAAAAAAATTGACTTAAAAATAATTCCGAACGCATTCCGGTTATTGCAGCCTTAGTTTAATCTTTAATCGCTATGTTATTATTGTGCGGGATTGCCGAACAGAATTTTATTACATCAGGCACCTCAATATGAAATTCTGCCGGCATTGCACTCCGGATGGTATAGCAGAAATCCTTAATGATCTTACCCTTATTTCAACCTCAGATATGCTTTAAAACAAGCTTTGTTATTTTCATTATCAAGCGCTTCATAAATATTTTTCTTTTCTCTTTTTGTTAAATGAAAATTTAATGCCGCGCCTGCGTCTTCTTTTTTAGGTACATACTGAAATAAAATTCTATGAAATTTCTTGCCGAGAGAAGATTGCGTGAGACTGAGCAGATCGTTCTGGTTATAATCCTGCATCTTGTACCAGTTATACTGCAATATCAACATAGGCTTGGTAATCAATTCAGTGATGTCGGTCGATTCAAAAGGATGATCCCATCCTCCCGTTATCCTGTCGCGGATCTGTATCATCAACACGCCTGCGGTGTTCTCTTCGATCCACTCTTTAAACACCTGTATAAAGCGGATTGCAGTTTCAGGTCCGTAATTATCTCTCAGACCTGCATCCATCACATCTATCACCGGATTGCTTGGTAACCATACATTGGGCAGCACATATGGAAATGTAGCATTCATCCGCAACGCGGTCAGCAATCTAAGATTCATCGGATCCTGTTTCTTAAAAAATGCCTGGAAGTCTATTGCATCCGGATCTATTGGTGCCATCAGCGAGGTATCGTTCACGGGCTTCATTAAAAAACTTACCGGTTGCGTACTAAGGATCATTTTTCTTCCATCCCTGGTAACGACCGAATTAAAAAACATGAGCGGCGTACGTGCGTTCTTTTCATCATCAGCAATGTCTTTCAACTGCATGTTCAGTATACCGCGGGTATTGCGGTCCAGCTTTTGTTCAAATGCATAACCACGATCTTTTATATAATCATATTGCCCCACCCTGAATTTTTGTGAAGGCCCCGCAAGATCCCGCGCAACGAAAGAAGTGAATATTGCATTGAGCAGGTCCTGCGAAATATCATCTACATATTTTTTATCATCAGGATTCACACCCGCTTCCTGCCGGTTCACAAGCTCCCGGAAATAACTCGCTCCGAGCATGCCCCCGGACGCACCGGTGATCAGAAAAGTTTTATCCATGAACGTCCCTCTGCTTAAACTGTCCAGTCTTTGCAACACATTCATAGTGAAATTCGCACTCCTGTTACCCCCGCCACTAACGCTGACAATATATAAATATGGTTTTGCCGAATGTTGTTTTCTTTTCCACTTGTTCAGTATGGCGATCATGCTTTTTTTATCGCGTTCAATATTTTCATCTGTACATAATTCCATCAGCGCCTCCCGTGAATACTCAGGCCGCTCATTCTTATAATTAAGACCATAGGCCTTGTTGCCGGGATCTATAATATTATACTTGTATAAGATATTCAGTCCCAATACAAGGATAACTAAAAAGGGTATGCTCCAGTTTTGAAGGAAATAAGAAAACGCCCCGGAAACAGCGATCAAAATTGCAAAGAATATAGTAATGCCCGCCGCAGCGGGCAGCTGGAAATATGCGCTGTCGAGCCAGAAACCTATCAGTATTAAAAATAAAAAAGCAATAAAAATACTGATCACCGCAGCAAAATGGTGCCGGCTGAATATAGTTTCAAAAAACTCGTGACTGTAATGGGTAACATTACGTGTTTTTTTCAGATCGAATTTTGCATTGAGATACCATTCTACTTTTATGAGCCTGGTCTGGTATATTTTTCTTTCTGACGGTTTGAATTTTTCCGTGAATAATTTTTGATTTGCCATAACAGGCGCGAGTATCCTGCTGATGGATTTATCTGCACGGAAAAAATACAAGAACGAAACCGCCACCAGCAGGATCATTCCTAAAGTAAATCCAACGGCAAATAACGTTATCTCGCCCGGAGACATCAGCTCCTTGTCTTTTTCAAACTGCAGCGCCTTAATGAAATAGTAAATGAGGAAGGTTAACGGAATGATGGAATTGTTAATGCAGTATTTTAAAAACGGATTAGTGGTTGTAGCCAGGAACCTTACATGCCGGCTGAATAAAATGAATGTGGTAATGTTCCAGCTCATAATAAATATCGCAATGGAAAACCCCATAATAGCGGCACTGGCAGGATTTACTTCACCTAGATATTCAGGCGCAAGAAAAAGAGAGTCTGCCCCGTAGCTGTTCATGAACGTACCACTGATGGTAAGGAACAGCAGCAACCAGAATACAAGCAGTACCTGGAACCTTTTAAAATGTAAAAGCACCAGTTGTACAGGAAATGAATAATATAGTCCTCTGAAAAACGACTTCATTGTAAGCCAGGCCCTCGCGTAAAGTACTTAATCTTATCTCTAAATACAAATCGTTCCTGCTAGACCGTCTTCTTTAACAAATAGATGAATGAAATAAAACTTAGGGCCAGTAACATCCCGGTAACCTGGTGAAGTTGCGCCAGCCATTCAAATATACCCCAGTGGTTCGGAATAATCTGCGGACTGACAAGCAAGGCAGAAATTCCCAGTAAAACCTGCAGGCATACCAACACCATCGGCAGGGGACGAAATTTTTTAAAAACGATCCCTGCATTTTTTAACCCGTAAACCTTTACGGTGAACCAGGCCGTTAATAACAAACTTATATAAGCCAGCGACCTGTGCACAAAATGGATCAGGATCTTGTTGTCTATAAAATTAATTAACACCGGCTGCTCCTTTAATAATCCCTGGGGAATAAGACTGCCATTAATATCCGGCCATGTAGAGGCGGCAGTCGCTGCTTTGTGCCCTGCCATCAAAGCGCCGTATATCAACTGAATGATCAGCAACACTATAATGCCTTCGCTCATTTTTTTCAAAAGAGGCGCCGCTATCCTTGCGCTTTTTCCAACTGTCAGCTCCAGCAAAAACCAATAGGCATACCCGATAAGCCCCATTGCGAAAATAAAATGCAGGGCAAGCTTTGCAGGTTTCACATATACGGCATCGCCAGTCAGCCCACTGGCGACCATGATCCATCCCACGGCTCCCTGCAATGCGCCAAGTAAAAATAATATAATCAATGGCCGCACCATTTCTTTTTTCAACAACCTGCGCCCGGCCAGGTACACAAATCCTGCAATGAAAACAATTCCTATAAGCCGTGCCCAGAACCTGTGCAGCCACTCCCAAAAAAAAATGAATTTAAAATTGCCAAGTGTAAACCCGGTATTGAGCAAATGAAACTGGGGCGTCTGTTTATACTTTTCGAACTCCAAGATCCATGCCTGTTCACTCATTGGTGGCAATACGCCTGTGATCACGTTCCATTCAGTAATAGACAGTCCTGACCCGGTAAGCCGGGTTACCCCTCCCAGTATTACCTGCACGAGCAGCATTACTACTCCGATGCCTATCCAGATAGCAACTCCATTGGATGCGGAATATTTATTCATACTTAACGAGGTTCTCCATACCCCAGCTGAAACTGCGCCGGTGAAAAGGCGATGGACCATGATCGGCTATTGCCTGGCGGTGCTCGCCAGTCCCATATCCCTTATTGGTGTTCCATTTATAATAAGGAAATTTTTCATGTAGGTTCTTCATATATCCATCGCGGTATGTTTTTGCAAGGATGCTTGCCGCAGCGATCGAAGCATAAATACCATCACCCCTGATCACGCACTGATGCGGTGTTCTGCGATATTTATAAAAACTGTTGCCGTCTATAAGCAAAAGCTTCGGGCGCTTCTTTAAATTATCCAGCGCCAGGTGCATCGCTTTTATAGAGGCCTTTAAAATATTGATGCGGTCTATTTCTTCGTGATCCACCTGCGCTACGCTGTAAGCCACCGCATGGCATTCTATATAAATGCGCAGTTCATTGCGTACAGGTTCTGCTACCTGTTTGGAATCATTTAATAAAGGATGAAAAAAATCCGGTGGAAGTATCACTGCGGCAGCAAACACCGGACCTGCAAGGCACCCTCTTCCTGCTTCATCGCAACCCGCTTCTCTTTTTATTGTCTGGTAAGATATTTTGAGCAATAGTTATTTTTTTCAAAATTAGAAACCAATCAGATCAGTTCCGCAAAAAAGCTTTGCTTTCTTTCCACCCATTCTCCCCTGATGATACTAAAGTAAATGGAATCCCGCCTTCTGCCGGAATGCATTTGCGTGTGGCTTCGCAAAACACCTTCGGGAATCATACCCACTTTCAGCAACGCCGCTTTCGCTCTTTCATTCAGCACATCTGTTTTTATTTCCACCCGCTCCATACGCATCACTTCAAAGGCATAGCTGAGTAAGGCAAACTTTGCCTGTTTGTTTATACCCGTACCCATGGAGATAGGATTGAGCCAGCTCCATCCTATCTCGATGCGCTTATCGTAAAAAGAAATATTGCCATAGCTGGTACTCCCGCAGATCCGTTTTTCATCTTTATCATAAATAGTAAATGGCATGCGCGAGCCTTCAAGATTAGCCTTGAGCGCTTCATCCATCCAGGCCCTCAACTCATCCGGTTCACTCAGGTCCTTCGAAAAATATTTAAAGGTTTCCTTGTCTGCTGCAAGAGGCAACAATACCTCATAATCTTCCTTTTTCATTGGCCTCAGGACAACTCTCGGCGTTTCCAGCGTAAATGCTGGTGTAAAAAATCTGGCAAACAGGTTATCACTCATAATTATTTATTATTCCGGCCATTCGCCCAATCCTTTGCGCACCACTACTGGCGTATCACCCGTGCAGTCGATAATGGTAGACGGCACCATGCCTCCGATGCCCCCGTCGATGACCACGTCCACAAGCTTTTCAAAGTTGCGGTTGATCAGATCCGGGTCAGTATATTCTTCCACCATTTCTCCCGGTAACGAGGCGCTCAGTATAGGATGACCCAGTTCCTTCACAATATTACGCGCAATAAGGTTATCAGGAATACGAAGACCCACAGTATCTTTTTTGCTTTTTAATAATTTGGGCACTTCCCTGCTGGCTGGAAGAATGAAAGTATAGGGGCCAGGCAGGTAGTTTTTCAGCATCCTGTACACGGATGTTGAAATGGTTTTGATATACCTGCTCATATCGCTCAGGTCGTAACAGACAAATGAAAGCTGCGCCTTGGCAGGATCGATGTTCTTGATGCGGCAGATCCGCTGCACTGCTTTTTGCTGATGGATATCACAGCCAAGACCGTAAATAGTGTCGGTAGGGTAAATGATCACTCCTCCTTCCGACAGTTTTTCAACTGCCGTTGCAATGTTGCGCATCTGGGGATTTTGTGGATGAACGTGTAAATACATGTGCGTAATTTAATATTAACTTCGTGAAAATTTTTTTAAGATGCTTTTACAGCCTATTGAGAAGATAGGGGCCCTGAGCGACCATGATTTCAGGCAAAACTATTATAAACCAGGGGTGCCGGTAGTGCTGACAGATCTCGCGAAAAAATGGCCGGCTTATAATAAGTGGACGTGGAACTATTTCAAAGACATTGTTGGCGACAAGCGTGTTGGTATATATAATAATACCAAAAGTGATGCCTATACTCCCGTCAACAAGGCAGACAACTACGTTACTTTTGGGGAATACGTGGATATGGTGAGTAATGGACCTGCAGAATGGCGGATATTTTTATTTAATATCTTCAGCCACGCGCCACAGCTTACCAAGGATTTCACCTGGCCTGAAAACCTTATGAGGGGTTTTGTAAAAAGAGCCCCAATGCTTTTTGTTGGCGGCCAGACCAGTATCACGCATATGCATTTCGACATAGATATGTCGCATATTCTTCATACACAGTTCTCCGGACGCAAAAAGGTATTGCTTTTTCCATATACAGAACAGCATAAGCTCTACAGGAAGCCATTCGAAGTACTTAGCCTTGCGGATTTCAGTCATTATGATAAAAACAATGGCAACCCTGATTACAACCAATTTCCGGCATTGAAGCTCGCTCAGGGTTATGAAGTTACGCTCGAACATGGAGACACCCTCTTTATGCCGGCAGGCTTCTGGCACCACATGGAATATATTGACAGTGGCTTTGCCATGAGTCTCCGGGCCATTCAGCGCAATGTGCCGGGATTAGCACATGGGCTCTGGAACATTGTAGGCATGCGGCACATAGACACGCTGATGAAAAAGACTATTCCCCAGTGGTGGTATGATTACAAACGTGAAAAAATTGCAAAAGCAGCGGAAAAAGAATTGGAATTTACTAAATGACCGGCCTTTTATTATAGTAAAAATGTAAGCGGTCAAAAAATTCAAAAATTTTTTACAATTTGTTCATTTATTAGAAAAACGTCTTTACTTTTACGCAGTAACTAACGGTTTATTTAACAAAGAACCCGTTAATATGAGAAATATCCAATCTTCTGAATTCAGCCCTTTTATAATCCCGGTCTTTTGAAACCCTGATCTTTTTTTATCCGTTTCAATCAACTTATTATAATAATAGTAAACAGTAATTGACTGTCTATATTCTTAAAGTTTTTCTTTTTGTGGTTTCAGAGGTAAGCACAGGCCGGCGATTTTCATCGCTGGCATTTTTTTGCCCGCACGGAGATACCAGGAAGCATTGCCTCTTTACCCTTTTTTAGCGGCTTACAAATGAATTATACTATAGTCCAGGTTTCGCTGCCCTTGAGGAGTTTATCCAGGTTGCCCTTTC
>Ga0209512_1001145_pt1 | contig 35091 bp, 26 predicted proteins | sample frozenSSSSmetaG_FD_184142 | JGI IMG/M metagenome (GOLD analysis project Ga0209512, IMG submission 184142) | Glacier valley bacterial and archeal communities from Borup Fiord, Nunavut, Canada, to study Microbial Dark Matter (Phase II) -... | ecosystem: Environmental > Aquatic > Freshwater > Ice >...
TTCGCACAATGACCGGAGCCGGGATGATGGATTGCAAAAACGCATTGACAGAAGCAAACAATGACTTCGATGCAGCTATCAAGATTATTCGTGAAAAAGGACAGGCTGTTGCTGCAAAACGCAGTGACCGTCAAGCTTCAGAAGGTTGTGTATTGGCAGGTCTTAACGGTGGTTTTGCCGCTGTTCTGGCTCTGAAATGCGAAACCGATTTCGTTGCTAAAAATGCCGATTTCATCGCATTGACACAATCGATTTTAGATATTGCTTTGGCTACCAAACCAGCCGATCTCGATGCTTTGAAAAACCAGATCATTGATGGCCGTACCATTCAGGAACTGGTAACAGAACGCAGCGGTATCACCGGTGAAAAGATGGAACTGGATTTTTATGAATTCATAAATGATGCCTATTCTACTTTCTACATTCACCCGGGAAATAAATTGGCTACCCTTGTTGCTTTCAACAAAGAGGCAGACTACAATGTTGGTCACGATGTTGCCATGCAAGCTGCAGCTATGAACCCTATCGCTTTGGATCGTGATTCAGTTCCTGCTTCAGTTGTTGAAGGTGAATTGGAAATTGCTCGTGAAAAAGCGCGTCAGGAAGGCAAACCAGAAGCTATGTTGGATAAAATCGCTCAAGGTCGCTTGAACAAATTCTATCAGGAAGCTACTTTGGTTGAACAAGCATTCATCAAAGATGCGAAGATCAATATTGAACAGTATGTGAAGGGGGCTGATAAGGACTTAAAAATCACTGCATTCAAACGCGTAACCCTAAACCAGGAATAATTTTGTTATTTCTGAAGCACGGCTACTGCGTTGCACTCAGCTCGTCAATCCTCACGTACGAAAAGTACGCTCCGGTGTGACTCGTTGATTGCGCCTTGTATCGCACTCCATAAATAACAAAATGGGTGCGTTGAATGGGCTTTTTTAAGAAAGAAATTTAGAAAAGAAAGAAAGAAAGACAGGAAACGCGTAGTATACTAAAAAAGGCTGGAACTTTGGGTTCCGGCCTTTTTTGTATAGTGTGGTATGGGTGGTTAAAGGAGAGGGGGTGGGGCTATTTCTTGAAGTCGCCGCGGACTGCGTGTCCTTGTTTGCGAAGAAGGTCTGCGATTTTTGTGCGGACATCTCCCTGGATGAGGATTTCATCGTCCTTGGCTGAACCGCCGACTCCACAGTGTTTTTTTAGTTTAGCGGCAAGGTCTTTCAAATCTGAATCTGACCCCTGGAAATTGCTAATGATGGTGGTCGGTTTGCCGTTACGTTTTTCGAAACGAATAATGAAATTCTGGTGAACACCTGTCAGTGATTCAGAACCTTTGGATTTTTCGGTTTTAACCGTGGTTTCTTGTTCAATATCAGGCAATTTCGCCAATGTGGAGCCTAGGACATCCTTCCAGTTTTTTTGAGACATAATAGTGACTGTAATGGTTTATAGTCCAAAAGTAAATATGTTTTTGCTCTCTAACAATAATTAAATCACTCAATTGTTTTTTTTTCGTATTTTTGTACAGCAGAACACATTTTAAACGAATGGAAATTAATAAAATAAGCGATTTGCAAAATATTCCTGAGCCCACACTCAGGAGGCTTCCCTGGTATTTGGCTTACTTAAAGTTGGAGGCTGATAAGGGTGAAGCATTTGTATCATCTACACAGATTTCCCGTGCCATCAATGTTGGTGCATCACAAATAGCCAAAGATTTGTCTCTGGTCAATGTGACTGGTAAAACACGTGTAGGTTATGACGTCAATGAATTGGTGGACGTGCTGGAGAAATTTCTTGGCTTCAGAAGCGCCCACAGGGCTTTTCTGTTTGGTGTGGGAAGCTTGGGTGCTGCATTGCTACAGGATAGAGGCCTTTCTCAATATGGTATGGAAATCGTGGCTGGGTTTGATGTGAATCCGGCTACCATTGGAACTGAGATAAAAGGACTGCCGGTCTATCATGTAGATGAATTTATTAAAAAACAGGCAGAAATGGGCGTTTCCATTGGCATTCTGACTGTGCCGGTGGATCAGGCACAATCAGCAACAGATTTAATGATAACTGGAGGTATTCGCGCTATTTGGAACTTTACCCCTGTGCGGATTCGTGTCCCTAAAAATATCGTCGTGCAGAATACGTCCATCTATGCACACCTGGCAGTGATGTTTAACCGCCTGGAAAACCAATAAAAAATACTTTCTATGAAAATATTGGCGGTCGGAATGAATTACCGCAAACATTTACTCGAATTAAATAACCCGGAACCAACAGAACCCGTGTTGTTTATAAAGCCGGATTCATCCTTGTGTCATGCACCGGGGATCGTGTGTCCAACCAATAATCCATTTTTTCTACCTGATTTTTCAGAAGAGATTCACTACGAAACAGAGATTGTTGTGAAAATCAGTAAGCTGGGTAAAAATATTTCTGCCAAATATGCCCATCGATATTACAACGAAATAACGGTTGGCCTGGATTTGACAGCCAGAGATTTGCAAAGAAAGCTGCGTAGCGCCGGATTGCCCTGGGAGATCAGCAAAGGTTTTGATCAGTCAGCAGTTATCGGTCAGTTTGAATCCCTTGAGAATTACAAGGATATACAGAATCTGGATTTTCATCTGGACATCAATGGAAAGACCGTTCAACAAGGTTGCACGGCCGATATGATATTTACCGTTGATCAGGTCATCGAATATGCCTCTCGTTTTTTCACGTTGAAAATTGGAGACCTGCTTTATACCGGAACGCCTTCCGGTATTGGACGTATAAACATGGACGACCATCTGGAAGGATTTCTGATGGGAAAAAAAATGCTTGATCTTCGGGTTAAGTAGATACTATAGCTTCCAAATTCCCGTTTTCTTTAGATAAATCAAAAATCACAATAAATCGAGTAAATGATACGAATATATAGTTTGTTGATTGCCCTATTGATGGTTGCTGGCTTATCAGCCAGCAATAACCGTACTTTGAAGTGGTTTCTGAGTGAATCTTCAGGCCAGAAAGTACCCGATTTTAACGGATCCGTACATAGTGGGGATGAGGTGCTGCCCATCTATTCCGAAACACAAAGACCAGAATCAAAAGCAGCAGCTTACATTCCAAGGTTAATATTTCCCCAGTTTGAAAAGCTGACCTCCAAAGAGGTTCGTTCGCTGAAACCTTATTTGAAGACTTTCACCGACAGCATTGAAGTGAAACTTTCCATCGGCATCCAACGCAAAAAGCAGGTGCTTGACCTTTCCTTCTGCCCGTTTATCAAAAGAGGCAACGATTATTTCAAACTGGTTTCTTTTGACTGGGATATCAAGCCTGTAACTGCATTGCGTACTGCAGTTGTGGCTGATCCGCCCTTACTGGCAGCTTCAAACGAGGTTTCAGTTTTAAGTTCCGGCAAATGGAACAAGATATCTGTAACTCAGACCGGGATGTATAAATTGACTTATACGGATATAAAAGGTATGGGTATTGACCCGGAGAAAGCTCAGATATACGGTTATGGAGGCGCACTTCTGGAAGAGAAATTCAGCCTTCCCGGATATCAGAGTGATCTTCCTGAAGTAGCTGTGTGGAAAGAAATGGGTGCAGATGGCATTTTCAATGAAGGTGACTATATCCTTTTCTTTGCTCAGGGACCAATTTCCTGGAAATACGACAAGCTTGCCCTATCCTTTAAAAGAGTCAGAAACCATTATTCGGATAAAGCGTACTATTTTGTAGGGGAACGATCAAATGGGACCAGGACAACCACGTTGTCCACATTTAGCGAATCACCAACCGTACAGGTCAATTCCTTCACAGATCGCCTGCTTCATGAAACGGAACGCGTGAACATGGGAGAATCTGTGGGCAACAGCGGAACAGGACGACAACTGTATGGTGAGGATTTTACCACAAATTCAGTGCAGACCTTTTCGTTTGATGCAACCAATCTGGATACGGCGCAATTGTCTAGTGCACAGGTTGATTTCGTAGCCAAAAATACAGGTATATCCACTTGCAGAGTGTATGTCAACAACTCCCTGCTTGTCAGTATGTCCATCAATCAGGTTCTGGCATCGGATGACTACAAATATGCTTGTCTGGCCAGTAAGACTGCTTCTTTCAAACCCAGGAACAATGCCCTTTCTGTCAAAGTGGAATACCTGAAAAATGGGAATTCAACCATGCACAGAGCTTGCATGGATTATATTGCCCTGAATGTAAACCGTTATTTGAAGATGAACGGATCGTACATGACTTTCAGAGACCCGAAAAGTGTAGGAGTCAATCAGGTGGGTCGTTTCAACATTCAAAATGCCAACGGGAAATTGGTCGTTTTTGACGTAACCAATCCTCAGGAAATGGTCCAAATGAACGGTGTATTGTCCGGAACAGACTATTCTTTTGATGCCTCTGTTTCTACTTTACGTGAATATGTAGCTGTAGACCTGAACGGTACGTACCCAAAACCAACAATGGAGGGCAGTGTGCCCAACCAAAATATCCACGGACATTCCCAGGTGGATATGACCATTATCGTACCTCAGGAATTTATGGTTTATGCGGACAAGCTGGCTGAAGCCCATGCAACGTATGATAACCTGAGCGTATTGGTTGTAACACCTGAGCAGGTATACAATGAATTTTCGTCCGGAACGCCTGATGCAACCGCCTATCGGCGAATGATGAAACATTTCTACGACAAAGCCGGAGATGATGAAACACTTTTGCCCAGGTTTCTGCTCCTTTTCGGAGATGGAGTCTATGACAACAGGTTGGTATCAACCATGTTTGCCAACAAATCATTTAAGCCAAACAAACTTTTAACCTACCAATCGGTGGAGAGTCTGGACAATACATCCTCGTATGTGACCGATGATTATTTTGGTTTTCTGGATAGTGTTGACGGAGCAAATCTGGCTACCGATAAACTGGATATCGGAATTGGACGTTTCCCCGTTTCTTCACTGGAGCAAGCCAAAATAGCAGTAGATAAGACCATATCCTATATGTCAAATCAAAGGAAAGGGGTATGGAAAAATCGCCTGCTTTATCTGGCTGACGATGGGAATGATTATATTCATGAAATTCAGGCCGATGCTTTAGCCAGTTCGGTGGAAAATGAAAATCCGGAGTTTATGATCAGTAAGATTTATGTGGATGGCTATCCAAAGGTAACTACGGTTTCAGGTTCTACAGTACCCGATGCCAATAAACGCTTTAAGGAGTTATTGAACGCTGGCTTGCTGACGGTCAATTATACCGGACATGGCTCAACAACTCAATGGGCTGAAGAAATGTTACTTACAATCAGAGATATAAAAGCAATGACCAACAAGTGTTTACCACTTTTTGTAACGGCAACCTGTGATTTTACCCGCTTTGATTCACCTGAAGTTTCAGCAGGAGAAGAAATTTTCCTGAACCCCAATGGGGGTGGTATAGGCCTATTCACTACCACGAGATTGGTTTATTCATCCAGCAATTTTCAGTTGAACCAAAGTTTTGGTGCCAATATTTTTTACAGGGAAAATGGTAAACGTTTATCGTTGGGTGAGATAATGAACAGATCTAAGGGCAGTGAAGGTTTAAAAGGTGACTCCAACAAACTAAGTTTTACCCTTATTGGAGACCCTGCTCTAAAACTTGCTTACCCACAATATTCCGCCAAAATAACACAGATAAATGGTAAGGATATAACGGCACAAAGCACGGATACTCTTCACGCCCTAAGTACTGTAACCATATCCGGGGAGATTTTTAAAGAAGATAATACCTTTGCTGCAGACTTCAATGGTGTGGTGTGTCCCACAGTTATGGACGCCAAAGATGTACTGATGTCCTGGAAGTTGTATGAAAATGCACCCATCACGAAATTCTACGACAGAAGTAAAGTCTTGTTTTCCGGTAGGGACAGTGTCCGGAATGGGAAATTCACCTTCACGTTTGTCGTACCCAAAGATATAAGCTACTCCAGCAGTAAGGGTTCAATAAACCTATATGCATACGATAACAGCGGTGCAAACGAAGCGCAGGGTTTTTACCAGAATATTCTATTATCAGGCACCGACAATACGGCAAGCGACAATAAAATTGGACCGGATATGGAATTGTTCCTGAACGATTTTAACTATAAGCCGGGAAAACTCGTGAATGAAACACCCACACTTCTGGCCAGAATTTCGGATGAAAATGGTTTGAACACATCGGGTAATGGAATCGGTCATGATTTAATCCTGACAATTGACGGAAATTCCTCAAATACATACAATCTGAACAGCTCTTTTTCTGCCAATACAGGAAGTTTCACCTCAGGTATTGTAAGCTATGTCTTACCAGAACTGACTACGGGTAAGCATCACCTGACTTTCAAAGCCTGGGATGTACAGAATAATTCAACCACCGATACGCTTTGGTTTGATGTTCTGAAAGGTCTGGACCCGAGTGTAACCGATTTGAAATATGCTCAGATGGATGGCAGTTCCTTCTTTTGGTTTACACACGACAGACCTGAAGTTTATGTAGGTGTGGAATTGACGATTTATGATCTCTTAGGTCGTTTAATATGGACATCAGACTGGAGAATGCAGACGAATGACAATCTTAGTGACAGGTTGGAGTGGAATTTAACCGATACATATGGTCGCAGAGTGACAAACGGTATCTATATTTGCAAGGTATTGTTTACCGATTCCAGTGGTGCTCAATCCACCAGATCAGAGAAAATACAGATTTTAGGACAATAATTTGCCCGGAACGCTGTTTTCTATAGAGGAATAACAATAAAAAGTAATTTATTAAAAAATATATATGAAAACAACTCATAAAATTGTAAGTGCGGCTTTGTTTTTGAGCTTAGCCACCTCAGTCAACGCTGAAAACAAGTACAATCCAATAGTCAATTCAGTCTATTCTTTGAGTATTTCACCGGATGCTGTTGCCAGTGGTATGGGTGATCTGGGTGCTGCCACAGATCCCGATGTCAATTCGCAATACTGGAATCCTGCGAAATACGCACAGATTGAAAGTAATGCAGGTATTTCACTTTCTTTCACGCCCTGGTTGTCCAAATTGGCTCCGGATATCAATTTAACCTATCTGGCCGGTTATTATAAGCTGGGTGAAAACCAGTCCTTAAGTAGCTCCCTGCGCTATTTTTCACTTGGAGAAGTCCTTCTAAGAACGTCTGTAGATGATGAAGGCTATACCGTTCAACCCTATGAATGGGCGTTTGATGTTGCCTATTCACGTTTGCTTTCAGAACGTTTATCCATGGCTGTTGCCATGCGTTATATGAAGTCAGACCTCATCAGTGGGGATGATCCTGCCGGTTCAGCCTTTGCTGCAGATATTGCAGCCTACTACAAACAACCGATCTATTTTGGTCGTGAACAGGGATCTCTGGCTTTCGGTGCTAACATTTCCAATATAGGTACCAAGATTTCCTACGATGGCGGTAACACCAGCTATTTCATTCCGACCAATCTTCGTTTAGGTACTACTGTACACTATCCCATGGATGATTTTAATTCATTGAATTTCTCTTTGGATATCAACAAGATGCTTGTTCCTACTCCAGCCGATACCTTGGAAGTAACAACGAATGTATCTTCCATTGAAGGCATCTTTAAATCTTTTAATGATGCTCCCGGAGGTATGACCGAAGAATTACAGGAAATCTACGGATCAATAGGTGCTGAATATGCCTACAACAATCAATTCTTTGTTCGTGGTGGTTACTATTATGAGAATGAATTTAAGGGCAATCGTAAATACTTTACATTTGGTGCTGGTTTTAAGATGAGCATGTTCCGTCTGGACGCCTCCTACCTGATTTCCCAATCACAAAGCAATCCTTTGGATGAAACGTTGCGTTTCACACTGGCTTTCGATATGGAAGGTCTGAATATGCTGATTGGCCGATAAATAGAAATATCTAATTTTATGGATATCCGTGTTGGTTATGGTTTTGATGTGCACCGCCTGGTGAGTGACCGGTCTTTGTGGCTTGGTGGTATACAGATTCCACATGAAAAGGGCCTGCTCGGTCATTCCGATGCTGATGTGTTGATTCATGCCATATGTGATGCACTTCTGGGTGCTGCCAACATGCGGGATATCGGATACCATTTTCCCGATACGTCTGAGGACTTTGCAGGTATAGACAGCAAACTATTGCTCAAAAGGACAGTCGCACTTCTGGGCGAGAAATCCTGGAAGGTAAACAACGTTGATGCGACTATTTGTGCAGAGCGTCCTAAAATAAATCCATACATAACCGTAATGCAAGCCTGTCTGGCTCCTTTGATGGGAGTCGGACCGGACGCAGTTTCCATCAAGGCGACCACCTCTGAGAAGCTGGGCTATACGGGTCGGGAAGAAGGAATGTCTGCTTCTGCAGTCGTTTTGATAACCCGTTAAACGGTACTTTAAAATACTTTATGGATGAGAAAGACAACTGTTCTGTATCTACTGGTTTTTTTCTTTACCTGTTCTGTACAGGCTATCAATGATGCCTTGCGGTTTCGTGTTTTACTGACGGATAAAAAAGACGAATCAATAGGTACGCCTGCTCCTGTCGTTTCTTCCAAATCCCTTACCAGACGCGAGAATCAGGGTATTGCAATGGATTCAACTGATACAGCCATTTCCAGAACTTATACGAATGCCATTCTGGCAAAAGGATATACCATTGTCAGCAAATCCCGTTGGCTGAATAGCGTCGTTATTTCAGCCAGTGACTCATCCTGCATCGATACATTGAAAACTTTACCCTTTGTCAGGGAGGTTCAGTTGGTCTGGGTCAATCCATTGTCCCAAAAAACAAATCCAGTCAAGATTTCCCGAAAAAAAGATAAGCTAAGGCTGGATACTTCCAACTACTACGGAAAAGCGGCTGTTCAGGTTGAAATGCTTGGTCTGAAACCACTGCATGATAAAGGATACAAGGGCGCTGGAAAGACAATAGCTGTAGTTGATGCCGGTTTCTTCGGGGTGGATACGATATCCTGGTTCAAGAATGTATCCATGGGTGTATCAAAAGATTTTATTTATCCACCAACTTCCATTTTTGCCGGCCATACCCATGGTACCGCCGTCTTATCCCTGATGGCAACAAACGAAGCCTACTCTCTGGTTGGGACAGCACCGGAAGCCACCTATTGTCTTTTTCGGTCTGAAGATGTACGGAGTGAATTTCCCATCGAGGAGGACTATTGGGTGGAAGCAGTTGAATACGCTGACAGCATCGGTGCAGACATCGTGACCAGTTCCCTCGGTTATACCGTATTTGATGTACCCGAATTGGCTTATGGAAAGAGTAAGCTGGACGGTGAGACCGCTTTTATAAGTAAAGGTGCCTCCATTGCTTCTCAAAAAGGAATGTTGATTGTTTTAAGTGCTGGCAATGATGGAAGTAACGATTGGAAAAAGATCGATTATCCAGCAGATGCAGAAGGGGCACTGACGGTTGGATCGGTTCAGTCAGATCTCTCTAAAAGTGGCTTTTCGTCTGTTGGTCCTACTGCTGATGGAAGGATAAAGCCGGATGTCATGGCTATGGGGTCAAACAACACCATTGTTACTGGTAGTGGTATACTTGGACCCGGAAGCGGCACTTCCTTTTCAGCACCTTTGGTCGCTGGAATGGCAGCAAGTATCTGGAGTGCCTTTCCAGAAATGAAGGCCACTGATTTGTTTCAGTTTATCAGAGAAAGCGGAAGTCGGGCAGTTACACCTGACACGCTTTATGGATTCGGTATACCCAATGCCCAGAAAATATGGATTTCACTCAACGAATCATTTCCTCAATCCGATTTACCCAGTTTTTATTGCTATCCCAATCCTGTCAGAAATAATATTCATTTCGCCGATTTCTCCATGATGTCGGTTCCTGTTAAAATATGTATCTACAATGCATTTGGTGAAAAAGTACTGGAAAAGACTTTAACAGGAAAAGAGACGATGGTCGATGTTTCCTATTTCCCGGATTCCATTTATTTTGTGGAATTCCTGGTTTCCGGTGAAAGAAAAGCCTATCAAAAAATGATTAAACGCAGATGACAGAACCCCTTACCTTACTGGAATTAAATCTAATGGTCAGGAATCAGTTGCGGAAATCTTTTTCCGACACATGGTGGGTTCAGGCTGAAATCAGCGAATGCAAAGAACATTTTTCCGGTCATTGTTACCTGGAACTCATTCAAAAAAAGAATGAGTCCGAAGCCATTTGTGCAAAGGCCCGAGCCACCATTTGGGGCAATGTGTGGAACGGATTGAAACCCTACTTTGAAGAACAGACGGGTACAAAACTGCAGGCAGGACAGAAAATACTGATAGAGGTCTCCATTGAATTCCATGAATTGTATGGCTATAATCTGGTGATTCGCAGTATTGATCCTACGTATACCATTGGTGACCTGGCTCAGCGTCGCAATGAAGTGATTCGCCAGTTGACCCGGGACGGAGTCATAGACTTAAACAAGGAATTACCCTGGCCGGTCTTACCACAGCGTCTGGCCATAGTTTCATCGCCTTCTGCTGCGGGGTATGAGGATTTTATGGACCAATTGCACCGCAACGATTACGGTCTTGTCTTTTACACCGCCTTTTTTCAGGCCACCATGCAGGGTGAACCAGCAGAGCAATCCATCATTTCGGCGTTGGACCTGATTCAGGAAAGCGGGATAGAATTCGATGCAGTTGTCATTATCAGAGGTGGCGGGGCATCAGCCGACCTGAGTTGCTTTGACCGCTATGGACTCTGTTATTACTGTGCGCAATATCCATTACCCATTCTTTCCGGAATCGGACACGACAGAGATTTATCTGTTCTGGACCAGGTTTCAAAAGTTTCTGTCAAAACGCCGACAGCTGCTGCTGAATACTTACTAAGTAGCCTTTCACAGGAAGCGTACAGACTGGATACGAACAGCAACAAATTTCACCAGTCGGTGCAAACCTTGATGGATGCCTACAAACAGCAGCTTAGCGCAAATTCAGATCGCTTAAGGCTTCATGCACGCGAGAGGATCCATTTAGCGGACCTGCTGATTGAGCGTCGCGAAGCTGAATTAAAGAATCAATCCCGTCACTTGTTACTCCAGAAGATTCAACGGGTGGAGATGCATTATTCCAATCTACTCCAACGAACAAATAGCAGCCTGCAGCAGTTTAAACATCAGAGCGAAATGATGGACAAAACCCTGGCTGGATTTTCACCGGAAATCTTGATAAAAAGAGGATTTTCGCTTACCTTGCATAATGGAAAAATCGTCAAGTCCGTTCAGGACCTGTCGAATGGCGTAGAAATAGTTACCCGCCTGCGAGATGGCATGGTTTATAGTACAATCAATAAAACAGAACAAAATAATGACTGACCAAAAGTTTTCTTACAACGCAGCCATGCAGGAAGTAGAGCAGATTCTCGCTTTATTGGAAAAAAACAGTCTCGATGTGGATGAGATGAGCCAGAAAGTGAAACGGGCAACCGAATTACTTCAGGCTTGCAAGAAGAAGTTATACGAGACAGATGCTGAAATTCAGGCCGTTTTTGAACAAACCAAGATTTAATGTCCCGGACTGACTGAACTGCTGAGAGTATAAACATTACAAAGATCCAAAAATGGAACAGAAAAAATTGAATAAATACGCTATCGTTGTCGCAGGTGGCAAAGGCGTAAGGATGGGAACAGCTGTTCCCAAACAATTTTTGTTGTTGTCGGGTAAACCGCTTTTGATGCATACATTGGAAGTTTTTTACAACACTGATCCTGAAATCCAATTGATTCTGGTTTTACCTGAAGATCAGCAGGAGTATTGGAAAGGACTTTGTACACAGTATTATTTCACCTTACCCCATCAGTTAGTCAATGGTGGTGTTACCCGTTTTGAGTCTGTTAGCAACGGTTTGGCCTTAGCGGAAAATGAAGGGTTGGTTGCTGTACATGATGGCGTCAGGCCATTTATCAATACCGGATTTATTCAACGCTGCTATCAGGCTGCAGAAGAATTTGGCGCTGCTGTTCCAGTAACGGAACTGACCGAAAGTATACGGAGACTGGAAGGAGAAACCAGCTTCTCCGTGCATCGTGAAACCTTTCGTTCGGTACAGACACCACAAACCTTTCGAACAGAGATACTAAAGAAATCGTACAATGTACCTTATCAGGAAAACTTCACAGACGATGCATCTGTAGTGGAAGCATCTGGATACAAGGTGACCCTGATCAAAGGAATGATGGAGAATATCAAGATTACGAATACTATTGACTTGTTACTTGCCGAACAGATGATCAAGTCTAACCCTGGATTGTAAAAAACGTGTTGGACCTGACAAGTAAAGAACTGACCTATATCCCCGGCGTAGGGACAGCAAGGGCTGAAATCCTGAAGAAAGAACTTCAAATCTTTAATCAGGAAGAGATGCTGTATTATTTCCCCTATAAATATGTTGACAGGTCCAAATTCTACAAGATAAATGAGCTGACATCCAATCTCCCTTATATCCAGGTCATTGGACGGTTTCAGTCGTTTCAGCTGGTTGGAGAAGGCAGAGCCAAGCGGCTTTCAGCCAATTTTACGGATGGTACCGGTGTTCTGGAACTGGTCTGGTTCAAAGGACTGAAATTTATCCTGGACAAATATAAGTCAGATGTCGACTACCTGGTTTTCGGGAAGCCTTCACTGTACGGGCATCAGCTTTCCATCGCTCATCCCGATGTGGATGTTCTGAGTGATGCCAAAGCATCCCTGACCACAACTCTGCAGCCACTGTATAATACGACGGAGAAAATGAAGTCGCATTACATCAATTCCAAGGCCATTCAGACCATCCAATACAATCTGATCCGAAATATTCACGAGGCAATTCCGGAAACGCTGCCGCCCGATATCATTCAAAGATATCGTCTCATGCGGTTGCACGATGCATTGGTTCAGATGCACATGCCTACGGATGCTTTGATCCTGAAACAAGCACGATACCGCCTTACGTTTGAAGAACTTTTTTATTTTCAACTGAATATATTAAGGTATGCACTGGCAAGGGAACGAAAATACAGAGGCTACCCATTTGAACGGATAGGGGAGCACTTCAATACGTTTTTTCATCGTTATCTCCCCTTTGAATTAACCGGAGCGCAAAAGCGCGTTTTGCGGGAAATCCGAAACGATATGGCAAAACCCAGGCAAATGAACCGTTTGCTTCAGGGTGATGTAGGAAGTGGAAAGACCTTGGTGGCGCTGATGTCCATGCTTATGGCTGTCGATAATGGCTTTCAGGCATGCATCATGGCACCAACAGAAATTCTGGCCAATCAGCATTTTATCACCATTTCCTCACTTCTGCAGGATATGGACATCAAAGTCGCTCTGCTCACCGGTTCTACAAAAGCAAAAGAAAGAGTGGCTTTGCACAACGGTCTTCGCTCGGGAGAGATTCATTTCTTAATCGGAACGCATGCTCTGATTCAGGATACCGTTCAGTTTCAAAATCTGGGACTGGTCGTCATTGATGAACAGCACCGATTTGGGGTGGAACAACGGTCCAGGTTGTGGCTAAAGAACGAGAACCCTCCTCATGTACTAGTCATGACAGCTACACCAATACCCAGAACCCTGGCAATGACTCTTTACGGAGATTTGGATGTTTCCGTCATAGACGAATTACCACCAGGCCGAAAACCGATTCAAACCGTACACCGTTTTGACAACAAGCGGGGACCACTCTACGACTTTATGCGTGAACAACTTAGGGTCGGACGCCAGATTTATATCGTTTATCCACTCATTTCAGAATCCGAGAAATCGGACTATAAGAATCTGGAAGATGGTTTCAAACACATTCGTGAAGTATTTCCGGAGGTAAAGGTCAGTATGGTTCATGGAAAGATGAAACCGGCCGAAAAAGAGGCTCATATGCAGGACTTCGTTCAGGGGGAATCGCGTATTCTGGTGGCAACAACGGTTATTGAAGTGGGCGTGAATGTTCCCAACGCCTCTGTTATGATGGTAGAAAGTGCCGAACGTTTCGGACTCTCACAGCTCCATCAGTTGCGCGGTCGGGTAGGTCGAGGCGCCGATCAGTCTTATTGCATTCTGGTTACTGCATATAAATTGTCTGAAGACAGCCGAAAACGAATAGATATACTAACTTCCAGCACCGATGGCTTTGAAATTGCAGAGGCCGATTTAAAGCTTCGTGGTCCCGGAGATTTGGAAGGAACGCAGCAAAGTGGCATCGGTCTTGACTTAAAAGTTGCGAATTTGGCAAAGGATGGTCAACTGATAGAATATGTGCGTTCAATAGCCCGGTCAATTTTGGATAAAGACCCTGATTTAGCTATGCCAGAGCATTTTGTTCTCAAAAAACAATTGAATAAAATATTCACCAAATCGGTAAACTGGGGTGTAATCAGTTGATTTTATATGAAAAAAAACCTTAAAAGGTCAGGTTGTTCCATTTATAATTATTATATTTGAGATGTTGATAAGCCGGAAAGGCTTTTTTTTCATTATCCAAATTGATATTTATGCATTTTTACAAAACCTTAATTCTTCTAATATCCTTAAGCATTTCGAGTGTATACGGGCAGAATAACTATACTGTCAACATCAGGTACGACAAGAAACATGCCGCACTTGACTCTGTAATCACACGTCAGTTGATGGAAGAAGAAGAAGAAACAGGTGATTTGTACGAAGGACTTTATGAGCATTGGAGCGATTCCCGCGTTAATCCTTATGGAATGGGCCTCAAAAATATGAAAGATAGCTTCTATATAAATGTTTCTGAATATTATCCCCCCTGTCTTGGTCAGATCACTTCCTCTTTTGGGCCTCGTCACCGTCGCTTCCACAATGGTACAGATTTAAAGGTACATGTTGGTGATACCATCCGTGCAGCATTCAGCGGCAGAGTTCGTATCCGTCGCTTCAATCGTGGTGGTTATGGGTATTATGTGGTGCTACGTCACAACCAGGGTCTGGAAACCATTTATGGACACTTATCCAAATTTCTGATAGCTCCAAACCAGGAAGTCAAAGCTGGAGACCCCATCGGATTGGGCGGAAATACCGGACGTTCCACCGGACCTCACCTGCATTTTGAAACCCGTCTTTATGGCAATCCCATCAATCCTGCAAAATTGTTCAGCTTTGAGGATTATGTTCCTTTACACAATAAGTACTATATTGTCAAGTCCAAGACATTTGAAGAAAGAATAGCCTATTCCGGCGGTTCCTACGAAGGTGTCCGGAGCAGCGAAGGTACCGGGAAGTATACCAAAGGGTCTTATTCAAAAGTCCAATACTATACTGTTAGAAAAGGTGATGTCATTTCAAAGATTGCTTCAAGAAGCGGAGTCTCCGTTAGATCGATCTGCAAATTGAATAATATCACACAACGTTCAACAATTCGTCCCGGACAACGCCTGCGTTTGTCTTGATAATCCGTTCCTTTTTTACTACTTTTGTGGCCTAATAAATGCATAATTCTGCTTTATGGCCGATACAAATAAACAATTTGATGCCGTAGTCTCACAGTGTCGTATGGTTTTTGATAAAAAGCTACACGATTATGGTGCTGCATGGCGTATTCTACGTCCACAATCTGTAACTGATCAGATTTTTATTAAAGCAAACCGAATACGTAGCCTGGAAATCAAGGGCAATTCAAAGGTTGAAGAGGGCATTCGCCCGGAATTCATCGCCATTGTCAATTACGGTATTATTGGTTTGATTCAACTGGAAATGGGTTATACGGAACAAGTCGATATGACACCCGACGAGGCGATGAATATTTACGATGAAAAAATCACCATTGCCAAAAATCTGATGTTGGACAAGAACCACGATTACGATGAGGCTTGGAGAAGCATGAGGATTTCCTCTTATACCGATTTAATACTCCAAAAATTGCACAGGACCAAACAGATTGAAGACCTGGGTGGACAAACGCTCATTTCTGAAGGAATTGATGCCAATTACCTCGATATGATGAATTATGCGATATTTGGTCTGATCCGAATGGATTTTGATGACGTTGATTGATGCTGACCAATTAATAAAACTTTGATGGAAAAAGCCAAAACGATATTGATTAACATTGCCCGATTTATTCTTGGTGGATGTTTTGTTTTTTCTGGCTTTGTTAAGGCCGTTGATCCTCTCGGATCGGCGTATAAATTTGCAGATTATTTTGAAGCTTTTAACTGGTCTTTTTTATCCGATCTGACACTTTTAATGGCTGTCGGTCTGGCTGCTATCGAATTTTTTCTCGGAGCTGCACTATTACTGGGTATCTGGAGAAAACCCATCAGTCTGCTTGCACTTTTGTTCATGTTATTCATGACACCCTTTACACTTTATCTGGCCATCAATAATCCGGTTTCCGATTGTGGTTGTTTTGGAGATGCCCTGATTCTAAGCAATTGGCAGACTTTCTACAAAAACATCGTTTTGCTTTCACTGGCCGTACCTGTTTATCTTTGGCACGATTGGTCATTTACCATTTTCGGTCAACGAACAAGCCGCTTTTCAGCCTATTGGTGTCTGCTTTTTCCATTATTGCTTTCCGGGTATTCTTACAGATACTTGCCGATACTCGATTTCCGTCCTTATCAGATTGGCAACAAGCTGGTTGACCTGATGAGCGTCCCCGAAGGTGCGCCACGTGATTCATTTAATACCCGTTTTATCTATGAAAAGAATGGGGTAAAAAAGGAATTCTCAGTGGATGAAGCACCCTTGGACAAGCCGGAATGGAAATATGTTGACAGAATTGACAAGCAAATCAAGAAAGGCTATACGCCACCCATTCATGATTTTGTAATTGAACATCCTACGAAAGGTGTCATAACCGATGACATTCTGAATGATACATCCTACACTTTTCTACTAGTCAGTTCAAAACTTGAAGATGCCAACCGGGATAAAATCTTTCTGGTTCAGAATGCAAATGCATACGCTAAAGCGCATAATTATGCAATATATGGACTAACAAATTCCGATAATGCTATCATTGATGAATGGAACTACGAATACGATTCCAATATTGAGTTTTGTTCGGTTGACGACCGGACTCTTAAAACAATGATTCGTTCAAATCCGGGTTTGGTGTTGTTAAAAAATGGGGTAGTACTTCAGAAGTTTGCTTTCAGGGATATCCCTGATTTTACCAACGTGAAAAAGCCTCTGAATGAGACTCCATGGGGCGTTGTCAGGAAATTAAGCACGTTGGAAATACTGGGTAAAGTGTTTATCCTTTTCCTGATACCGCTGATATTTTTTTACACCTTACATAAAGGATATCGCTTTCATTTTTATAATCAAAGGAAGAAAAAGAATTTAGATAATATATAGGTTTATTAATTTGTAAAAACAAAGAAAAATGAGAAAAAACATTGTTGCAGGTAACTGGAAAATGAACAAGAACCTGCAGGAAGGCATTGCCTTGGCAACCGAACTGAATGATATCCTGTCTAAAAAGACCGTTAATTGCGATGTAGTCATCGGTACTCCCTACATTCACCTGGCTTCTGTTTGTGCTATAGTTGACAGCTCTAAACTGGGTGTTGCTGCAGAAAACTGTGCGGATCATGTATCTGGAGCTTACACCGGCGAGATCTCTGCCGAAATGGTTAAATCTACCGGAGCACAATACGTTATTCTTGGCCACTCAGAACGTCGTGCATATTATGGCGAAACCAGTGCGATGTTGAAAACCAAAACTGAATTGGCTTTGGCTAATGGCTTGACACCAATTTTCTGTATTGGTGAAGTGTTGGAAGAACGCGAAGCTGGCAAACAGTTTGAAGTTGTTGAAGCTCAAATCAAAGAATCACTTTTTGATTTCTCCGCAGAAGATTTTTCTAAGATTGTTTTGGCTTACGAACCCGTTTGGGCTATCGGTACCGGCAAGACCGCTTCTTCTGAACAAGCTCAGGAAATTCACGCTTTCATCCGTAGCGTACTTGTTGCTAAATATGGTCAGGAAATCGCTGAAAACTGCTCTATTCTGTACGGTGGTAGCTGCAAGGCTTCCAATGCCAAGGAATTGTTTGCAAACGTTGACGTTGACGGTGGTTTGATTGGTGGTGCTGCTTTGAATGCAGAAGACTTCATGGGTATCGTAGACGCTTTCTGATTCGTCTGAGTCCATCCTACATACAATAGGAGGTTGTCTTAAAAGTGAAAGCTTTTGAGGTGACCTCTTTTTTTTTTAGATTGGTATAGAACCTGATATGTATTAAAAAAAAAATAGGAGGAAAACAATTTTGTTTTCCTCCTATTCGATTATTATTTACCGATACTTAGTATTCAGATAGCCCCAGATCGATGAACTGACCACCTGTTGTCTGACGACAATGGATGGAGATTGTATTGGTGCCTTTTTTCAAGACATCATTCATTTTCTTGCCAGTCTGAACGAAGCTGTATTTGCCGTTGAAACCTGACAGTGTATCGAACAATACACCGTTGATATAGATTTCAACATCCTCGTCGTGGAAAATTTTCAAAGCCAGGTTCTTGCCGGAAACGCTGTTCAATTCAAATGTTCTGCGGATCCAGATGTTGTCTGTATTCCATGGGGTCTTAGTGTGGAAGATACTTTCAGATCCAAAGCCTGCCTTGCCGGATTTCCAGCTGTTGTCCGCAAAATCTACTGCAAACCAGTTTTCTGCCGGTTTTTGGGTAGTGTACTTCCAGTCACCACCAGTTGCCAGAATTTCCTTGCCTGGATTAAAGAACTTCAGGGGAGCCCATTTTCCGCTGGTGTTGGTGCCTTTGTTCATCCACTTGGTCCACATGTTCTTGTCGTCCAACATTTTGATGAAAAAGCCGCCTACAACGGATCTGGCCTGGAAGCCAACCATGTGTGCATTGTCTGTGTTGTACCAGTCTGACATAGGCACACGTCTGGTGGTATTGTTTGCAAAGTCGTAGATGGGGTTGAACAAGGATTCAAAGTCGGCCTTGTTGCCGGCCATGGTTGCGGACCAGGTGATCCAGTCGTTTTTGGTGTAACGTTCGCGGCTATCCAAAGGCAGACCAAATTGAGCCTGGATGGATTTGTAATAGCTGATTTCACGTTCAAATACTTCTGCAGGGAAGAGGTTGAGGCCAAGCAATTTGTCCCAAACCAGGTTGTATTTCTGGCTCCAGGTATTTGGCTGGTCGTAGGCCAGTCTGGTGTGGTCACCTTCGGTAGCAAGCTTGATCCAGTCCTGAACCATCACTTCTGCCTTTTTGCGTACTTCAATGGCTTTGGCTTTTCTGCCTGTCATTTCGCAAAGCATGGAATAGCTTCCTAAAGCTACGATGGCTTTGGCAGACAAGTTGATGTTGTGAGCCAGGTGACCGGCGAAGTCGTCGGTGCAAAGTTGGTTGTCCGGATCAAAACCTTTCGAAAGCAGGAATTCACACCATTTTTCCAATACAGGCCAATTGGCTTCTGCATATTTGGCATTTCCTTCCATTTTGGCTAGAGCAGCCGTCATGATAACCATGTTGCCGGTTTCTTCCACTGGCATCTGGTCTCTTTCATTGTCTTCACCTCCACCGTATACCTGGCCGGTAGCATGAGGGTAGGTACCGATATCGTGGGGAGCGAAGGGGAATATCCACTTGCTGGAAGCTGCATAGTCGAAGTTGGGTTGCAACATCGCCTTGGTCAGCTCAGGGCTGAGAAGGAAGAAAATCGGCGCTGCAGGGTAGATCACGTCCACTGTGGCGATGCAACCGTTGCTGAAATTCTCCTTGGAGAAAATCAGGGGTTTGCCATTGGCATCGGCCGTTAATTTGTGAGCGGCAAAACACTGACGATAAGCCAGGGCGCAGATTTCTGCATATTTACGACCACCAACCGAGGTCATATCGGTCATCAGTTCGGTGTCAAATTTTTCACAATCCACGGACAATTGGCTGTACTCGTTCATGGCTACAGGCAAAAGTTGCTCGATGGTCATACCTTTGCGTTTCCACCATGCTTTGAGCTGGTCGTCGAAATACTGGATGGCATAGATGTCATCGTAGGCAACCATGACCAGAGATGAAACGGCTGTTTTTCCTACGGAACCCAGGTTCCAGGAAGCTCCCATCGTTACGTCACCATCGTTCACACGACGTGGCTGAGACAGATTCTCGTTGGAATTCTCTCCGCCATTCCGAATGAAGCTGCGCAACAGGCTGCGACGTTCAGAAACGACAACCCGAGCTTTTTGTGTCTCAGGCAGGGCAAGGAATGCATATCCCCAGTCGATGCGCATATCGTCACCTACCTTTTTCAGGATCTGCTGGTCTTTGCTTCCCAATTGAACAACGTTCAGCCCCTGGATGGCAGGAGTGCTCCATTGAACCTCCTGATCGGCTGTGTTGACAGCTATTTCAGCACCAAGGTCAAAATACAGCTGAATGTCGTGAGACTTAGTGTCCATGGACTTCACCGACCAATTAATGTAGGTAACCGGACGGGACAGGATGTCCAGATTGGAAACCAGGGTAGGAGTTGTGAAAGTCAGTTCAATGGATACAACGTTGTTTTCAAATTGGTAAACGGTTCTGGTAGGATAAACCTGAAGGCTTTTTTGACGGATGGGAGCCATATTCCCTGGTTGGTTGCCCATTAGCTTAAAGGTTTTTCCATCAATTCGGATCATACTGTGCATGGGTTGGCTCTTGCCAGTCCAGTGTTGTGTTTCAGCATCGTAGAGTCTGTCTGCCGGAGACCAGACACTAAAATAAGGATCGTGTGCAATCAAGGGAACTGCAGGTGGTCTGAGTTCTTGTGCCTGAGTGAAACCTGCAAAAAAGACGAGCAGGAAAGACAGGAGGATGTTTTTTTTCATTAGTTTATTAATTATTGAGTGGTAAAAAAAATACTAGTTCATATCGGGTAAATAAAAGTCGAAAGGCTTATCCCTGTCACAGATCAAAGTTCCATTTACCAGTTGAAGTTCCCCAACCTGAAGGGAAGTTCTACGCTTATTATACGGTAAAACTCCGTTTTCATCGTTGCTGCCTTCTCCATGAGAAGTTCGGCCAGGGTGCGTAAAATAAACGATGTATGCCTTATCTCCAACCACCTGTACATCGGCATGTGCGCCGCTTGGCTTATCTTCAGGACGACCGCTGGGCTCATCCAGGATAAGTCCTTGTTTTTCCCAGGTGTTGAGGTCGTTGGAACGGTATACACGCAATCCGTGCCATTCATCGGTAAGCATCCAGTAATACCCCTTGTATTCAAAAACGTTGGGACCTTCGTGTGCTCCACCGCCAATGCTTGGCTTGGTGTCCGGTTTCCAGTTGAATAAATCCGGACTGTCTGCCGACATAGTGATTGCTCCACGCGTTTCATCCTTGTACCAAAGACGGAAATTTCCGTCCTTCATCTGAAAAACGGTGGCATCGATGACCTTGTCGGATGTTCCTTTTAGTGGACCCCGGTATTTCCAGTCCCAGAGATTCTTGCTGGTATAATGGACGATATGGGCATTTCCGCCCCAATGGTTGTACACACCACGGATATAGACAACAAACATATGGTACGTACCTTTGTGGCAGATGACATCCGGAGCCCAGAAGGTATTGGTCCCTTTTTCATGATTGAGGTCCAGATACCCGCGAAAAGCCCAGGTTTGTCCATGATCATCGGACGATGCAACACCGATATTGGTCCCATAGCAAAACGCAACATCATTGGCATCCTGGTTGGCACGCCTGGCAGTATAGAGTATCCACCAGTTCTTTTCAAGCTTATTCCATACAAATACAGGGTCTGCTGCACCGTCATAAATGGGGTCGCGAAAAAGCGGGGCAGGAGCCCTTTGGGCTAAAAGCGGACTCCCTATAAAAAGGAGTATGATCCACAATGAAAATGCTTTTGTCATTTTGTATAACGTATTATCAATTACAAAAATAACAAAAATAAAGCACCCTCAAAACGTCCCTTTTTAAGGAATTGTTAGCAATATTCAAAAGCTGTTTTACAGTACCCTGGAATGCATTTTTTTTTTTGAAAAAAGTTTAAAAATGCATTCCTTAGAGTATACTGACTGACAAATAGCTTAGACAATTTTCTATTCAATATTCCCCTCAAAAGAAACAGGGGATCTGTTTGGATCGGTCACACTTAACTGAGCGGTACCATTGTCAGAAACATTCATCCAAAGAGAGATAGTGCGGTCTGTATCCGACGTTTTTATAAATACGTTCCAGGTTCCCGGACGTTTACCAGCTGTAACCTTATATTCAAAATCAGTGCTGACAAATTTTATTCCTATTTCCGATGGGTCCATCGGAGGGCTGTACATACGACCGTAAAACGGAAGAAAAGCAATCACGGAATCTTTAGAGACGGACACGTTGTAAGAATGATTCAGAAACTTCGTTCTACCATCAGCTAAAGCAATTTTCGCATTAAACCTAAAATCAAAGGATTCTACTTTCTCTTTAATTAGAAGGGCTTCCTGTTCCTTTTCTGCAAGGGTTTTAGATGTGCCGCAGCTCACGAACAATGTACCAGTAAGTAAAATGCTGAAAACCAGCATGAATAGATTTTTCATCATGGTGTATGCTGTTTAAATGAATTTACCAAATATAACACTTATAATATACATTCATACTTTTTTGAACTATTAATTTAACAGGCTGTCAATAATAAAGATTTTGTATATTAGCAGTCTTTAGAATTTAAATATTATTTATCAATTAAAGATGTGATAGTTAAATACAGTATGAATAAATATATTTTATTATTGTCCATAATGTTGCTACCATTGGTAGTTTCGTGCAACCCGGAACAAGAATCAGAAACAAAACCTGACACAAAAGCTAAAATTGCTGACCTAACATTTTTTGAATCCTCACAGCCCGAAATATTGGCTGTTTCAGCAGATCAAATTTCCTTGCAATTCGATTTTGAAGGTTATAAAGATATACCTATTGATGAATTTGGTTTAATTTGGTATCAGGAAGAAGATACTGTATTATACCACAATTGTGTTCAGACTGTGATTGGTCAGCCCGCAGACGAAACAATAAAGTTTGAAATAGATAATTGCCTGCCCTTTGAAAAAATAATTTATTTCCGCGCCTATATAAAGATCGGCTGTAAAATCATATACAGTCAGTTTGTGGCTGTAAAATCAAAAGGCTGTAAAAAGCCATTTGTTACTAATCTGATACCTGAGAACCCATCTGCATCTCAGCAAATAAAAATAGAAGGCCACTATTTTGTAAAGACCCAAAATATATCTTTAATTTCTGTGTTTGTAAACGATTTTCAAATTAAACCTGACTCTGCCACTGAGGAAGCAATTTATTTTTCATTGAATTCCGCTTTTATTGAAAGTTCTAGATTCAGTTACGAATTGACTTTGAAGCTTAAAATTTTAGATAAAGAATATCCGATATATCAAAAGATTTCCTTGAAAAACCCCTGGAAAAGCATCTTATTGTCAAGTACATTCCACTATACAGTCAGTTCAGCAAATGGAACAGCAGCGAGCTTGAATGATAAAGGATACTTGTTGTATCAAGGAGTGGACTTTTTATTCGTTTATGATTCCAAAACCGATTCCTGGACTACAACTGATCTTCCTGATTTAGTCTATCATGTGGATGAAGATGTCTTTTGCTTTACTGCAGACAATAAGTTTTATGCGCTTTTCAAAGGTATGTTGTATTCAAAGAACACGGCCGATATACAGAAGGATAAATGGCAGTTAGAGGCAACGTACCCTACAGCTTATCCCACTGATAATAAACCCTACTTTTATTTTTTAGACAACTGGTTGTATATAGGTTTTTTTAATAATATTATACAACATGGCGGTGAAACGAATATTCGTGAGTTTAAAAGATACCACATCTTAGAAAAGAGATGGGAGAGCTTAGCTCCAATCCCAATGGACGGTGGAGGTATCTACAGTAGTTTCAGCTTTTTTTATGATGGAATGTTAAATTTTGGTACCACCAGAATTAACGGACCATATGATTATTCAAGCAATTATAGAATTTGGTCCTATTCGCTTTCCACAAATCTATGGTCGTGGGAATTTGAAGGTGAATATAGAGATTATCCTATTTACGATGGTGAATCGACTATGAAAAGTTTTAACGATGGAACCAATATATTTATCGGATTAGGAGAAAACAGAGACTGGCCGGAATATTGTTCATGTTATGTCTGGAAATTAAACAAGCTTTGCCATCGTTGGGAAATGATTCCTCGGTGTCCTTCAAAAATGTTGTTGACTGCCTGGTTCAGCCTCGGTGACAAAATATATTTACTTGGAACCGACGAACATTACAAGAAGAATTTTTTTTATGAGCTTGATAACTCGAAATTATAATCAGATGAAATCCATAAGACTTGATATAATACTGCTTCTGTTCTTAATTATTTGTGTGTCGTGTCGTACTGAAGATGATCGAAATGTTATACCAATTATCAAGTATGTAGGTGATAATTCGCTGATTATTGACAATATAAGTGCCGTTAACTCTTCCAAGATCAGGGTATGTGCCACTTTTAATCTGGCATATGATTCCACCGAAAAAGAAATTGGAATGGAACTATTCAATCAAGATAACGAACTTGTAGAAAGAAAACTGTTTCAGACAAATAAGATTAAATCAAAGGAATTCGTTTATTTCGAAGGATTAAAAGCTGGAACATACCACGTACAATCCTACTTTTACTTTGACAATATGACAGATACCGTATATAGTAATACCAAAAGTATAACTATAAAAAATCTGGAATACAACGATTATCTGATAACCAGTTATCCGGAATATGTAACAATGGATAATAAATCAGTTTATACGAGAACAAATGGTAAATCTATCATTTTTTTCTTTCATACGGATGAGCTTTTGTATACCGAAGATTTGATGTTGAAATTGAATGACAGTTTGATTATTAAACCCGTGGAAGGCGAACCGTTTAGTTCCGAATTAAAAAAATACGAATATCAGATCATGTTTTATGTTACGGATAAAATTCCTGTTGGGCAGTATGATATTGAGTTGATACACAGCGGTTCAGTATACAAAACTGGATGCACCTTAGATAAATTATCCGGTAATTGGGAAAGAATTAAATCATTGTTTTCAGGAGTTCTTGAAGGTGGACCTAGATTGTATTTTCAATCCGGTAAATATGGATACATTGGTATAGGCAATTATCGGAATTATGAATTTTCTACTATCAATATTAATCGGTTTGATTTGGAAAACTTCTCTTGGGCTCAAATGAAAACACTTGATGTTTCACCAAGAAGAATTGTCGATTTTGACGTTGGTGCCGTTTTTGACAATACCTATTATTGTTTTATTACGACATACAGGTCTTATGATAAGTATACCTATGAGCTTTGGTCTTACGATATTGCAGCAAATGAATGGTCTTTTGTAACAAAGCAACCGACGTTGGCTGATACAGTTAGATTGGATTGTCCATTGACGTTTTACTTAAATGATAAATTGTATTTTGCTGGAGGTAGTTTAATAACAGGAGGCGTGGCCTATCCTCAAAAAGACGTTTGGTGTTACGATATCAAACAAAAGAAATGGACCGTTAATACGAATTCATTGCCATTTGACTTTTCAAGAATATCTTACTATTGTTCAATATTTTCATCTGAAACTTCTGCTTATGTCTTGTTTAATGACAAATCGGATACAGACATTGTATTTTGGAAATTTACCGAATTAGACCATTCGTGGAAAAAAATGACTTTACCATATCCATTGATTACTTTTGGTGGTGTTACTCAGTATCACAATGGACAGTTCCATTACATTGGCCCAAACAATTATTATATATATACAGAAAAAAATAATACCTGGAAACAATATGCCAGCTTGCCAAACAACTATAATGGAGGAGCTGCCTTTTTTTACAACAATCAACTGTTTGTGGGAATTGGATTTGGAAGCTATGAATCAACAGTTTCGATGTTTCGATTCAAAGAATAGTGAAAAGGCTCCTAAGTCATTAAAGCATTAAATAAATTCAGAAAGTTAGAATAAAAAACCGAGATGAAAGACTGATCAGCAGGGTCGATTTCCACGAAAAGGAACTGACAGGGTATGGCCGGGAAAAGAGGGTAGGCATAGGATGAGTCTGGAGATTAAGGGTTTCAATACGTATTAAATTATCCCCAAATGTATTAATTCCGCCTCCAAACGAACACCTTCCGATAAATGTAGGGTGTGAAATCCCAGTTCCTTGGCCGCAAGAATATTATTCCTGTTGTCGTCTATGAACAAGCATTCGTTTGCCTGAAGGCTGTATCTGTTTAAAAGTATTTCGTAAAGACCTTTATCGGGCTTGATTATTTTTTCTAGTCCGGATAGGACTATCCCTTCCAGATCCTGAAAGAAAGGGTATCTGTCAAAAATGAGTGGAAAAGTCTCTGCAGACCAGTTTGATAGACCGAATAAACGGTATTTTGATTTTAATGAGTCAATAAGCCTGGAATTCTCTGGAATATCCCCACCGATCATTTTAATCCAATCCTTATAGAACAGCTCAATCTCCTTTGCATACTTGGGATGAAGCAGTTGAAGTTCCTTCGTGGCTTCAGCCAGTGAATGTCCTTCATCCTGTTTTAGATTCCAATCGGGGCTACAGATTTCTTTCAGGAAAAAATCCATTTCAGAGGTATCCGTAAAAATATCCTGGTATAAATAAATGGGATTCCAGTCGATCAGGACCCCGCCAAAGTCAAAAACAATATTTTTAATCGCCATAATATTCAATTTTATAGATCTTTTACAAAGATAGTAATTACTGTTTTGAAGGCCATCGGTTTTAGGTAATTAATGGTTCTTGTATTCTTAGTTGACACTTTTTAAATGTAATTTTGCACAGATTTGGAAACGGACTTTTTTAACGAGATTTCTATGAATGCATTAATCGTTTACTCCGGTGGAATGGACAGTTCCACCTTATTGTATCAGTATCGAACGGATATTCGCCTGGCTGTGTCCTTTCATTATGGGGCCAAACACAACGACAGGGAAATTGCTTTTGCCAGGCAAAACTGTGAGGAGTTGGGCATACGTCACCTGGTGATCAACCTGGGCTTTATGAATGACTATTTTAAAAGCGACCTGTTGCAAAGCGGTGGCGACATACCTGAGGGGCATTATGAAGCCGAAAATATGAAAAAGACGGTGGTGCCTTTTCGAAACGGTATTATGCTGAGCGTAGCTGTTGGTCTTGCGGAAAGCAACGATCTGGATACCGTATTGATAGGCAATCATGCCGGAGACCATACGATATATCCCGATTGCCGGAAATCGTTTATTGATGCATTTGATGTCGCTGCCAGAGAAGGTACTGACAAAGGGATCCGGGTTGTTTCTCCTTATTGTGACATCAGCAAACGCGAGATTGCATTGATAGGGAAGGGACTGAACATGGATTTTCTAAAAACTTACTCCTGCTACAAAGGTGGTGAAAAGCATTGCGGAAAATGTGGCACCTGCGTGGAGCGGAAAGAGGCATTGGAGGGGTTTGATTTGACGGTGTATGAGGATTGATCCGTCAGACACATAAGAGATGGCCCCAAGATTGAACTTGGAGCCATCTATAACAGTTTTTTAGGAACGGTCTTTTAGGACTAGTCAATGTGTTGATACCACCTATACCTTAATTATTTTTTGAATGAATTTGTCTTGAGAAGTCGTCGTGATTTTTAGAATGTATGTACCTGATTCTAAATCAGAAACAGAGATTTTTGTATCGTGGTATGTTTTCAACAGACTTCCTGACAATGAAAATAGTTCAATTTGTTTAATCGGTTGTTCTGAATCAACCTGTAAATATTCAGAACAAGGATTTGGATGAACTTTAATGGTTTGATTTGCTGTATGTTTCGAAATGGATAATGTTTCGTACTTATTCAAGTCCAGCTGGATTTTATCCATATCTGGCATCCAGGTCGATGAATTGGAGAAACGAATAGTGTTGTAACCCTTTTTTAAGTGAACAGGGTATGTACTTGTTTTTAATCTGGAAAAACTACCGGAGTTTAAATTTGATAGCAAGGTGTCTTTGCCATTTACAGTCATAGTTGCATTTCTATCTTCCCCGCTGATATAGGTTAAAGATAAATTATAATCACCTTCTACATTGGAATAGACATCACGGAATTCAATATAATTATCAGCTCGTGAACCTATCCAACCTACTTTTGCTCTTTTTGAACAAGCTCCGTCTATGGAGGCGGTTCCCTGGTTGGGTAAGATGACGCTGCTAATTGTCAGGTTAAAGTTGTTTATCCAGGCATTTTCTGCTTCATAGACTTCCTGCAGTTTTGATTGTGTACCAACAACTTTCAACATGACCACACCATGAGAGGGTACTGTGGTGGTGTATAATGTTTCAATCTTCCCCAAATCCGTATGCAACCAAAGATCCCTTACAGTAACATCTCCTAACAAATTGAGGTCTTTCCATTGAACAGTCATTTTGGCCGGTGAGGAGCTACGGTTGAATAAAACAACTGCTTTTTCTTTACTTTGTTTACCATTCAGGTTTTTGGCCCAAACCTGTAAGCCATTGCCATTGTCTGAAACGAGTGTTCCCTGTAAACCTGTTGTATCTTGGTTCACTGCAATCACCTCACTGTTGGTAAGGATGTTTTTTGCAGTAGTTGAGAGTTTTGTCATGTCATTTCCCAGGACCAAAGGAGAAGACATAATGCACCACATGCTGAAATGACTTTTATCTTCTTCCGCAGTCAGACCACGTCCTACTTCCAGCATATCCATGTCGTTGTAATGTCCCGGGCTAACGTATGCTGAAAGAAAAGTATTTAAATCAATGATGTTTGTTACAGTGTTCCAATCTAAATTGATATCACCTGAAATTCGCCAGGAATTCGCCAGTTTTGTAACCCAGGTACCTGGAAATTGCCACCTGCAGACATTGAAATTGATATCCTCTTTTCCGGTGTTGTCTATAGCTGTGCGAATGGCAGAATAGCGGCTTTGCTCATCCAGCTTGAGCGACATCCCCCCGCAATAATCTACTTTTAGAAAGTCATATCCCCATTTAATGAAGATGGAATCAATGTCTTGCTTTTCATGGTTATAAAGGCCTACACCAATACCACCGGTTTGTCCATTACCTATGGAGCCGCAGGTATTTGCACCTGCTTCTGAATAAAAACCGGCTTTCAATCCCTTGGAATGGATGTAATCTGCCAGGTATTTCATCCCGCTCTTAAATTTGATTGAGTCAATCCTTAGCGCTCCATTTGCATATCGGCCATTGAAAAAACCATCGTCAATATTTAAATACTTAAAACCTGCTTCGGACAGACCCGATGAAACCATAGCGTCAGCCTGACCTTTAATGATATCCTCACTAATGTTAACACTAAAGTTATTCCAGCTTGCCCAGCCCATCAAGGGCGATTTAGAAGTGCTTAAAGCATAGAGTGAATTGATACCAATAAAAAAAGAACTACAAAAGATCAAAACAATGTATGACTTTTTCATATACATTCTTTGTGTTTAAATTTAGATAATTAGATTAAGTGTTTTCTGTGTCCAAAGATAATCGAATAACACCAACTAATTCGATTTACAACCTTGTTTATACAAAGATGCCGCCTATTTCACCAGGGTTTTCAAGAAAATAACGGAGAAAACGCCGGGAGAATATAGACGGATCAATGATGTAAACTAAGAGTGCTTACATTTCTGTCAAACTACAGTTGTACTACTAAGTATTTTGTAACACTCCAGAATTTGGCAGGATTGGAAATCTCGATGGTAATTTTCTTATCGGCACCCGTTACCAATTTATAACTGTTTTGTGGGTGAGTTGAGATTATTTTTAGCTTTGTACTATTGGTAGGTAAGGATGTAAGGTTTCTCATATCGGCCTGTGTAAAGGCTGTATTGTCGAATTCATTACCCAGTTTTTTAGCCTGAAATAGTCCACCACTTGAAATGATCTTAGCCTCCATGAGCTTTTTGGTTGAAGCGATGCAGTACCATACCGTATTGATATCAGTGTCCAGTACCTTTATCGTTGATTGTTGCTGTTCCAACGTACTTTGCTGTTCAGTAATATTTTTGCTCTGAACATCCACTGTTGTGGTCAGTTCCGTAATCTTTATATTTTTCTGTTCAAGCTCTGTCTGCAAAGTTTGTATTTGAACAGCTTTTTCATCCATTTGGGTTTGCAGGCGTTTGATTGTTTCGGTCAGCTTGGTGTTTACATTTCCTCTTTTGTTTGCCAGTGTCCTTAGTTCTGCAATTTTTGCCTGGTTAAGCTCGATGCCCTTTTTAATTGCAATCATCTGAGCTGCAATCTGATCTCTCTTATTGGTTTTTGAACCTTCGACTCCTTTGAGGTTCACTTTCATTTGACTTTCATTTTGACTGATCATTGCGAATCCGGCTTCAATGTCGTTTAAAAGTGCAAGGGTCTGGTTGTAATTGGAGTCCAGTGCTTGTTTCTCCAGAGCAATTGAATCACGTTGAGCAACAGCAGTCTTGTATTTTCCAGAATTTTCCACACATGATGTGGACATCAGTGCGAGTACTGCGATAAATGCATAAAATTTGATTGCTTTCATTTTTCTTTGAGATTAGTTGATTTTGAATAGTATTAAGACGTTCAATAAATGGGCTTATTGTGTAGAATATTAAAAATAGATTGGTTTATTGGTAGTTAACAATAATATGTTGACAAAGTTCAGTAACTTTTAGTAGATTATGTTACAGGATATTGTCTATTTATTATATAATTCACAGCTATTTGGACTCAAACGATAAGGGAATTCAAAGTTCTGTTGATCGGGCATACTTCATTGAACTTTTTATATATTTGAGTGTCAAAGCCTAATATTGTATTCACCAAAAAAAACACATCTATGAAAACCACTATTGGAATGATCAAATACAGTAAAATTTGTTTTGTTGCAGGACTTTTTTGTTGTAGCATAGTTCTTTCTGCCCAAACAGCGACACCCATTTATTTAAATCCTCAACAATCAATAGAGGATCGTGTAAATGACCTTATTTCCCGACTTTCAGTGGAAGAAAAGGCGCAGCTTCTCAATCACAAAGCGCCCGAACTTGAAAGACTTCACATCAAATCTGACGGATGGAACCAATGCTTACACGGTGTTTGGTGGAACAGACCTACCACTATGTTTCCAATAGCTCCGGCTATGGCAGCAACCTGGGACCCTAAACTGATCCATGAGGTGGCTACTGTCATTTCCGACGAAGCGCGTGCCATTTACAATGGTTGGCACAACGACCCAAACTTTGATGGCGAGAAGAAAGGCTTGATCTACCGCTCTCCGGTTATAAATATTAGTCGGAACCCTTACTGGGGGCGCATCAACGAAACGTACAGTGAAGATCCTTTTCTGACCGGTCGCATAGGCGTGGCATTTGTAAAGGGACTTCAGGGAAACGATCCAAAATATCTGAAACTCGTTTCAACCTTAAAACATTATGCGGTTAATAATGTGGAAAGAGATCGGACGGAGCTGAATGTAAAAGTGAGCGAACGGATGTTGCATGAATACTGGTTGCCCCATTTCCGGGATTGTATTGTGGAAGGTCAGGCACAGTCGGTGATGGCTTCGTACAATGCTTTGAATGGTGTGCACAACAACATAAATACCCTTTTATTGACCGATATTCTAAAGAATCAATGGGGATTTCAGGGGTTTGTTGTTTCAGATCTTGGCGGGGTGAAAACCATGGTGGAAGATAAGAAAATGGGAAATATGACCTATGAAGAAGCTGTTGCCCAATCTTTGATAGCCGGATGTGATTTCTCCGATGTCGAATTTATGCAATACATTCCAAAAGCAATATCTATGGGTATCCTTCCGATGAAACGATTGGACGATGCTGTTTTTCGTGTGATGCGCGATCGTTTCCGATTGGGCGAGTTTGACCCTCAGGAGATGGTGCCCTACAGCAAAATACCAATGAGTGAAATCTGCAGTCCGGAACATCGTCAGCTGTCACTGAACGTTGCACGGAAGTCTATTGTTCTATTAAAAAATGCTGGTAACTTCCTTCCTCTGGATAAAAACAAACTGAAAACCATAGCTGTAATCGGACCTCATGCCAATCTTTTTACGGCCGGTGGATACAGTGGCAGAGCAAAGAATCCGATCACTCCGTTGCAAGGAATCAGGAATCGGGCCGCCAGTGGAACTGAGGTTTTGTATGCCGTTGGAGCTGAAATGCCGGTTGAGAAAAAGGCATCGACTCCGTTTAATAAAGAAGAGGAGCTTCAGAAAGCTGTCGATATAGCCAAAAAGGCAGATGTGGTGATTTTATACGTTGGCACAACGCTTGCCACAGAAGCTGAAGGGCGTGATCGTACGTCGCTTGCTTTGCCCGGAAATCAGGAGGCACTTGTGGAGGCTGTCATGGCAGTCAATCCAAAGACGGTTGTAGTGGAGATGAATGCGGGGCCATTGACTGTGCCCTGGGTGAAAGAGCACGTACCTGCTATCATTGAAGCTTGGTGGGGAGGAGAAGAAGGGGGAAACGCTATGGCCGATGTCCTTTTTGGAGAGGTCAATCCGGGTGGTAAATTGCCATTCACGGTTTATGCGTCTGAAGATCAGGTGCCTTCGCAGGACGAGTACGATATTTCGAAAGGATATACCTATATGTATGTGAAGGGTGAGCCGCTTTTTCCGTTTGGTCATGGTTTGAGCTATACGAAATTCAGTTATTCAAAGATGAGGTTCTCGGCTAAGAAAATTTCAGCGGATGGAAGTGTGACGGTAAGTGTTGAGGTCAAAAATGTTGGGAAAAGGGCAGGTGACGAGGTGATTCAGTTGTACATTCGTGATGAGGAATGCAGCGTTGTCAGGCCTGTAAAGGAGCTTCGTGGATTTGAAAGAGTGACACTGAAAGCAGGTGAAAGAAAGACGGTGACATTGAAGGTTCCAGGGGATAAATTGGCGTTTTATGATGAGAAAACTCATTGTTTTGTGGTAGAACCGGGCCGGTTTGAGGTGATGTTGGGGAGTTCGAGTGAGGATATACGGTTGAAGGGTTGGTTTGAGGTGGTGAACTAAATTTTTCCTACTTTTGTACTCAGAAACACATACATACCATGAAAAGTAGAAAAATCCTTTTGCTTCTTGTCCTTTCATCCTTGATGATCGGTTGCAACAAAGACATTAATTCCGGGGCCAATGGCATTACGATTAAAGGTACGATTTCTGCCGGCTTGAGAAGTGGTGCCCAGCTTAGAAGTGCCAATTCACTTGCTGACGGTACTAAAATACTGGTATTTAACAGTAGTGGAGGGTATAATCTGTTCAATTTTTCGGACAGCTCTTTTGCGGTCAATGCGATGCAAGGCACTGCTGCCGCTTTGGCTTTTTTAGGGGCTGACAACACGTTCATCGGATGTTTGCAGGCCGGGGGACTGAACGTGCTTCCGCTGGTCAGTTTAAAGGATGGGGATAAGACGGTCATAGACCTGAGTCATCTGACCCTGGACGGTACGAATGTCATACCGTCAAACAACCCCATCGGTAATGAGATAAACCTAAATCCGCAAGAAATAGAACGGTACAGGCAATTCGGGGCTTTCTTCAAATCCCTGTCCCAGAATCTGGATGCAGACGGCGATGGGAAACCCGATGTTCTGGATAAGAAAGCCCTATATGTCAGTACGATTTATGATATATACTGCGGCATGTGGGGATTAAACAACACACCTCCACAAATAATCGATTCCTCCCGGCTGTTTGTCAACTATACCCTTCGCCTCTGGGGCGAAAAAGCCATTATGCCCAATAATAAGGAGGTGACGATATCCGGACCTGAAGGTGCACCCTACACCGATGTCGAAAAAGCCTATTATTCCACTGCCCCGGATGGCTTTATCACCTTTTTCCGTCGCCCCGGCATTGCGCCGTCCGGTTATCCCTTCGGTTCAGCCTTTCTGCCTTTCGGAGACGGCAAATACAGCATCCGTCTAGATGACAAGTCGTATTCGTTGTTGTATTCAAAAGTGGATGCAATGTATTTCTTTGTACTGGCTCTTCCCACGGTTCACACCAATGACAAGAATGAAATAACCTCCATTTCCGTTGAATACAAGGATATTAACGGTGAAGTCATTAACCCTGAAAATTTTATTTACCAAACCTCGGTTCAACTCAATAACGAAAACTTTCAACTGGAACAGATAGGAACGTTGTGGGAAAATCCCGAAGCAAAATCAAATACAGAGTTGTATAATTTTGTACCAAAAAAGAGTATCAATTTATCGCAACTGACAGGTATTAATGTGGGCTATTTGGATTTGGTGGGGAATGCGTATAATATTTCGTTTAGGAAATAGGGGGGATATGGATATTTCCATTATTTGTTTTGATAATCGTTGGGTGTTTTGCCGGTTATATTCTTAAAGACCCTATAGAACGACGATTGAGAATTAAATCCACACATTTCTGCAATCGTCAAAACGGTGTACTTGCTAAACTTCGGGTTGTCCAGTTTTCTTTTGACCTCTTCGACCCTGTATGAATTTATAAAATCGTTAAAATTTTTGTTCAGCTGGTTTCTGAAGATGGCTGACAATTCCGTCTTCGACATCTTTAATTCTTTCGCTAACTGTTCAACCGATAGGTTTTTATCCAGGTAGGGCTTCTGAGTTTCCAGGTAGTTTTTAATCTCTTTCAATTTTTCGGTTTCATGTTCTTGTTTTTCGACTTTGCCTTTATTGATAATTTTAATCTGAAACGTTCTGGTGAAAAACAAAACAAGCAGGCCGAACACAGCCAGTAACAAAAGGATGATAAAAACCCTTAAAGGAGAGGATTCTATTTTTAAAACAATTTTCGGTGACTTTCTCAAAGTCTTTATCATCAAAGTTGTAATAAACCACCAGCCCAGACTCTTTACCTGTGAGTGGCGTAATGATACATTGGTTTAGTTGCTCGGGAGTTCTGGCGTAATTCCAGATTCTGATCTCATCCAATTTTCCTTTGAATCCGATATGGTCGTTTTGGTCGTAAAAGGCCCCAAGAACCAGCCCGATGGGTTTGTATTTCCAAACGATTTGACCGCTGTATTGCTGCG